>Ga0307515_10004574_pt1 | contig 28478 bp, 32 predicted proteins | sample 17_EM_MG_FD_194513 | JGI IMG/M metagenome (GOLD analysis project Ga0307515, IMG submission 194513) | Populus trichocarpa ectomycorrhiza microbial communities from riparian zone in the Pacific Northwest, United States - 17_EM | ecosystem: Host-associated > Plants > Roots > Unclassified | place... | reverse complement strand
AGGTGCGCCTGAAAATGACGATCGAGTGAACTCAGAGAAACACTCCGACGCCGTGATCGAGCGCCTTTGGAGATGCATTTGGAGGCGGTAATCGAGCGTATTTGGAGATACACTTGGAGGCCGTGATCGAGTGAACTTAGAGATGCACTCCGAGATCGTGATGGATGCACTTGGAGGCGTCAATCGAGCATATTTGGAGATACACTTGGAGGCCGTGATCGAGTGGACTTAGAGATGCAGTCCGAGATCGTGATCGAGGGAGTTTGGAGATGCACTTGTGGAGGCCGTAATCGAGCGAGTTTGGAGATACACTTGGAGGCCGTGAGCGAGCGAGTTTGGAGATATGCACTTGGAGGCCATGATCATGCGAACTTGCAGGCCGTGAACGAGCGAGTTTGGAGATGCACTTGGAGGCCCTGATCAAGCGAGATTGGAGGCCGTAATCGAGCGAGTTTGGAGATACACTTAGAGGCGGTGATCGAGCGAGTTTGGACGAGTACTTAGAGACGGTCGATGGACGGCGCACCGGGTGCTGAGACTCTATTCATCAGTTAGTTAACTCGCAACTGTGGGAATGTGACAAGGTGACTTTACCTTTGAGCTCTCATGTAGAGCTGGCTGATGGCGGTCGATCGTGTAGGGAGGCACGCCGGAAGCTGAAGCTACATTCAGGGGTCAACTCGTAATCATGAGAATGAAGGGAAGACAAACAATCTTGGGTACTCGGTGTATGCTGTATACTGTACTCGGTGTATGCTGAACTCGGTGTATGCTGTACTCGGTATCAACTCATGATCATGACATGGAGAGATAGAGAGGGATAACTTAACTTTGTGTTCTGTAATGATGTTAGAGTTGTGGACGAGAAAGAGAGAGATGGGGGATGAAGATAAGAACGATGTGGAGGATACGAGCGGATATGAGAAATCAGGGGTACAACTTGCCTGATTTGGTTGGGAAGACCTCGTATCAGTGTAATTACACTCCGGATCGGGACTTGTACCTGCTGTATCGGGGATGGTACATTGACTTTCACACGAAATTCACTTAAGTCCCAGTTTCTCATCATGATTTCCCCCATCTCCTCTCATCTCTCTCATTCTCATCCTCAAGTCTACCATCACCTAAGAACACAAAGTTATGTCATCGCTCTCTATCTCGCCATGCCATGATCAAGAGTTAACACCGAGGACATCATACACCGAGTGCAGCTTACACCGAGTACAGCATACACCGAAGTACAGCATATACCAAGTATTGCATACACCGCGTACTGCATCATCCCAAGATCGACTGTCTCCCGCTCTCATCTCTCGGCAGACACTGTTGTACTCAATTGTCTACATTCCCAAAATCACAAGTGAAGCATTGAATAGAGTCTCACCTCCCGTCGCGCCTCCCTCCTGAACTACTCGCTCCAGATTGACCGCCTCCAAGTACTCCTCCAATCTCGCTCGATCACGGCCTCCAAGTCCATCTTTAAGCAGCGATGGCGGGTCTACGGAGATACAGGGGTAACGGAGGTGGAAAGTGTGACGGGGAGTATATATTCGGCAGACCCAGGAGTAGATAGACATCATCTCATCACCATCTCATCTAATCATACAATGAAAATACACACTCTATATTTCCCAACTTTAAGTCTCCCTCGCTCGGTCCGCGATATCGTGGATCCACGCAATTGCGTGGGATCCTCAACGCCGGGTAGTATCATATCTTCTCCCCCGATTCTTACGGTCCTCTAACCAGAACCGCTCCATCCCGTGAATACCTTTTGGATGTCCCGAGAGGTGTGGCGGAGTGTTCATGGTGGGCTCTCTGCCTTCTAGATCCATCGTTTCACCAGAACGGCCTACAAATGGTGGATCTCTAAATTTTCTCTCAATGGGCGTGGCCTGGTGCTGGATTACCATCTGCGGCCAGATTGACCGTATGTATATATAGAGAGAGACTTAAATAGTGCATGCCATATTATGATGTTGCGAATCTTGTGACTATAACAAAGATGTATATCATAAGACGAAATGCCTTGTGGTTATGTAAGAACTACTGCTGTGAGCATACGGCATTAAGTCTCCCACAGAGCTGCGCAGCGGTCTCGGCCGCTCTCGAAGTGTCCCAGAGAGCTGAGCAGCAGTCTCACCTTCTCTCGGAGTCTCCCGCAGATCTGCGCAGAGGTCTCAGGAGCTCCAAAATTTGACTATCCGACATGGAGCATCGTGAATGCACCTCCATAACTGCAGGTGCTTTCAGGAACACCTGAGAATGCTCTTGCAGAGTCTGAGAGCACTTTGCTTAGCTCCAGTGGGGTCTGGGAGCGTCTGGAAGTACTTAGAAGCACTGGTGAGGTCGCCCGGAGTGTCTGGGAGGATTGCGTGTGGCTTCCGGACCGAATTCCATTTTGCTGATGAGTGCGCGTCATTATTGGCCACACCTACAATATCTTATCTAGCAGGACAACTCATAGTTAAGCTGCTATTACGCAGAATTACATGAGCAGCAGACAATGATGCAATATGCCAGTCCGAGGGATCTGCAAGCCTATGTGCTGAGCAGTGGGAACTACATGCGGCACACCCCAGTCCACAAAAGGTCGAGACCTAAGCATGCACTATCTGAGGGATGAATGACATTGGCTGAAGATAAGAGCTATGAAACAAACCTGTTCATTGATTTGAGACTGAATGCATTGCAACCTCATAGCGAGGCGTCATAATCTACGTTGGCGGAGTAACAGTTGGTCAACGATTAAATCTCTAACGCAATGCTGAATACCCAAATCAAAAGGCGAGGAATTGAATAGTACAGAACTATCAAAACGTATTGCGATAAGCACTGATAAAACTAACTGTTGTCAGATGTACCAACTACTAAACAATTCGGCAGTGAAATATCTAGGTAAAGTTATCAGGCATCATTTGATGCGTTTGATATGTTGATCATGAGGATGGGCCGAAGTGGCAGCGTACAGCCTTTAAACCACTCATTCATGATCACAATAACCAAAGGGAACTCATGGCACTATCGATGGGTCACTGAAGTTGATTCTGAAGATAAGCTATCAAGGATTCATTGTGTCACAACAATATCCTTAGGGCAAGCTTGACCTGACAAAACGTATATAACAAGCTCACATTGTTCCCAACAATGAGCAGAACCAAGCTCTAAGAGCAATCCACAGTCAGACATCATCAGCGAAGAACACTTTAAATTATTATTATGATTACAATCAACCAAACCTTCAAGATTGCTTCTTTAAACCATCTTCATGAATACGCCTTGTATGAGCTCTTGGAAACAGACTACATCACAGTACACACACTCGAGAGTCGTTGAAGCTTTCAGAGATCTAATTCGGTATTATGACAAGCGGGGTTCAACACACCTCTTCCCAGTACTGTTGTACGCAGCACATTTTCTCGGTATCCGGTACGACGTGCAGCAGTACATCAGTACAGGATTGTTACCCTTGGAAGAATTTTCAGAAGATCGACTTTGGACAGATGAGGCGGAGTGGTAAGCTCTTTTCTAGATCAGAGGTTGAGTCTTGGGAAAGACGAGGACATTAGGATTAGATGGGCGGCTGTATTTAGTCCAATACATGTCGCTTTAGTTATTGGGACTTAAATACCCTCGTAACACCTTACACCTGTCTCCACACTTCCCTGTCATATTGAACTCATACACGAAAACACTGTGTACATGTCAGTAAGCGAAGTTTAGTATCCCCACCACTAGTGTTTAAATCAATTGACTGTGGGAAGCGAGAGTGAACCTCTTATTCTTTTTTTACCTTTTTTCTGAATTTTTTCTTGCATGCCAAGTGATCATATGCATATAATTGCCTATTTTGGCAACAGCGGTGCAATCAACAGAGCATTGTGCTCACATAAGTATAAATATACTAGAATTCCATTCAAAATCTCGAGGCTAGGGACATTATTGTGATCAGGAGTTTTTGCAGATTCTTGTGTGCATTTGAAAATCCTAGGCTGAAGTATACCCTCACGCAAACCCCACATCCAATGTTTTTGAAACCATTTTACCAATCCCACACAACCAGTGGTCAACTATCAACAATCGCGCTGGAAGCCCGAGCATTGCCACAGTCATCCAAGGAAACCCTCCGGACCAAGCTAGAAATTGACGACAAACATCCGATGGGATGTTGACTACTAATGTGTATCTCCTGCTCACTTACGAACCGGTCAACCTTGTGCACAAGAAGAGGCGATATGAGACAGACAAGGATGGCACTGTCAAATACACACTAGACAAAAACGTTGTCTATTAAAAACTAGAAAACGAAGACATCCTCAAGTCAGCTTCAATCAATGAAATAAAGTTGGGAATGAGCATGGTCATTAAATTCTGTCCGAAAGGGTGGTTCGTTACGCATCTAGTGTCTCACATGAATGAAATCATGCAACCTCTTGTCGCTTGCAATACTGTTACATCCAGAATCTCCAATACTGAAGCATGGGCAGGGCTAGGAGATTTCGATCCAAAAGTGGGTCACAGGGTCAGATTTTGTAGGCACTACCGCCCCACTCCACACTACACGAAGAGCAAACCAGGGATTGGACATGATGCATCTCCCCGTGTTAATACAGGTGTCACTGAGAAGTGTGACCCACATCTGTTTTTGATGAAGATGGATTGGATATGTATCCCCAAGAAGGCGTTGGATATGGCGACGCAGATGATCGAAGACCGTTATGAGTTCGAAAAAATTGTTAAACTCAAATACCGCTGGTTTCATGCACATTTGGCGTATACTACCCGGAAAAATTTGTCGGAAGACACAATCATGTCATTAAGGAACCAAGAAAGCCCCAAGGAGGGCTTGATGGAAGAGTTCATGGAACCAGAGAACCCTGACGAGGTCTCGGTGGAAGTATCAAATGAGCGTAACGCGATGAAAATCGAAGCGCTTATATGTAAGTGATGGTAGTGTTGACGAAATGGGAAAGACTAGATAGAGGCTGGAATGGAGGGTTGTATCAGCTTTATTGGATAACACATATGCAACATGAACTTTTCCTAGCACTGTGCATGAATCATTCTGGGTATGAGACAGGAGATCCATAACCCGCAGCTTGCAGCCAGTAGCCAACAACTCGCAGCCCGCAGCCAACAACCCACAGCCCACAGCCCACAACTTAACCGAATGTGGGGCCGCTCCTGGCCGCAGGACATTGGCCATGAACCAGTCAGATACAGTGCTCCATGAACCAACTGGTGCTAATTGTGCTCAAACAATAGTAACAATTACTCTGATTGCAAAGTGATGTATATATGAAATATGCGTAATTTATCGCTCTTTCACCTCCTGGTCTCCAATTTACCATATCTTTAATATTGATAGAATAGTTGTGAAAAAACTCAGTTTTTGAGCGATTTTGGCTGTTTGTTTTAAAGCTGCTCTATCAATTTTAAAGATATCATGAATCGAAGACAGGGAGGTGAAAGAGCGATGAATTATACATATTCCATATATACATCACTTTGTGATTGGACCAATACTTGCAGACTTAATTGGACCGACTTTTTGTCATCTTCGTCTGTGCAGCTGAACAGAGAAAAGAGAAACTTTTTTTTTCCCGATTTTCCCTACAATTGGCTCTATCACTCAACAAAGTGACTGGTCAGCTCATGGAGCGTGTAGGCTCTGCGAGCTGACCGGTCAGTACACGGAGCCCAGTCATTTCACGGGTTGACCGGTCACTCCACGGACTGACATACTCCGTGAATTGACTAGAACAAACTGTAGATTTTTAGTTTTTGCACCGGCCCACCGACCGCAATCCCGATTGGACGCACAAAGAACAATCGAGAAAAATTGATATGGCGCTATGCAATAACCAAATTCCATTTCGGCAACTTCTCCGATACACGCAGCCCCAGTAATCAGTCCGTCTATATCCCCTTTTGCCCGGGGGCCCCGCAAACCAACTGTCACGAATTTCAAATGATATCCACTATGATCTCCAGGTTACTTCTACAGGCACATGGATGTATGACGACATTTTCTAGAGTAATTGACAGGATAGTGCGGCGCGCTAGTCTGAGCTCGATGGATGCGCACAGCATGTGGCCTGAAAATAATTTCTCATTTGCGACACCACCCAAAACAAAAACTGCAAACGCACAGCAGCTACATCATTAGGTACGTACACTTATACTTGTTTTTGCAAACTCTCATCATTGGCAATGAAATATGCATGTCGTTGCCAGGTTGGATTAGGGCGAATCTGAAGCTTCTTCATGAGACCGTTCGAAGCATAATGGCTAATATAAAATGTAATGAACTTTATATCACAAAGCATCCGTTAATCCGTGGCTTCCATATAGCGGAGGCTCAGTACTTCTTTGGGCTCATCCTTGTCAGTCGGACAGACTTCTTGCAAAGGAACGAAATACGGCAGAATAGACAAGTCAAAAAAATCGCTACCTTGCATTTCACAACCTCTCGACCTATAAAACTCTTTGTTTCCCGACCAATGGACTCTGTAGGTACATAATATACACACCATTTGCGTTACCCGAAGTATATATTAGGAAGACAGGTTACGCTCGCAGCACCCCAGACTTTGGGATTTAACATTGATCAAGCGTTGTAACCCTGGCGAAGTTTCGCAACAGAAATTATCTTTAACAGTAGCTAAGAGATTCGAATGATCTAATACATTCTGTTTAAGACGTGGAAAACTGATAAGCAAGACCGCCTTATTAGAGTAAATATCTTGGAGGGCATTTGGACTACAGCCGTCTGGGTGTAGCATGCGCTCGGCGATGTTGTCTTCCGCATCGATGATTCTAATTGGTGGCTCGGACTCTCATGTATAGCCCGTTTGCAATCTCATGCATAGCCCGTTTGCAATTTTAAACACTTCTCTGACCTCATATGCGGTTCACAATGCAATCCAGCCTGCCCACTATGGCAGATTCTTGGACGGACGGCGCCGTTTCTACCTTACATCTGGATTTGCTGCCTTGTCTCTGTCATGAGTAAGCCCAAACGGACGGGGTGACTGATTTCACTTAACTGGAGAAGATAGCGCAGCCCACGGTGAGATTTATTAGCACCGTCATATTCAAAGTAGTACTTTTGCCGAATCTCTCGTACCTAAAATCGTTAACTCTCTCTGGACTGAACTGAACTGTCTAATCTAAGATGTCACGTAGTCATATACAGACTTTATACGCCCGTGATCATCAAATAGCCCTAACCCAGGCAGACGTAATTACGTACTCTAAGAATCGTTTCATCAGTAACCACCACTGGCAGCAACTCACGTCTGAACACCTGTAATCAGTTTCAATAAGGTGGGGTTTTACCAAAATACTTCCCAGAAAACAGTAAGTCGGAAAAGTTGCATTCCCGCGATGATAGCCGCAAAATATACAAGGTAAATCCACTGGGAAACCTCGATAGCGAGTTGTCAATCCCAAAACATCTTCCGATTTGGAAAGTGGAGGGAAGTGGGGGAAACGCTGGGAAAACCTTGCGGAAACAATCTGGAACTCGATTGTTGTGTGAAGGGTAAGACGGGGATGTGAAAGATGACCTTGCATATTTCCTATATAAAACGCTTGTGTTTTGAACATCTGACGCGCACGTGGGAGGATCAAGATGATGGAGTGGGGGCGATCCGACTTATGTAGCTCGCGCCGATCTGACAAATCCGTGTTGACAAGCGCTGCAATTAATCGATAACTTTTCGCTTAACAGTATGCAAGTAAGTAAACATCCTGCAGTGAACAAAACACTCAATTCAGTTGCGGCAAGCTTGGAGATCCTCACGGTCTCCATTTTAATTCAAACATTGGTCAGACCCACCACATACCGAATACCTTCAATCCTAAATGTGGTAACAATCGCAACATTTGTCTACCCATTCATCGATTCTGCATCCACTATTGCCACGTGCCCTGTTTGTTTGTTTGTAATTAAATTGCATTCGGCCGCTAGCGGCCATGACATATACCTAACATATTTCCTCCCGGCTTCTCCTGTAGCACAAGGAAACAAAAGCAAAGTCGCGAGCCTACTTCCCCCCCAAAAAAAAACAGCTAAAAACATCAACTATTACACACCCCCCATCACTCGACTCCTCGTGATCTGAGCTCCGCCACCCCGCTAACTCTGTCGACGTCTGTATAAGAAAGAAAATCTAACAGCGCCTGTGTACATTCTTCTTTTGCAAAAACAAGAGACATCAGAATCTCGATCTTTTTCTGCATCAAGCCACGTGCGCTGTTGGGCGGGGGTATTTCGGAGTCTGTAGCCTGTGAGCTGGAAGTGACTGCCAGGTGGGATTGTCACATCCCTTCATGAACATAGCATACATACAAGTTACAATATGCGCTTATACCACCGAGACCCTATCACAGTTTGCGCCGCATCTTCGCTCGATAATGTTATATTGGTGGAATAGTGGAAAGGAAGCTCAACATTATGTCTCTCCCGAGGCATCGCTATCGATAATTCGCCGAAGGCACAGACCCGTCGCTTGCTATGCTTCTAGAGGTGATGTCGAAATAAACAAAGTTTTGAGTGGCATATGCGACCAGCGATATATAGGAGTGGATAGATTACACGATTCAGCTAACGACAGAGATTAACCACAGTGGTATTGCCCTGATTTGGGAGATCTCGCGGGCGGGAGTGTCGACAATCGAAACCTTACATAAGCATCCGGAAGTTGGTGGCATTCCAATGGTTAGCACCATCGTCCTAGTGATAGCATTAGCCGGTGGTTTATAATTGCACTAATAATCGGAAACGTAAGTCGAATCAGTGTTAAGGGAATGAGATGTCCGGTACAATCGGGTATTTATTGGGAACCCCGGCTGATGGGGGCGCAACCCATCCGAATACCTAACATTGGCAATTCTGGTTTAACGGTAAACAGCAGGTTCCGAAATCTGAGAGAGTACCGAGTGGAACCATTCTTGGTCTCAGCATTTGATACTACCACTATGAAAATGCTTGAATCCGTATCAATTTTACCCAGACGGCAGATTAATGAAGGGTTTAATGTTCAGGGGCAAGAGAAAGATGGATAAACTGCTCTATATTGCCAGTTGAGACTAGTCTTACATGTATACTTCAGTGGAAGTGAAACCCTTGTAATTTGGCACTGTGAACTTAATGTACCTGCCGACTACTGTGTACATCGGCTAATCGCTTTGTACACCGATTTACCACTTTACTCATGGGTTTACCATACACCAATTCTCCAGTTCGTCCATCTGTGTACCTCTTGACAAAGTGGCGGACTCTTTAGCAGGTGGATCGACCAGCTGCCCAACAGGAAAACGTATTGTTAAGGCAACTTTACATCCGACCGATGGGTATAGCCGTACTGAGACACATCAGAATAGGTAACGGAAGAACTCCATAACATATTTGAAGGTACGATTTTATTCTATAGTTATAAGCTTCCGCGTAAGGTTTCATGTTAGGCATTTATACTGCTCACCGCTACTCACTCGAACGCCGCGTGGGGTTAGGGTTTAACTTTCCCAATTCTTTAGAATGGGTGAGTATTTAGGGCTCGGGCACGTTGTGGAATGTAGAAACTTATAATACGGCCGTCACTATGGATATGGAGTGAATCTTGAATGAAACAAACCGCCGGAGATTGGATAGCGGTAGTCATAAGTTGAATAAGTATTCACTCTTGCATGACGTTGAGACTAGTCAACCACGGCAAGATCTAAGATAGCTAGGTATGAGTGGCATAGGCATGTATTACCAACTCTTCGGGATGATCAATCTTCGCCTTATATACGCAGAGTTTTATAGTATCCCCTCGCCACACAATAGCAACCTGGTGGAAAACGATGCAGCATTATTCCACTGGTTACCTACAAAGATGTTGGAAATATACTGTTGGCTGTTGTTAATACATCATTGATAATGTGCTATCTTCTGGAATTTTGCCGTGGGGTCTTCCGAGTGTTGGTGTTGATGTGGTAGACAATAGATATCAGCTGGTGGTTATTAACTATCGATTGTGGTGGAACGGGTTAATCATTTCGTTCTCCGCCGAGATCAGTGCCGGATATTTTCTACCCTAGAGTTGGAATATTCGTTAACGCAGTTGAAAGAATTTAACAGCGGTGGGAGTGTCCATGGTTCTGTTCCCACATGTATTTTACATCTTCGTCGGTTTTGGATAACTCATTAACACATGACCTCAATATCTAATCTGCGAAATCTAGTTATTTCCATCGGAGTCTCCACATTACGAAAAGCCGTCTTATAAGCCGGAGTCTGGATGTGGTGGACAGACGGGTCACGCTCTGACGACGGCCGAGTGGGAGCAGCAGCAGTGTGCAAGCACGGTAATAAATGGAGGACCCGCCGCAGTTATCGGAGCACTGGACGTATGGAGGTCTTCGATGCTGAGCTGAGGGCGATTGGACTCGCGCTCAGGGAGACAGTCAAAAGAAGAGAAAGACTGCAAGAGCATGGAGTGAAAACGGTGGCAGTCTTTAGCGACTCACAAGCCGCAATTTAACAAATGGCACACCTAGAGCCGGGCCTGGGGCAGCGATCAGCGAGGCACATCAATCGCAGAGCACAGGCTCTCCTCGCCCATGGCATAGCAACCGAGATTTACTGGGTCCCGGGACACTGGGGCATCCCCGGAAACAAAGATGCAGTCCACCAGGCGAACCTGGCCCGAGACGCCAGCCGAGACACGATGATAGATGGGCCATACACTTCGGCCTCGAATACAGCAATATGAATCTCGGAGGGAAGGTCAGCAGCCAAGGCAAAGCTGGAGGCCGACAAATACAGCAAGCACTTCAGCTACAGACTCAAGGGCAGGACGGGGACCAGGAGACCTGTTCTGATGACAAGCGTGAAGTCGCTGCCTATCCGGTTCTACAAACTAAAGTGCGGGCATGCACCCTCCGGAGTCTACCTAAAACGGTTCGGCCACCGAGAGAACGACAAATGCTGGAGGTGCGGCGGCGGAGGCAGGACAGCGGCCCAGACGCGGGAACACCGCTTCCACCACTGCAGCCGGTGGAGCGACCAGCAAAAGACACTATGGAAAGCGGAGGGAAAGACCAGGGGCTGGAAAGCAGGCAGATGCAGACACATGCAGGTCTCTGAACTGTTTTCCATGGAAGTGTGCAACCAAGCGGTGATGGACTTCCTGGCGGCTACTGAAGTCGGGAACTTCCCACCCAAATGAATGACGGAATGGAGGAGGCGCCGAGGCTGGCTCAGGCGCGGGGGGCGGCGATGATGGGGGTTTATATCCGTTCCTTTTTGTTCCTTTTCCTTCTCTCTCCCTGTGTTCAGTTCAATTTTGCTTTTGTGCTATCTCTCAACTTTCATATATATCAGCGGGGATGAAGGGTAGCGGGGGGGGAGCTCCGCCATCTAGCCAGCTCGCCCAGAGGCAGAGGGGGTATTAGGTCCTGTCATACTCTAATTAGAGTGCATACAGTATGAATAAACAACAACAAACAAAAGCCATCTTATTACAAAATCAAGCATATAAGTCTGATCCGAACTAGTCATGTCACAATATGCAACGACATCGATGATATTCGTCAACATATCCATATCTAGTGTTCCTAACTGATCAGATCGACCGCTGGGCAATCTACTGATCAGTAGTCCGGTCAGGTGCGGTTGAACATCACTTCATGCATACGGCCAGGCGCCTTATTAGGGGCGTAAGCGCGTCCAGCGCCCACACCTAACAAGCCGCTAGCGGGGTACCTCGTAGCCACACTCCCAACCTCAGCTCCCCGCTCTCATATCTGTCCAACTTTGAGCTCAATTAACTCCATGAGTTTTACTTTAACCAATATATTGTTTATAAATGAAATATAGTTAACAAGATGCTCTTTCACTTGCTTGTCTCCTCTTTTAGTTTCCTCTAATATTCAAGGAGTGGTTGATGATCAAGTACAGTGGCTTAGACAATACTTAGTACTGTTGATGCTGCCAAGCACAGCTCAGCACTGCTGGTATTTTGCATCAGGTAAATTATTTCTACTTGATGCTTAGATTCATGTCATATACAATCAGGTGAACCTTTTCTACATGACTGTTGTTACTTTGGATGCTTCTAAGACCTGTTGATTGACTAATCTTCTCGATGCCCTGTGTTGAGATCAATTGAGTACCAATAGAGATATTGAATTGACTATCGTACAAAAGTGATTGTCTAAAGAGCAAAGAGAGAGAGAGAGAGACAGGCATAAATATATAGGAAAGGAGAGAGCATACTCGGCGAAGCCGAGCATCACATCCGGAGACCAATGCCTGGCATCACTCCTGGGGCTAGACCTCTTCGTCGGCATGGGGGCTGGTGGCGGCCCATGGGGGCTGCAGGCCAACGCCCTCATGCCCGCGGCCTTAGGCCGAACGCCACACAAGCCATCGGGCCAAATCCCGTGCCATCACCCTGAAGGCCTGTACAAATATACAGACTTGTCTCCCATATTCACAGCCATATTCGTCTCCATATCTCTTATCCGTTTGCATATCCGTTTGCACGGATATGAGCCGCTCTGCACTGATATGAACCGCTCTCTTGAGGCATATCTTCATACACCAACTGCATACCCAACGGACCTGAGCTGTGAGGCTCACGATGCAGGTACACATGCAACAACTGTATGTTACGATATGGAAGTTGAGGAGAACCGTGTGCGTGTATTCTATGGTACAGAGAAGAAAGAAGGAGAAAGACTCGAGATATATACAGGAGGCATCGGCCCCTGCAGCCGAATCGTGTATCAGACCTGTAACATGTCTCCGGCAAAAGTACACTTGTAACACTGTAAGGTACATCTGTGATGAGTGATAGCTTATGACTCAAATATAGAGAGCAACCAGTTTACAACCAGTATCAGTACCAGGCCAACGGTAATGCAGAATTCATCTGCATATAGTATAGCAACTCTGTGGGAAAGAGCTTCGAAATTGACGAAGGATTGGTAGAGTTATGGGTCGACTGCTAAGGGAGGAGAAGGAGGGCTACCTACCCCATATGATTTCTCCACCACTTGTGGTTGGAATTTATTGCCCTTGCTGCCTGAGTCTGTTTAGTATGCTACAAGACTACTTAAGTGCTGCTTAGCAGTCTCTAAGGACCATGAAATGTCACTTGGGCAGAAATTACGTAAGTTATGATTTGATAGAGTGTCTCCCACTTCAGCAGCTCCGAAATAATACATATCTCAACAACCACCTTCCCAAATCTGCCAAGACTGGTATTAGTTGACAGCTAGCATACCATATATGCTCTGATAGTATTAACAGTGAATTCAATTTACAATTGGTGATGAAATAGGGGGGTTAGAAGGTGGGCAAAAATCCGCCAGCTTCATGGGCTCTCACTCACATTTTCATCTTACTCAAAATTGGACTGTTTGACTTGATTTTTAGATTGACATGTAGTCCTTGGAGTTGTCTATTATATTGCTGTTTCTGATATTCTCTCCATTGTGTGGTTGTTGAGTAATTCGCAATTTTGAATAAAATTCCGGGATTTGCAAGGTGCCCCGCTAGCAGCTTGTTAGGTGTGGGCGCTGGGCGAACCCACGCCCGTAATAAGGCGCCTGGGCTGTATGCATGAGGTGTTGAACATTTTGGCAGCCGGCCTTGGCATAGAGCAGTCAGATAGCCAACCCAAAAGCCTAGATATTGTTGGCATGCGATTTGGCCCGAAGCCTATGGGAACCAAGGCAGGCACTAACTTTGAGCCCGGCCATCGGGACCAAGGCATGCACTAGACTTAGTGGGCAGGGTACGGAGCCTATCTCCCCGCGAACCTCGGGCTTGGTGCTGTGCCTATCTCCCCGAGAGCCTCGGGCCTGAGTAGTGCTTTGTTCATGATGCTTCGCTCTTAGAGTTTCATTCTTAGTGCTTTTCACATAGTGTTTCGTGTCGCTTTCGAGATGATTTCTCAATAATCTTATTCTCTCTTTCTACGATAGACAGTTCAATCATCATCATAATTCCCTCCCTTCTCTGATTGTCTCATCAGATATCTGGTGGAAAACCATAGATATCTGCAAATGATTGTAGATATCTCCCTTGGCGAAGATAATTGTGATGGCTGCAGATGTCTACAGATTCTAGAAGATGTTCTAGTCCATTCACGGGGGCGGTTCCTCCGAGGAGTGCCCAGTCAGTTCACGGAGGCCCACGTTCCGTGAACTGACTAGTTCGTTCGCGGAATCATACCCCACCTCCGTGAACTGACTGGTTCGTTCATGGAGTCAAACAGAAATTACAAACACTCTGCTCTGCACACATATGCGAAGACACTGGCATGTACAGTGAAGTCAACCGTCCCGTCCGTCCGGGATCATTCAGGACCGGGACGGGACGGGGACGGGACGGCAACAAGTCGTCCGTCCGAGGGTAGGACGGAAACGGCGCTGTCCGTCCGAGTCAGGACGGAGACGGACGTAAATGACGGCCGGGGACGCTATACTGGGGACGCCACATCTCGGGGACGCCACATGCTGGGAACGCCACATGCCGTCCTCGGCCATCCCCGTGGACAATGAAATTCGCTGGTAAAACGATTTGAATTATACAAAACCTCAAATCTATCCACACTATATACAGTAAACTACTCATTAACACTGGTTCACTCGTATCAAGCGATGTAAAACACTAATACTTCGTGTCCGCCGGGATAGTGGATGTCGGCCAGGGACGGTGGATGTCGGCCGCCATGCCGTCTTTTTCGAGTAAAGACGGGACGGACGGCCTTGGCGTCGTTCCGTCCGTTCTGGAGATATCTCGGACGGACTGGACGCCCGTCTGACGGGACTGTTGACATCACTGGGCATGTGCGTACACTCAGCAGACTCTACCTACCTGAATTCAATCAGCGCAACTGTGTACATTCAGCGCAGCGCAACTGCGTACGTTCAGTGAAAAGCAGAGTATTTGTAGTTTCTGTTTGACTCCCTGAACAAACCGGTAAGTTCACGGAGGTGGGGTACGGACTCCGCGAATGGACTAGACCAACGGTAAAAGTCTGAGGGGGATGGAGCATTAGGATTAGGGTTTAGGGTTGAGATTTTCGACTGGACGTTTCACTTGGCCTTGAGAGTGTGAGAAGGTTAAGCTGGCGTCGGAAGGTGTGCATTGTGCATATGGCAGAGGTCGCAATAGTCCGTCCACCCGCTAGTGTGACGGATCCTCACTTCGTCGTCTAGATTCGGGCAAGATATTGCAAGACGAGGGCCCAATCAGGGTGACTGTGGGTGAAGCCTAGGGCTGGTGTTACTGATCTACCTGTAGTTATGCAATTATTTCGATTAAAACACAGTGAATTGGGATCTCCAAACTGTGGATGATCGGCTACGTGAGTTGTAGTGTGGATATTATATACCATAGACCGGTTGGGAGGCATATTGGATATCATCACTCAGTCATAACTGCAACACTCGCATCATGTGTCTATCACTCGGAAGACTGCTGGCACCTACGGTGCCGCAGTCTAAAAACTCCGAGGGCGAAAAATCATAGTTCAGGACAAGGCAAGGTCTTACCCAGATGGACAGACTTTGCGACCCTAGCATATGCCGTCAAACAAATCGACGAGTTTGAAGCTGTACGCCTCAGTGCATAGTACCAGCGAATTAATATCGATTTCATCACCAAACTGCACTTGAGCGATGCCGATCGTTGACAACATGACATACATCGTCGATGCTCCCGAAATACGAGCCATCTGGGCGACTCGACAGCGCTGATGGGAGTAGCATAATCTTTCTATGAAGAACGAGATGGGAAAGGAATGCAATTCTGACCGCTCTATCGAATCCGCAATAAAAATACAAGTAACCAAGCGATGCAAGTTCAAAACCATGTTCATGACCATAATCGCCGTAACTCCCCAAAACCAAACCGGGCGAAAGTCAAAGAGCCCGAGCAAGCCTTACCTATCCTTGTTCTGTAACTGATCAACGCCCCACTGAAACGCAGCAACAAATTCATCATAAATCTTATCCCGATGTTTATCCATCTCGTGACGCTGAATCAAGGAGGCAGGTCCGTATTGCAAATGAGGCCAGAGTGCATACCGGCAGCGCTGAACAACGGTCTTCATATTTCTTCCAACATCGCTTCTGAACCCTTCCAACAATTGAGCAAATCTTCCCTCATCAACAATCAAGGACTGCTTGGAAGCCGCGGCTATTGTTGTATTCCCATGGCCCCATGATTCTAAAAGATCTTCTTTTCTGTGTGGTCGTTCGTAGATAATCCACAAGAGCACAAAAAAGAAGCTCTGCAGGTCATCGTGATAAATGTGTCCCGGGTCACCGTAAAGGATTGGAATGGAGAGAAACTCATATGTGCCAGTGCGTTCTGGCGCACCACACGGCGAGTTTGTGGCGCCGGGAGAGACGCGAATAGCAAGGTCAAGGTCGATGAGGAAGCCAAGGAATTTATCTTTCCGAGGGTATTGCGGAAGCGTAATCATGATATTATTGATACTAATATCACGATGAAGAATCCCTCCAGTGGTCAGTAGTGATCTGTGGCCACGGATGGCATCTCGCATACACTGCAAAAGTTCAAGTGGATCGTCCCAATCCATGAGGGATTTTCCCCGAGAGATGACGATGCGAGTATGGATACGGTTGTGCATGTTTAGCCTGTCGACCTTGTCGTCTTCTTGTTCTTCTGTGGGTGGATTCGATGGTGTACCACTGTGGGAGTCCCCGGAGAAGTCGGATACAAAAGTCGATGCCGGAGTTGTAGGAGCAGGAGACGGAAGGTTGGAACCAGCCCCAGATGCACTTAGCTTGGCGCGCTTGGACGATTGCGATGATTCCGTAGATTGGCGCTTTTTCTCCGTGGGTTTTGGCTCGAGATCGACGATGCGCGTTGGTTGTCTGCATTCTCCGACGATGTCATGGACGGTTTCGATATCGACGTGGTGAATGTACATAGCGAGACCTTGAACACCTCGATCATGCGCTTCCTTGAGTAATTCACCTTCGCTTTCCCTCGAGGTATATCGCCATGAATCCTTTAGTATCCATGGACCACCACCACCATCAGTATCGGTATCAGTGTCAGAAAGTGAGGTCTCTGTTGGAATATTCGAAGATTTGGGGTAGGCATACCAACATGTAGTTCCCCTTGTAACAACTGCCGGTGCACGAATAAATGGTTTCCGCAGTTGTATATTGTGGCTTCCAAAAGCAATGGTCTGTGGCACCATGAAGTCCTCCACTCCTGCCAACCCGAGGTCTAGGTTGTTGAGATATCCCAAGAATACACGGCGGAAGATTCTGAGACCGGATTTGGTGTTGAGTAGAAAGCGCGGGGATGCCACACCGCCAGTCCGAGTAAACACCCAACAGCGCATTCTCTCATTGATGATAGTAAAAGCATGGACAAATCGGCGGCCTGGTTGACTGCCGAAAACCTCACGCACATAGTTGGCCAATTGGATAACCAACCCCGCATTGTCATCCCCCATCTCCTGACCTCGCTTTCGATACTTCAACTCTCCTAGCGCCACAACATTTCCCCAATCGTATTGACTCTGAGCTTCCCGAGATTGTTGCAACTTCTTCGAATAGGAAAAGAGGTCGACTTTTCGTTTACTCTTTTTGTGGTAAAGAGCCTGCTCACCAGATGACTTCCAGCACCAGCGTATAGGATTAAACAGGGCCGACAATTGAAGTTGCTGCTGGTAATCCATGAACCATTCCACAACCTTGCCTTGGGTGGCGGGAGACGGATATGGACTATTTAGATCGGGGAGATTACCGACATCGGGGAAGAATCTGTTAAAAAAACGTTCGTCGTCTACACTCCAAAGGTGATTTTTGAGTTCCTGGCGAAGTTTGGGTTCGATGACCGCATGCGTAGTCTCTTCCGACATGTGGGCGCCAGAATTGGTCTTGATTGGCGTAATCTTGAGTTCAATGTGTGACTTCGGCGGTGTAATGAACTCTTGAGGAGGGATTTCCACTAGGCGGTAGAGAGATTCGATAACCTGCGCGGATGATCCGTCGGTGGTTTCCTCCTAATAGCGTGTAAGTAAACTAATAGGAATAAAGTGGGGGAGGGAAGACTGGAAAACAGGGAACACTCACAGCAAGACACGCCGAGGTCTGATACAGAAACTCTGCCACCTTGTCGCTGCGGTCGGCAAGCGAGACATCTGAATTCCATAGCTGCACAAAGAACGCCATTACCCCTGAAAGTAAATCCCGTAGGGCGGAAAGAGTCGAGAGACTTGTAACAGCTGAAAATAAAATGGCAGCATCGTCAGTTGTCCGGTCAGCGAGGATGTTTTCAGCAAGGCCCTGGAACGAGAAGCTGTCATTGCGGGCGGTGGGAGGCGTCAAGAGGTTTGGCAGTAGTGTCCGGGTTCGCAGAATCTGCCGTAGTTGTTCCCTCGATAGTGTAGCGGCTGCAGCAGAAACATCTGCGGCCATGGTGTAATCTGAAGTGTATATATTTGTGTTAAAGGGGTGATGGCGGGGCAACAAGACGCGTCGCGAACTTAGCTCAGATTCATCTGAGTGCCAAGCTTGTCACCTGATATACTCACATCCTTGTACGATTCTAATTGGTCGGATATATGTGGCTGCGTGGCTGATTGTGGCAAGTAGCAATCGTCTAATCCGCCCAATTTAGTGCATGAAATTAAGTCCACATGTTGGGCTCTGACAATAAAGTGTCCTCTACACAAAATGTGCGTAACTATGCCCTCTTTCACCTCGGTCTCATATTTACTATATTGTTAATGTCGAGTGCGCGGATAAACTGCGTTTTGGGGCATTCTTCTGCACTATGAATATTAGCGAAATCGTGTATTGGAAGCCGGGCCACTTAGGAACACTGCATCGCCCTGGAGGTACTCTGGCACTACCGTTCGTACTATAGCCAAATTGACACGGCTCCGTTCCCTGTAAGACGCTACAAGGTTGTGCATCGGGTCATCAAACGACTCTTCAGACTAGCTGGAATGTGTCGGGAATTGACACTCCACATGTGAGATTGTTACTTACGTTCTGTCACATTTAGGACCAAAAGGATATCATCTCCGACTTAGCCCGCTCTCTTATCTTCTCTGCCATGCCGTTTGCTACTTTGCCGCGTTACTTGCCTCACCTTTGCAATACCGTAATTTACTTATAGTCTACTCCTCTACCGACTTTCGGCTGTCTTGCCTTGCATTTCTTGTCATATCTGGCTGCAGTGGCAACCTGTATTGTTCGAGTTGAGGGTAGGATGAAATTTAAATAGCTTTTAACTAACTGCTTACAGACGCTGAATAGGCCCTGCTTATGTTATGGGCCTTTGGCGACCTTACCCTTGCGGTCACCGTCGACTTCACTCACTCCGTCAGTGATCTCAACCGTCCTGTCCGACGGCCGGGGACGGCAGTGCCGTCCGTGATCTTGCCAGGACGGACGGGACGGCGCCAAGACCATCCGTCCCGTCCTAGCATATGAATGACGGCTGGACGGCCGTTGTCTGCCGATGACGGTGTTTTCGCCGTCCCCGGCCGACATCCACCGTCCCCTACCGTCATTGGGCGGCTACAGAATATATTTAGATAATTTACAATCATGATTGATAATCGAGTCCTAATTGCACGGGACAAGGGTTACAAATGGATGTTTCGATGAGATTATCTTTTATGTATACTGAGAAATCAACATCCATGGATGTCGGTAGTTGACGGCCGGGGACGGTGAAAACTCCGTCATCGGCCGTCCTAACCGTCCGTCACCGTCCTGCTCCAAAAAGACGGCGCCGTTTCCGTCCTGCCTTAGGACGGACGGGACGGTTGAGAACACTGCACTCCGTCCCACCGTCCGCCATAATCCTGAGCGTTACTCTAGCTCTCACGCCGCTGTGCCGTTTTCTACTCCCCCGCCGTCATCATATACTGCTTATTACCCGTGCAGACTACTTTTAGTTAGCCCCAATCTCCATGCTCGAACGGATGACGTACTCCCAATTGGGATCACTACGGTTGTGAGGTGGTGGGTGAAGGTAGGTGGTGGGTTTGAACATGTTGATACTATGCTGAGCAGATAATATCTTGGTTTGTCAGAGCTGCAAGCATGTCGGACAGCAGAGTATACATAGAGAATATTTTCTCGTACTTACTCAGACTCTTTGTTTCTCTCCTAGTGTCTCCTCTGTGCCGTGTTTCGCACTGTGTGCCGCTGAATATCTGCCACGCGTGGTGAGTAGAGGAAGGAACCTCACACTGCCAACTGATATCGTCGTAGACTTCCATCTTGTGCTAGTAACCGAGTATGGCCGGCGAGATCGGGGGTGTTAACTGCTACACAAGGATCGGGGCTGAAATACTCCCGATTTTGCCTTCCTTACCCGAGACTACAACGTTGACTACAGACTTGCCTGTTGTAAACCGAACTTAGAGCTCTAAATCTGTGGTCGAGAGACGGAGTTGATTGTACAGACAAAGTCAATGGCTATCGTAAAGAATGGGCTTCATTGCAGGTATAGTCTCTCTTTCAGAATGTAAGCTTGAGGGCATGGCAACGAGGGTATTGACAGAAAGGGCATCATGTGTGGGCTCACCGAACTTCTGGCTACTTCTGTAGACTCATTTACTCCGGTAGACTTTCATCGTATTAAGACGACGGTACAGACAACGGAGGCTAGACGAGGTCATGAATCAAAGGGCTCAGGCATGAAATTTGAGCACTATGGGTGGAGATAGGAGAAGGCGTGCAAGCGAGGGGATAGTTACAGGAAATATGAATACGTACAAGTATGTTGAACGTTAACGTTTAGAACGGTTGTGTGATGATGTCATTGCTTCGGAGCTAGCCGGTCACTTAAACCTTCATTACCTCACGTCTCCACTCCATGTCTCGTCTACATTCTCGCTACCGTGTCGCCAATTACTCTGGCAGTAAACCCCGTAGGGCGGGAAGAGTTGAGCGACTTGTAACAGCAGAAAACAAAATTGGGGCGTTGTCAGTTGTCCGGTCAACGAGGATGTTTTTAGCTAGGCCCTGGAACGAGCAGCTGTCATTGCGAGCGGTGAGAGGCGTCAAGAGATTTGGCAGTAGTGTCCGGGTTCATAGAATCTGTGGTAGTTGTTACATTGACAGCAGAAGCATCGGCAGCTATAGTGTAAGCCAAACTGATATACTTATCGTGATTGGGTAATGATCTCGGATCCATCGGAGTGCCAAGCCTATCACCAAATTTGCTCACAATACGTCTTGAACGATTCTGATTGATCGGATTAATGCGGCTGAGTGGCTGATTGTGAAAAGTACCGATTATCGTTCCCAAATCTGTAATCGCCCGCCCAAAAAAGTCTATGGAATCAAGCCCACAAGTTGGGCTCTGACAGGAAAGTGTCCTATACACAAAATGTGCATAACTATGCCCTCGTTCACCCTTTGGTCTCATGCTTACCATATCGCTAAATCAAGTACGTAGTTGTGGATATCGTGGTGCAGGGTATGATGTGGAATTACGTAGAGCAGCACTGTTGATTTGATATAATTGACTCATCCCTGCACAGACAAGGCGAACAATTTGAGGCTGACGAACTGCTGATTTACACGTGCGGGGAAGGTGTGAAATCAACTTATTTGAGGGCCATCTGTAGCCGAAATACCCCATCTCACATCTCAGACTTTTAGTTTCATTCCCAAACCTTTCAAGTACCAAAATCTAACTACAACTATACACGCAACTTCATCTACAATGCAAACTGTAGGCAATAATCCTTCCTATACGGACTATGTACCCATTAGCGAGGAGAGTACAATCATTTGTGCTGTCCATTTTTTCTGATCTGCGAATGGTTAAGAGTCAGCCAAATATGCAATACCACTTCTTACTCCACCCTTACTGACAGCTGACGTACTGTCCGCGGTGACGGGTACCGTAGTCTGAAAGATTACTAACACCATTTCACTGCTCGTTCGGACCGAGCGACCTAGTGTGCCTAAATTACTAACGAGTTACAGGTCGACACTACTCTCAGTTGGAACACTCGGATATCGAGGACGGCTTTATCCAGCGTTCATGGATTCTGGTTTTCCGGCGTTTCAAGCCCTGTGGTGGCAAGTCTGGAAGAAGCTTTGCGTTCAATTCAGAAGCTCAATATTCAAAGGTGCCATATAAACGATATTGAACGACAGAGTACAGTTGGTGAAGGGGAAACCTACATTGTGGAGAGGGGAGTGTACGGCCAAAAATTGGTAGCGGTGAAACGTTTAAAGATGGGGGAGTCACGAACCGACAATAACAAGCTCCGAAAACGACTATCCAACTTAGTTCAGGACCTCAAGATCATGCATCACATCCCTCTTCGGAGCCACCCGAATATCCGCAATCTCGTTGGGTACGGATGGGACATACAAGGCCAAACTCTGGATCCATTTGTAGTTATAGATTACGCCACTATGGGAAGTTCCAGGTCTTATTTGCAGGAACATCGTGGTCGCATGCCATTTAGTAACAAGCTTATTTTCATTGGTGATGTTGCCGCTGGATTAATGGCTCTTCATGATTGCGGTATCGTGTATGGGGACCTAAAGCTTGATAATGTCCTGGTGTTTCATTCTTGGAAACGTCCGACCAACGCGATAATGAAGATATGCGACTTTGGCCATTCGCTAATACTACTGGAAAATGAACACCGACAGATTTGGTATTCTGGAACAACATTGTGAGCCTGGGCACCTGGAAAAGTTTGTAATTGGCGTCACTGACATGGACAGATACAATCCACCAGAAGTGGCCAATCAGGCAAACAAACTCATTTCTTTGGACAATTTATATAGGTGTGATATCTGGGCATACGGTTTATTGGTTTGGGAGAATCTGAAAGATGGGGGTTGCTACTTCGATAGAGCCTTGGTGAAGTGTCCTTATGGATTTGAAGACAGTTCGTTTGAAGCATTCGACAAACGTGAGCTACGACAATGTAGCATTCGATTCGTCAAAGAAATGTATATTTCTAGTCACAGAAGCATGGACTTTGCAAGGGCAGCGATATGTGGGCTGTACGGCAATGTACTTCAGATGAATCCGGCACATCGCGCAAGCAACCTGATGCAGTTTCCTATCATGACGATGTGGAAGTAAGTGTGAAGTTTATCTCCTTGTAAACGGATGCTGACTGAGCCAGCAAATCCGGACAGATGAATCTTTCAGCACAATTTGCAACGCATGTAGGAAGTTCCGAATGGACATACGATGTGAGTTCGTAGATATGTGTCCAAAAGATCGACATAATAACCTTTAATACTTATAGCTATTTCGCTTCGACCAAGGAGGCGATATACTATGGCATTACCAGCAGCAGATCTTTCGTGAAATTGAGATGGCCACTGTTCGTTTGTGTGATAAAATTATGAAGGCCAACATGATTTTCCAGCTAGCCTTATGCAACATCTTAGGGTTCGGAACTAGCGTGAGCGTTGCTAAGGTTATAGAGTTAGTCTCACAAGCGAATGCACTAGGCCACCCGATCGCTGAGGATTTTGGTCAATTAGTGTGCTCTGGTGAAAATGTCAGCAATACATACAATGCATGCATTCTCCACGGTATGCATACGGCAGCGCTTGTACCTACATGGAACGGTAAGGAGCTGCTAGCCTGCTCCGCGCGTGTTCTATGGCGCATAAGCGCACCGCAATATCGCTCATCAATGGTGGCATCAACACTGCGGAAGTTGCAGAGGATGGCTGTTCCCCCTTACACTGGTTGTTTATTTTCGACAAAGATGCATTTGAAATGGGCCAACGCATATTGGCGCAGTGGAATTATGCCTATCCATCTGTTTTGGTAGCCTCAGACGTCAACATTCCTGCTCTTGACAGGCCTTGTTATGAAGTTCGTAGCCTTCATCCTCAGTGGCCTCTAGAATTCTGCGGAACTCCTCTTGCATTTGCCATTTGTGCCGACAGCATGAGTGCAGTCAAAGCATTACTCGACCTTGGCGCAAACCCTCTTGGACGCATTTACGATCCCCGACAACAAGGTATTCGATATCCCAATTATTGGACACCATTCCACCTTGCCATAAGTTTGCATCGTCCGGATCTCTTAAAGCTGCTACTGCGAGCCGCGAAGGTTAATATTAAAGCCCTGAGCGTCAAATTCGAGGTAGAACCACTTGGCTGTGCATTACCATTTTCCTCCAAGTTAGAACGATACGCACTACATGGTCCATATGCAGCGAAACAGCGTTCAATCGAAACCGTGTCGCTTTTGAAATCTTCTGTTGCAAGGCAGGTGTCAACCACGGGGAAGACACCGTTGTGGCAGGCCATCGACTTTGAAGACATCGATGTAGCGTCAGCTCTCACAACCTGCTATCCAGAGCTAGTGAAATATAAATTTCACGACCCAACCAATCCAAAAGAATCGAACCTTCCAATACATTTTGCGGCACAGCTCGCTGGTCGTTTCAAGAGTGCCATTGACATCCTAGCTTTGCTAGTTGAACAGGATCCACAGGCTCTGTTGGCAACCGATAGTAGGGGCCGACTTCCTCTTCACCTTGCTGTGACTGGAAGCTCTCCTAAGGCAGCAGAGTGGCTGATAAACCGGGGCTCAGATGTTAATGCTACCGACAGCAATGGCTGTTGCCCGTTGCATTACGTTTGTGCTATTGATACCGCAAAATTGTTACTCTCTGGTGGTGCATTGTTTGACCCCAGAGACTCTTGCGGGCTATCACCGCTGCATTACCTATGTCAGAGAGATAACCTCGACGTTTTCAAGATGTTCGTCGAAAGAGGAGCAAGTGTTCACTTCCCTCCTTCCAGCAGGCTACTCCACTTCGCAATTTTGGGTAAATCCCGACGGATGGTATCCGCTGTTCTAGCCTTGAATATTGGCGTGAATGAATGCAATGAGGCTGGCGAAACTCCACTTCATCTCGCGACCGAGGCCAACCGAGCAGATATCGTGCAAATATTTCTAGAAGCAGATGCCGATCGAAACATTGCGGATATGCACGGGCGAACACCACTTCATGTCGCTTGTGCTCTGGGGAATGCCACAATTGCCCGGATGTTACTTTCGCATGACGGCCAAATGCCAGCCCGAGAAGGCCTGGTATGCGACGTAAATGCCTTGGATGTAAACCATCGATCTCCCATGCATCTGGCAGCAAAAAGGGCGGATGTAACCCTCGCTGTGTTGCTGCTCGAATATGGTGCATCAGAATTGATACAAGACGACCATGGGCGATTGCCATTGCATGTTATTGCTGAGATGATTCCTGAGGATGCGAACCTGCTAGTGAATCACTTCACGCACCGCGATGAAGATACAGGGCCTGATCAACTAGGGTTCTGTGAGTTGTTGCTTAGACGCAAAGAAGCACTATTAATCCACGATAAGGAACGTCGATTAGCATGGCAGCTAGCTTAGGACAAGCGGAACTTCAAGCTGTTGTCATTGCTTTTTGCTGAAAGGACTCTTCTGCAGGAGATCAACTAGCGTTCGCAAGCGCCGGCGCCGCTCTACAGGTGATGAATGCAGCGATAAAGGCCGACGCCATTGACCTCGTTGAGGCGTTAGTTGCACAAAGGGAATCGCTTAGACGTCAACTCCCGGAGTATCAAGTGGTAGTCTTTGATCAAATAGTAACGAATATGATCGACCGGCGACGTGGACGTTTATATTCGACTCAGCGGGCAGGCGCAGTAGAGGCGGCAGTCAAAGCAAGAAAAGCAGAAGTGGACGTAGTGAATGTGAGATCGGAAGTAGCGAGCAGCTTTAGAAAAGTAAGAGGGTGGACTGCGTCAATTAGTGGAAAGAGAACTGGAAAGAGAAAGGAAGACAGAAAGGTTTTGTAAATTGGTGACAACCAAAATTCAGAAGACCAGGAAATGATTACAATTCACACTTGGTTAGTCAGTTACTTTTGGTGACATAGATCGTTTTTTCTGTGTCTACCGTGGGAGCTTCCGGAACGTTTCAGGGCAGCGTTGACCGCTTCTTACGGTCTGTATGAAGCGGCTAAATAGGCGGTCAAACAATTTGCCGCTTTCTGAAAAAATATTTCACGGCCGCAGGAAATCTTCCGAAATTGCACATGAATGTCATTCCATTGTCTCTCGCACATTATGGGGCAGGATACTACAAGCATGTGGGGGGGGCGGGGTTAGGCGGGGATGCCAAGAAATCAAAAAAACTGTATGTCTGCGTGAGTTGAGTAATATTTGATGGATATAATGTAGTCCCAGACATGATATTGAATGTAACCTAAAGGAACAACCAGAAATGGGATCATTATTTGCAGATGTGGCGGTGGTGGTAAAGGACATGGAGGTGGTAAAGGAGTTTGAGGTGCAGCCAAGGGCGGCACCAGGCGGCACTAGGCGGGTATACCGCTACAGAGCGACACAACGTCATACGACTAACGACTCATTTTCTACCGATGAAATTCTTAGTTACTAGGCGAGTTTCAATCATCGTCATTAGTAAATATTTACACCCCACAAAGATCCATTTTCGTGTATTATGTCGCTTAAGACTAATAATTTAGCCGCTTCATAACATCCGTAATAAGCGGTCGACAGTACGTATGGACTTCTCTGGACATTCCGGGGAGCTTCTAGACTCATGTATACAGTAGACCATGTATACCATGCGCGCTTGTACCCGCAATCGGCCGGCATCTCCAGCTGAATCCAATAAGCCCTAAGCCCGTAACCATAGCTTATAAGTCTGACTGACCATATATTGTAACGTTCCCCCTCTTCCAACGCACTGTAGGAAGAGCACAAATCAGTACATAAATCAATGCCGGCCCCTCCAGGCTATATCGTGTACACTATGTAAATCATATAAAAGGAAAACAATAGTTTAACAAGATGTGTCTCCGATAACCTCATTACAACCCTCCTGTTAGCTGTAGGTAGAGAATGAGTACCAATTTGTTGCCTAATATCGGACGGCCATCTCGTACAATCAAAGAAATCTAAATCCATGCCCAAAAAAGCATTGAATCCCCGTCGAGAAAAACCATTTAATATAGTGAAATTCGGCATTCGCCCCTACAGAGGATCGAACTTATCGCACTATAGTTAGATTTCTTCAGGAGTGGGTAGATAGTATTACGGACTTGAATAGTATGTATCGGTACTGCCCTACATGCCACAGAACGACAGTGACGTTAACCGTCCCGTCCCTCCGGGATCGCTGAGGACAGGGATACGCCATCCGTCCAAGACAGGACGGAGATGGAAGGAAAGAACGGCCTGCGATGCCACATGCCGTCCCCAGCAGTCCCCGGCAGATATCCATGAGTAACGAAATTCGCAAGTAGTAAAACGGGTTGAATTATACAAAACTCAAATTTACCCACACTATGGTTGGAACATGTCAATCGAAACTCATCAAGGGCTGGTGGCGTAGTGGTAGGGCATCTGTCTAGTATCAGAAAGGTCTTGGGCAGCAAGTCCATTCTTTTCGGTTATTCAACAACTATATTTAGTAAGCTCTATCCATTACCGTTAGTTTGCTCATATCAAGCTATATAGAACACCTAAATACTTATAATAGCTGAGGACAGTGGATGTCGGCCAGGGACGGTGTTTCAGCCGTCCCCAGCGGTCCCATGACCGTCATGCCGTCCTCATTGAGTAAGGACGGGACGGAAGGCTTTGGCACCATCCCGTCCGTCCTGGTGAAATCTCGGAACGGTGCCGATGGCAAAGGCCAGACGAGGTCAGAACTAAATATAAACAAAGGCGTGCAAGCGAGGGGTTATTCTCGCTTTCATTAAACCCCGCTTTCTCTCCCACACCTTCTAGGTACATGCTAGTGCGCTCGACTACACTCACATGCACGTAAGAAACGGGCCGCTTAATTCCTGCATCCACACCTGCGGAGACAAGCCTTTGACACGACTTATTGTAATGGTGGGTATTATATACTCACCCTGACTATGCAACTGCGGTGTCCACCTCGTAAATACAGCGCCCCGTACCGACATCATTAAATGATACCCCCAGTGTTCCTAAGCGGCCCGGCCTGCACGTGATTTAAAAAGCCTGCATCGGCCTGCATAAGCCTTGGTCTGGTTGATGGATGGAATACGGCGATGGCAGGGCTACGATGATTGAGTTGGATATGGTTTATGTTTCGTACTTTGGAGACTTTCTTAGTAAAGGCAGCCAGTGATGTCAACCGTCCCGTCGGACGGCCGGGGACGGTGGGCCGTCCGAGATTTCTCCAGGACGGACGGGACGGCGCCAAGGCCGTCCGTCCCGTCCTTACTCCACAATGACGGCATGACGGCCGGGGACTTGCCGGGGACGGCGACTTTACCGTCCCCGGTAGTCATCCACTGTCCCTGGCCGACATCGGGCGGTTACAGTATGAATGTAGATGACATCGAAAATAGCCCTGAGACCACGCGATAAGAGATATACATGGACCCATGCCAGGGGTGCTGTGACACTTGTATCTA
>Ga0307515_10004573_pt1 | contig 28481 bp, 21 predicted proteins | sample 17_EM_MG_FD_194513 | JGI IMG/M metagenome (GOLD analysis project Ga0307515, IMG submission 194513) | Populus trichocarpa ectomycorrhiza microbial communities from riparian zone in the Pacific Northwest, United States - 17_EM | ecosystem: Host-associated > Plants > Roots > Unclassified | place... | reverse complement strand
AATCAAAATAATAGAAATCAAATCTAAAAAATAAAATAAAAATGAAAGATGAAGAAATTAAAATAATAATAATTAACATTTCATAAATTATTTCAAATAAAATAAGTAACAATTAAAAGAATGAGGACCAAATTTGATAGATAAAAAAATTCAATAAAAAAATGATAAGGGAAAAGCAAATAACAATTATAAAACTGAGGATCAAAGTTAATATAAAAATTAAATTTTAAGAGATGAAATTGAAAAATAAATATTCAAAACAAAATATATATAGCAATCAAAAGTTTGAGGACTAAATTTGATATAATCAACAAATAATATGATATTTCTAAATTTTTCACAACTTCCAGAAAATGTTTTCCGTTCAAATTTTTCAGGAAAATACTTTCCTGGAAACCAAGTTAAATTTTTCTTTAACTGGAAAGTATTTTTTATTAATCAACTTTTTTAATAACAAACAAACACATGAAAGTTTTAAAAATAATTTTTCAAAAAATAAACAGGACTTAAATATAGTTTGTTTTCATAATTGTACCACGCTTTTCAAGGGCTACTGGAGGCTTTGGGGAAGTCAGAATAGGAGAACACCTCATCTTGGAGTTGGCCTACTACTTATATGCTTTCAGCAGTATGGACACAGTAACTGGTACACCAGAGATGTGTCCTTTAATCCTCTCTTACCAAGTAAAGATTCTTAAAATTAATTTTTTTATTTTAATTTTTTTAAAATCATTTTAACATAATAATATAAAAAATAAAACTTTAAAAATAAAAAATTATTTTAATATATTTTTAAATAAAAAATATTTTTAAATACAATGGTATAAAAAACACTACCTTATATTTTTATCGCTATATTAAACAACCGACTGCTCTGGTCAATTCTGCCACCGTTTTTTTTATTTGAGATTTGAGATGGTTGGGATTTAAAATATTTTTATTTAAAAATATATTAAATTAATATTTTTTTTAATTTAAAAGAACACCGCCATGATAAAAGACTTTATGCTATGTTTATTTCCTGGAAATTGATTTCCGGGAAACTACTTTTCCAAACTTTCTTGTGTTTGTTTGTTATTAGAAAAGTTGGTTAACGGAAAACATTTTCCAATCAAAGAAAAATTTGGCTTGATTGTCAGGAAAGTGTTTTCCTAAAAAATTTGAGCGAAAAAAACTTTCCGGAAGTTATGAAAAATTTAGAAATGTCATATTATTTGCTGATTATATCAAATTTGGTTCTCAAACTTTTGATTGCTATATATATTTTGTTTTGAATATTTATTTTTCAATTTCATCTCTTAAAATCTAATTTTTATATTAACTTTGGTCCTTATTTTTTATAATTGTTATTTGCTTTTCCCTTATCATTTTTTTATTGAAATTTTTTATTTATCAAATTTGATCTTTATTCTTTTGATTATTATTTATTTTATTTGAAATAATTTATGAAATGTTAATTATTCTTATTTTAATTTCTTCATCTTTCATTTTTTTTATTTTTTAGATTTTATCTCTATTATTTTAATTATTATTTATTTTATTTAAGATAATTTATGAAATTATATTTTTTTTTCAATTTTATTCTTATTCAACTTTTTAATTTGTAAAATGTGTTTCTTATTATTTTAATAAACTTGAAAAAAATAAAATATTAATAAGTTATTTTTCAGCTTTTTTTTTTATAACATAACCTGAAAAATATTTTCTAATTTATTTTTTATTATTCTATCATATATTAAAAATTAATTTATTTTTTCAGAATTTACTTTCTGTTATTTAAAAAAAAAAAACTATGAACAAACGCAGTTAAACTCATTCCTCCTCTTTTCCTCGTTGGTTCCGCCATGATAAAAGACTTTTAGACTCATTTCCTCCTCTTTTCCTCCTTGGTTCCATGATTTCAATCAACCTAATCTGACCACAAATCACACCCCATTTCACAATTTTTTTTTTTTTTGGGGATCTCATAGCTCTGAGCCTCTGCTCACCGGTTTTCTTTCTGCTTGAAATTTACTTTTTTTTTTCTTTTTTGAAGAAGAAATGGCTACAGTCATTGGACAGGCTTTTCTGTCTGCCACACTGCAGGTAGCTCTTGAAAACTTAGCTTCACCTATCTTGAGAGAATTTGGTGCACGGATTGGCATCGACAAGGATCTCAAGAAACTAACAAGAACTCTTGCGAAAATTCAAGCTGTGCTTAATGATGCTGAGGCAAGGCAAATAAATGACATGGCAGTGAAGCTTTGGCTAAGTGACCTCAAAGAAGTCGCTTATGATGCAGACGATGTGCTAGATGAGGTTGCAACTGAAGCTTTTCGGTTTAACCAAGAGAAAAAGGCTAGCAGCTTGATCTCTCTATCTAAAGATTTTCTCTTTAAACTTGGGTTAGCTCCTAAGATAAAGGAAATCAATGAGAGGCTAGATGAAATAGCTAAAGAAAGGGATGAGCTTGGTTTGAGAGAGGGAGCTGGAGCAACATGGATCGAAACGAGGGACAGGGAGAGGTTGCAAACTAGCTCCTTAATCGACGAATCCTGTGTTTTTGGTAGGAAGGAGGATAAGAAGGAGATTGTAAATTTGTTAGTGTCTGATGACTATTGTGGAAATGATGTTGGGGTTCTTCCCATCGTGGGCATGGGAGGCCTGGGAAAGACAACTCTCGCTCAGCTTGTGTTCAATGATGAAACTGTGGCTCGCCATTTCGATTTGAAGATGTGGGTTTGTGTCTCTGATGACTTCAATGCTCAAAGGCTGACAAAATCGATCTTGGAGTCTGTTGAAAGGAAAAGTTGTGATCTCATGGATTTGAATATCCTACAAACAAGTCTCCAGGATAGGTTGAGGGGGAAAAGGTTCTTGCTTGTGCTTGATGATGTGTGGCATGAGAAGAAAAGTGACTGGGATGTGGTTCGCCTTCCTTTCAGAGCTGGAGCATCTGGAAGTAAAATCATTGTAACTACCCGAAGTGAAAAGGTTGCATCAATCACGGGCACATTTCCACCTTTCCGTTTGGAAGGTTTATCTGAAAATGATTGCTGGTTGTTGTTCAAACAGAGGGCATTTATAGATGGGAATGAAGATGCACATCAAAACTTGGTACCAATTGGCAAGGAAATTTTGAAGAAATGTGGAGGTTTGCCTCTGGCAGCAAAGACACTTGGAGGACTCCTACACTCGACAACTGAAGTTTATGAATGGGAAATGATCTTGAAAAGCGATCTATGGGACTTGGAAGTGGAGGAGAATGAAATTCTGCCGGCTCTGAGGCTAAGCTACAATCATCTTCCGGCACATCTGAAGCAGTGTTTCATATACTGCTCCATATTTCCAAAAGATCACAATTTTGATGAGGAGAAGCTAGTCTTGCTATGGATGGCAGAGGGTTTTGTTATTTCCAAGGGAAGGAGATGCTTGGAAGATGTTGCATCTGGCTATTTTCACGATTTATTGTTGAGGTCATTTTTTCAACGATCCAAAACCAATCCCTCGAAGTTTGTTATGCATGACTTGATTCATGACCTGGCACAGTTTGTAGCTGGGGAATCATGCTTCACATTGGATGTCAAAAAATTGCAAGACATTGGAGAAAAAGTTCGGCATTCATCTGTGTTGGTTAACAAATCGGAATCAGTTCCGTTTGAGGCGTTCCGTACATCAAAAAGCTTACGAACGATGCTTTTGCTTTGCAGGGAGCCTCGTGCGAAGGTCCCTCATGATTTGATACTCTCTTTGAGATGCTTACGGTCACTAGACCTGTGTTATTCTGCTATAAAGGAGTTGCCAGATTTAATGGGAAATTTGAGGCATATCAGGTTCCTTGATCTCTCTCACACTTCCATCAGGGTGCTACCTGAATCAATTTGCAGCCTCTACAATCTGCAGACTCTGGTTCTTATCAATTGCAAGAATCTCCATGCTTTGCCTGGAGACACAAATCATTTGGTGAATCTACGCCATCTTAATTTGACTGGATGCGGGCAGCTCATATCCATGCCTCCTGACATTGGGAAACTAACTTCTTTGCAAAGGCTACACAGAATTGTTGCTGGAAAAGGGATTGGGTGTGGAATTGGCGAGTTGAAGAACATGAACGAGCTTCGAGCAACGCTTTGTATTGATACGGTTGGAGATGTTCCTAACATCACAGAAGCAAAGGAAGCCAACTTAAAGAAGAAGCAATATATAAACGAGCTGGTGTTAAGATGGGGCAGATGTCGACCAGATGGAATTGATGATGAGTTGCTTGAATGTCTAGAACCACATACTAACCTTAGAGAATTAAGGATTGACGTGTATCCTGGTGCGAAGTTTCCAAATTGGATGGGATATTCTTCGTTATCCCACTTAGAAAAGATCGAATTCTTTCACTGTAACTACTGCAAAACCCTGCCACCTCTCGGGCAACTACCTTCTCTCAAATCTCTCTCCATATATATGATGTGTGAGGTCGAAAACATTGGCCGTGAGTTTTATGGTGAGGGAAAGATTAAGGGGTTTCCTTCCTTGGAGAAACTAAAGCTTGAAGACATGAGAAATTTGAAGGAATGGCAAGAGATTGACCATGGCGAATTTCCGAAGCTCCAGGAGCTTGCTGTTCTGAACTGCCCCAATATTTCAAGTCTTCCAAAATTTCCAGCTCTATGTGAACTGTTGCTAGACGATTGTAATGAGACAATATGGAGTTCGGTCCCACTCCTCACCTCTCTATCATCGTTGAAAATTTCAAACTTTCGGAGGACAGAAGTATTTCCTGAAGGCCTTTTCCAGGCACTAAGTTCACTGAAAGAACTCAGGATCAAGCACTTCTATCGGCTGAGGACATTGCAAGAGGAGTTGGGCTTACATGATCTTCCTTCCCTCCAACGCTTAGAAATTTTGTTTTGTCCGAAACTAAGGTCATTTTCAGGAAAAGGGTTTCCTCTCGCTCTGCAATATCTTTCAATAAGAGCGTGCAATGATTTGAAGGATCTACCAAATGGGCTACAAAGTCTATCATCTCTTCAAGATCTGAGCATTCTCAATTGCCCTAGACTTGTATCTTTTCCAGAAGAGAAGCTTCCGAGCTCACTCAAGAGTTTGCGAATTTCAGCATGTGCAAACCTTGAATCACTTCCTTCGGGTCTGCATGATCTCTTGAATCTTGAAAGTTTGGGTATACAATCCTGCCCAAAGATTGCATCCTTGCCTACTTTGGGGTTGCCAGCCTCACTTTCCTCATTGTCAATCTTTGATTGTGAGTTGTTAGACGAAAGGTGTCGCCAAGGTGGTGAAGATTGGCCCAAGATAGCTCATGTTGCTCAGAAGTGGATCGGAAATTATTGAATCAATGTCTTCGAATTGAGAAAAACCTGTCCTGTTAGTTTGCCTGTTCGTCTTCTTTCTTGAACATATGCTAAATTCTCAGAGTTATTGGCACTTTATTATTCATCTTGATTTGTATAACACATGCTTATATTCCTTGCTCCTTTCCTGTGAACCATTTTAGTATTCTTAAATTAATAAAGAGTGGTTTAGATCACCAAAAATTACTCTATAATGCTCTGTAAAAGTCAAATGATGATTTTACCATTGCTAATTTAATTTTAATACACATTTTTGTGCCTTTATCAGCTAAATTAACTTGCACCAGTAGAATTGTCCATTCATTGCTGTAGCAAAAGCAGTGACTTGAAAGAAAATTGTCAGTGGTTTTCTCTGTAATGCAGTGTATGGTTATGGTGTTTGTGACTCGTATGGTGTTGGAGTTAGAAGCAGCCCAGGTGAGTCCGAACAAGATAACAAAGCATAGAACCAGAAAGGAAGCTAATCACTGATCGTGGACTCCATGTTAGGGTAACTTCGCCCTGTTTTTGGTCTAGCCCCATTGAAGGTCTTGTCTTCTTTGGTTCATTCAAGTGTAAGGTGGCATGTAAGGTTACATGGAATCCTTCTCAAGGGAGCCAAGTCCAAGTTAGCTTAGGATGCAGGCCTCACGCCTGGTGTTCTGATCACAGATAGAGCAAGGCTTTGTACACCACAGTTTGAGGTTTCTCTTCTGCTAGCAAGTTCTGGTATTCTGATAATGAAAAATCATCGTACATGGTCATAGGACAATGGCTTTCTCGTACTTTGCCGAACTGGTATAGGTTTTAAGTTTGGACAATAACTTGAGACACAAATCATTGTATTTATTCTTTTATCATATACTCATAGTGGATGGATCCAGTGGTTTTTCACTCTACACCTGGGCTAAATTTTTTTGAGAAGTTTAAACTATAATTTTTAAAGCCGATTCAATTTCATGGATTGATCTAGAAAACACGTGATCTAAAGTCTGTCAATGCTGATTTTTAAGCTAAATTTAAAAGGATATTAACCTCATAAAAATAATTGACTGCATTGATCGAGTGACCCAGATATTTTATAGAACAATTTCTAGATCAGATAACAACTATAGTTTAGACTATATGTATTCATTCTTGATATATAAATATGGTCCAGCCCAGCTGAAAAGAATAAAAATAAAATTGGTCTAAGATAATCTTGATGCAGCCCACCAAAAAGCCTGCTCCAGATTATGGATTTCATTGTAAATAGGTGGAAAAACAAGGGAGAAACTCGTACACTGCCAATAAACAAAACCCTAATATAAAACCTACCCGCTGCTCCTCTGCACCAGCTACGTCGCAAAAAAGAGAGGAAAGCAAGAAACCAGAAGACATGCAGATCTTCGTGAAGACCTTGACGGGGAAGACCATAACCCTCGAGGTCGAATCTTCAGATACAATCGACAATGTCAAAGCCAAAATCCAAGACAAGGAAGGCATCCCACCAGACCAGCAACGTCTTATTTTCGCCGGAAAACAACTAGAAGATGGACGTACACTTGCAGACTACAACATTCAGAAGGAATCCACACTCCACTTGGTGCTTCGCTTGAGGGGTGGAGCCAAGAAGAGAAAGAAGAAGACTTACACCAAGCCCAAGAAGATCAAGCACAAGAAGAAGAAGGTCAAGCTTGCTGTTCTTCAGTTCTATAAAGTTGATGACAGTGGCAAAGTCCAGAGGCTGAGAAAAGAGTGCCCAAATGCCGAATGTGGGGCTGGTACTTTTATGGCTAATCATTTTGATAGGCATTATTGTGGTAAGTGCGGCCTCACCTATGTTTATCAGAAGGCTGGTGGTGACTAACTGAATCACCTTTAGACAGGACCCTGTTGTTTTTCAAAGAATTATTGTTAGGTTTTTGAGTTTTGACCGCTTATGGATTGTTGGTTGGATTCTTTATGGTTATTAACAATAAGCTTTTTGTTGGTTAATTATATATGTTTGCTTGATGAGGGTTTTTTTTTTGGTGCTATGTTTGTGATGTGATTTTGTTAATTTTGATCAAGTTCGGCAGTGGTGACTGGTTGAAATTTATGGTTTAAGGAACCAACTTTGATGCTTTCGATGCACAATTATCTATTTTAATGTTGGTTTTTGTTATATATATAGTTTCTGTTCTTGAAATTAAGATAACATGGTGTAAAGGCAGTCGCTTTATAGACTGTTATTGAGTTGCTTTCAAAATGTTTCTCATCACAAGCTGGTGTTAATTTATTGCAAGAAATGTTGGATTCCTGAATATCACCTTGTTTCAGAAACCGTTTTGAAAAATTGTTTCAGAAAACACTATGTGTAAAGGCAATGCCCCATGTTTTTGCGAAGGCGTTGTTGATTTTCTCTTCTAATGTTCCCATAAGCTGGTGTTACTGGTATACGAAATGTAGGGTTGCCAACATTACCTTTGGGTTTATGAAAACTGTAGAACATTTTTTAGAAGTTCTTTCAGAAAACGCCTTTGGATTTGTTTGCAAAGGCATTGCTGATTTCTTTTCTAAAAGTTCCCCATCAGCTGGTGTTAGTTTACTCTAGGAGTATAGGAATCTCAGCATCCTAATTTAATTTTAACTGATTTGTAATGACAAATCATTGCTGGTATACACCATGTAATTTGAGTCTGATTTTATATATTTCGCGGCAATTCTGTTATGATTGTATCATCATATATATTCACACGAAGTTAATAGGTTTCATGAACAACAGCATTGCCCAAAAGAGGGCATAGTTCCTCATCTTTTGAATGTTTTATGATTGATAAACTATGATTAGTTGTGTTTCTTATCATTAAATAGGATCATGTCCTATCAAACATGCCTTGAATAGTTATATGTTTCCTCGGTGTTACTTTTTGGTTCAAGAATTATGGATATATTGGCTAGCTAAATGTAGATACACAAAATATTGAGATCAGTTTCTTCATTGTGTTACTCTTTACACGGACAAGAGGTAGGGCTTGCATAGCCTTCTGCCTTCGGATTAAGGGGATCCTGGTTCGCAATGGAGCAAATATAACTTTTTGTAGGGGTAAGCAACGGTTTGGTTTATCCAATCCAACTGAACTGAATCTTTACTGTATGAAAGAGCTCGGTTCGGTTCTGTTAAGCTCGGTTCTACTTTTGTTAAAACTGAACAAGTCTAATTTGAATTAATGGGGGTTCTGAAGTTGTGACTGGGGGTTCTGAGCTCTATGGAAGTTGCACTGCTATGAAGAAGCCATGGAAATTCTCTCTCCTTCAGGAGCTGTATACAAATGATTGCCCAAACCTAACAAAGGCACTGCCTAATACACTCCTTGTTTAACAATTATTTTTTTTAATTCATGTGGGGGTGTTCGGATCAGCTACTTCAACTAATCCTTAAGATTTTAAAGTTAACAACTAGATAAACCTCCAGTAATTATTAATATTAACAATTATAGGATTCAAACCTAAAATTATTGAAAAGATAAATCATTTAACCCGAAGTTTTTACCACTAATTACCTGGTAGAATGTTTATTGTTTAGCAATTATATTTAAACTAATTGTAGATCAAATTGAGATTTGATGGTTGGTCAGGCCGGCGAAGGGAGGCCTGGCCTGTCCCAAAAAAAAAAATAAAATAAAAAATTAAACAATTTAAAATTTATATTTCACCTGCCTAGAGATTGTTTTTCAAGATCTTGTCTTAAAAAATTTCCTTGCCCCGCCCCTCCACTATATATATATAATCTTAAACTTTAGAAGATGCTGCTAAGGAATAAAAAATTTCTCACATGGCTGGTCTGAAAAAACAAATTAACCACACTATATATAAAATAAAAAATTAAACAATTTAAAATTTATATTTCGCCCTCCTGGAGATTTTTTTCAAGATCTTGTCTTAAAAAATTTCCTAGCCCCGCCCCTCCACTATATATATATATATAATCTTAAACTTTAGAAGATGCTGCTAAGGAATAAAAAATTTCTGACATCAACTTGGCTGGTCTGAAAAAACAAATTAACCACACTATATCTTGATCTGTCGACGAGTTTAAACTGGGAAGTATTGCACCCAAAGACTAACAACTAAAACTGTTTTCAATAAATTAAAACTATTTGCCAGAAGAGTTAATTAAGTGACTCGTCTCGGACAGAATAATAGAGCAGGCTAGGCTAGGTCTTATAATTATGATTTTCAGTCAGAATCTTCATTTCTTGGGTCGACTTGTAAACTTAAACGATTGCCCGGCGATACTTGTGAATTTGCAATGATGTTCGATCAAACTATTAGCACTACAAAAACAATTTAATGATTTTTTAAAAGCTACCATTTTCCCATTAAAGCAAAATAAATGTATTTAATAATTTGAGCAAAACTGGTTTAATAAATAAAAACATTTTTTTTTATAAAATATTCTAACAACTTGATCAATGGATAGTTTCTTGAATGTTATTTTATTATCACATATTGATTGCATTTGACCGCCCATCTTCTTGATGCTCTTAGCTTGAATCGCGGTTGCAATGGCAGTCACGCCTACATTTCCAATCGGGCATGTTGCAGAGGAAGCCAGACTGGGAGGAAATATTTGTAAGTTATAGAAGAACATATATAGCAATTTAAGAGGAAGCGATTACTGAATACAACTGAAATACCTTAATCAAACAACTTGAATGATTGAACACACTGTTTGTATGATAGCGAGTATGAGAAGAACAGCAGCTGCTACAGCAGATATTACAGTCCATGGATTATGGAAATACTTTGCTTCAAGGCTGCCTTCCATTTGTGTCCCGCTTTCTGGAGTGCTTGTTCAGATCCTCAACTACACCAGAAAAGCAGAAATTGTTGCTGTCGACAGAATTTTCCTAGGAAAGGTTTTGGACAGGGCTTGAAACTGCATCATTATCATCAGGGAGCCAATTTTCGAGGATTCCATTCTTAAAGAGCAATACTAATTTTAGCTTGAAGGGTGATAAATCATGAACTTTTCAAATGACCGCTTCCTATTTTCGCAACTAAAAGCTAATGTAATGACTTGCATTAAAAGTTACGTTCAATTTCGTCAGAAAGCTTTTTTTGACTCGTCTAGACTTTTTATTCAACTTGAACTTGTTGATACATGTCCCGCGTCACTTTGCCTGCACATGAAGGAGTTCTTGATGATCTAATTCCTCTCAATTACTTGGCAATACGGGAGATTCTTACATTAGTTTCATTTCAACAGGATTACCAGCCCCCTTCTTAAAATTATTGTTTTCACGACGTCAGCTGATGTTTTGAAACTTCTTTTTGTCTAAATTCACCACATGACATTTAAAAAACATGTTATAATAAAATACCAACTACTTAATCATATTGAAATCCATAAGGATTCTTTCACCAGATCTCCAACTTTCATTAAATTATATGTGACACAAACACTGCAACGATACTTTTAATTTCTTGCTAAATTATTGAGTGATAGCTGTGTGGCACCTGCTTTTCTTCTGCGAATCACCACGTTAAATAATTGAGATCATTCGCAGACCATATTGCAAGCAATTAGGCAAAACATGGCAACAATAGTAACAGAAATATCATCCAATACTCTTTTTACTATTCTCTTTCTCTTGCCTCTCATTTATCTCATTGCCAAGCAGCTCAAGGCACTGTATTCATCAAGATTTGCACCACTACCACCAGGGCCATATTCATGGCCAATCTTAGGCAATGCCCTACAAATTGGAAATAGCCCTCATATTACTCTAGCCAGTCTAGCAAAAACCTACGGACCACTCTTCTCACTTAGACTTGGCAGCCAGCTTGTTATTGTTGCCGCATCTCAAGAAGCTGCCACCGAAATTCTAAAAACTCAGGATCGCTTTTTGTCCGGTAGGTTTGTTCCTGACGTAATACCAGCCAAGTGGTTAAAGCTTGAAAATTTGTCCCTTGGATGGATTGGAGAAGTCAACAATGAATTTAAGTTTTTGCGAACTGTTTGCCAATCCAAGCTTTTCTCAAACAAAGCTCTATTGTCCCAATCATGTTTGCGAGAGAAAAAGGCGGCAGACACTGTAAGATTTATCAGAACAATGGAAGGTAAGGTGTTGAAGATCAAGAAAGTAGCATTTGCAGCTGTTTTTAGTATGTTGACTAATATTCTCATCTCAAGTGACCTTATAAGTATGGAGCAAGAGAGTATGGAGGGAGAGATGACGGAAATTATAAGAAATATCTTCGAGGTAGGGGCTGCTCCAAATATATCCGATCTTTTTCCTATTCTAGCACCATTTGATCTGCAGAATCTACGGAAGAAGTCTAAGGAGTTGTATTTGAGGTTCAGTACCATGTTTGAAGCTATCATCGAAGAAAGAAGAGAAAGAAAGATGAGTTCTGATAATGCTTCAGGCAAAGAGGATTTCCTTGATACTCTGATCAGCAACGGTTCTAGTAATGAGCATATCAATGTCCTTCTTCTGGTTTAATCTCTCTCTCTCTCTCTCTCTCTCTCTGTATGTATATGTGTGTGTGTGTGTGTGTGTGTGTATTTATATCCATGTCCACGAATTGATCAGGCACACAAGTTGAGTATCATATGCTCTATGGTTTATTTGCAGGAGCTCCTGGTTGCTGGTTCAGACACAAGTACCTCAGCAATTGAGTGGGCAATGGCAGAACTATTAAGGAACCCACAATGCATGAAAAAAGCTCAAGCGGAACTAGCAAGTGAAATCAACCAGGACCTTATACAAGAATCTGATCTACCTAGACTAAAGTTCCTTCATGCTTGTCTCAAAGAAAGCATGAGATTGCACCCTCCAGGACCACTTCTTCTTCCTCACCGTGCCGTGAACTCATGCAAAGTGATGGGCTATACCATTCCAAAGAACTCTCAAGTGTTGGTGAATGCTTATGCAATTGGACGAGACCCCAAGAGTTGGAAAGATCCATTGGATTATAAACCTGAGCGATTCTTGACTTCGAATATGGATTTCAGAGGAAGCAATATTGAGTTCATACCATTTGGTGCTGGAAGGAGAGCATGCCCTGGTCAACCCATGGCTACCAAGCATGTTCCCTTGGTTCTTGCTTCATTGCTCCATTTCTTTGATTGGTCACTTCCTACTGGACATGATCCAAAAGACATAGACATGTCTGATAAGTTCCACACCAGTTTGCAGAAAAAACAACCTCTACTTCTCATTCCAAAAATTAAAAATTGAGGGATGAATCCAGATTTGCAGCCTCCTCAGCCTTCTTTATTATCACGTATCACTGTTTATAGTATCGTTAATAAACAGCTTTATCAGTATTATGAACTTACATATCCTCTTAAGTATCCTGTTTTCTTAATTATGCCTCTATCAAAGTCCATCATTAACGGGTGAAATTATTGGATATGTTGCCATGTTTTGCCTAATTGCTTGCAATATGGTCTGTAGATGGTGACGATTTGCAGAAGAAGTTCTGGTGCCACTCAATAATTGGTGTGGGGACACCAAACCTGAAACATATTTACACACTCGTATGATCATAGATAATAGAGAATAGTCCAAACCATTAAGAGATTGGGTTTTATCTTATGTTTTAGTTTAATTTATATGAACTTTTAGTTGCGGTTTATTAATTAAGCTTTATTTTTTGGGTTTGATTTAATTATTGTTGGATATTTTATTTAGTGGGTCATAAGCTCAATCGCTTGTTCTAGTTAAGATTTTAGTATTTATATTCTACTTTTCTAAATGTTATAGAGTTTTAATGATTAATTAAAAATATTACAGAGTTGCATATTTTCAATTCCCATTCTTTTCTTTCTTTGCTTTCAATTTTTAGCTTTTTTCTTTAAAAGCTTATTTCTTTTTATGCTTTAATTTTTTTTTTTTATTGTTCCGCATCAAATTTGATATCAGAACTTTGGGTTTTAATTGTTCTCACAGTTAATCGATCTATGTGGAATTTATAGTTTGATCTGCAAAAAAAAAAAAAATGTTCATCATCAACAACAATAATAATAAAAAAAATTCCATCAACGACGCCTCAGCCAATCTCTTCCTCAACCTACAGCAACACCGATCATAGCAGCATCCAAGATCCACCACCGAAAAGACCATCACATCAGTCCACAGGTCCATACCAACATCCAACACTCCCACAGCACCTCCACAACAGATCGTCAACACCAGCAGCAGCAGATCAGTGGATGTTAGCAACCTCAACCCATGCTACCATAGCCTCCGCCACGGTCAACCATTTGCCTTTTTTGACCTAACTAGGAGTAGATCGACACCGTAGGAGACAACAGAAGATCTTCGTCTTCAGCAACATATAGAACGGTAACATAGACCAACGGTAACCACCACCTTCCGTGCCCATAATATTTCTTCGTCTTCAGTAGCCACGCAACCACAGAAGACTTTTGAAGCAAAATTAATTAACCCTACCACATCATCTGTCATTTCAGCACACTATTGCCACTTCAACCATAATCAGCCACGTCAGCCAATGAAGTCATGTCAGCATCACATCATCCAACATGTTGCAATTTCTACCACCTCAACAACTATGTCGCCAGTTTCCTACCACCTTAGTTACCATGCTGTCAACATCAGCCATGTCAGCAGGCAAGTCATCCAGTCTGCCACGTCAGCATTTTTTCCATGTCAGTGACAACAAATTCCAGCTTCCTCCTAGCAATCTAGTTAGTGAATCACTCCCCCTATTGATTTGTAGAATTTTACTTTTTATGGTTTTATATTTGTCATTTAAAGTTGATATTAATATTAATTTTGAGCCTAGAAAAAAAATCATAAAAAAATCATAAAAAAAATATCACTTTGTATTTTTTTGTATTTGTTAATTTTTGTTCGTCAACCTCTTCCATCATTGATATCTAGTATCTTGTCCTATTTGGTAATTGTGAGTTCTTGCTTATGACATTGTGTTTGATTAATCATTTACACTTAAAAGTCTAGCATTGCATGCTTAAAATTTTATTGGTGTATTTTTTTCTTGATTAATCTCCACATTAAAAAAAAATAGTTTTATTTTTATATTGTGATTTCATTTACAAGAATCATTTGTGATCTCAATTCCATTTATAAGTTAGTGTTACATGCATCTGTGTCATGATCATCTAGTGTCCAAGCTTAAGTTACACTTACCGTAGACCCAACCCTCAGTGATACTCTTATGACAATTTAAAGAGAACTGCAAACTTAGATGATCAACATGTTTAAAAGAATTGAGCCAAAGAGATTTTTTGAATAAGGCACCCAAAGACCAATAAATATCACAAGAATAACTATTATGGACAAGTTCACTTTAAGCGCCATTAGTATGACTATCATTTAGGTTACTCTAAATACAACGACTTTGATGAGCGAGTCTTAAGTCATAACAAAATAGAAACCCTTATTTTTTACGGTCATCATAACCCTTAAATCTTTGATATGTGGATTTGTGACATGGATCAATTCTTTGAGTTACATAACTTGTTTGATAATAGAAAAGTTAGATTTACTAAGATGATACTCATTGATGAATCCAAACTTTATTGGAGAGATGTTGAGGATTGTTTAGAGATGAGAGGTATGCCTCTTATAACTTATTGGACCAAGATGAAACAAAAACTACAGGAAATGTATCTACCCCAGTCTTATAGGAATAAACTCTTAGACCAATAAAACAATCTAAGACAATGGAACAAGTCTATCAATGAGTATATAACACAGTTTAATGATTACATGATGAGATATGCCATAAGGGAAAATGAAGCCATGAATTTGCATAGATTTTATAAAGGTCTGAATGATGATTTTAGAAAAGAGATCAGGCTCATAGGTGCTTTCACTCTTGACCAAGCCTATACTGTAGTGCAAGATTATGAGTTGCTTATAAAAAGTTGATGGATAAAACATCAGGACCCTCTTAGGATCCCTTTTAGATCTCAATTTAGAAATACTGATTCTTTATTAGGTGTTCCACCCTGTAGACCTAATCTTAGTAGTGCTAAGATTTATAAAGAAGATAAGGGCAAATATGTCGTTAATAAAATGTATGGTTGAGTTCAGAGGTCCAATGTGCTAAATGTCAATGTTTCGGTTATATGTTCTTTAATTGTACCTCTACACCCTTAGTCATTCAAGAATATAAGGAAATAGGTGATAAAGAAAACTATTGTGTGCAAGTGTATGAACCCAATTCCAACGACTTTAGTGATCTAGATGAAGAGAATGCGCAAGAAGATGGACTTAACACTATAAGTCCACATGAGCCTGAAAATGAAGAAGAAGTTTTAAGAAAATCTTTAGTGGAATTGCCTAAAGAGGTGAATATGGTCTTAAAAGAGTTTCGTAATATTAGTCCTCTTAAACTATCTGATTCACTACCCATCATGCTTGACATCCAGCACATCAAATGTTTAGAACAACATGCTCATCACCCCCTCATGCTTGATGTCCAGCATGTCATAGATTTAGAACAATATGTTGAGCTTTATGATCCTTTAGTACTAACACGTGGTGAGAAAGATGAAGATAATCTTGATTTACTAGGTTATGTCCAAACTATATCTGCTAAGGTTTCCAACAATGTTTGTCCCACTCCACATCCTCAATCATATAGTATTTATAGTTAAAGCCTGTAGATCACCTTTCTATGTCCCCTCACCTTAAAATGTTTGATTTAGCTGAGTCTTTTACATGTACAATTTATAATTTGCATGTTGAGATCATAAAACAAATTCAAACAAGTAATGAACAATATAAATTTCGAGCTAATTTACATAAGTATCATGATGTACTTAATGTTGAAGATTATTTCATAATACAAATTAGACTTGAACGGTGTCCTTTGAAAACCAATCATAAATTGCAAGTGAGTAGTGCTAGACCATTCAAAATGTTGCAAATGATTGAATCAAATAATTATATCATTAAATTGCAACTAAACTTTGATATTAGCTGTACTTTTGACATGAAGGACCTCGTTATATATAAAACATAACAGTCTATCCTTGATGCTTTTTTTGAAACTCTTGCCTCATTATCCTTATCTTTGGCATAAAAGAAACATATTAATGCTACTTTGAATGCACATGTTGTTTTTACCAGGGATGTTGAACTTTAGCAAATCCTAGTATATGAACTAGACTACCAGATTTAAACTATACTTGGATTATCAGAGAGATATCACAACAACTTGATCCTTATCTTTAAGAGCGTTATTAGAGTCATCTCGACCTATACTCGATGGGGTCGAGTTTTTCCAACCCCAGGAGAATTGGTTTGGAAACCGAACTTGAAACATTGTTAACACATTTGTATGATCATAGACGATGGAGGATAGTCCAAACCATTAAGAGATTGAGCTTTAGCTTATGTTTTAGTTTAATTTATATGAACTTTTAGTTGAGGTTTATTAATTAAGCTTCATTTATTGGGTTTGATTTAATTATTGTTGAGTATTTTATTTAGTGGGTCATAAGCCCAATCGCTTGTTCTAGTTAGGATTTTAGTATTTATATCCTACTTCTCTAAATGTTATAGAGTTTTGATGATAAATTAAAAATATTGTAAAGTTGTATATTTTCAATCCCTATTCTTTTCTTTCTTTACATTTAATTCTTTGCTTCTTTTTTTATTTTATTTTTATGCTTTAAATCTTTTTATTCATTGTTCCACATCAATAATATAACAAGAAACTTAAAAATATAACCGTAGTGTTTGTATGACAAATATTTTAATGAAAGTGGGAGAGCCATTTCATTTTTTAAAACCTTGATTGGGCAGGATTTGTGATCTTCTAAACGTTAATGGGATATATATTGTGAACATGTCCATCAATCTCATGGACAAGAAATTAATTAAAACTTTACTGGAAATTATTTATTAATAAAAAAAATACTTTAACATGTAATATTAACATGGATAAATGAGACGTTAGTCTCATAGTAACATTTAATCTGCAGAATCTACAGACGAAGTCCAATGAATTGTATATGAGGCGCAGTGCCACGTTTGTGGCTATCCTCAGAGAATGGAGAGAAAGAAAGGTAAGTGATGATGATGCTTCGAGACAAGAAGATTTTCTTGATACTGTGATCAGCAATGATTCTACTGATGAGAACATCACTCTCCTCCTCTAGGTTTGATCTTCTCCCCCTCTCTTTCCATTGATCAGACACACAAGTTCAACATCATATGTTCCATCCCTCATTTGCTGGAGCTCTTGCTTGCTGGTACTGACACTAGCAAGTCAGCAATTGAGTGGAGTTGATGATAAAAGTTCATACATTACATTAAAAAATTGTCAAGGAGTAGATGAACCCTTCACCCGCCTCCGACTCCAGTTAAACTAGATCGGATTTTACTCACCTCTGGTTTTACTAAAACCAATCCAAATTAAAATTCGATCTAATCGAAACAGATGACATCGAATTACCTGATGAATTGAGTTAAATCTCCATCCCTACTATTAGCACATGTAAGCTACATTACCGGCACATTGATTTAGGGCAGGAGACAAAAGCCCAAGTGGTGTAATACAAAAACCAAACCCAAGTTCCATTTGCCCATAATTGGTAGCAGAGGAAGAACAAACTTGTATACTCAAACCCATGGTAAGTTCATAACAAAGATGAATGTGTTTTGGAATCACAATTCAGAAACAAGGGAAAGAGGCCAATGTCACTCAGAGGGTAGGCACATATAAATCTGCTAATAATTATTGGCGTATCACCCTTCCACATAATTAGCAGAAGGATAAAAGCATACACTTAAAAGTCATCATCTTGAGAATTCATGAAGTTCTGGTGGTAGTAGATATGTAGCTATATAGACCACAATACTTTCAAATCCACAAATGCGACGTTACGCTGCCTGCCAATGACGTTGATGAATCCTCGGCAATATTGGTGTTTAATCTGTGTGACCCTCATTTGATGATGATCCAATGGGCTGACATTAAAAGAAAACCTTGGCATTACCAGTAAATCGATATAATCATCACTGTAAGCATAACATACTCATGGAAGAGATAAAGGAAGGAATTACCCTTATCTTCATTCAGAGGCTTTAACCTCCCTAGCTACTTCATCTGCAGGTCCATTGTTTGATGCATCCTCCGATGTGTCTAAACAAGGATTGCATTTACACTGACCGGCTGGCTGGAAATTGGTCAAGAGACTAGAAAGTTTAGAACCCTGTTGAGAAAAGTTCGGTTTACTTTTTGGAGAGTCAGGCAAGCTTCCCATTGACAGTTTTGCTATGCCCACTGTCTTGTGCTCACACGGGAGCTTAGTGGAAACAGGTGATTCAGGTGTATCAGGATGTTTCCCAGCGAAATCCACTGGTCTATGAAACAGCAAATGGGCCACAGTCCGGTCTATGGGGTTGGTATCTGTTTCCACTTCAGGCATCTTAACCATCCTGTAGTAGACCATAAAATCGAAGAGGAAAATCACAGAAAGTTTGAGTTTGTTGATGAAGACTTGAATAACAATTTTGTGCAAACAAACTGAATGATTTAATTTGGATAGGAGAAAATGTAAAGGAGAAAACTCATTGCAACTGTAAGACAACCACATAGTTGCAGACAACAAAAATTCAAGAGTTTCAGATGAAAACAGCTTATGGTTTTGGTTGGATGTGATGCCCATTTAGACATAGAAGAGTCGATTAGCAGATTATTTGATTTCTTTAAGTTTTTTCTTGCTTGAAATGCAACATGAATCTTTAGATGATTATTAAACTAGAAAGGAAATTAAATTTTGTCTGGTTTAACCAAAACTATGCAAGTTTTCTGCATGGTTGATTCCAGTTAATTTGTACATAATCACCATCTTTGGGTGCAAATCTTTGTTTTTCTTTATTTTGTCCTTCAATAAACTTATTACAATTGTTGAACAATCTTTCCCTCTCTCTAGTAGTTAAATCTAGCAAAATTTCTCAAGTATGTTGTGCCACTCATATAGACTTGGATATCTTAGTTTTTCCTTCTGGATTTTTCCTTTGCAATTTCTATTGTGCTTTTGTACTCGAGTCCGAGTTCAATCAGACAATTTACATAAATCCATGTAAAAGTGTTCAGTAAATAGGATACAGAAAATTCCAGAAGACTGGAAAGCTGTGAAGGGGGTGGCGGTCTTCTTCTTCCTAGGTGCGAGCATAGGAAACACTACCAGGTGCGTTGTCAGTATTCAGTAAACTCATTTACTTCCCCTTTTCATGCTGCATCTCACAAAAAATCCTAAATTTGGTTTTTTTTTTTTCTTGAGAATACAAACAAACAATTTAATCTCCAAAAAAGAAGATGCAATGTAGTTAAGTTTAACTGGGGAGTTTGCATAAATGAGTGCACAACATACTTGAGAAATTTTTCTTGATTTAACTATTAGAGAAAGAGAGAAAGATTGTTCAACAAGTGTAATAAGTTCAATCAACGACAAATGGAAGGAAAACAAGATTTGCACCCAAAGATGGTGATTATGTACAACTTCCCTGGAATCAACAACTCAGAAAACACAACCAATGGGAGCAAACTACTACATATTTGATCAGCAACGTCAAATTCAGTCAAGTTTATAATGAAATTCTGCGAAAGAGGAACCTATTATGCCCTGTTTAGATTTTCTTCCACTTCTTAGAGAAATCAAGGCCTAAGTTGAATTGTTTCAGTCACTATTCTCCTCAATTGTAAATAACAAAAATAGCACTTTCAATATTTATTTCTAGCATGACAATGGGAAACAAAAAAAAAAAAACAGTGATGGTGTTAAAGATCCTAATTTCGCTTTCCCATGGAGCAAAAATGTAAGAACAGGATGGATTAAATTTCAAAACAGAAGCATGAGAACTGCAATTCCTTAACCAACCTGGTTTCCTCTTTCATGGCAACTTGTTCACCCCTGCTATTGTTTGTACTGCTAGTATCACTACCATAATGCCTGTGCATTGCACTCTGAGCTAACCGGAACATGCTATCCCGAATACAGAGTCTAATTCTGACATCCAGCTGTTGTAAAACATTGGTTTGGAATTGTAACCAAGTTCAAATTACTCTGGCAGGAAAAGAATTCACTTGTGAGTGAAGCATACCTTTGAAATTATATCTTGAAGCCTGTAGAGTATTGTGTCCTCCATTGAGTAATCATTAACTGCCAGAGAGATTGTATTGGAATCATCTTGCTCAATAGGCGAGTTTGGGTCGAATGAAGCAAGAGTACTTAGATCCTCTACTTCTAGGTCAGCTCCTTCAACATGCTGAATTTGATTTTCTTGAGAACATTTTTGATGAACAAGCTGCTGCTGCTGTTTCTGAATGGCAAGCATTGCCTGAATTTGTTGCCGCCTCCTTAATTTTTCAATTTTTTCCTGAGGTGTCATTCTCTGGGGTGTCACTGGACAGTCATCTAAGTTGTTTATAGGATTTGCATTGCCTGAAGAAACTTTATAACTAGAAACTTTAGGTTGATGAATAAATAACTAGAAATTTGTTGGAAATGATGAAAATTTTTTCACAGGATTACCATTACCTGAAGAAAATTCATAACCAGAAGCTAAAGGTTGATGCTTAAATTCCCCAGACTGAAAGTGAGACAACACAGGCGTGGAATATGGATTTGTCATGCTCCCATATGCAGAAGGGGCCACACATGGATTCGATATTTGCTGGTACTGCAACTGCTCAGGTCCCTGGAGCTGATTCTGTTGGTTGAGAATCGAAGGGGGAGAAGATTGCATAATTTGGGGTGCAAACTGATTCTTAAATTGACCGGCTTGGATTCCAGATGGAGTCCAGTTTCCATTAAAATCTTGGTATGATTTCAGTTCACCTTTTTCTTCCAGTTTTTTCCGACCTTTTAAAAGCTTCTTTTGCCTGTAAACCTGACCGCAAAACAATAAACATAAATAGAAAAATTACTTGGAATAGGTCAAAGTTTTAACCATCTAGGCCTGCAGGGGAGAGTGACCAGGCACAGTTAGAATTTTTATTCAGCGCATGGCTTGTAAGGATAAATTCTCCCTTATTTTCTTTAAATGTAAAATTTTGACAAAACAGATATATGGGCATGTAAAAGAGCTGCTATCGTTCAGAGTAGATTAATGTATTAACTGCACTATGCCAAGCAAACAGAATTTACACGTCCCTGGGAAGATCAGTGAACTTTATGCTAGAAATATAATTTACTGATCAACCAGGGGAGAATATGACTACCTAAAATAAATGCCTCAAATTTTCACATATTATTCCAGTCTGCTTTGCAACAGAAAACTATGCAGTGGCTTAAGTTTAGGAAAACGATATTATAGTGAATTCATGAATTTGGCAGCCTGGATAGCTTAATTAATGCATTAAAGAAGTGATGAACTAAACCATGAAATGGTTTAAGTTTAGGAAAACGATATCATAGTGAATTCGTGAATTTGGCAGCCTGGATAGCTTAATTAATGCATTAAAGACGTGACGAACTAAACCATGAAAATCCATATTTACCTAATCTCCGTTGGCAATTCCAGAGAAGTGCTCAGTAGTTTTGGTTTGTTGATATATAAGGTATCTTCTACGTTTCCAAGTTCTAATTAGACTTCCCTGTCCCTTCAGTCAAATTTAAGACCAAATATCAAGATTTTCCAATTTTAATTCACTGATATAAGTTTTTCTTGAATCATGAACACAACTCGGAGCACTCAAGAGAGCAGAGCAGGGTTCTAAGAACCCAGATTGTATTTAGTGTTTATCGAGTCTAAAAGAAATCCTGAATGCAAAAGGAAAAATTCAGTAACATGCTGGTTGAGTATCAAGATTTTGAAAATATCAGAAGTGAAAAACAGTACCTTATTTGTTAATTCATTTGGCAGCACCACATTTTCTGCAGTCAGCTGAGAGTTAGTTGTTGTGTTCTTTCCCACAATGGCCAAATCTGTCTGCAAAAAAAAAATTAACAAGCTTCTCTCAGCTCCTAAATTAAGCAAGATGCATGAATAAGCTAACTCATCGCTGAAAATTGATCTCTATACCTATGCCTTTAGCATAGGCTTTGCTTTTACCTCCTTCATATTCTACATGAGCAAGACTTACCTGTGTATTCTGCAGACCACGAGATGCAGGATCGTTCATTTTGCCATAGCCAAGGGTAAACAGCTGGTCATCTTCTTGTGCATACTCTTGTCTTGAAGCCATGGATATTGGAAAGGGCTTTACCGGACTGTTAGTGATATCTTTAGAAGATGACCATAGGTCATCAGCATTGCCAAGATTTACATTGCCAAATATTGGGTCACCATTGCTGCAAAATCACCACTTGTGAGGATATTGGGTCAGATGGTTATCACTGGTCTCCCAAAACATGAAGATAAAATATAGGAACACTAATGAAAAACAGGAAAGCAGGAAACCCTCCCATAATTGGACAAGCTCACCAATTCCTTAAAAATTCAGTGCTGCTATCTGACATTCTTTCTGCCATTTATACTTGTAATTGAAGATACTGTGCTAATAAAAAATGGCTTCCTTCAGGTTCTTTTCTCAATTGACAAAATTAAGCCAAGGATCAAAAACCATAAATATTCAAACAACTAGTCGTTCAAGCTTTTGTTATTGTTTCTTTTAGCAGACAAAACTGGTTTGGAAAAAGATTTAGATCCAAAAAAAGAAGAAACTATTAAAAGAGTTTGGTTGCTTTTCCATCACAACACTCCTGTACTTCATTTTTTTTCTTCTGAAGTGAAAATAGACTGTATAAAAATATAATGGTCATGAAACCTTTCAGACTATCTTTCATTGCAGTGCAGAAAGTAAGAATGGTAACTGTGCTTTACCTGAAAATCCGATCAAGATCATCAAAGCTTCCAATGCTAGCCCAGCCATAATCAACAAAATCACCTTGTTCTTTACCTTCATGGGGATTTTGAAAAATATCAGTGTCCTTATCAAGTCGAGTCATCTCGGCAGTAAGAAAGTTTTAGCATTAGAATGTAGCAACATGCAAGATACTATGCTATCAAAATTTCAAGCAACTCATCACCCTGTCTACATTTTTTCCTAGTAATTGAAATCTCACCACCTGCTGATGAATCAAGTTCGGTAATGTCAGTTAAACTGTTAGGCATTGAAGTGCCAAAGGAATCCCGATCAGTTTTGGCAGCATTAGATAACGACAAGCTAGGCCATCGGTCTAGATCGACTCCTGAGGCAGAAGTTCCCTCACTGGTGTCAAAGTTTGAACTACTCTCCAACTTTCTGCCATCAATATCAACTTTAGCCCCGGCTGCTTTCTGCACACCAGAATTAATGGTACCAGCTTCTCCACTAGATTCTTTTTTCTTGCAATAATCTTCGCTTGTGTCTGGAAACGGCACAATATGGTCATCACTATTGTCAGTCTCACCCCATAATATGTTCGTAAGCTGAAAAGATAGTGGGTAAACATCATTACAATATGTAGGATATATAACAAGAATAACACAGCACCATAAGTCAATCTCTGAAAATTTAGCAATACTATTTTTCCAATCACAATATTCTGAGTAACATGCTAATTTAACAATTTATTTCCTTTCATGCGCACATGGTGTATATTTGTGAGTGTGTGAATACGGTGTGTATCATAACTGGGCCATGAAAACCAAGCATTGAATAATGAAATATCTCGAGCCCCTAATAAAACCATCACAGGCCATCATAATACCAGGCATAATATGCAAATCACAGAACCTTCACCAAGGTATCCAACAACATCAAAATCATCATTGAAAACAATCTGCAGTTAGAATGGCATAATCACAAACTATTTACGATGAGCTTTAAGAGGGAGGATATCACCCTGCACCGCATCAACTGATCCACCAATATTTTTGCATTTTCCATCCGTTCTAAGCTATTTTATCAGGAAAAGGGTGGGAAGTGCCTTCAAAGAGAGCTTCTTCTGAACTTCTTTATATATGAGTCAGCGCAGATGGAATCACCAACCACTATGCTGAGTTTCTCTAATCATCCCAAGCTCTATCTCTCCCGCATCCTAACTTCATCTGCTTCCCACATCCTACATCTGCTCAACTCTTCCTCAGTTCCCCAGCGAAATAAGATTTTTTCCTCCAGCCCTTTCCCCGCACATTTCCCACCAACTTCATAGCAATACAGTGCATTGATATCAACTCCCAAGTTCAAACACTAAGGAAAATCTAATAGTTTGCCACTAAGACCTTCTCCGTATTATTTCTCCACTCTGTCGGTGCGCAGCATTCAAACAATACTCACCTATCCTCCCTCCTCATAGCCTTTCACTTTTTTGTAAATCCCTTCCACAACCACTCCTTTGTCCTCAACTAAACCAATATCTCTCGTCGCCTTTAATACAAACTCCATCCAATTTCCAAATGAATCACATCACTTTTGCTTTCAAACACTTGGAAATTCCTTCAAAACTTCAATCCATTCAATAAAATAACCACACAAGTCACACTTGTCAATTCAACACAGCTCTCCCCATAAACAGTCCCCCAACATGACCATACTCTAAAACTAAGCCACAACCCCAATTACATACAGATCATTTGTTTCCACGAACTAGTCCTCAAAACTTCAAAATAGTCATTTTAAACAAGAACAGAGAAATCCAAAAGCAACCCACATGCTCAATTCACAGTATTAACTACATATTTATAAAAAAAATTGAGAAAAAGGGAAAGAAAAAAAAACAACTGGGTTAGTTACCTCTTCGTCGTTCCAATCAAACATATCTAAAGAAACCAGAACAGATCACATATCATCTCTTGTAATATCTCACACATCGCCAATCCTTCAAAACCTTGACAAAACAAAAACGAAACATTAACTTACGTTATCATAAAAAGCATCAAACCCCTCTAACTACCCAAGAAAACCAAAAACATTACATGCAAAACAAGAAACAGGAATCCTAACACTTGTCGAAGGAGTAAATTTACAGAGTTCTCCAGAGACTGAAACAGGAGTAGGAAAGAGAAAAGGGGAAGGCCACAAAGGATTCTCCAGTTCACGTGAGTCTCGCGTGTGTTTGAATGGCTAGTTGAGTGACACGTGTGTTCAGACAGTATCTAAATTTGTGGTTATAAGTTAAGGATAGATCTATTACTTGAACGTGATTGGGTAAAGCGTTGCGAGTTTGATTTGCATCTCATTTGGATGAATGTCATGTGAATTTAGGAAAATTTGGTGGGAGGGTCTTAAATTATGTGGCTGTGGTTGCTTTGAGGGTTGTGGGTCGGTTTGTAGGGACCATATTGACCAAGTAGTGGTTTTTGTGGTAGCCATGTTTTTTGGTAAAAAAAATTATGATGTTTAAGAGAGTGGATTATTTATTAATTTGGTAATGATTTGACGATTAGGGTTTAAAGGAGAGGATTAGGTCGTTGACTTTTGGAGGAGACATATTCATGTGATTTGGCATGATTTGCATTTGATTATTATATTTGAGAATGTTCCCATATAATACAAACTTATTAATAGTTGTAAACTCGAATGGATCTAATCTGAGGTGAAAAATAAACAATTTGGTTGATTTCATAAAAAAAAAAACTTGGGTTAATATCAAGATTTAGTTTTTTCAGGTTTATTCTGGTTAACACCTAACCCTTAATTTGTTGAATTTTTTTAAAAAAATATCATTAAAGCAGTAATTTAAATCGACTATCTAAACTTGTAATGCAATCATTGCTTTAAATTGAGTTTTACAATAGTATTAGAAACTTCACTTGATTTCTTAATTTTATAAGTTTAAATCTTGGAATTAAAATCTAAGAGAATTATATATTTTTAAAAAAATATATACTAGACTGATGCAACATGTGCATTTTTTAAAACAATTAGAAAAAAAAATTTAGTTATAATTGATGTACAAATTATCTAAGAATATTTTTATTATTTTAGAAAAAAAAATCTAAAAGATGGATCGAAGATCAAGGAGGTAGGTATTAAAATCAAGGTAGTTTGTTCTTAAAAACAAAAACTAACTTTATGACTTCTAACTTGAGATAAATATTTTTGAAAATTATTTTTTTAACACTGGATCATTAAATAGAATAAAAAAAAAGAAAATGTTTTTTCTCTCTCTTGAAAACTAAAAGAGAATGTTGATAAATAATATTTTGGGCACAAAATAGATCTTTTAACTAGACAAATATATATATATATATATATATATATTAAGTTAGAGAGAATTGAATTAATATGATACATTAGTTGATCTTTAAAATGCAATTTCATGATAATGAAATGAGTTTGCTTTTCACTATCAAATTAAAAAAAAAATTACAAGAAAATAATTTTTTTAGAAGCAACAATTCAAGTGTGAATAGTTCATTTAAATTTTGATAAAAATAAAATTATTATACCTAAAGCTACCCAAATATAATTTAAACTATAGAAAAAAAAATATAATTCTTGAAAAGAAAGATTTTTCATTATTCCTCCAAGCATAGTTTGATGGATATATTCTATGAAAACGATTTGTCTTCAAAGGCTCGGGAAGTTTTAAGAAACTGGGCTCAGGCCCATTAACATTTTACAGATTTCTTTTCCTTGTTACTGGGCCTCGGCATGAAACTGGGCAGGGGAAAACAGTAAGAAGATATAAAAAAAGAAAAAGAAAGTCGACTCTACTGGGGATCGAACCCAGAATCTCTGGTTCCGTAGACCAGCACCTTATCCATTGGGCCATAGAGTCCTACATGTCAATATTTCTTTCCTATATTTATTTAATTAAATATGAAAGATAATTTAATTGATTATTCCAGATTTACCGAAGCAAATTGCAAAAGCTAACATCAAAACAGAAGGAAAAACGGATTATTTTTGTTGTTCCATTCACATATTTTCATGTATCCAATTTCTTAAAATTTATCTTATATTTAAATTAGTTATCTGAGTTTTTTTTTTTTCAAAGTAGCATAATAACAATAAAAAAAATTACACAACTAAAATATTAATTAGAAAAATAATATAATTTAGCGAGTCGAATGTTAAATCTTAGACTCATATTGACGTTGATAATTATGTATTATATTATATTATATTTTTAAAAAAGTAATTAACGCCTAAACATGATTTGTGTGACCCTCTAGACGTTACTTTCAGTACAGTGTGTGTGTGTGTGTGTGTATCATGAGATCCATTGCATATATTTGTGTGTATATAGACAGTAATGGTGGTATGATGTTCTTCAAATTAGTCACATTTCTTCAGGAAAAGTAATAAAAAATCGACAATGGCTATCCTCATTGCTCCTGACAACCATGTTCCTAAAGAAGATGCTGAAGCTCTCTACAAGGCTTGTAAAGGTACTTCCATCTCCTTCCCTACTGTCATGCTATTATCTTTTATATACTTCATGTCACTGATATATGCCAGGCAAAACTTTTGTAAAAGATCAAGAAGGAAAAGAAAAGAAAATTCATTTAATGGCACAAAATGTATTTCAGTGTTATTAAATTCAATTTAGTCTTGTGGGTCAACTCGGTGACTTGTTGATCCGACAATTCATTCTAGGATCAACTCGGTGAGATAGAGATGCAGTGTTGGCAAATGTGGCCATCAGGAAGTCTGGCGATTGCCATGTAATTGTTGAAATTGCCTGTGTCCTATCTCCAGAGGAGCTCTTGGCTGTGAAGAGGGCTTGCAAGGCTCGCTACAAGCATTCCTTGGAAGAAGATCTTGCAGCCCATACCACTGGTGATATCCGGAAGGCATGTACAATCATTAATATACTATTGATCAAACAGTTCAGAATTTCCCATCACTTACATAATGTGCTAACATGATTTGTTATGATCATTTTGCAGCTCCTGGTTGGATTGGTGACAGCATTTAGGTATGAAGGTGATGAGATTAATGCAAGATTGGCTAATTCAGAAGCTGATACTCTTCATGATGCAATCAAAGACTGTTAGAGCCAGAATTCTTTTAAACACACAAATGAAGAGAATGAAATTGCTTATCTTATTCAATGAAGCAGAGCTGATATATAGATCCAGCTATTACAACGGAAAACAGAAAAATATGCAACCCACGTTTAGTACTCCTACAAACGTGGTTTAGTAAACAAGGAATAAATCAAATCTTATCTCTTAATCCTAAAGACTAGGACATTTATTAACTGACTTAGTTGCAACAAGAACCAGGCCATCTGCTGAGAGT
>Ga0307515_10004572_pt1 | contig 28484 bp, 14 predicted proteins | sample 17_EM_MG_FD_194513 | JGI IMG/M metagenome (GOLD analysis project Ga0307515, IMG submission 194513) | Populus trichocarpa ectomycorrhiza microbial communities from riparian zone in the Pacific Northwest, United States - 17_EM | ecosystem: Host-associated > Plants > Roots > Unclassified | place... | reverse complement strand
TCATTACAAGACACCTAAGTCACAAATTCAAAATAAATTTCATCAATTTATAAACAAATATAATTTTATAAAATCTTAAACAAAACCTAATATGTACAAATCATATATTCATACAACAAAATTCTATAAGAAAAAGCTATAAAACAAGTAAACACCTAAATAAAATACATATACCATAAAAATATGCAATAAAAATTAACATTTTAAAATTTAGTTCAAATAAAAAATGAGTAGTTTTGCTTATTTGAAGTGGGGAATCCTCAATATAATTTAAATCAGAATAGGAATGCTGACAAACTGAATGTTGGGTTGGCCGGATTTGTAGTGAGAGGTTGATTTGTGATAAAATTGGTGGGGGAGGTTGTGCTATTTGTTGTAGAAAAAAATACAGGAAGTAAAAGAAATGGGGGAGGGAGACAGAAGAATCGTTCGTCAGGTCATAAATTAAATATTACAAATGAATTTACTAATAAATTTAAATCTGTCGGTAATTTTATCTGTAAAATGACATGTCATTGTATTTTTAGTTTTTTTTTTCTTTTTTTTTACCATTATAATTCTCTAGATGACGAGAGAATATTTTTATCATTATTTACCTATGGATAATACAATGACGGAAAAATTTATTATAATTTACGGATGAAAAAATTTAGAGTGGAAACATGGATCCTACAGCTGCTTTGAATAGCATGATGAGCATAATTTTTTAACAGGAACAACGGACGGGGAAAAGCTCGCAATCACCCTCACCCTAAAAAAGGCTAGAGGTTTTAGTGGTTGATTTTGCGTTCGCTGTGGGTTTCATAAATGCTTCGTGTTTGATCTGATACACCATTACATTGTTTTTTCTTTTTCTGTATGTGTTTTGGGAAGAACCATTCCACGTGGTATTAAGCTGTGATCAACTTGAGATAATTAGTTAGCATCCTACTGCTGCTAGCTTAGCTGGTCATAAACAATAAGGTAACCGAAACCTAGACTGTTTAGATAGGTCAGCCATGGCCATCCTTGAAATCTGTTGACAAAGAATTTGTGCGTCATAGATTTCATTCATGCTGGACCAGGATGAGCTATTTACTATAGGTTGTTCAAATAACGAAGCTCATGATAGATGCATTGCCGAGCAAGCAGTAAGTTTTCTGGGTTAAGACAAAAAAAAACACACACACACACACACACACACAGCATACTATACATTGCCGAGCTCTTTCCTCTATATTAGGCCAAGAACCCTTTCCTGTTAAAGATATGATAAATAATATCAAAACACACACAACATGTTATACATAACAGGGCATAACTGTATTAACAACAACGAGAAATCACTGCACTGTTTAGGCCACTGAGAATTGACAACTGATACGCATCACATCGTAATTGAGCTGAAATGGGTTTGCAAGTTTCTGACCGCAAGAACTGCAGACTGTCTGAAGCCAAAGAGAATAGCCAAATTGGAAAAACTGGGCATTTCAATTTGGAGATGAGCTCCAGATATGCCCAATAGTTGTGGAAGATCTTGCATACCAGGACAAATCCTCATACAATTTAGATTCTCTGGGAACATTTGCTTTACAAGATTTGCTAAATAGCATGTGCTGCAGATGCTATGCGATGATCGTGGTGTTTTCTTGGAGATGGCCCAGGTGATCCGCAGTTTAGACCTGACCATCCTGAAGGGTGTAATTGAAAGTCGATCTAATGACACATGGGCACATTTCATTGTCGAGGTAACTGGATTCTAATAGAAACTTTCCTCACAGCATGTGTAAATTTAGAAATGAGCAAATTTTATTTATGCAATCTGCAAATGTACACGGGCTTGCAAGGGTTTCCATAGACTGGGCATCTTCTTTGCCCCTGATGCAGCTTTTGCATCGTAGAAGGAATTCGATATCTAGCAAAGATTTGATGCATCCTCATCCAGTTAAATACGAGGGGAGGTTGTGTTTCTCATCTGATGAGCTTTGTATATCAGAATTGGACTAATGTTGGTTATTACAAGGAGTGATGGTTTGCGTACAAATGAGGAGATTGTTCTTGCAGTTCGCAAAGCTTCGTTGGATCCGAACCAACTCTAAAAAGGGTAAAACAGAGAGCATGCTCGAATGTTACATACATTGTTGGTAAAATGTCACTGGTAATCATAACAAGCTTGCTTAAAAAATGAAAGTTAAAATAAAGGAAATGATCCAGGAGAAGAATCCTAGTAAAAACTGCATCATCCCTTTCACTTGTTTTGACAAATCTAGGATTTCAGAGGTGTTTCAGCTAGCAGCAATGTGTGCCACCAGCCACATGCCACCATTTTTGGTCGACAACCTTCAATGGGAACTTGAGTAGGGGTGTTACGATCAATTGAATCGCCCACGCCAAGCTGCATGCAGCCAATAAGATGTCAGCTAAAGATGTGCATTTGGTACACCAATTCCGAACAGGAAACTGTGAGTATAGTACCTGACCATACTTGTTCCAACCCCAGGAAAATACTTGGCCATCCTCTTCAAAAATAAGCAAGAGAGACAAAAAAAAAAAAAAAAGGGAGTCAGAGCACATGTTTCAGAGATTACAAATAAGCTTGTTTTAATTGATAACGCATGGATACAGCTACAAACAATAGCCTATACTAGTTTCATTGTTGCACCATCATGGAAATCGATTTCAGATAAAGGATTCCCCCACTTCAAATAAGAAGGATCCCTATTCCTATTACTCAAGCTGAAAAATAAGCAAGTTCCACTAATGAGCATCTTGTATTGTACTTGAAAAAGAAAATACACTATCAATGCTGATGGAACTCTGGTGCCACTTCCATAAGCAACAAGCAATATTGCATGACCTATCCCTACTCCTACGAATATCTTTCACTGATTAAGCGCCAGTTTATTAGACAGGATTTCTAATTTTCTGGTATAGTTTCTTTATAGCTGGATAAAAGTCTTAATCCCTTTATATGCACTGAGCACTGTTGAACTAAACTGGTAAAGAGCTGAAAAAGTAACTCTCATGGACTATTCCAACATTGACTAGTACCTAGTAGAATGGCACTGTGCCGAGCGCCACAAGAAACCATCTTCACCAGCTTACTCTCCAGACATGGATCCTCCAAGAGTCTAGGTAGAGTCTGAAAAAGACATGCAAATGCCTCAGTTATTAGTTAGTTTCCTTCAGTTGAATTAGTCAATATGTAAACCACGTAGATGGTCACAAACAAAACACTACTCGTGGATTTTTTTTTTAACAGGAGCGTAAACACAATTCAAGGCGATGACGGATGTAGGAGGTACCTCGCCCTGGCTAGCTCCAGTACCCAATTGTCCAAACTGATTCCCACCAAATACATATACACGACCATCGATGGTGATGCACATAGTGTGCCATAGGCCAGCAGCAATTCTTTCAATTTGGATTCCTGATAGAGAAGGTAAAGAAGTTGGTCTCAACTGATCATTTGTACTCCCGTGTCCACACTGAAGAAAACAATTCCATCACAAACGACCATTTTAGATCCAGGTGGATTAAAACATATAATAATCTGAACCTAAGTTCTACCTGAAACAAAAAAATAAAGAACGCAAAAAGATAACATCAGCTTAGGAATATAGAAAGCTCACCTGCCCGTAAAGTCCCCAGCCAAATGTAAGTAGTGTTCCAGCATCTGCAATATCAACAACAAAAAGAAGACAGCAAGTGAGGTATTGCTGATAATTATAGGGTTTTTTTTTTTCAAGTAAAGGACCATTGATTGGAGCAGTGAAAAGAGTCTAGGACTTGCAACCACAAGAGTGCAGATTCAATTGTTGAAAGCAGCCACTTCATATAATGTTGTTGAAGGATAGGATTGTCCTCAAACATTTGCTCAGGGTATTCCACTTCAATGAGACCATAATTGGCTAATAATCTCTTTATATTTGTCTAAAAAGTAAAGTAGACGAAGTCAATCAAGAATTCAACTTCCATAGTTTGCAAATGAACTTGAATGCCATAACAGTTGAAGAGAAGTTTTTTTTAGTTGAATTAAGATTTTGATGCATAGCTGGTGGCCAAACTCACTAAAAGTAACAACTGGAAATTTCACTACACTTTTAGAGGAATTAAAATCATTCGAGCTGGCAATCATATCAGTTGTCAGATGCTAACCTGTTACTACTGCACTATGCCGACCTCCACAAGCAATCTCCTTCACATAACTTCCAGGGAAATTAGAAACTTGTGCTGGCAGATTTGTGCTTCCATTATGAACTACTGAGGATCTGTGTTTTCCAGTAGTAGGTTGCTCGGTAAATGGTATGAGATGGGGAGAAGACACCATTTTTACACGAGATCCCAAACCTAGCTGCCCTTCTCCTCCGTATCCCCAACCCCAAACCTGTCCCGTATCTGAAACCCCAGTTAAAAATATGACATCATGAGTCTTGCTTTACATTAAAAAATCTTCCACATCTTCGTACTTCATACAACCTCCTGCGAACTTCTAACCTACAAAACAACCTTGTGTTGCCGACTAAAGAGATTGTTTATAGTATTTGGTTATTTTATAAAGTATTTTTTAATTAAAATAATATTTTTTTTATTGTTTAAAATTTATTTTTGAGATTAATATTTCAAAATAATTTATAAATATATAAAAATATTAGATTTTTTAAAAAATATTTTTGCCCCGCAGAAACAAACGGTGTGAAACAAGAGACTCACTCAATCTGTAATTTACAACTCAACAAGTTATCAATTTTCATTTACCAGACAGGGCTAAAGTATGGCGCCCACCAGCAGCCACGGAGGTGATCCTTACTCCTGGACCCAAAGACACAATAGCCGGTGTTACTGTGAAATATTCATCTCCATATTCCGAATTTTCATTTTCTTCTTTCAGTGACACTCTTCTTCGCTTCACAATTTCCTCTCCGTTCCTTTTGTCATCAGAAGACGCTGAACTCACTGCAATCATTAAATTTTTCCCAAAAAAAGAAAGAAAATTACTTGAGAAAAAGAAAAGGGACTAACACCCATTATTTTTCTAAGAAATGCATTCTTTCAACCTGATTACCTTGTTCAGTTGACAACACATTTTGCTTGGCAGCATTATCCTTCTGGAGGGCTCCCCAAGAAGCCCCATCACGAGGAAATTTTCCAAGCGGAACGCACTCTTTCCATCCCCATGTATACAGTTCCCCCGTATCTGTACAAAAATAAATCAGACAAGCAAAAATAACACGCGACCCCACCCCCACATTCAAATTCAGAGAAAACCCACCCCTTAAACATTTTGCTAGTATATTTTCTTGAAAGAGAAGAAAAAAGTGGATTGCCTGTGACAGAAACACAATGAGCCCAACCAGCAGCAGCTTTGAGGATGGAAGCTTCAGAAGGAAGAAGAAAAGCCTCAGGAGTTTCCTTAACAAAATTTGGCATTTCATTGCAGACAACACGAATCAAATTCAAACACAAAACTATATATTTATTTCAGCAAATTTCCAAAAAAAAAACTAAAATAAAAAATCATTACCCCATGCTTTCCACATGTCACGTAACTTTGATTTTCATCATCAGCCGATCCCCATGTTACCAGCTTTCCACCTTCTATTTCCACATTAAAAAATCAAAATAATTTAGACACATCAGATCTGCCCAAATAATTCATTAGAAACTAATCAGTTTTAACCTGATATTGCCATGGCGAAACCACAACCACCACCACATACATCCTTCCATGAATCATCTGCATCTGGATAATTCACCGATATCGGATTCAGTATGGGTGATTTCTCCGGTGAAACTCCGGGGAGATAACCCCACATATACACTGTTGCTTTTTTACCTTCCTCCATTTTCCCATCTTCCTGCTCCTTATCGTTTCTATCATTTACCGCCATCTAGACCACCAGTAAAAATCTAAAATTCTTCAAATAAAGTCTTCTAGTCTCGACGAGTTCAAGTGCTAGTATGAGTGAGAGAATTTCGGGGAAAAAAAAATTCAGCTAAAAGCAGAGGTCGTATCATTTACAAGGAGCGGCGATATGCCACGTTGGATGCTAGTAATGGATTGGACACGTCGCATTAACCTGGCGCATTTCTAGATTATTCCTCTCAAGCTGTTAGTTCCCTGGAACTTTCTTGAAGAGGAGGAATTGCCAAGCTAATTGAGTGCCATGTAAGGGGCCTGACACGTGTCATCATCCTAATGAGTTTCTGGAGTATTCGTTTTCAGCCACGTATTCAACAGAAGTTTCTGGAACACGGAGACTTTCCTATTTCCTTTTTTGCTTGACACGTGGGAGTTGAGTATTTTAATTCGCGTCTTGGCTTTCTTGTTCCTTGTTAACCTTTTAGTTTAATCAATTAAATATTAATTATTATTATTATTTAGCATTCCTATTAAAATATGCATGTGGTCAAGATTCACAAGTTTTTTATATACGGCTCAGATGACGCCACGATAACCCAATTCATTCAGACACTGTGCTGTGTTTTTTTTAACCGTTATGATAGAAAATTTACATAAATTAAGGAAGCATCGTTATATATAGATAATAGCATACTGCTCGAGCATATCCGTACCGGGTTAATAATAACTTTTTTAAAATATAAAAAGAATTTGAAAAGTATAAAAAATATATAAAGCGTTTTGAATCTGGATTGTCCGTTCTAAAATAATCTTTGTTCTGGTTATAAAAACAAACTCAATAGTATTGAGTGTAACAACCAACCAAGTAGCTTTTGAGTCATGCTAAAGACATAACCTAATGTTATTGGATCTTGTATTATTGGTTCCTGCTTGGTAACCGTACTCAACACTATTAGATCAGTCATAGAGCCCGATTTAATATTTTTGAATCTGACTACAAAGTTAGATCCAAATGTTATTGGGTCTTGCCTCGAAGCAAGACCCAATTGGTATTGAGCCTGGTTGCAGAACCAGACCCAAAAACTCAAATGCTATTATGTATGGTTGCGAGCCACACCCAATAGCAAAGAAATATTTATTTGAAGTAAAAAAAAAAAATCAATTTTTCTTAAAAGTATTTTTGAAACACAAAAATTAAACATGCATTAATAAGGAAATTCAACTTAACCTAAAATTAAAAAAATTATTATCACCCAACTTTTGTACAATATAAAAAAGTCACATCAATTTATTTTTTCTTTATGGTATGAAAAAAATCAATAAGAGAAAAGAAAAAAATTTAAAAATGAAAAAAATAAAATTGAAAATATCTTAAAAGAAAAAAAATAAAGGGAAAGAAATTAGATGTCGGTGTATTGGGTGCTACTCTACTAAATGACTTGGCACCGTGGGTCTGTCATCACATCAAAATAATATGAAAATATCAAAAAATATTAATTTAAAATAAAGAAAAAAAATAAAAATATATTTTAGTAGCATTTTTGAAACACAAAAACAAACATACTTTAATAAGAAAATTCAACCCAACCTAAAAATGACAAAAATTATCATCACTCAACTTTTGTACGATATAAAAAAAAATCACATCAATTTATTTTCTCTTTACAGTATGAAAAAAATATTCAACAAGAGAAAAGAAAAAAAAATTAAAGAGAAAAAAATAAAATTGAAAATATCTTAAAAGAAAAAAAATTAAAGAGAAAGAAATTAGTTGCAAGTGTATTGGGTGCTGCTATTTTATGTACTATTCATGATGCTATTATAGAAAATATTTTATTTAAAGATGGTGATATTGAAAATATATTATATGCTTTTAATCCAACTCAAGTAATTTTACTTTTGCAAAAAAATTTATTATTGACCCCTATGAAACGCGAGCCAATATGTTAGCTATTATATTATTACGTAATGATTATTTAAAAAAATTAAAAATTATTGAGATAATATTTTTTTAATTTTTAAAATTTGTTTTTTATATCATCATATCAAAATAATATAAAAATATTAAATAATATTAATTTAAATTAAAAAAACAAATAAATAACCTCAACTCATCCAACTTTGAATCCCTTGCTTAGAATGTGTGCTTTTTTCTAAATTTCACTTATTAATAGTATTAAATATCTTAGTCGAGCTGCGTGTAAGCTGATCCGAATACCTATATTAAATTAAAAAAAAATCATAATACCTTTTCTGCTTTTACTGCACACCCTAGCCAACTGAACTGAGCACTAAGAAATCACTATAAATTTCGCTTTCAATTCTTACAGTTGACTAATTGCTTTTTCCCTAACAGTTCTCTTTTCTTTTGTTACTCAATTTCTCCTTGTATCATTGAACTTTGAACCATGAAACAGTTGAAGAATTTTGAGAGGGCTGTTTGTATCCTAGTGGTAGCAGAATCCAGCATTGTTAGGTTCTCCCAAGCAGCAGGATCCAACTTTATCTAGTGACAGTAAAAGAAAAGAAATTAAACCCAACTCAACCTCAAATTAAAAAAATTATCATCATCCAACTTTTATATAATATAAAAAAAATCCTTTCAATTTATTTTCTCTTTACCATATGAAAAACAATTAAATAAGAGAAAAGCTAGTAGGACCTAACGTCAAGAGAAAAGAAATTCAACTCAACTCAACCTCACATGAAAAACAAATATCATCACCCAACTTTTATACAATATAAAAAAAATCTCATCAATTCATTTTCTCTTTGTTTTGGGCAACCTGCCTGCTGGTGAAAAATACGAAGATTTGTTGGAAGTAGTCTAATTGTTCCAAGCGACCTACCCGTTGCAAAACTCAAAGGGTCTCATTGTGATGGGTGACTTTTGAAATTGATAAATACAAAAAAAATTTGGGTGACTTAATTCTTATAGGCGACCTGCCTGTTGGTGAAAAATACAAAGATTTCTTGAAAGTGGTCTTATTATTTCGGGCGACCTACTCGTTGGTGAAAAATATGAAGATTTCTTAGAAGTGGTCTAATTATTCCAGGCAACCTGCCTATTGGTGAAAAATACAAAAAAAATTTGGAAGTGGTCTAATTGTTCCAGGTGATCTGCCTGTTGAAAAACTCGTAGGGTCTCATTGCAATTGATGACTTTTCAAATTGATACATATAAAGATTTTTCAAGTGGCCTGATTCTCATGGGCATCCTGTCCGTTGATGAAAAATATAAAGATTTTTTGGAAGTAGTCTAATTATTTCAGGCAATCTGCTTGTTGGTGAAAAATATAAAGATTTTTTAGAAGTGGTCTAATTATTCCAGGCGACCTGCTCGTTGGTGAAAACTACATAAAAGTTTTTCAACATTGATCTCATTGTAATGGGTGACCTACCCATTGGTGAGAGGCATGAAGATTTGTTTTCAAGGTGGTCTAATTCTTATAGGCGAACTGCCTAGGGGAAAAACTTGAAATGTCTCATTGTGAAGGGTGACCTTCCCATTGATGAAAGATATGAAGAGATTTTTTTTAGGTTGATCTAATTCTCATGGACGATCTACCTAAGTGAAAAAACTCGAAGGGTCTCATGATGATGGGTGACTTACCCATTTGAAAAATACAAAGATTTTTCAGGTGGTCTAATTCTCATGGACAGGCCTCCCTAAGTCAACAATTTCTTAAAAAAGAAAAAATTTCAAAAGTGTTTTGAATTTTTAGCCTATTTCGAGGCGACCTTTCTTTTGATGGATTTTATCGGGGATTTCTCTTGTGAATTTTTGCAAAACACATTGTTCAATGCTTCAGGGTTAGATGACATGCATACATCTTTACCTAGTTTAAAATATAGGCCCTTATTTCTTTTCAATCTCTTTGTTGCTTGATTGATGAAGTCTTGCCATTTCTGATTTTGAGTCCTCTTTGTCGCTCGGTTTTTAGTCCACTCGTGTTGGCCCATGTAAGTCATTTTCCATAATATTTGCATTTTTTCCAACTCAGCCTTTATGGTGCCAATCATGACCCATTTACTTGTCAGACATACTATGTCTTATTGATCATCTTGAGGAGATCATTTGTTACTCCCCTTGTTACTAGCTATCTTGAAAGGATCAAATTGCCTTTTGTAAACAAAAATGTCCCCTTGTCTCGTTGTAGAAAATGTTTCTTTCCTTTTTCTTTTTTTATTGTTACCCATAGAGATCAAATCCTCTTTTAAGAGTAATATTGCCCCTTTGTGCTGGCCATTGCCCTTAAGTGTGTTCCATAAGTGACTCAACACAAATGATGGTTTTGAATAAACCTTCTCTCCTTTCTTTTTTTTGGTTTTGGTGAAAGAATCTTTACCCAGAATGAACTTTGAAATCTTCATCTTGCATTTTGAAAACAAAAATTGTTTCGATATGAGTTTAAAACAATTTGTTTTTGAAATTACAACTCCATGATTATTTTTGGAAAGGAGATAACTTGTTTTTGTGTAGGCGATATTGTCATTGGTGATGGTATATCATGAGGTGACCTTTCATTTTTGTGAGTTCCAAAGCAAAAGGGCTTGAGAAAAGGCTCGAGGTTTTGTTTGAGAAAAAGTTGTCTCTTTTTGAACACTTATTTTATCAGCATGAATAATAATGTGTAGTTTGTTCTTGATGTCATGACTATTATGAAAAAGTATCTTTTGCATTTAAAAAACGTTGTTTATTGTTCCAAATCGCTTGCTTGCTTAATTAGAAAGGAATTTCAAAGGCACGTAACTTAGGCTATGGTTCTTGGCCATGAAAAAAAAAGGATTCATAATGCTCAAAAAAATGTTTCAAGGTTTCAAAAACTCAGAGTCACTATCATCAACTTGACTCTTTATATCTTTCAATCTCTTTCTTTGATTCACTTTTTTTTTCATTGTTTTGACCGAGGCATAATCATTTTGATTTGACTATCACTTTTTATTTTGATTTGGGCATGCCTTTGGTATCATCTTTGGTATTTTGAACCTCAGTTTCCTTTATTTTTCCAATGAAATTTTTCTTCTTAGTCGGGTCAGCAATCTTACCTAACCCGATAGCTTGTTCAATCCTTTCAACTATAATAACCAGGTCAATAAAACATTGTGCAGAACTTCTAACCAGATATTTAAAGTACATGGTCTTAAAGGTGTTCAAAAATAAACTGATCATCTCATTTTCAACAAAGAAGGTTTAACATGTCCAGCGGCCTCACGCCATCTTTGGACGTATTCTCTTATAAACTCTTTTTTGTCCTTCTCCATAGCTTACAAGCTTGACCTATCAGGGTTCACGTCTATATTGAACTTATATTGCCTAATGAAAGCATCAACTAAATCTTTCCACTTTTTCACCTTGGTATTGTCCAATCACATATACCAAGTAAGGGCAGCATCACTCAAATTGTCTTGAAAGAAGTAAATCAACAGTTTCTCATCATTAACCACCTCAACCATTTTGTTGTAGTATACTTTGAGATGAGTTTATGTATAACTTGAACATGACCTATCAGGGCATTGAGTTCCAGTATATTTAATAAATTCTGGCACTTTAAACTTTATGGGAATGACCACGTTGGGCACTAAACAAATCTCAACAGCTTTTATGGGATCATATATGCTAGTTCCCTTAACTGCCCTCATCCTTTTCTCTAGGGCAATTAATTTTTCCAGACCATCTTCTTTTACCATCTTGTCTTTTTAAAATTTCTTCATTGTAAAGTCAATGGTAAATGACATTCTTATGGAATATGTTGGTTGAGCAAATTATAAATATGTAGCCTATTGAAATTCAGATAGCACCTCATTTACCCCCAGATTCTATGGATTGAAGGGAGTTGTAGACATATGTGGAGGTTGAGTTGTAAATGTTGCTTCTCCGGATTTATATCCAAGGCCTGTTTGAGTAGACTAGTAAGCATTGCGACTTCTTTTTTAAGACTTTCCAACTTTTTTTGGTGTTGGACTTCCAACTGGGCTCTTTCTTTGTTTTCCATTTATCCTTTTTACAGTCGAGTGTTATAGGTATGTTTCAATGGAGAACCTATATTTCAACCTGGTAAATGAAAATCATGTAATTAAGCAAAAGAAAAAGGTATGTTCAATGTGGACTCGCCCTTCACGGGGTGACAACGATTGTTTATTCATGAGTTTTGGGAACCAGATGTCATTATCATGCCAATTAGGGGATTTTTGTCCAGTCCTACCTAAGTTTGAGCTTTTAATAAACCTTTTGGCTTTTAATTCAAATAATTTCCCTTTTGTCAACTATAACAACTCAGACTCTTGTATCCTATGTGATGACCATTTGCCACCCAATGGTTTTGGAATTCAAGATGCCATATGTTGAGCTTTCCCTAGTGAGATTACACATGGTACAACTTAGTGGGTAGGTTCTAGTCGTTAAGTGCATCAAAGGGTAGTTTACTACCTAGTCTCAATGGGTTTCTCGCATGCTTAGTGATCGTCCTTGAAAGGTTGATATAAGACTTACAAGGAGTGTGAAAATAAAGGCCCTGAATAATATCAAATCGGCATATCAACCACTTCCAAGTAAACAATCAGGCAAGAGTTGGATGGTTTCAAGAGTATTGCCTAGGCTAAAGCCATTGGGGTATCGTTACTTCCCCATCTATTTTAAAATTTAAGGTGTGTGCTCTTAAAGTGATCCATGACAATAAGGATGCGTGTTAAAGCAGTAAAAAGTGATAACCACATAAACACAACATAACAAACATCATAACAATTGACAAATAAAAGACAAAGCTTAGTCCAATAAGTTTCCCCAGTGGAGTCGCCATTTTGTTGCACCCGACATTGCGACGACCTTTTAATTTTTTTAAAAAAGAACAGATATCTGACATCTTGTTCTCATAGGGGAAAACTCTTGTTTAAGGAGTTGTCACCTAGTATTATGGTCACTAGGAATCCACTGGTCGATGGATATTTTATGGTACAAGTCTGGTTACACAAAAGAAAAGATAATATTACTCCTTAAACGTCCTACTTGAGGTAGGCTATATTGTTGGTTTTATCATAAATTGATAAGGGTTTGTTTTGTTTTGTTTTTTATGGTCTGCTTATAACATTCCTGACTCTAGATCTAGCCCAGCCGTACAGGCTAGGCTCAACCCAGCCAGCCCGACCTGGTCATTGGCCCACGCTAGTGACCTGGCTGGCTGAAGTGGCATGCATGCGTGAATTATTCACGTGTGCTCTGCATAGTGCACAGGTACAAAGCGAATTGAAGATACAAAGCGGGGAAGAGATGAAACTTACTGGTTTCAGATGATGCTGGAGGCGAAGATGATGGCAACGGTGCAATGGTTGTCCAATGCTACTTTCTTCCCCTCTGCTTTTGTTTTTCGTTCACTTCTCTCTTGTTCTCTTTTTTCTCTCTTTGATTTTTTTTTTTTGCTTTATCTTATTCTCCCTGTCTCTCTTTGTTCTTCTTTCTTTGTGTTTTTCTTTCTGTCAGTTTTTGGTTTTATCTCTCGTTCTCAGTTTTTCTGTCTGTGTTTGCTTCTGTGTCTTTTTTTCTCCTCTTAATGGCCTTTCTCTGGCTTTTATAAAGCAAGAGAATGCCCCTTTGTTTGTGCTTCAAAGGGCACATTGGTCCCTATTTGAGGAAAAATAAGGGAGTAACAGTCCTACCATTACGGGACTGTTGGCCATGACTTTTGAAGATACATCGTAGGAAATGTGTTACGAATGGGTTTCGCTGCAGTTTTTCCTTCTTGTTGAACCGGTGGAATGAAGAAGATGGTGATGAACACTATTTTTTAAACGGCGTCGTTTTCAACTGAAATGGCTATTTTCAATTTGCCCACCTGAAGTTCTAACATTTAGCAATTGGGTTCTTATTCATGGAAATCTTCTCTTTTATATATATATATATATATAATTTTTCCCCTGGATCAATTGCAGTTGCCCCCTTGGATTTCAATGTCATTTACAAAACAATCCTTAGTTTCCGAATTAATCAATTAAGTCCTTAATTAGCTCTTCAACTTTTAATTCTTTCAAAATTACCCTTAAAAATCAATTAACCCCCTATAGTATCACCATCTATTCACTTTGGTTCTTGGACTTTAATTCCTTACAATTTCAACCCAAATCAACCCCAAACTTTATTATTTTTTCAATTAAGCCCCTAATTGCTTTACTTAATTAATTAAATCAAAGTTTAATTAAGTTTTCAAACTTATCAATTCTTTCAATTTTTGACCAAATTGACTCCCAAATTTATAATTATCCTTATTAGTCCTCAAACTTTCAATTTGTATTGTCTTAACCCAATTCTCAAATTATTTTCATTCATTCATTTTTTATTTATCTATTTTTGAAAAAAAATTCAAAAATTAGGTTATGACACACATAATAATATTCTAGGTTTACTTCTTTCAATTTAACCTTAATTTCTAAATCAATTCTCATTAACTTTAATTTTCATTTTCTCATTCCATTCATTTTCCTTCAATATATGCTATAATATCTTTAATTCCAACCTTTTAGGAACCATCAATCCAATAGTCAGAACTACTTCATGGAAAACATAAATATTAACGTAATTTACAATTATACCATATTTCATATACCACAATTATAATCACATTCTCATACAATCACACTTTATATTGTAACTAAATTCTTTCAAAATCATTTTCCTTGCACAATTATACACTAATTTACCATAATTTCACTTAACTACACAATTTATTACATGCAATTTAGTCCCTCATTGGTAGGTCATTGGGCCTTTAAGGACGTCATGATTTTCTTCATTAATTATACACAATTTAACACTTAACACAACTTAATCTAACCCAATTTGTTTAATTTATAGTCAATTTACATTTCCCTCAAATTTTCGCTATGAACCCTAGCATTAATTTTATGAATTCAATCTCAATTGTTATCCATTTCATATGAAATTGTTAGATTATATTTAGAACTCTTTACCAAACAATAATCTAGTCTTTGAATCCTAACTAGTCAAAATTTTCCACGTTTCTACACATTTTCCTCTTCTGTCTTCACTTTTTCTCTCTAACTCAATCTTCTCTCTCTTTAATCTTTCTTAATTTCTGGTATGAATGTGTTTTTCTCTCTCAAAACCCTCTCTTTTCACTCATAGACCTTACTCTTTAGCCCTTTAAGGCGAAAAAAAGGAAAAAGAAATGAATTTTCCCTCTTTCTCCCTTAACTGCACCCCATTAGTTTTAAGGGGGCAATAGCCAAAATGGTTTGATCATTTTAAGAAACGGTTAGACCACCTTATCAAATTGGTCTAGCCATTTCTCAAAATGGCTAGACCATTTTAGCTACTAGAAAAATGAACATTTTCAACCATGAACCTCTTTTGTTTTCTTTTTCTTATTTCATTTCATTACACCATACTTTTTATTATATTATTTTTTTAATTTATCCCGGGGTTTACAATTCATATCCATCTAGACATATTATAATCATCATTTATCCCATTTATTTTATATTTTTGAAAAATTTAAGCCTGTAGTTTACATTGAAATTTTAATTTCCATACCTTGTTTTTTAAATAATTTTGGATGTTTCTTTTTCATCTCTGATTCTCTTTTCCATGTTTCTTCTTTGACTTAAGAATTCTCTATAGTACTTTCACCATATGAGTCTTTTTATTTATCAACTCTTTTTCACTTTGATCCAGAATCCTTATTTGTTTTACTTCCATGGCCAAGTCTTCTTTTTTCTCTAGTGGAGCTTGTGGTAGTACTCGGGAAGGGTCTACATCAGCCTTTTGCAATAATAAAATGAAATACATCATTTATCTTGACTAAATATAAAGGTAGAGCTAGCTTATATGTCATTGGTCCAATTCTCTTCACCACTTTGAATAGTCCAATATACCTCAACGCTAATTTTCCTTTGATACCAAACCATAACATATGCTTCCAGGGAGCAACCTTTAAATACACCAAATCTCTAACATTAAACTCAAGATACCTTTTTTTGACATCTACATAACTTTTCTACTAGTCCTGAGCAGCTTTCATTCAATCTCTTATAATTTTCACCTTTTCTGAAGTGATTTGCATCAATTCTGGTCCTATCAATTTCCTGTCTCCAATTTCTTCCCAGCAAACAGGGGTTCAACACTTCCTACCATACAAAGCTTCATAGGAGGTCATCCCTACTATAGACTAATAACTATTGTTGTAAGTGAATTTTACTACTGACAGGTGTTCTTCCTAATTTCTCCCAAATTCCAATATGTAGGCTCTTAATAAATCTTCTAAAGTCTGGATTGTTCTCTTTGATTGCCCATCTGACTATGGATGAAAAGGTATGCTTAAATTTACCTTTGTCCCTAAAGCACATCGAATACTTAGCCATAATTGTGAGATGAATCTAAAGTCTCGATAAAAAATAATCGATATTGGTACCCCATACCACTTCTCTAACATACAACTTAGCTAATTTATCCACAAAGTCTTTCTTCTTCATAGGCAAGAAAAGTGTTGATTTAATCAACTGATCTACCATAACCCAAATTGCATCACTAGCCTTTCTTCCCCTTGGCAAACCCAACACAAAGTCTTTCTTCTTCATAGGCAAGAAAAATGTTGATTTAATCAAATGATCTACCATAACCCAAATTGCATCACTACCCTTTCTTCCCCTTGGCAAACCCAACACAAAGTCTTTCTTCTTCAGAGGCAAGAAAAGTGTTGATTTAATCAAATGATCTACCATAACCCAAATTGCATCACTACCCTTTCTTCCCTTTAGCAAACCCAACACAAAGTCCATAATGATGTCTTTCCATTTTCTTTTAGGTATCAATAGTGGTTGAAGAGGTCCAACTAATTTCTAATGCTCCATGTTTACTTACTGGAAAATTCCACACTTAGCCACAAACTTAGCAATTTCTTTCTTTATATTTGGCCACCAATAAAAAAATTTAAGTCTATGTACATCTATGTATTTCTCGGGTGTACTACAAATCTTGATTCATGAGCTTCTCTTAGTACTTCCTCTTTTAAAGTTTTTTCTTCAGGTAGATACATTTGTCTACCCATCATTACCATCCCATCCTTCAAAATCCGGAAAGGTCTCTCAACCCCTAATTCCATCTTATTCCTTATTTTATCCATTTGAGCATCTTTTCGTTAAACTTCCAAGACTCTATCCTGAAGTACAGATTATACTCTTAATTGAGCCAACAATGAGACCTCAGGCCCTACCTCAATCTTAGCATCAAAATTTTTAATTCCGTAAACTCTCTTTCATTCTTGTCCTCTAATGTCTTCATTACTGCCTTGTTCTTATGAATAAAGGCATCGGTAACAACATTTGCCTTTCCTAGGTGATAATTTATTACACAGTTAAAATCCTAAATTAATTCTATCCATCTTCTCTACCATATATTTAATTCCTTCTATGTCATAAAATACCCTAGACTCTTATGATCCATAAAAATTTGAACACGAGACCCATGTAAGTAATGTCTCCACACTCGTAATGTAACCACCACCACAACTAGCTCCCATAGTGACTTTATTGTTACCATTCTGAATAACTTGAACACGACCCCTAGATTTAGTTTTATTTCAGATAACCAATCAAATCTTGAACAATCTTTTCTAAAGAAAGAAGTGTATATGTAATAAACTTGTTGGCATTATTTGGAGAAAACAAAGACGTCGTCGACGTTATAAAGTCTAGCCTTTGTATTAATTTTAACCAAATTATGATATGGATCTACTCAGATTCCTTTATCGGTGGTATCAAACCAATAACATTTCAATAAAAAGATTTTATTCTACTCGCTATGATATTGCAATTCAATCATCTCTTTTAACTTCCTATAATAATTAACTTCAAACTCATTAGAAGTCGATCCCTTAACATAAACTCATTGTTATATGTCTTTATACTATGACCATACTTTTTATATAGTATGAAAGACAATTTCATTGATGAAATATTCATTATTGCACTTAATTTTTCTTTCTGGACCCAAACACAATAAATTCAAAGTACCACTAACATTCCATCACAATCGATAAACCCAGTATAAGATGACAACAATTAACATTTAAAGAGAAAGGTGTAATGAAATTAAGTTTTATAATATATAATAATAATTAAGCAGTGCTTATATGTGTTTTAAACCACATGAAAAATTATTCATTTAGTAATTAAAAAATTTAAGATTCAATCGGGTGTGAGTTTTGAGATAATAAAAGTGATGATGTTGCATACGATGAATTATTCAATTTATTAGTTTATGAGAGTATAAAAGAAAAATTGTTAGAAGATAACAACATGTTAATTATTGTATTTATTGAATAAAAGGTCTCAATTCATCACAGTTAAATATCACATAATTATGTACTTGCCTGATTTTGATTTTTGTCAAGTATCTTTCCCTCACTGTATTTTTTGGTATAGGTCGTCCAAGATGGAAAAATATTAATAAATTCCTACTCAAAGGCACTTTCACACCATCATCATGTCTTGAAACGTGGTTAATTCTTGTTCCTAAGTGAGGCTTAAAATAGTATGAGATAAATATCGAGATCTCTTCAATAATATGAGCCCCGTATATCGAAACCTCAACTTACGACTTGTATTTTACTTTTCTCTTAAGGTTGAAAAGTATCTATATATGATTAAATGGATGTTTTAAATTAAAAAAAAAACAATACAAATTTAATTAGGATACATGTGTAATCCCTAACCTCGGATACATCCATTTATATTGGACAAGGCCTCTGACTTTTGCCTTAAATGGTAAATCTATGGGTAGATGCTCCATTGAGTCAAAGAAAGATGGAGGGAATATTATCTCAAGTCTGAATGATATTCGTTTCAAGCATCTCAATATGTTAGGTATGCAACTAGTTAGAGCATATATCTTTTAAAAAAGTAATTGATCTCCGTAAGTGCATCTCATATTCTCTTTAGAAATAAATCCCGATAAGAAAATGAAATGAGTGTTTGTATAAACACATGATAGCCATGACTTTTCATTCTATACAATTTGCAATCCTTTAAATTCACAAATCTAGATATGTTCGCAGCATGTCCATTAGAAAAACACAGACTATTAAGTCATTCGTAGATAAATAACTATGCATTTTTGTATAAGGTGAGGCTAGCTTTGAGCTTTGTGATTTATGACCTATTATGAACCAACTCCATATTACTACAATGACAAAACAAAGATATATCCATTCTAGCATTAGTAATGTTGTCCTATGATTTCCCTTACACATTCATAACCATGTTCGAAATATTTTCAAACATGTTCATTTCAATATGCATAACATCAAGATTATAGCGGAGGAGATTAGTCTTTCAATAAGAAAGCTCCCATAAAATACTTTGCTTTATCCAATTATAGGCACACCAAAGCCATGAAACTTTCTGCTTGTCGAATTGAAAACCAAACATAATGTAATCGTAATATGATACCACGTTATAAAATTTTTCACCCGACGGTACTGATGGTGCAACATCCCTTTCAACTCTACCAACAAAAAAATCATTTTTGTTCTTTCTGTACTTGTGATAGGTTGGCAAGAACCGTTGGTGGCAATAAAACAAGATATTTTACCATAATTTATTAGGGTGAATGTAAACCCTGGTATGTGTATATATATATTTGAGATAAAAAAAAAATGGTCTCGAGAACTGAGTAAATTAATTGATATGATTTGTATAAGTATGAAATATGAAAATTTGAGTTTTTGACGAAAAATCACAAATCGGCTAATTTTATGTTGTAGCATATAACTTTCAATATGATCATTAGATTAAGTTGAAATTTTGCCTAGAGTCTTATAAAATATTATTTTAACTTAGGTTAAAGTTTTAGAATTTTTGGAGTATGATAAGATTTTGTTTTAGATAAAAGAACAAATAGCATAAATGAGTGTCTAGAAATTTCTTTAGGGACCATATTGAAAATTTGCCCAAAACAACCCTCTTTATAAGCTGCCAGCAATGAAAAAAAGAAGGAAAAAAAGAGGGAGTGTGCAACCATCCAAGAGAAGAAAATGTGAAAAAGATGGTTTTTGTCTTCTTTCATAGAAATTGCTTGAAAAAAAAAGTGTAAGTTAGAAAGAGTGTTATGTATTTAAAGAGAGGGTTTGATACATTAAGGAGCCTACAAGGAGTTTAAAGATTTTAAGTGAGCTTTTAGAGAAAAGGAAAGATTGAGCTTAGAGGAAAGTGTGAATGAGAACTTAATTGATTCAACTTGTTTTGGCTTTTGATTCTTCATTCCTTAAGGGTAAGAAAACTCTCCATGATGATCCATTGTGTTGTTTTTCATGTTTGTTCTTGGATTGAGTAGAATTGGTATTACGTGAAGGTGGGTTCTTGATGTTAGGGTGGTTTGAATGCATGAATTTATGTTGATTATAAGTTTATTGAGGGGATAAATGCTTGGGCTCGTCATTAATTAGGTTAATTTGTAAAAAAAAAGGAAGAAAAAAAAGAAGAGAAAAGAAGATGGAGGAGGAAAAAGAGTGGTTTCTACCTTGGATTTGCTATTGATCCCTTATTATGTTATGTGTAAATATGATCTTATTATGTTGATTAGTGAAATTTTATAAATTGATACTTAGTTATTATTATATGTGATTATGGAACTCTTAGATAAATAGAAATGGTGGATGTAATTTATGAAGTTGTGCTAGAGTATTGTATGTTGGCATGAAAAAAATAAAATAAAATAAAATAAATAAATGGGTTAAAATTAAGTGAAAGTTGAAGAATTATCATGTCATCATTTTTTTACTTGAATTTTGGGCAAGGGTAAAGAATTTTGAGGGGTGGGTTGAATTGATGTAATTGGAGATTTTTCATGACTTAAAAGGATGAATTGAATTTGGATGATGGATTAAAATTTAGAGTAGAAATGAATTTATCCTCCTATTAGAAAGGTGATTTTAGCCATGAAAAATATAAGAAATAAAACTTCAAGCTTGAAGAAATTAATGAATTGCATTTAAATAGTGAAAATAATAATAATGAAATGATGTGTTGAATTAGGTGTAAAGGAATTAAATTTCCTATAGTTATTGGGAAATTTTAATAATAATATAAGATTCCCTTATAATTGTGATGAATTAAAAGTTTAGATGGATGTAACATTGTAAGAATTATTTGTGGAATTATTATAGAACATGAAAAAAAATAATGATATTAATTTTGGGTATTAAAATTGTATTGATTGAAAATTTTACTATGTGGAGAAGTTTCAAGTAAATTATTGGATAATAAAGTATTGAAATCATGTGATCTTTTAAATGAAACAAGAGAGGTTGGAGGCTCCAAACATCAACAAGGAGCTACTAGTCGAGCATCACCAGTAGGTAGGTGTCCGACATCTTGAATTTTGTAGAGAGATTAATTGAAAAACATGTGTTAATTTTAATTAGAAATTTTGTAATTTATGTTTTGATGTCAACGGATGAACTAGCGCTCGGTAATTAGACGGGTGAACTAATGCCTGGTAATTGAGCAGATGAACACATTTGGACGGATGAACTAATGCCCGGTAATTGGGCGGGTGAATTAATGCCCGGTAATTGGGTGAATAAATGCCCGGTAATTAGGCGGGTGAACTAATGCCCGGTAATTGGGTGAATAAACACATTTGGGCGGATGAACTAATGCCCGGTAATTGGGCGACTGGAGTAGCACCCCTGCGAAATGGCTAAGATTGGAATTAATTGGATGAATATGGAGGTGTAAGATATTAATGATTCATAATAAAATATATAGGATAAATTTTTTTTATATGGGTATAGTGAAATGATACTTTGCATTTATTGATAATTATGTTGATAAAATGTTAATCTTATTTTCAGGACCCTCGCAACAGTAGAATAGATCCTGTTTGAATATATGACACTTTTTGTGTATTTATATTGATCAATATGTATTTTGAGATTAATGAATGACGTAAAAGAGGTTGAATGAACTTTTTTATTTGTAGAACAAAATTGTTATATGTAATTAATGTGAATGTCATACTTAAAAATATCTTTGTGTTATATTAAGTATTTGCATTTTATCATAGTTGCTTATATGATTAGAAATGTTAGAATGATAAAAAAAAGAGAGAAGATTTTACCCCAAATTTTTATATTTAACTAAGAAATTGTCCCGGATAAAATAATGGGCGCATTACATTCATAATCTAAGTTTTTATTCTTTTTCTTAGAATCAATTAATTTTGCAAGTTATGTAAACCTTAGAATTATTTATGTATTTTGTTTTTATTGATTGCATCTTCATTATTGGACAATACATGTCTATTATTTTTGTGATGTATTGATTGGGAATGAGGTTCAAGATGATTGGACCATAATTATGATATGAATTGTGTCAGGAATGAAGATGTCGATAACTTGATATGGTCCCGTTACAGGGGAAATTATGCTGAATTTTTAGTAAAACATAAAAAATTGCTCCGAATAAAAATTAACTCTTATAAATAAATATGTTGTTTTTTTTTGGGTTGTGACAGTGAAGGCCTTGTTATTTTTTATATAGTATGAACATGTTAATTTTCCATCCATACTCCAACTAGAAACCATTCCATTAAAAAAAAATCATTGATAGTCCACATCAAAGTCCTAGATGATCACAAAAGCTTTAACTCATCAATCAATAGTCAAAGACAAACATCTATGTTCTGACTTGGACTTTTAGGACTAGGTATGACCGTAAATAAAAACATGAACTCTTCAGTGGCAAGTTGTACAAACTCCTTAGTAGCAAATTATAAACTATGAGTATCACATACCAAAAATAATTTGCAACAAATGAATCAAATAGATTGAATTTATCTGTACATAACCCAAGATGTGTGTTCAACGATTCTATTAAAAATTGAGGATACACCCTATTTAAATGTTTCCATGCTTCACCATCAGAAGGGTACACTATGATTTCATTCACCGCATCATGTGAATGATTTCATGTCATGTGTTCAATAGTTTTTGGAGACAAGAATAACCTTTGTGGTCGAAGAGTGATTGTGAAGTATCTAAGTTTTCTATGTGCAACAAGAGTCTTTTCTTTGCAAGTTTTGGGTTTATAACGAGCATGCCCACTGGTTCTACATTCGGTCAAATCTGTATTTTCAAGGTAGTACAACATGTAGAAGTTTCAACACATGTTAATTTTTTTGGTATCCTAGGCTAAGATGTTTCATCATGAATTTAAAAGTATAAAAGTTCTCTTTCAACCTATTCCCTTTGTTATCATAATTCTATCTTAACCGGCCTTATTCAGTCCATGCTCTGACTTAATGGTGAACACTTGTGCAACTACCAATAATTGATTGTGATTTGTGTACCCATCCTATAATGGTTCGTCAGAGAATTTCAAAAGATAAAAAAAAACTTGGTCATGTCTATATTTGGTTCTTCATCTATGATTGAACATTTACCTACATAACCCTGACTCATTCTCATCACATCTATTACCATATTCCTATAAGGATTACTATTGTCATTTATTACACCATGCACGTTGTTAGAACTAGAAGTTGATCAAACCATCTTTTCTACCATGGTATCGTAAGGAAGAACATGTGGTTCTCTGTGTACAAATTAACATAAGTATTACTCCATTAATCTTTTATATATATATATATATATATAGAAGATGCATCGTTATAACATCTAGATCGAGAAATTTTTTTTATTTTTACACATCTTATATGAACATATAATACCACATTCACTAATATTCATCAATCTCATTACAATAATCTATCATGCACAACCCTTCAGGTGAAACTTGATATGTCCAAGAACGATCATCCATTACTTATATCAAACCTATATAGAATATTGATGACAATATTTATTAATTAATTATGTGAACTAAATAAATCAGCTAACAATGGTTTAACTCAAACTTATTCAATCGATTTTAATAGTACCCTTACATCATTATTAATTTTCTACAAAAATTCAAATTCCTCCATATTCACTGAAATTTTCAACTTAACAATGAAATTGATATAACATGAATCATACTCATTAAATAAGCCACTATTTATTTCATTACAAACACCTAAGTCAAAAAATCAAAATCAATTTCGTATAATTACAAACAAACACAATCTTTTAAAATCTCATACAAACCCTAACATGTATTTATATGTTCATACAACAAATTTTTATAGGAAAAAGTTATAAAACAAGTAAACACACAAACAAACTACATATACTACAACAAAATGAAAAAAAAAATTAACTTTTTAAAAATGAGTTAAAACAAAAAATGGGTAGTTTTTCTTACTTGAAGTAAATAAATAAACCAGAACATGGATGTTGACAGACTAAGTGTTAGGGTGACTTAATTTGTGGTTATGAGAGTTTGATTTACGATAAAACAGGGGGCGGGTTCTGCTGTTATTTGCAAAGAAAATGGAGGAAGAAGAAGAAATAAGAAAGAGGGGGAGAGGGTCGTTTGCCATGTCATAATTTAAATATTACCAATGAAATTACCGATGAATATTAATGGAGACTTATTTTGTTAGTAATACCGTCTATAAGCATGACACATCAATTTTTTTATTCCTTCTTTTCCCATTATAATTGCATCGGTATACACCAACATAAATTTTATGTCGATATATTCCAAGGGAAATAGCAAGAAACTATTTCGTCAGTATTTCCATTTGTATTTGCCAATTTTCTAGTAGTGGATAGACTTATCAAATACAACATTTCTAGATTCTTCAACTACTAGAGTTCTATGATTATATATTCTTTATGATTTGATAATAGAAAAATAATCAAGTAATGTAATGATTAACAAATAACTTTATTACCCCTATCACATAATTCACTTATGTTTAGAAAGTTATACTTTAAACAATCAATAAGTAAAACATGCTAAATAGTAGGGAAATGTTTCAATATTACAATACCTTTTATCTTTTTCTTGGTATCATCTTCGAATATCACATGTCTTATATTCTTTTTCATTAACAAATATAATGAATCTAGTGTGTGTTTCCTAAATGCCCTTATTAGGCTTTATTTTAAAGAGTTCATACTTTCTAGTTAAACTTATCAATCTAAACTCTTTAACTTGACTTGTACCATCATGAGTAACTTTTAAAAGTTTCTAGATTTCAAAAGTTGTTTTACATTTCTTCACTATAGTAAACTTTATATGATTAAGAGCACAAAAGAATGCATTAATTTCCTTAATAGCATAATTATACATGCCGTTTTTGTTTGTCATCCCATTCATTTATGGGTTTAGAAACCAATTCTCCATCCAAATTTATTATTGTGTGTTGAGTATATCCACTCTAAATAATATCTCCCACTTTAATATCAACAACCTCAAGAAAAGTTTGTATTCTAACTTTCCAATAGGTATAATCCCTTCATTCAAAGAATAGTGCTCTAGTTAATTATTGACCTTCTTATGCCATGATCTTTTCTCGTAGGTGATCAAACCTTAAACAAAGAGTCTATGCCCTGATAACAGTTGAAACACTTAAAAAGCTTAGGAGGGGGTGAATTAAGGCTTTATCTAATTTTATAGAACTTTAAAGTATTAATCTCCAATTAAACTAAGATAGCCAAAACACCCAAGCGATATTAAGGAGCATAAATTTAAAGAGATAAGAATAGAAAGAGACACATCAATTTTTATAGTGGTTCAGATAATTGTCTACTCCACTTCTTGAACCTTCATTTAAGTATTCACTATCACATATTATTTTCTTCACAAGTGAGACCAAACATTTACACAATCATTTTCCAGGATCAAAATCAAACTTAATCCTTTTATAGGCTCAAGATCAAACTCGATCTTCTTACAAGCTTAGGATCAAATCTATTACCTAATCTTTTTTATTGGATAACAATGATCAATATTGAAAACCTCTATGGGCCTCACTACCAAAGGATAAACCCAACTAGTTTAAGTGTCACTTACACTTTCATAATATGTTTATCTCTCATAAGAGAAAGATCACTCCGTATAAGATGAGAAGATTACAATAGATAAACTCATGTCTTTATAGAATGTAATCTAACTCACAAATGTGAGAATTGATTTGATGCCATATAGGATACAAAGCTTTTCAAGTGAATACAAAGATGAATGCGAGCTTTTTAGAATAAAAAAAATTCAAAGTGTCAAGTATGTAAGATTATAAAATAGAAGGAGTATGTGAGAAACCTTACATAGAAATCAAGTGTGTATATATAGGAAAATACCAAAACCATCTGGTACTCGCATGTAATAAAAAGGAATAAGAAACTTCGCTCTTCCAAGTGTTTTTCAACATTGTTATAAATAGCTAAGAGAAGGTTTATAGAGAAAAAGAGTTGTTATAAGAACAAGAAGAGTATTAAGCACACTTCTCTCAAAATTACAAGTTTGCCACTTTAGCTAATAATAAATTAATAGTATAGAAACCCATGCTATAAGATTTTAGCTATAAGTTGTAACATCCCATTTTATATTCACAACTATTTTATATTCCACAAATATTAGCATAATCATATACACTTCAAACTCATCACAAACATTTATCACATTTCACACTAACAATAGCATAATGAGATCAAATGTATATTTTCCATTAATTTCTCTCTTATATGCAAAATCAACCAATCACAACAATTCTTAATTGTAAGTTCTATGACCATCCTCAAGGTTTTCAATTCATAATGACATAATCAATTCAATTATGTTATATAATATAATTAAACTCATCTAAAATCATCTCTCACGGAAAATTATGGATTGATAAATCACAATTCACTTAAATAAACACATTTTCATTATACATTAATTGGCACCCTCTTAACCGGCCATAAATGTCTTTAGGGATACTATGTTTTCTTCATTAATTCCTTATAATTTAACACCCGTTGTAAGTTATTCTAACCCAATTGATTCAACTTATCATCAATTTACATTTTCCCTAAAATTCTATCATAAATCCTAACATTAATTTCATGAATTTTACCTCAATTATTATTTGTTTCGCATGAAATTGCTAAATTAGATTTTGAACACCTTACTGAACATTAATCTAGTCTTTGAATCTTAACATGTCAAAATTTTTCAAGTCCCTCCTTTTCCATCTTCTATCTTGACAACCCCTCTTTATTTCCCTTCCTTTCCATCATTTCTCCCTCCTAATTAAGTGTTTCACAATCTCTCTTCAATTCTTTGGCTTTCTAATGGTTTTTTTCCAAAGAATTCTCTTAACAATTGAGGTTTTTCTCTCCTTTTTTTTTCTTCTTAAGGAGTGAGAGGGTGAGTTTTTATAATCAATTTTTTTTTACTATTCACACATTAACCCCACCATTTCATTTAAATTTCAATTTGTCCCCACAATTTTCTAATTGATTGCTAAAATGAAAAGCTAGATATTTTATTATATTTTTTAATTTTAATTAATTATTTCGGCAGAGAAACTATATAGATTTAAATATTAAATTTATTCTTAAAGAAAAAAGTGATAAATAAGTAATAAATTAGCAATAATTCAAATGGAACCTTTTCTTTGCGTGTGGTTCATTTCTAGTATTTCCTGGTCACCAAGTGTCATGTCAGACACAACATCCGTTGTGTATATATATATATATATAATTAAGTCCCTACATTTGAATTATTCCTTAACATTCGTTTTCAAGGGTTTCATTTTCAGCAGAACCTTTGTTTATTTTTCTTTTTTTAACTCGAAAGTATGTAATGAAGACAATCTCTTTGATTTCTTTAATGCAAATTAGAGAAGGAGAGAGTCCTCTTGGTCATATTTTTAAATAGGAGAAGTTATACGTCTTATCTCCTTTGTCTAATCTTTTGGATTCACTTCCATGAAGGGGTCTCTCAAAGAATTTTGAACATGAGCGACGACTTATATATTGAGATATTATTAGTTGAAAAGAAGTTATATGGCAACTCATCAGCGTTTTCTAGCCACCTCTATTGATGTTGTTCTCTAGCTATATTATTAACAAATAAACTAAAAGCCAGTGGTTTTTTTTACTGTAGATGGAGATACAATTCACCGTGGAAGGTGGTTTTTTTTACTGTAGATGGAGATACAATTCACCGTGGAAAGTTTTACTAGCAATATTGATGGGTCAATAACACCTAACAAATGGCAACCTCAACCTATGAGGAAGACTATCATCTCCAGTATGCTATGCAACTTTCAAGAGCATCAGTGCTGCCTCTGGTTTTGAAAGCAGCAATAGAGCTAGGTGTGTTTGAGATAATAGAAAAGGCTGGTCCTGATGCCTTGCTCTCAGCTTCAGATATTGTCGCTCAATTTCCCACACAAAACAACCCGGAAGCCCATATTCTGCTAGACCGTAACCTCTGCCTGCTCGCAAGCCATTCTATTCTTACTGCTCAGTGTCCAACAGAAAGAAAGACAACAAAGCAAAGACCATCATCTACCAAGGTCTTGATGAAGATACATTCGAGATCATAGCTTCCGCTGAAACATCAAAAGACATATGGGAGGCTCTCCAACAAAAATACAAAGGTGCTGACAGAATCAAGAAGATTCGTCTTCAATCTTTGCGAGGTGAATTTGAGTTATTGCAAATGAAGTCCTCAGAATCTATTTCTGATTATCACA
>Ga0307515_10004571_pt1 | contig 28499 bp, 18 predicted proteins | sample 17_EM_MG_FD_194513 | JGI IMG/M metagenome (GOLD analysis project Ga0307515, IMG submission 194513) | Populus trichocarpa ectomycorrhiza microbial communities from riparian zone in the Pacific Northwest, United States - 17_EM | ecosystem: Host-associated > Plants > Roots > Unclassified | place... | reverse complement strand
AAGGATGGACAAGAAAAGCAAATGGGATTATTCAAGGCCATTGAAGCCTACCTGTTGGCAAATCCTGATGCTTAAATGTGCCTTATCTGAAGCTGGTCTTGACGTTTGTTCTAGAGTTCCTGAAGCTACAAAATGATAATAAAGAATCTGTGTTGAGTTCTTCGGTCTTGTAATTTTCAATAATATTAAAAATATATGGTGTATTGTTTGTAAGAAGATAATTGAAAATCCTCGCGAGAAATAAGTTTTTACTTGCAAATGATTTGGTGGACATTCTTCAATTTGGCATCTTACTAATTACATAATCATCAGGGAAATGAATAAATCGACTTATCATAAATAATTGTCCAAGAATATTTTATATTATTTTTCTTATAGTAGTAATACATATTATGTATAAATATATGTTTAAGACTATTTTTCAAAGCGCTATAAAGAGTGTTAGAAAGAACAATATCATTATAAAATTTCTTATATTTGCTTTTACAGCCCAATTACGTATAATCAGTGTATTATTATTATTATTATTATTATTATTATTATTATTATTATTATTATTATTATTTTATTTTCAAAATAAATATAGTTAGAAAACATCACAATAGGAGCTTTTATACTTAAATCCTATTTGAACTTGTTGTTGTGTTGTGTTATAAAATTAAATAAATCAAACTATTTTGGTAATGAATTGTTGAGATACACTTTTTTATGAGTTACATTGATACCAAACACCCATGATGAAGTGTTTGTTATTGTAGAATTTTTTAGAGCTTGTCTCCCAGGTGTATAGGCTATGTCAAATCTACTTTAGCTTCTCAATCAATTTGTTGTGATGTGCAAGGCGTTGAATGATAGATCTATCTTTTAAAAGTGATAAAAAAAAAGTTTTGTGTATAATTATAAAGTTATGATTATAAAATTTGAGAGACGTCATCTAATATTATGGTTATTATGAAATCTATGGTATGTGAGAATCTGAGTAATTGACTGGTTGTGTAAGGGGAAGACGCATTACTCACAATGCAACCCATCTAAGGTAGGCTATATTATTATTTGATTATTTTCCTGGGTTAAGTTTCTATTTGTTGGTCCCGTCTAAAGTTCAAGGCAAATCTTCCCTAGTGAGAAAGTATATACTTTATTGGATTAAATCTTAATCATTCTAAGGGTCACACTCTTAGATATAACTAAGTCCTAGCATTCCGCATGACAAAATAATTGTTATGGTTTTTTTTTTTACATTTTGGTCAAACTCTTATGAATAATTATAAACTAGTTATAATATCCATTTTTGTATTTAAAAAAATGATAAAAAAATAATTTTATCTTTTAGAAAAAATGCATGAAAAACCTTTAAGATTTGGTTGTACGCATGAAAACCAAACAATTTTTTAAAAAAAAATGAAAATTTATTTTTGGATTTTTTTTGAAATTTTGTTTTATTTCTCGAAGTTTTGGAGGAAACCGGGTATTTTTAATACTGGTTCCGTATTTTACAGTGTAAGTCTACAACCCGATATTATACAAAATAGTTGGAAAAACATGCGAGGGACCCGCAAATATTTTAAAATGCCACTTGGAAAATTTGAATTTTTTTCTTCTTTGTTTATATATATATATATATATATATATATATATATAAGTTGGGTTGGACCCAACCCAGCCATCCGGCTAGGCTGAAACGGGTTTAGCCCACTGCCCACATGATCGTTGGCCCAACCCAGCGACCATGTCTATTGTTTGGGCATTGCATGCAAAATCATGCAATTACCACCATCTTGTGGAGGGGGGGAGAGGGAGGCTTGTCTGACCAGAGGAGAAAAGGTGTTGGTGGCGTTCTTGGTGGTGCAGGGAAGTCCGGCGTGTGACTGGTAGCGGCAATGACAGTGGAGGAAAAAGGGAAGAGGTGGCCGAGAGGGGAGAAAAAAACTAGGGAAAAGAGCTGATTTTTTCTCAAATTTGGCCTCAGATTTCTTCCTCTTCAATGTCTAGAATCCACCCTTGTTTATAGGGGGTAGAAAAGCGACACTTTGTCTTTATTGGGGACAAACTTTGGCCCTTGTTTCAACTGGGAAAAATCCCAACCATTGGCTCAAAGATGTCATCATGGTCTATCAAAATGGGATGCTAAAGGCTACCTAAGTTGGCCTCTTTGGGGCAATGTCGTGGCGCTGTGGTGTCAATTAGTCGAAAAGAACAATACCGGTGTGTAGTCAAATATCAAGCCATCATGGTGGTATATGTTTTGTCAAATTTAGTGAAGAGAAGAAACATTAAATCCCCCTGAAAGTAGCCATTTGGGCAATTTTTTGAGTAAAAAGAAAAAGTTGATGAGGTGTAATAACCCGACTTTTTCAATGCCAAAACAACTGAAATTTTTTTTTATCACCATATCATTCTGAAAAATTGATAAACCAACGTTCACTTATTATTGTGGCACAATCCATATGCAATAACATCACTCAACATTTCATAAGGAGTAGTTCTCACACATACACATAGTCACATTTGCATAAATACAAGTTTACATCATAATATATTTACATAGTCATAAGTGCACATACTAAGTAATAATAGTCATTACGAGTTTAAATAAAAGTACCGAGTAACAATTATACATTAATACATTTTACTTGTACAAAATACATTGTAATTTAATGCGACTACATAATTCTTTGCAAAAGTAGGGTCCCGTGAAATCGGGTTCCTAGACACCTCGTTGGTGTGACGTCCCTACTGCAATACAAATATTTACAAGAATTATAAATAATTAATAATAAGCAATTAAATAGTTTAAGGAAAGCATTATTGTTATTTTCTGTTTAAAGAAAAACAATCGTGGTTCTTTCATTTACTTGGTACACACAAAACGTAATACACATGAACGCATCAATTCTTGAAACTAACTCATAACTTCCCAATCCCGCTATCCTCTTAGGACGCCCTTAGTCAAAGCTAATTATCAATCACAACCCAGCCATACGCTTCAAATGGCATTAGTCAGAGCTAATCATCTATTCATCCCGGTCATCTACTTGGGATGCCATTAGCCAAAGCTAATCATCTACTCATCTTGGTGATCCACTCCGGATGCCATTAGCTGAAACTAATCATGTATTCATCTCATTCATCCTTTTAAAGTGTCATTAGCCAAAGCTAATTATTTATTCATCTCGGTTATCCACTTTAGATGCCATTAGCCGAAGCTAATCATCAATCACAAAACGAACACTCCCATGACTGCTTGGTATTCATAATAACACGATATTATGACATTCGTAATAAGACATTTCTTAGTCGGTTAAACATGTATCACAACACAATAATATATCATCCTTAAACAAGTCATTTAAGAACATTAACATTTTCATCAACAACTTAATCAACATTTCATAGTCGGTTTAACATTCATCACAACGCAATAAAATATCATCCTCAACAAGTCAATTCAGAACATTAACATTTTTATCAACAACTAAACCCACATTTCGTAATCGGTAACATTCATCAACAACTCAATCAACATTTTATAGTCGGTTTAACATTCATCACAATGCAATAATGTATCATTCTCAAACAAGTAATTTCATAACATTAACATTATATAAGAAAAAGGTGGAAGCCACTTACCTGTCCCACCTATGGGGTGTCCTTGTCCTAACGAAGGTTCGATCCCAATCGCACCACCTAAAACATCAATGGGCACAAATCATTGCATTCATATTTAGTAATCACACCACTTGTCACCATGCATATTTCAAGCATACACAAGTTCATATTCAAGTGTTCCACATATTACAATCACACAATACAATCATTTTAATCAACGGACCAATCCAGATATGTAAATCTGCTGCAAACTAATTAGCAAAAACTAGTTTTGCTAGTGATGCAGATTCGTTAGCGAACTGATTTGCTGGAATACAGAATCGTCAACGAAACCAGTTTGCTAGTGCTACAAATTCATCAACGAACTGATTCGCTGGAACAAAGAATCGTTAGTGAAACTGGATCGCTGGGACACACACTCATCAGCAAATGAATTCGCTGGAACATAGAATTGTCAGTGAAACTAGTTCGCTGGTGACGCAAACTCGTCAGTGAGCTGATTCGCTGGAATATAGAATCGTCAGCAAAACTAGTTCATTGGTAGAGCAAAATTTGGTAGCAAAAACTGTTTTGCTGGCGACACAGAATTCGGCAGCGAAAACTGGTTCGCTACTGACACCACAATTCGACAGCGAAAACTAAGCTGCTGACAACATATTTGGCTTAAATCGCCAGCCCACATGGGCTACTATTGACTCAGAAATTGTTAATGAAAGTCGAGTCGCTACCAACTCAGAAATCATCAACGCAACACAGTTTCACGGCTGACGTAGAAATTGTTGATGAAAACTGAGTCACTATTGACTCAGAAATCGTCAACGCAACCCCTGTCGTTGCCAATTCAGAAATCGGCAGTGGCGATGAATTTTTTTTTTGTTTTACTTCTTCCCTTCGGCCAAGCATAATGCTTATGTTAGTCTTCCCTCTACCAATGTTTCTCACCCTAAGTAGACATAGAACTCACCGAATCACACTCTATTCATCATCAAACAACACAAACATCAACACAAGTTCATTTAGCAAGGTTTTCCCAATTCATTCCTTCCAACATTAGCATCTAGCATTGCTATTACATAAATTCATGCATTCTCAATTGCATTATGGTAATGTACCAATACAATTCACAAACACATGCTCACTTTCTTGATTCATTACCTATCCATTCAACGCATCAATAAACCAAAGCATTAACTAGAGGGAGTCTCGTTTCAGTTGCAACATGTCCTTTTAAGGTTTACCAACAACACAATTGCATTTCAATAATATTTCAACACATTTCCATAGAATTTTGTCAGAGATATATGCAGAAATTACATCATTTATACATGAATGATTTTGTTTTTCTGGTTCAAGTATGACTCTAAAGTCTTGACAAGGTCATCCTTCAAGTATTTGGTCACTTAAGTTCATGGTCTGTCCAGCCATCATTATGGTCGACCATCTAACTAGGTTTGTACCTTCAAAATTGTCCATCTTTCTTGTTGCATGTTCTGGTTATAGGTCCCTTATTCAGCCTTATTATTGTCTTCCTTTTTAGTTTAGTTTTTCCCCTAGCAGCTAGTGTAAAATTTTAGGCATTCTCTCATGGTTTTCTTCTTACTTTCGGTTCCAAGGATTTAAGAACAGGTGGGGAAAAGATTTGGTTCATACACTACTATTTTCAACAGCTTTAGGAAGGGATTTAACAAGTTTTTCTCCCTCCTCTACTCATGGTTTTATGTTTCTTCTTCCTTTCTGGTTTTGATTTTTCCTTCCTTCCTTCTCTACTTGCACCAATCGGCTTGTTGCACACCCTCTCTTTCCATGGTTTTAACCATTTTCGATACTCCTTAACTCTCCTTTCCTCTATAGGGTTCAAAAGGGATGCATGCAGCTGGGTTGGGGGTCTTCTCTTTGGGAAATATGGAGAGGTTCAATTGCATACAGCTGGATGGTTTTGGGGAAAAGCAAGGGTCACCCTTTCTCTCTCTCTCTCCTTGCATTTATACCCCCTTTAAATAAGGTAGGGTGTTTAGGGCTGGTTTAAATGTGTTTTTGTCCCTGCTTTGATTTCTCTAAAACCAGTTTTCTGCCCCCTCTCTTAACTCCTTAAGGCATACCGGTTTGCTCCCCTAAACTCTTACTTAGCATGAGCCAACATTTTACTTAGATTTCTGTCAGGTATTACAGCCACGACTGACACATGAATTTGTCAGTGCACACAACGACTGTTGATTCAGATATCGTCAATGAAAACTGAGTCACTATCGATTTAGAGATCGGCAATGAAAACTGTGTTGTTGCTGATTCAGAAATCGGCAACGATAGTGGAGTCGTTTCTAGCTTTACCTTTTTTTTTGTTGGGTGATTACATTCTCTAATTTAATCCCTAATTGACCCCCAAAACTTTGATTTTCTTGTGATTTTACCTTGATTTGAATCAACTAACTTTGTAAAAATTAAGTTTGGTCCTCTAAAATTTCAATTTTCTCAATTAAGCCTAAATTGGGCTCCCAAACTTAATGTTTCACTAATTACATGCCTAATAAAATCAATTTGACCCATTTAAAGTATAATTAAGTCCTTACACTTAATTAAATCCTTTAATTTGACCCAAATTAATTCTTAAACATAATTTAACTTTTAATTTGGGTCATGATTAAATCAAATTGGCCTATTAAAAATATAATTATATCCCTAGAATTAATTTTTTTATAGATTTGTCCAACAATGATTTGATTTGACCTTGAATCCACATCGTCTTTCCAGTTTCTCCCAAATCATTCAAAATTACAACTTGATATTCCTTTAAATTTGAAATCCTCTCAACTTGCTTTTGCCAAATCGTCAGTCTTCTTGCTATTATTATTATTATTATTTAAAAAAGAAAAGGGGGTAAAATTTTGGAGAATAACCCAAAAATAAGTTATGACAGTTGCCCCCTCTCTTTACAATGCTTATGATAGAAAGTCTCATAAGAGACTTTAGATAGTAAACTTTGTAAAGAAGAAAAACGAATGAGAGATAACGGATTCACCAGATCAAGAAATGGTGAATCCTTCTGAAAGTGTTTGAAGTGAGAGCTAGAAAGTGTTTGAAGTAAGAGCTAGAAAGTGTACTAAGAGAAAAAAGAGACAGGGCTAGAAACCACACTATCTTGGATGAGGGCATAAAGACAAAGATATATATATATATATATATATATATATATATATATATATAGGGGCAATAAAGCGCACTATCTAGTAGACGAGGGTTGGAAAACACACTCGGAAAGAGAGATGGGGCTGAAAGCACATTATCCGAAGAACGAGGGCTCAAAGGCACACTTAATGACAAAGATAAGGCTAGAAAGCACATTATCCGTTATGCGAGGGCTAGAAAGCACACTCAAAATGAAAAATAAATAGGGCTAGAAAGCGCACTCAGAATGAAAAATAAATAGGACTATAAAGCGTACTATCTGGAAGACGAGGGCTTTAAAGTGCACTCAAAACAAAAATAGATAGGGTTAGAAAATACACTATGTTGAAGATGAGGGCTAGAAAACGCACTCGGAAGAGATTGGGTTTGTATAGTAAAAGATGATCTTTATAAAAAACTGAAAGATTTTTTGAAGTAGTATAGTTGTACAAAACAACCTTCCTATTAATAAAATTCAAAGATTTTTAAAATTGTCAAATTGTCATGAGTAACTTGTACAGGTGAAGAATATAAATTTTTTTTTCAAATAATCTCATTGTAATAAGTGATCTGTTCATGTGAAGAATTTAAAGATTTTTTAAAATAATCTCATGACCTGCTTATGTAAAGAATTTAAAGATTTTTTAAAAAAAAATTTCCAAAGAACGTTTTGGAACATCCCTTTTTTGGATTTGGCATTTTGATCATTCATGACGCCCGCGCGCTACAGACAGCATATCCAGATCAATAGTTTATTGATTCAAAGTTTTGTCCTCTTCATCTATTTAACTAATTAGATAATTAATTTTGGTGATTAACTATGATGGTTGTTTCAGGGGTAAGGACACCACTTAGAATCATCACTGTTCATTGAATATTTATTTTAAAGCTAATTGACAGAGCGTCTCATCGTTCCATCGGCATCTAAAACAGAAAGAGATTTAATTCGAATCTTTGGAACAAGAAAAGCCTCAATCTGTTATCTCTATCAATAGCAAATCAAGTTCTACATCCTACACATTAATCTTCAAACCCAAGCTGATCGACATTTATCTTCACATTTAATTCCTCTTCATTTGACCATCTTCAAACTCTAGCAGATATATGTTATCATGGGAGTTTTCACTTACGAATCAGAGGCTTCTACTGTGATCCCACCAGCCAGGCTGTTCAAGGCCCTTTTCGTTGATGCTGCTGAAGTCATGCCCAAAGCCCTGCCACAGGCTATTAAAAGCATTGCCATTCTTGAAGGAGATGGAGGGCCTGGAACCCTCAAGCAAACCTATTTTGGCGATGGTCAGTACGTAGCTTCACTAGAAGTCTAAGACATGATTTCCGTAACAGTCACAATCCATCATTTTGAATAGAGTGGTTTCACTTTTTTGCTCCATCTAGTAAACAAAAATGAGCTAAAAAACTAACAATATGGATTTGCATTTTGAACTTGTGACCAAGGTCGAGTCTTACATACATATGAACTAAAGAACTATGCATGCTTGTTGATTCCTCAGGTAGCCTATCTTTCAAGGAGAGGACTGATGCTATTGACAAGGAGAATTTATCATATGCGTACACTGTGTTCGAAGGTGCTGTCTTGGCAAACACATATGAAAAAATCTTTAACGAATCTATGATTGAAGCCTCCCCCGACGGAGGATCGGTGTGCAAGACCAGCACCACATACTAACTGTTGGCAACATGGACGCAAAAGCAGATGAAATTAAGGATGGACAAGAAAAACAAATGGAATTATTCAAGGCCATTGAAACCTACCTGTTGGCAAATCCTGATGCTTAAATGTGTCATGTCTGGTCTTTTTCTTCATAAGTTAGTGTTGGTGTTTGTTTTAGTGTTCCTGAAGGTTCATTTGGTTTGGTAACAAAGAGTGTCTGTGTGTTCTTCAGTCCTGCTATTTCCAATAATATTAAAAGATGAGGTTGTCATTCTTCTCTTGCTGTCGGTCTGCATGCGTGGGTTCATCTGTGCGTTGTGGACGTCCAGTTGGTCTCTCTCTTGCTGCTGTGATAGTGGCCTCGCCTTCCTCCTGGTATCTGTGGGTTGAGGGCCATTTCGATTCGCCTGTTCTCTCTATTGGCGGGTTCTTGGTTCCTTGCAATGTAGGCTGCCGGGTCCTCTTGGCTGTGTTGTTGCTATTTGTGCCTGGGTTAGTTTAGGCACCTTTTATCTGGGTTGTTTCCTATCTTAACCTGTGTTTATGTTTATGTTTATGTTTAATTGTTTCCCTTTTTGAGCCTTATAATTGTTTGTCTAGATTGGTCTTTAAGGGAGTCTGTTCTCTTTTTGTTCCCACCTTCCTGTGCATGTATATGAACTTGCTGGCTTGCCAGCATAGTTATTTTGATCTTTAAACATATTTATATTTTGATAAAAAAAAATAAGGATAAAACTTTTACTTCCAAACGATTTACTACATACTCTTCATTCCCACATCTTGCTAATTAAGTCGGTATGCAGTCCAGCTACTAATTAGTTAAGCTGTGGCCTCCTCAATAATGAGTAGACAAAAAGATCATCTTAAAGGATTCATGTTTCTGTTAACTAGGTTATGTTAGGATGTCAGGTTTGAATTTAATCTTAAAATCAAGTTTGAATTTGATCTTAAAATTTAAAATTTTTACTCACTATATTTATGAGATTGGACATATCATTTAAATTATAAATCAGATTAAGTTGAAATTTTATAGGAAAATACTAGATATATGAAATTATATTATGGTACATTTTCAGTTCAAATGAAATTTGAAAATATGTTATTTCAAATGGTAGAATTTACTAGATAAATTTTGTCAAATTTGTCAAACTAGATCTTCATGTATTGTTTGTGATATATCTAGAACTACAAGTAGAATTGTTTTGTATTCAAGTTGGGTTGGAAACTAGACATTTCAAACTTTACATCCATATATAGTATGCTCAGTGATTCATCCATAAAAAGGAATGATGTGTAGGAAGTCAAGACTAAAATCTGTCAGGAATGTGTGAAAATTGAAAATTCGGGCTATATGGAGGAATTTTAGCATGAATGTTTTGTTTTATTACCCTATTTTATTTGTTCATTTAATGTTAAATAATTATTTTTAATTTGGATTTTTTTTTTTTTGCTATTAGACATTATTTAAGGGTATTGGACTTATGCTAGATGATTACTAATTTAGGCTCATTAGCTTGCAACCCAAAAAAAATCCATTAGGGCTAGTCATAAGAGACTATATTATGTTTTTTTTAGCTCTAAATTTGGGCAACAAGTGGAAGAAAAAACATGAATTTTCTTTTTGTTTGTTTGTTGTAAAACAACCTTTCTTTCTAAGAAAAAAGATCACATACTTACTTATCAAGGATTAACCGGTTTTGTAGCGTCATTCACATACTTAGAGTTTTTAAATACAAGGTTATTGTCTAAGTCTTTTTCCAATATCTTTGGTTCTTAGGTACAAGGTTACTCTGGGTCAGGATTCTATCAAAATTGATTTTCGGCTTTTCGGGTTGTTATCTACTTCGTATGAGGTTGTTTGACCATGTGATCAAAAGGTCTATATCAGTTAGTATCGGAGTTAGACTCCAAAATCAAGTTATATCCTTTATTTTTTTCTTGTTAGTTTTAGCTACCTTAGCTTTAATTGTCTTTGATTCGATTTTCAATTATTTTATGTCTAGAGTTTAGTAGTTTGCGTTTAGGGTTTCTTAAAAAATATTTTATTTTAGTTTATTGTTGTCTCAAAATATATTAGTAGCATAAAGATTAAAAAAAAAGAGGAAATCCAAAAGTCATTTTTGTCAAATTTGCCACTGTACACAAACAAGAGAGAATTTGATCCAAATCAATTAAAAAATTGTCTAATTTTATATAATATTTCTAGGAGTTCTAATCATACCCCATATAAAATTTAAGCTCATTTGGAGATCGTTTGCTATAGTAACGAAGATCAGAATTAAAACTTGTTGTAATAGGTTCGATTCATATTAAAAGAGAATTTTAGGTCAAATAAATTTAGAACGTTCTCAAATTTTAGGTCAAATTTTATGCACTATGTTTTAAGGTTCTAAGCACACCCTATATCAAATTTGAGGTCATTTGAAGTTTGTTTTCTATAGGAACTAAATTCAGGATTAGAACTTGTCCTAACGGCTCTAATTCATGTCAGTAATTCAAACTTGTTTTGATTCTATTATTTTTCAATTCCAACAGTATAATAACATCATAATTGATATATTTAGTAGTCATTTATTTTTTTTATAACCTTTGCATCTTTTTTCTCTTACTTCTACAAAAACATCAATTTTTCGTACAAATTCATTTGTTACTAGAGAAATTGTAATCGTTGTTTCATGTTTGCTTATTTTCATATGTTTTATTGATTATTGAGTCATATGCACATATTTGGATACACTGCTAAGGCTATTATATTTTGTGTTGATTTTAGTTCTGCAAGAGCTGAAGAAAGGTGAGACGAAAGGAAAAAGACATAGCGAGCATATTTGAGTGAAAAGTCTATAATTGAGTGAAACATGAGAGGAGTGTAAATACATGAGGGAGTAAGTGAGGAATATATATTACTTGTCAACTAATCATTTTTTAAATTCAAAGATGTTGGAGGCAAGCAACAATATAGCACCATAAAGAGAAGACAATGAATCAGATGACCACTGAATTTGGAGATAGGTTGGAGAGGCAATGTGCTAATGATCATGGTGAGGTTCAAAATAGGCCTAAGCGAAGAGAATTTAACGTTAATAGGGCTATTAAGCGAGTTAACACTGATGTGGATAAGTTTGTGTATGATAATGCAGACATGAGTGATGTTGATTTTAAAGATGTATCCATGGGATACAGGGAACGTTTTGGATAGAACCATAATCGTTGGTTTGAAGGGGAAAGATATGGTGATGATTTTGGCCAGATGAGTAATTATAGTTACCGGGACCATTGTCATAACCTAATTTTTGATCCCTAAAATTGTTTTTATAAATATATACCTTTACTTATTTTATTATTTTTTTTCACACAATGTTTTTTAGGAGACAAGCCATAAACCACAAAAGATCAAGAAGCTAGAAGAATAATCATATTGGGTCATTTTGACTAGACAGACTGAAGAAAGACTTGATTTGAGACAAAGTTTAAGGTTGAAATCCCATTTGACCAAAATTAGAAGAATTAATTAAGTTTATGAACTTAATTAAACTTTTAATGGGTTAAATTGACTTAATTAAGGAGTTAATTGAAGCAAAATTAAGTTTAAAAGTCAATTTGGCAAAAATTAAAAGAATTGATTGAGTTTAATTACTTCTAACGAGTTTTAAGGATTCAATCAAGGACTTAGTTGATGGAAAATTAAGTTTTAAGGCTTAATTCAAGTTAATTCATAAAGATTGGAAGAATAGAGACTCATTTGAAATTTTGAAGAACCTAAATGGTGCAATCAAGGGTTCAATTGAAAGAAATTAAAAGTTTGAAGGTTGTTGGAGGGTCAAAATCGAAAATTTTCATGACCAAAGACCAACTTGTAAAAGCGCGCAATTTTAGGGAATAAATTTGATTAAAACAAGGGCTAATTTGAAAGAAATTGAAAGTTCAACATTTATTAGGGATCAAATTGAACAAATTAGAAACCAAGAATCAATTTGAAAAAGGCGCTCAAATCAGAAGAGGCAATTTGAAATTTCTTAGGGGTATGATTGCATAAATTAAAAACAAGAACCAAATTAAAGATTGACCAAAATCTCAATTAGGGAACCCTAATATGTTGGGTTTAAATAAGACGAAGTCATCTGCCTTTATTCCCAATTGAGAAAGCTAATTGAGTTGACACCTTCAGGCGACTGAACGTGGCAACTCGGACCACCTCCTAGGCTGCAACCACCACTGATTGATAGAGGAGTTTCCCCTCTTCATGGTAGTGCCATCCTTGTTGGATGTTTGTACCCCACCTGCCATGTGGAAGTCCTCAACTTCTTGTCCCAAGTCAACTTTGACTGATTCAGAAATTTTGACAGTTTTTCATCTAACTTTAAATCAATGGCAAAAGAGCTATAAGTCTCCAAATAGAGTGTGGTTTGATTCTAGTTGAAGCAAAAACATCCCCTCTACAATTTTCATGGCTTATTTTGTTTCAATAATGTAAAACCCGATAAAAATAAAAATTAGGTCGGCCTATGATAAGAGGGAGTTAGAGGTAGCAGACTGGTTTGCTCTAAGGGGAAATGTGAGGGAGCAGAACTAGCCTGTTCTAAATGGAAACTATGAAGGATTTGACTAGCCCTAGGATGAACCAAATAAGGATAAGAACATGGGTAACCAACCTTTCAAACACCTCTTCACATTTAAAAGAGGTATAAATACAGCAAAGAACAAAGAATAACCTTTCCTCTCCCCCCAAAACAGCTTTGGCTGCAACAATATCTCTTTACAAAGCAAAACTAGTAAACCCAGTTGCATGCACCACCCTTGAACGTGGTAGAAGAAGGGAGACATAGGGAGAAACAGTGGTGGTCGAAGCCATGGAAGGAGAAGGAGCCCAAGCCTTTTTCCAAAATCGACAGCAGCCATTGTTGTAACACTCACACCCTTCCTTAAGGAGAAAACCAAACCCAACCAGCCTGCATACCACCTTCTTTGAGCATTGAGTGAGAAGTGAGTTAGGAGAAGGAGAGAAAACCAAAAACATGGTAGAAAGAGGAGCCTAGAGGGCCGGTTGGACAACAGGAGAGGGAAGGAAGAAACCGAACAGAAGAAAAAGAACAAACCACCTAATCTTACACTAGGACTGTCCATAATCGTGAGGTAAGGGAAGAATAGCACCTCCTTATTTATTCCTTGAAACTTCTGGATAGAAAAAGGGGAGAAAACTTTAAGAGAAATGGCCTAAGATTCTTACACCTATAATTAAGGAAAACTAGACTAGAGAATGCATGAAAATAGAGCTGATGGGGGACCTAACTCCAAAACATTTAACAAAAAAATGGATAAATTTGAATGCATAAATTTAGGAAGAGGGTCGATCTTAGTGAGGGCTAAATAGAATACAAATTTAATGTGATGAAATGCATGAATTGTGACCTTGTTAGAGTCTTAGATTATGCTGGAACCAAAATAGAAATTATGCTAGTGTGAATGACGTGATTTCTGCATGTGTTTGAAGAGATTGTGTGAAAATGTGTTAGAATGATGTAATGCACAACATTGTGACCCTGTTGAACCCTTAGAAGGATCTTTGAGCCGAAACAGAATTCATGTTGAAGTTAATGCTTTGAATCTGTCATGTAATTGGCGAAATTGCATGGTTATGAACCAAGTGAATGAAGTTATAATTGTAGCATGCTATTGTGAATATACTTGTGATAAAAATAAAGAATTGCATGTGTAAACTAGAGAGAAAATGGACAACAATGTCCGGTCAAAGAAGAGGGAAAATCATGATGGAAACCATGCATGATATAACACATTTAGAATAACATGAGATGAAATGGAAATAAAACCCTTATGTGTTGTAGAATTGTATTAGTTATGTTGGTGCTTGGCCATGATACAATTGAGAATATAGAAATGTATGATTGTAACAATCCTAGGTGTTGGTTTTGGAAGTGATGAATTAGGAGAAATCTTGGTAAATGTACATTTAGAAATGTTGCTTTTGTATTGCTTGATAATGTATGATGAATGGAGAGTGATTGGTGACATTTTATGTTTAGTTGGGTTGGGATATGTCTAGGGGAAAAGGCGCAGCGTAAACCTTATGCATAGTCTAGGGAGAAGGAAAAACTATAAATGACTCAATTTGTCGCTGGCGATTTCTGAATCGGCAGTGACTTAGTTTGCGTTGATGATTTCTGGGTTGAAAGCGACACAATTTTCATCTATGATTTCTAAGTCAACAACGAATGACATGCGCTGACCATTCTAGCATCAACCATAGAAACTAGGTTACGTTGATGATTTCTAAGTCAGCAGCGACTTAGTTTTCATCAACGATTTCTATGTCAGCAGTAGCCTATGTGTGCTGATGATTTTTGAATTGGTAACGACTCAGTTTTCGTCAACGATTTTTATGTCAGTAGTAGCCTATGTGTGCTGATGATTTCAGCATCAACCATAGAACTGGGTTGCGTTGATGATTTCTAGGTTGGCAACGACTTAATTTTCATCTACGATTTTTGAGTAAGCAGTAGATTAAGTACGTTGATGATTTCATGCATCAGCCGTAGGACTAGATTTCACTGTCAAATCCTGTGTCACCAACAAATCAATTTTTGTTGTCGAATCCTGTGTCACCAACAAAATAAGTTTCACTGCTGATTATCTACAATAGATTTCCATTTCAGAAATGACTTAAATGCTTGTAACGATTTCATGGTATAATTGTGTAATATGTGGAACACTTGAATACGAACATGTGAATTCTTGGAATATATATAGTGACGCATTATATGATTACCAAATGCAATTATGCTAATTTGTGATCATTGATGTGTTAGGTGGTGCGACCAGGATCGGACCTGTGACTGGACAAGGACACCCCACATGAGAAGTATGTAGGTGACTTCTACCCCTTTCTAGCATAACGTTAGTTTCTGAAGTGAATTCATTATGAAAGACTAAGTATCGTGCTATAGTGAATACTAAACTGTTATGAAATGTTTGAATGAGTATTACGAATGATCTATTATTGTGATATAGTGAATGTTAAACTGTTATAAAGTGCTTGTGTGAGTATTATGAAGGACCTATTGTTATGTTATAATGAATGCTAAGCTACTATAGAATGTTTGTATGAGTATTACAAAGGATCTATTATTATATTATACTAAATGCTAAACTGTTATGGAATGTTTGTTGAGTATTATGAAGGATCTATTGTTATGTTATACTGAATGATAAACTGTTACGGAATGGTTATACTGAATGATAAACTGTTACGGAATGGTTATACTGAATGATAAACTGTTACGGAATGGTTATATGAGTAATTCAAAAGATCTATTGTGGTGTTATATGAATGTTAAACTGTTACGGAATGTTTGAATGAGTATTATGAAGGATCTACTATTATGATGTAATGAATGTTAAACTATTATGGATTGTTTGAATGAGCATTACGAAGAATATATTATTATGTTATGGTGATTACATAAACCATCTATGAAATGTTTGACTAAATTGGTGATTAGCTTCGGCTAATGGCATCTGAGACGGATGACTGAGTTGTGATTGATGATTAGCTTCGACTAATGGCTCCCAAGACAGATGATTGGGTTGCATTTGATGATTAGCTTCAGCTAATGGCATCCGAGATGGATGATCGGGTTGTGATTGATGATTTGCTTTAGCTAATGGCATCTTAGAGGGATGGTAAGGTTATGTTTAATTATTAGCTTCAGCTAATGGCATCCGAGATGGATGGTTGGGTTGTGATTAATGATTAGTTTTGGCTAATGGCATCCAAAACGGATGACCGAGTTGTGATTGATGATTAGCTTCGGCTAATGGCATTCTAGAAGAATGGCCGAGTTGCGTTTGACGACTAACTTCAGCTAAAAGAATCCTAAAGTGATGACTGGGTTACATTCAAAGGTTAGTTTCAGTTAATGTCATCTAAGATGGATGACCAGATTTGAGTATTGCAATTAGTCTCAGTAATAGACAAAATAATAAAGGCGACATTACATAAGTATGGGAAAAATGAAAGAATTATACTCTTTCGGGCCATTAATGAAAAGCAAACGTTAATATTGCTTTAATTATCTATTACTATGTTTTCAATTGCTTATAATGCTTGAAATTATCTTATGTTGTAACAAGGGCATCACACCAACAAGGTGTGTAAGGAAATCTGTACGATCACATATTTTGAAAAGAACTATATATTTGCATGATATGGGTGTTATGTATTTTGTAAGAATGAACATACTAGTTGAATAGTTTCCATTCAACACTTTTGAAATGACTTATATCGATAATTATAATGAAACATGGATTTGAATGTATGAATGTGTAAATATGATATTATGAACATATGTATGTGGTATTCTCTTTTATGAGAATGGTGTATTGTGAAATAACTTGAGTATTGCACTACACTAAGAGATGAATGTGTACTGTCACTTTTTATGGGATATTGATTTACATTATTCTATGTGGATTGTGCATTGCTAATGAATGAAATGCATTTATAAATTCGCATAATGATATTATGAAAAGCATCGAGAACCTGGTGACCTAAAAAAAAATTTCACCACCGATTTTGGCTTTGAAAAAGTCGGGTTATTACAAATAACTTCTCTTTTGCCACAGTTAAATTGAAGAAGATGCACCCCCAGTCAGCCATTTTTGGATCAGTTTTAGCTCTCTTTTTTCAACTCTTTCTAGAAGCTTCCAAAGGTTGTTAGGGACCTAGAGATAGGGAAAACTAACATGAAAGAGGTGAAAATGAATCTCTAACAAAATGGAGAAGAGAATCCTTTACATGCTAGTTTTAGAATACCACCAAGGGGAAGATGGTTTTGTAACCTCTTGCACATGAAAGGCCATAAAATAGAAAATAGAGGACAAGCAAAAAGGAAGAGGAGATTTGGAAAAAGAAAAAAAAGGAAAAAATTAGAGAACAATCTCTAGAGTTTTTTATAATAGAAACAAAGGGAAAGAAAGAAAGGAGGTATCAAGGAAGAAAGGAAGAGGTTATTGGTCATTTGGAGCTCGAATAGAAGCTAGAAATCCAGTGGAAACCAGCAAGGAATCTAAAGGAAATCCATTGCTCTCATTGATTAGGTAAGTCTTCAACCTTTGATAAGGGGGTGAAGCTTAATGAGCACACCCCCTCCCCTTCATTTTAATCCATGTTGTAACTGTTATTTGATAGTTTAGTGTGTCTTAGATGTTGTTTTGTTAAGATTTGATTTTGTTTTGGTTATTTTTAGCCTATTTATTAAGTTATTTTAATGTCTTTTTAGGTCTGCACTTTCTTGTTGTTTAAGTTTATTTTCTAGGTTATAACCATCACAAGTTTATGTATTTGCAGCTTAGAATGTGTGTTGGATTAATGTTTTTAACTTATTATATTTCTAGATGCATTTGTTGGGGGGGTTTGAGTATGATATTGTTGCATCGAATTTCTGGGTTTTTAAGGCTTTTTAAAGCATGTTCTTGCCTCCTGAGTTTTGCTTGAGTCTTGTGTAAATGTTAAAATGTTTGGTTTGGATCCAAATTGCATAAAATGTAGGCTGTTTTAGGTTGACCATTTTGAAACTTGGATTTTTTTGCATATTTATGATGATTTTTTTTATTAGTTCTTTTTTATTCAAATATGTTTGGTCGTGATAATGTGGTTTGTTGAGGTCAGAATGGTCTGGTTTGTAGGCTTAAAAGGCGTTCTCTATGTTTGGTAGTGTTTCTTGGTTTTCTAGGCAATTCCAGGTTCATGTTCTTCGCGTTCATCCAATGAATATTATCATGTGTACTAGTTTTAGAGTTCGTTTTGATTGAATTCTGGTTTTTGCAAATTCGTATATCATTATTAGTAAATAATATAGGACTTTCAGGCATTAATAACATGTTTTGTTTTATGGATTGTAATCTTAGGGTTTCGATTTTGCACTGAAACCCATTCATGTCAAAATTATGGCTTTTGAGTGATAATCGAGACAAACTGACACTTTATTCTTAATCTATGTTGGATTGCGCATAAAATCTTCCCTTTTATTGCTTGACATTTGATCTGGTTTAGATTTGCATATTGCTGGGTTTAAGTTTGAATGTTCTTGGTGTTCATTTTTTTTGTGTTTGATATGTTTTTCTTAAGAAATTTTTGAGTTTTATGTTTTTGTTATGTTTAATCTGTTTTGATTTTGGGTCTTTGTTTTGGTTTATTTTTAGGTCAACCCAGTCGGGTCGACCAAATTGAGTCAACCTGGACAAGTCAAAACTGGTTCAGTCTTTTATACCTTGTTTGTTTTGCCTTTTTTTTATTGGTTTAAGGGTATGTTTGGCAAATACCTTTTAGGTCTATTTTGTTTAGTTTTATTTCAAGAAAAAATGGGTCTTGCAAACATGGCCTTACAAAAATACAAAAAATAAATAAATAAAAAATAACCTTAAAAGAAAAATAAGTAATCTTAAAAATAAGTATTTTGTTTGTGTGCATATGGCTAAATCTCTCAAAAATACAAAAAAAAAAAGTAAATCATATCTTACTTAAAATATAAAATATATGGTGCGCTTTAGTATTTTCATACAGAATTCAAAAAAGAATATATTTACATGCATTTGAATTTAATAACCAGTTTATTGAATCCATGAAATTTAACCTATGTTTCAAAAAATACAAAAAATAAATTATTTTGTTTCATTCAATATCTAAGATTACGAACTTATATGTAAGATATATTTCTGATGTTAAATAAAAGAGTTTTTTTATCATTTATTTCATATGTTCTAAATCTTTTTACCAAAAAAATTATTTTGTTTAATATAAGATATTATGAACTTATACGTAAGATGCATTTCTGGTATTAAATAAAAAGATAGTTTTTCTCTTTTTTTTCATGTGTTGACTTTATAATAACTAAGTTTTAACTTGATAAGATAAGAACCTCCTTACCAAGGAAGATTTTTTTAAAACTTTAGATAGACCAACATTTAGAAAACACAACAACCTTAGTTTTTTCAGATAAATAGAAATGCAGTTTACCCTAGGTAAGGTGTTTTAGGGGTGATACGTCCCCCTTACTCAAAACCTATCCCCTTACTCAGATTCTTGCAGACCAATAGGTTTTCTAGTGACCATAATACTAAGTGGTGACTCACATTTCTTTAGTTTCATTGATAAAGGGCAATAATTGCTTGTTTCTTTGCACCCATACCCTTTCACGCTAATCCTGCTCTGGGAGGACTATCACTGCGACGTCGCACACGTGCGATAAAATGACCACTCCACTAGGAACTCCGTGGACTAAGCTTTATTTGTTTTTCTGATTGTTGTGTTTTATTTTCTATTAGTCTGTATGTTTTTATTCTTTTTATGCTTTAAATGTTTACTATTTTTTGTCTATCATTTTTATTACCAACATAAGTTCTTTTATGCTTTCATTTTTTTTATCGCACATGCATTTGTATTTTTGAATATGGATTAATGCCTCATGCATCAACCTATGGCTATTGGTTAGGGTTCAGAATCGTGAAATACCAAACTCATATCTAAGTGTCTACTTGGTAATGGTGGACGTACGTGCCTTAACAATTCATTGCAACTGTAAAACCTGACAAAAAATATAAGTAAAAGGTTGACTTAAGCTAAACAAGAATTAAGGAGAACAAACCAGCCTGCTCTAGGTGGAAAATGGGGAAGGAAAACCGGCCTATCCTAGGTGGGAATTGTAGGGTAGTAACCAGCTCTAAGATAATCTAAAAGAAGGATAAGAACATCAAAAACTAGCCCCTTAAACACCCTATCACATTTATGAGTGGTATAAATACAAGGGGGAGAAAAAGAGATGACTCTTCCTCTCCCTTAAAACCGGCTACAGCTCCAGTTGTAACAATCTCTCTTTCCTAAAGAAAAACCTAGCAACCCAGCTGTATATGCCTTCCTTGAACGTTTGAGAAGAAAGGAGAGTTGGAGGAAAAGAGAAGTGACCGAAAACATGGAAGAAGAAGGAGCCTAGACCTCTCCCTAGAAACAGCAGCAGCCATGACTGTAGTTAACTCTCCTTCCGAAGAAAAAAAACCAAACCAAATAGCATGCAAACCCCCTTGAGTGTAGAGTGAGTAGAGAGTTGGGAAAAAGAAGAGAAAATAAAAAACATGGAAGAAGAGAGAGCCTAAAAGGCCGGTTGGAACAAGCAGAAGAAGAAGAGAAGAAAACCTAAAGGAAGAAGAAGAAGAAACCACCAAAACCTTCACTAAGACTGTTAAAAATGTGAGGTAAGACCAACATCTTTCCCTTGGCTAGTTGTTATCCCAAATTTTGAGCAGAAGAGAAGGGAAAGAATTCAAAAAAATAAGAGTTCAAGGCCCTTACATTATAACTCAAGATTAGGCAACTAAGTGGGATGAACCTAAGTAGAATAATGAACAAATGAAAACATGTGCAGATTCTTACAAAAGAAAAATGAATGAAAAAGAATGGTGTTGAATGTGTAGACTTAGAGGAGGTCGGCCAAGTGGAAGGGATGATTAGATTGTGTAATGAAATGAGGAAATGCATGAATAATGACCTTGTTAAACTCCTAAAAATGTGCTAGAACCAAGAACAAAATTTCATGTGTATGTTAATGCCTTGACTTTTACATTATAATTGAAGGAACTATGTGAAAATGTGATGAAATGATGGTATGCACAGAATTGTGTTGTTGTTAAGCCTTAGAGGCATGCTGCAGCTCAAATGAAAATCACACCATGATAATGCCTTGATTTTGTGTGCGCTGACAAATCCAAGCATCAGCCGAGGAAGCAATTTCGTTGATGATTTCTGAGTCGGCAACGACTCAGTTTTCATTGATGATTTTCGAATCAACACTGAATGTATTCGCTAACGATTCCAAACGTCAGCCGTGAAAGTAGTTTTGTTGATGATTTCTATGTCACCAGCGAACCATTTTTTGTTAACAATTTCTATGTCACCAACGACCCAGTTTTTGCTGACGGTTTTCTGTGATAACAGTGACTTAGTTTGTTGAGGAATTCCATAACAGAAATGATTTGATGCTTGTGACTACTTCGTCGTCGTTCTGATCTAAGTCACTATAAAACTCAAGAATTAAACACTAGGATGCCTATGAGTGGCCACGTTTAAAATAAAGAGAAGTGTCTTGATATAATGATGTTCATTATATGATTGTATAATGTGTGGAACACTTGAATGTGAACATGTGTATTATTGGGATGTGTATGATAATGATTATATGGTTGCTTGCTAAGAGTATGCTGATTTTGATCATTCAATATGTCAGGTGATACGACCGGGATTAGACCTTTGATAGGACGAGGACACTCACTACCAGAAATTCGATTAAAACCAACAGAATTACCGACAAAATAATTCTGTCGGTAATTTGCGGTGATAATTACCGATGGACACTTTTTTGTTTGTAATTTCGTAGGTATATACTGACAGAATACTTCGGTCGGTATATACCGACGGAATATATAGAATTTCAAAGAAAAAAGGCAATTCGCTTAAGTGGAAGTTTTTGCGGGCAATTTTACTGATGGAATGACCAAGAGATTCAAACCGGGATCTCCGTACAGTGACGTGACCGATTCACTGTCAGAATTGCTGACAGAATCACCGATAGAATGAGTCCGTCGGTGATTCCATCGGCAAAAGTTAATATATCACCGCTCTGCCGACCCTCTCCTCCCCTATTTCTCCTTTTTCCCCATCCCAACTCTCCCCTCCGTACAGGTTTTATGGAGAATTACATGTGTTGGTATGCACAGAAAGAAGTATTTGTTCGTAATAAGAGCATAGGAGAAAGGGTGGTTAAGTCAACTTCTAGTCTAGCAACGTGCATGGAGTTGCAAATGACAACAGTAATCCTTATAGGAATATGGTTATGGATGCAATGAGAATGAATCAAGGTAATGTCAGTCAATGTCCAATCATAGAAGAAGAACCTAATGCAGATGCAGCTAGGTTTTTTTAATTTGTTGAAAGATTCTGACGAATCATTATAGGTCTGAACCACAGTAAATTATCAGTCGTAGCATAGGTGTTCGCCATCAAGTCAGATCACGGGTTGAGTGAGGCCGGGTATGACAAAATTATTGAATGGGCGAAAAGCATTTTACCTGAAGGGAACAGGTTGAAAAAGAACTTCTATGCTGCAAAGTCCATGATGAAACCCCTCGGTTTAGGATACCAGAAAATTGACAAGTGCCCTAACTTCTGCATGTTACACTACCTTGAAAATGCTGAGCTGACCGAGTACATGACATGTGGGCATTCCCGTTACAAACCCAGAACTGGCAAGGGAAAGACTATCGTGGCATATAAAAAACTTAAATACTTCTCAATCACACATAGACTACGGAGATTATTCATGTCACCAAGGACTACTGAGCACATGACATGACACCAATCACATGATGTTGTTGATGGAGTGATGGTGCATTCTTCTGATGGCGAAGCGTGGAAACACTTTAACAGTGTGCATCCTCACTTTTCAGCTGAATCAAGGAACGTGTGTCTTGGGTTGTGTACAGACAGATTCAACCTATTTAGGTCATTTGCTGCTCCTTATTCTTGTTGGCCAGTCATACTCATGGTTTATAACTTGCCAATGGGAATGTGTATGAGGCCGAAGTTCATGTTTTTATCTACTGTCATACTTGGTCCGAGCAGCCCGGGCTGGAATATAGATGTTTGTCTTCGACCGTTGATTGATGAGTTGATGCAGTTGTGGTCCTCCAGAGCTTTGACTTATGATATATCGAGGAAACAAAATTTTGTTATGAGGGCGACTTTGATATGGACTATCAATGATTTTCCAACTTATAGAATGGTTTCTGGTTGGAGCACGCAGGGAAAACTAGCTTGTTCATACTGCATGAAAAACAACAAGGCATTCACGCTAACAAACAGAGGTAAAGCTTCTTTTTTTTACTGTCACTGTTGTTTCTTGCCACCGAATCACAGGTATAAAAAGAATAGAAATGACTTCTTTATTGGCAGAGTTGAAAAGGATGTTGCACCCCCGCATCTTTCTGGTGAAGAATTGCATTGTGTTTGGTCTTTAATCAGGTAAGCAGAAGTTTCATGGTTTTGGTTTGACCCACAATTAGGTAAAGCGAAGTATCTTTTGGGAGCTTCCTTATTGGAAGACCAATCTCCTCCGCTATAACCTTGATGTCATGCACATAGAAAAGAACGTGTTTGAGAACATTTTCAACATCGTCATGGATGTGAAGGGGAAGACAAAGTACAACATCAAGGCTAGATTGGATATAGCTTTGTTCTGTAACCGTTAAAATATGGAGTTGGTTTGTGATAGGGCACGGGTCGCAAAACCAAGAGCAAGCTTTGTGTTAGAGAAAAATGCACAACTACTAGTCTACAAATGGCTTAAGAGTCTGCTTTTCCCCGATGGACATGCCTCGAACATATCAAGGTTGGTTAATATGGAGGAATGCAGATTGTTGTATGGAATGTAGAGTCATAACTGCCACGTGTTTATGCAAACACTCATTCCATTAGCTTATCATGATTTGTTGCCAAAAGGGATATGAAATGCACTCATGAAGATCAGTCATTTCTTTAGAGATATATGCTCCAACAAGTTGAATGTTAATCACATTGAGAGGCTTGAAACAAGTATCATCAAGACACTATGCAAACTTGATATGATATTCCCTCCATCATTTTTTGACTCAATGGAGCATCTCCCCATACATCTACTGTTCGAGGCAAAAGTTGGAGGACCGGTCCAGTATAGATGGATGTACCCATTCGAACAGTTAGATATTACAGTTGTAATGTAATTCATATATAAAAGTATTTTCTTTATTTTTCTTAATTGAAAATATTTGATTAATTCAATGCAGGTTAAGAATAAGACGCATGATGATAGCGGTGCAATGCCTTCCAGTGGGAACTTGTCAATATTCTCCAATCCTGGACGAGAATTTCGTAATAAAATACACTATGCATAGTTTGCGAATTCCTGTATGTCATTTTCTCAAGAACTTGTTGTATATAATGTACAACAATGAACAGTAAACGAGAATTTCGTAATGACATACACTATGCAAACTCATTATCTCTTGCAAAATTACTGTATATCATTACAAAATTCTCATTTACTGTTCATTGTTGTACATTACATACAAGGTTTATCATTTCACCGCTTCCTCCTTTTATTTCCTATTTAATTAGATTTTCCATTCAAGAAAATCATACAAAATCCCTTACATTTTCTTATCAACTTTCTACACATTTGCATGGAGTCTACACACATTTTAAACCTTTTCAAAACATGACTTCCAGAATTCTCCATACTATAGATAGTCAGCTTCCATATATTTCCTAGCTAATTTCTACAAATTCAAGAGAATCAAGGGTATAAACAACTTTCCTATCGTTTGGAACCATTCTGAAAAGGATTATGCGCTTTCTCCTCCCCTTTTTCTTCACTCTCTTATGGGCTCTTTCAATTTGTTACCGGAAATTATGTTCACAATTTTACCAATATAAAATCATATGTGTCATCATGATGTTGGTCACATAACCGTTCAACATTCAAAACGGATCCAACCTTTGTTGATTCATCTATCTCCTTAAAGTTCTCCTTATAATTCATCTAAATCGTAAGGTTTCATCCCTAGCTCTTTATAAGTTAAGGGATCAAGAACCACATAGTCGTTGACATCTTTATCCTGATTTACCTAAACCATATAGGCAACTTAATCTCCTACAAATCTAAAAAGCTTTATTATTATTTTATTACCATCATATAACACTTATCAATACAACAATTTTTATTTGTGTTACCTCCTGCATCATTTACCTTTCATAAACCCACTGAACCTTATCCAGTATAAACTCATAATATTATGTTTGCATGATTAGAAGTTCGCATTTAAAATATACATGCATAGATATGAGTTTGTATTCTATCCTACAAATAGTCATCACGAATTTAATCTAAAAGGATCTAATAATAGTTATACATTCAGTACATTGATTCATATAAAAACACCATGATTTAGAATGCAACTACATGATTCCTTACAAAAGTAGGTTCCCGTGTATTGGGTTTCCTAGGCACCTTGTTGGTATGACGTCCCTACTGCAGTACAAAACATTTACAAGAATGCAATTACTTAATAATAATAATAATAATAATAATAATAATAATAGTAATAATAATAATAAGAAAATGGTCTGGCAGTTTAATGAAGCATTAACATTATCTCATGTTTGAAGCTTGACATTTGTAGTTCCTTCATGTTCTTGGTATACACAACTTGCAGTGCATATATATGCACCAATTCTTACAATCAACCATAATCTTAAATCCGGCCATTATTTTAAGACATCATTTGTCGAGGTTAACTGTTCACTCACCCCGGCCATCCCCTTCGAATGCCATCAGCCAAAGCTAATCAACCGTTTGTCCCGGTCGTCCATTCAGATGCCATTAGCCAAAACTAATCATTCATTTGTCCCGGCCATCCCTTCTGATGCAATTAGCCAAAACTAATCATTCATTTGTCCCGGTCATTCCTTTGGATGCCATTAGCCGAAGCTAATCAATTGTTTGTCCCGGTCATCCCTTCGGATGCATAGCCAAAGCTAATAATTCATTTGTCCCGGCCATCCCTTCGGATGCCATTAGCCAAAACTAATCATTCATTTCTCCCGGTCATCCATTCGGATGCTATTAGCCGAAGCTAATCAATTGTTTGTCCCGGTCATCCCTTCGGATGCATAGCCAAAGCTAATAATTTGTTTGTCCCGGCCATCCCTTCAGATGCCATTAACCAAAACTAATCATTCATTTGTCCCGGTCATCCTTTTGGATGCCATTAGCCGAAGCTAATCAATTGTTTGTCCCAGTCATCCCTTCGGATGCATAGCCAAAGCTAATAATTTGTTAACATTTAAGCATTTAACAGTCTGATATCTGAATTAACATAATACAGTAACATTCATGATAAAGTATTTTCATTATTCAACATTATTTAAAAGGAAGGTGAAAGTCACCTACCTGCAGTAGAAGCTCTACTCGTGCTCCCATGTTGCTGTTGTTGCACCACACCAGTGGTCCCTCTTGCAGTCACAGACTCATCTCATAAATTTTCCTCATTCAAGGATATGTTTTATAATAATCATATCAATAGCTAAAAAATCTCTCTTTCAATCATTTCTTTCTTTATATCTTACGTTTTTCTCATTACACCCATTAATGTTGTCATCCTTTATCCAACCATAGTTATCATTCCTTCAGACCGATATTACAGAGATTCCATATTCATCCATTACTCATATGTTACTTTCTAAGCATTTTCATTTCCTCATAATAACATACATATATATATCATGTATATTTTCAGAGTTAGTATCTCAATGTGAAAATGTTCGTATGACTCAATTCTTTTATATAGTATTCACGTGAAAGTCTACTGTTACTGTCTAACTTTGAACAGTTACTGTCCAATTTTCAATTGTTACTATCCAACTGTTACTGTCTAGACATTGAACTGTTACTGTCTACACATTGAACTTTTATTGTCCAACTTTGAACTGTTACTGTCTAGACATGTGAACTGTTACTGTCTACACATTGAACTTTTATTGTCCAACTTTGAACTGTTATTGTCTAGACATTTGAACTGTTACTGTCTACATATTGAACTGTTACTGTCCAACCGTTACTGTCTAACTTTGAACTGTTACTGTCTACACATTGAACTGTTACTGTCCAACCGTTACTGTCTAACTTTGAACTGTTATTGTCTACACATTGAACTGTTACTGTCCAACCGTTACTGTCTAACTTTGAACTGTTACTGTCTAGACATTTGAACTGTTACTGTCCAACTGTTACTGTCTACACATTGAACTATTACTATCCAACTATTATTGTCTAACTTTGAACTGTTAATGTCTACACATTGAACTGTTATTGTCTAGACATTTGAACTGTTACTGTCCACACATTGAACTGTTATTGTCCAACCGTTACTGTATAACTTTGAACTGTTATTGTCTAGACATTTGAACTGTTACTGTCCACACATTGAACTGTTATTGTCCAACCGTTACTGTATAACTTTGAACTGTTACTGTCTAGACATTTGAACTATTACTGTCTACACATTGAACTGTTACTGTCCAACTGTTACTGTCTAACTTTGAACTGTTACTGTCTATACATTTGAACTGTTACTGTCTACACATTGAACTGTTATTGTCCAATTGTTACTGTGTAACCTTGAACTGTTACTGTCTACACATTGAACTATTACTGTCCAACTGTTACTATCTAACTTTGAATTGTTACTGTCTAGACATTTAAACTGTTACTGTCCAACTGTTACTATCTGAACACTCATCAGATTTTTAACTATATCTAGAGTTATAGAACTCTGTTTCAAGCTAGATTAGTTCGTTGGAAAGCTAATACACGAGGCTAAAAGTTCTCTAAAGGAAGAAGAACCTAGTTCTACCTCTGAGATAGTAAAAAATTGTTCATCAACAAACACTACCCTACAGGGTCTGTCAGGATCCAATCTCGGTTGATGACCCATAGCTGGGGTTCTACAGCTCCATATTGAGCAAGACCAATTTTCTTAGTTAGCTAACATCCAAAACTACAATTACTATGAAGAAACTGGATCCTAATTCTCTTATCCTCCTACTCGAATTCTCTCCAAAAGTCAGGAGACGAATCTGTCCAGATTCATCAATCTTTTCATTTACACACAACATCCACAATTTAACTTTTCTCTTTTATCTCAACCCCTGGCCATATCACATATCGTTTAAGAGTGTCAAAAAGATATCTTTATAAGAGCCAATTTATCTTATTTATTTCAATCTTCCCTCTTAACGTCAAAATAAAACATTCTTATCGATTTTACAAACTTTCTGAATAATATTCTTCTAAACACAATCTTTGACAACAATTTCAATCAATCAAAAATAACAAACGAATAATATTCCAAACAATCCATTCTTTCAAGTTATAATGCATTATTATGAGTATAACATATC
>Ga0307515_10004570_pt1 | contig 28504 bp, 2 predicted proteins | sample 17_EM_MG_FD_194513 | JGI IMG/M metagenome (GOLD analysis project Ga0307515, IMG submission 194513) | Populus trichocarpa ectomycorrhiza microbial communities from riparian zone in the Pacific Northwest, United States - 17_EM | ecosystem: Host-associated > Plants > Roots > Unclassified | place... | reverse complement strand
CCCCTTTTTACAGTTAGCCCCTAATCGCTATTACCTTATAGTAGGGAGATTATAAGGGCTCGTCCCAGAAGGGGTTTAGAGAGATATTGGTATACTACTGTATATTATTTATCTATCTATCCCCTACTTTAAACTCCTGAAAAACCTTAATAAGGAAAAAATATAACTAGAGAAAAAACGCGAGGATTGCTAGGAGACCTATTAGAAACTTACTAAAAGTATACTGGTAACTACCTAGGCTAATATAGGGATTTTTATATAACTCTACTTCTAAGCCTTTATACCGGTCTGCAATTAATTATAAGTATTATAGGTAATTTGGTGTTCTAGTATAGTTCCGTAGAACCTTTTAGTATGGGATTTAACGTATAGAGCCTTAGCTTGCTATTGTCTTTAACTGCTAGGATATAGTTTATAATCCTTTCTTATAATTCTTTTCTTATAATTCTCTGCGTCACTGATATATTACTCCTATATTTGCCCTTAGGCTATTAAATGCGGTTAAGGTATTAATTAGTTAATTAAAAAGACTTATCTTTTAAGATTTAGTGTATATACTTTTAAATCTAGTAGTCCTATGCTATATATTTAGCGTAGCTCTACTACTTAGTAAATAGGGATGTTTTGTAATAGCAATTGTAGCTATTATACGATTGTTAAGAACGTCTATAATGTTATTCTTTAATATTATAGTATTGTTTTAGGTCTAGTTTAACCTATATACGTCTTTAATTTAACGTTTTAATTGCCTTCCCCCGGCCGCGTAGTTAGTTTTTATAAGGAAGTGATAGTTAAATAACTTATACACATGTTTCCTTCCTTTTAAATAGCGCTATTATAATGGAGTTATATTAGTAAGGTTGCGGCTATTTACTAGAAGGGTATTGGACGGTAAAGTATAAAGACACTTTACTTATTAAGCTTAATCCTTTTCCTTAATACCTTACTTCCCATTATTAACCTTTGTCTAATTTGGACGTATCTTTAATATATTATTAAGATTTTTTTCTTTTTTATTATTAATTTAATATGCCTTTTTATTCTTCTGCTAACTGCTCTTTTAAGTAAATTCTACAGCGTATCCTAGCCTTGCCTTTATTTATAGAACCCTAACCTCCGCTGACTTATAACTGGTGCTGGTCCTACCTAAATAATTTTGCCTATATGTCTTCGAAAGACTAGAAATCTAATAATAGGATTTTAGAGGCTTATAATAAGACGCACTACGTTAGATCTAATACCTTTAGTCTTTATAATTAATGTATACGTACTAAGAGCGGTAGTTATATTAAGGTAAGCTTTTCTATTCTTAATAGACTTCTATTACTAACTTTAAGCTTTAATAGCCTGGGCCTAAGTAGCGACGTTTTTTTAATGTTCTTGACTACTATATTGCCTGGGCTCTTTCTTATTCTAGCGTAAATACTAAATAACTTAGTTGAATTTAAGACTATACTATAGCCACCTATACCGCCTATAATTCTTAGTAAGCTAGCCAGTAACGCCTAATATAAGAGTAAGGTTAGTATACTAAGGATAGGGTAAGGGATAAGGGTGATAAGAAGAAGGTTGCTGTCTACTATAGGAAGGAGTTCGCGCATGCGTGTTAAGTTTTAAAAGAGCATAATATAATATGGTATTAGGTAGGTTACCCTTTAGGTATCTAGTAGATAGGTAACTAATAGTTGCCGTAGTAAGGTCTTAGTGGTTCTGGACTATACTAGCTAGCTAACATCTCTGTTTATTCTAGGCTTAAGTATATCTTTATTAACTATAAGCTTACTTCCTAAGAGCTTTATTAGTATTAGTTTAGACCTAATATTAGTATTAAGCGTTTAAGAGTCTCTACTCTAGCTACACCTTATTGTCCTACCCTTGTTTTTATGCCTACCCGTACCCCTACTAAGGGTTCTAGATCTTATTCTCGTTAGCCATCCCTTAGAGGGCCGATGGATACTAATCCTACTCCTAAGAATAAGGCATAGTGGCTTTTTTAATTAGATATTTGGGATTTATTCTTGTATATAGTAGTAATTAAGGACCTTAATTAGGTGTTTAGGAAGGCCTTAGAAGGCTTTTAGGAAGGGCTTGGAAGCCCTAGGAATAATATTCCTAATATAGATTAGTAAATGGGAATGCAATTCTAGCAAAATGCCCTATTAACTCTATGCTATGTATGTAAAAAGGCTAAGGACTAGTCCTACCTTAGGCTGTAACCTTAATCCTTATAGTTTCCGGAGCTTGTCCGTTCTATATCCAATTTAATCTATTTACTCTTTTTACGAGCTTTCTTTATAGGTTGCGATGACACCGTAGTATTAGAGCGCTTTTTATAATTTATAGATTGTGGACCTTGGTCCTAATATTCTTTTAGAATATCTTTATAATAATTAAGGTAATTCTTTAGTTTCTATATAGAGTCCTTAGCGGGCTAGCCTAGCTATTTAACTTTATATTAAAGCTTGTTCTTAACAGACTTATAGTATAGTATAGCTTTAACCTCGTACCACTCGCCCACTACCTTAGGGTGTTTAATTAGGCCTAGACGGAAATTCTTTTTTAGTGGTAGTCTATCCTATGGCTCTAGTAGGTTTATATAAAACACTAGATATATATAGGCTATAGATAAGGGTAGCTAGAGACGGTAGGCTAGCTTATTAATTTATTCCTTAATTTAGAAGGGACCTAGGTATCTTATATTGAGCTTCTTTAATAGTTAATGGGTCTTAATATCTGTTAAACGTAATAAAACCTTATTGCCTACTCCGAAATGCTTATTCTAGTGCTTATAGTTATACTAAAGTCTTTACTACTCTTAGGCATCTTATAGGCTCTACTTTATATACTTTTATTATTTCTCCTATTTCTAGAGGTATCCTTATACTCTTTAGTGGATGTCCTTAGACTTCCTAGTAGGATTCTATCACTAATTATACGGCCTTAGCTAGTAATTATTAGGTATACTATTAAACCCTAATAGTTAAATGCTGCAGGTAATCTGGATTAGTGCAAACCAATATAATAAATATTGCTTTAAATTGTAAGCGTACCCTGCGTATGGAAGTAGCTTACATTAATTGTCTTACTAGTAGTTTAAATATATTTATAGGTAAGACTCTAGTTTCTAGTTCTAGCGTTTTATTTATCCGTCCGTTTATAGATAGAAAGCCGTACTATAATAGTGGTCTATCTTTAAATAGAAGTATAAGTCTAACTAGTATTAGCTTATAAAGACGCTGCCTTTATTAATAATAATGGAGTATAGCTAATCTATTTTAAGAAAGCATTTCTCCTTAATTAGGTTAGTAAGCTCTTATATATTAATCGTCTTATTAATAAAAAGGTATTAGACGTACTTTAAAAACCTATTAATAAGTATAAGGACCGAATTGTATATTTGTCCTTAGCTATCTTTAGATAGTAGGAGATCCGTAATAAAGTCTATAGTGTAATGTCGCTATAGCTTACTAGTGGGAGGAACTAATTTAAGTAGACCCTATGGCTTGTGCCTGTGGATCTTATATACTTAACACTTCTTATAATAGCTAATATACTCCTTTGCTTCCTAATTAAGCTTTAGCTAATAGTATTTGCGCTAAAGTAATTCTACTGTCTTTATTTAGAAGATTATTATAATTTTTTATAAGAATCTTCTATTATAGATTTGCTTTTTATGGTACCTAAATCTTGCCACCTCTATGTAGTAGGCCTATTAGGTCTAGTTCCTAATAATAGCGCCTGATAGCTTTCTTTCCGTTATATTTCTGGTCTACTTCTATATTAAGGATGATATAAAAAGCGTCCCTCTATTATACCTTATGGATAAGGTTTATTAACCTTTTAGATAGTTCCCGAGTAAAAGCTATTTTATTCCGTACTACTCTAAGTATAAGACTAGATAATACTATAGATCTTATAATTCTTTAATACGTATACGTTAGGAAGACCGCTATAAGGTTAAAGTCCTTTAGTTATTATAGGGCTCTAAGTTTTAATTGCTTTATGGCTTCGCTATTAGTTTAAGGGGATAGCTTAGTAATTAGGGATAGTGTATTACTAGGTTCTGAGAATATATTAGGGACGTTTTATCTAGGTATATTTGGACCCTTATTAGCAACGGACTGGGTACTAGCTAAAATGTTAGTGAAAACTAATAGGGCTTATACCGCCTAAGACTTAGTGTATAGAGTAGGTGCTTAAGCATTATATACCTAAAGCTTGTTTTATAATATAGGGAGTAAGATATCTATTATCTGTTTTCCTTCTCTTATTTTAAAACCTTTAGTATAGTCTAGCCGTTATAACGGTTTATTAGTAGAGTTATTTTCCCCTAGCTTATATTTAATCTTAAAATTAAATCGCGTAAGCTCCTCTGCTTATTTAGCTTATTAAGGTATAGGCTCCTTTATAGTTATAAAGTAGCGTAAATTATAGTAATCTAAGAGTATATAAGTGGTATAGCTTGCGTGCTTAAGGTAGTGTCGCTACTATTTAAAGTAGTTAACTATAGCTAGCAGTTTCTTGTTGTGGGTATAATACCTAACTTTAGGTCCTTAGAATTTTCTATTATAAAATACTACTGGTCTCTAATAGAGCTAGGTAGCGTCTAGATACCTATTAAGTTATAGTAGAATACCGGCAAGGGTAAAATTTGATATATTAGTGATTATTATTAATAGCTAATTTGGGTTAAAATGCTACAGTAATAAAGCTTTTATAAACTTTACGCGAAGTTTCTAAAAGGCCTTTTAAACCTTTCTGGGCTATAACTATAGCTTATACTATTTAGTTAGTCCCTTTTTAGTTTTTTTTCTTACCGCCTTTAAGCTTTTTACTCCTTAGGTTAGGTCTTAGGAAGCTTCCGTAATATAGTTAAATAAGTATTAGGTAACGTCTAAGTAGTTATAGATAAAGCGCCTATAGAAATTGGCAAAGCCTAGGAATACTTAAATATTTTAGTAGCTTTTTGGCTCTGGCTACTTCTATATTATCTACACCTATATTAGGTTTATAACTATACCTATAGGCGTTATAATATAACCTAGGAACTTAACCTACTTAGTATTAAAGATATACTTTAACGCCTTAGCGTAGAGGCCCTAATTATCTAAACGTTCCAGTACTTCGCGGACGTGTTACTTATATTAATCCTCGTCTTTTAAGTAGATTAAGATATTATCTAAATAGACGATGTATATGCGGTTAACTAGTCCCCCTAAAGCTCTATAAATATACAATTAGAATATTATAGGCGTATTAGCTAGCCTAAAAGGCATTACTATATACTTAAAGTGGCCGTATTAGGTCTTAAAAGTGGTCTTTTACTTATCCCCTTTTTTAATATAGAGCCTATAATAGGTGTCTTATAAATATCTTTACCCTAGATAGTTAATCTAGCATTTTACTAACTAGTGGTAGTAGGTAATGGTTCTTAATTATAATCTTATTAAGACCGTAATAGTTTATATATAGCCTTATAGTTCTATCTAGTTTTAGAATAAAGAGCATTAGTACGCCTACTGGTGACTTATTAGGCTAGATCTACCCCTTTTTTAGTAACCTATTAAGGTACTTTTATAGGATCTTAAGCTCTTTACGTAAGAGGTTATAAATAGAAAGGTTTAATGGTTGTTTACCTTCTTTTAGATTAATTATATAATCGTACTCCGAGTTTTATAGTAGGACTTTAGCTCTCCTACCTAAAAATACCCTTAGTAAGTCTTTTAGGCCTTTTAGAATATTTAATAAATTAGAGTCGCGTTTATCCTCTATATTATTATTAGGTAGGTTTTAGAGCTCCCTTAAAATGCTCGCGGGCAGTGTTATACGCTATAGTGGTTGCTTATATATAGTTACCACCGTATATTATACCGTTTTATATAGTAGCTAGTAGAGGGTAGGGAAATCCTTAATGTAGCGCTTAAGATGCTATAGTATATTTTCCGTATATTGCTTAAGCTAGAGTAACCTATAACGGTTAAAGTATCTTATAAGATCCTTAAAATTGCCGCCTCCCTATAATGTCTCTATAACCTATCTAGTAGTTCCTTATAGGGGTTTCATTATAAAGGAGTTATTACCTATACTAGGCTCTATACCCATTTTACTATTAAATAGGGGTTAGATTTAATACTCCTTTAGGTATAGAGTGTATACTATTTTACTTAGGGCTATATTCTCTAGGATGTTCTTTAGGCTTATTAGTAATATACGCCTTTCTAAATTTTTATTATTCCACTATTTAAAGGCTCTAGTTTTAAAGTGTATTTTAGGATCTGCTTCTATAAGCTAAGGGTATTTAAGGATAAGGTTATAATCTACAAAGTTAGCCGCCTAGAAGGGTTGTAGGCTAACTACCTTAATGCGGTTATATATATTGGCTATTAATACTATAAGCTTATAGGCACTATATAGTTTAATTTAATGCTTATTTAAAAAGCCTGCAATAGGTTTCCGCCACCTTTATAATGGGATAAGTTTATACTCTTTTACTAAATTATATTGTATAAGATTAATTTCGGCGCCGCTATTATATAGCGCTTAGAAGTGTTATATCTTACCTATAGGGAGTGTTATTTCTAGCTTAATAGTAATATAGAGAGTCTTTTTTTTTTGCCCTAGTTATAGCTAAGAGAGGTCTATAACTAGGGCTTTTCTTTTTTTAGATTGTTAGTGCGGTTATTACCCTACTTGTTTTTCTAATAGGATCTACCTTTAGAGTTTTTTCTTAACTTTTTAGAGTGTTCCCGTAAAGGTGCCGGATAGGTATTAGATTAGCCCTAGGAGTCTTTTCTATTATTTAAAGCCCCTAACTTTAACCCTTTTAAAGTTCTCTTTAAGAACGGCTTCTTTAAAGGTTAGGTCTGCCCTATATTACTATTAAAGTACCTACGCTTTTAATAACCCCCTAGCTTCCTATTAAAAGAGGTTTAGTTCCTTACCGCATTTTTAGCATTTAGGACCGCTTATTCAAAATCTATATATATAGTGATCCGTAATAAGGCTCCCACGTACTTAATTTTATTATAAATTGCTAGCTTAATTCTAGCCTAGATAAACCCAATCTTCTCCTTTTTATAGATACTACTGTCCTTATTTTTAAAGGGCTCTAGATTTATTTATTAAGCGCGAGTTTCTATAAAGTTTATAAACTAGTAGAAGTTATAGCGGTTAAGCTATATCCCATTCTAGAATAGCTCTATATTATTATATTATATAATATATAGATCTTAAGTCTATTTCTTTAGAAAGGTTTATAGCTATGGCTATATAGTAATTTGCTCTTTATTAAGCTAATTAAGTGCAATCTAGTTTAATAATTGGTCTTTAATCTTACTAATAATCTAGCGTATACGCTCTTTGGTATTATCTTATATTATTAGCATCTTAAAGAAGTTTTCTGCCTTATAAACCTAATTATCTAACTGCTGGGCATTGGGTTTATGGCGGAGTTCTAAACTACCAAAGGCCTTAGCTAGTTAGTTTATATCCTTTTTCTATTTATAGCGTAGATAACTCTTTAAGTCTTTTATATTTTGGGTAGGTATTAGGTCGTTCCTAGAAAGCCCTTAGCCTTAGCTAGGTTATAAAAGATTTTATTTAGATTAGATTAGGCTCTACTAGATCTAGACCTACCCCTAGAGGTTTCTAATATATTTATTAGTAGCTCCTTCCTATATGGCTTCCGAGAGCCTTATAGCAGCTTCCTAATATTTATCTTAAAGAATATTGGTTTAGGGCTCTTAACTTTTTAACCTTAGCCTTAGGGAAGCTCCGGCTATAGAGGTAGTATTAGTACTAGTAGCTAGTATAGATTTCCCTATAAGGCTTAAGTTTTAAGTTAGTAGTTAGTTTAGATTACTTAAAGGGGTAGGCCTGCTTAGCTTATAAGCAGTCTATATACCGCTACTATACTAATTATAGGCTGGTGGTCTTTCGGGAGGGTTCCGGTTGGTTCCCTAATTAGACGCGTTAGTGTATTCCTCTAGTATTTTTAGCTTAGAGGAAGATCTTAGAGTTACCTCTAGCGCTTAATCTTCTAATTAGCCTAGGTAGGGCTAGAGGGGTTCTAGTTACTTTCTAGTAGCGTTATAACTATTATAAAGGGTATCTATATTTTTTTTAGCGGTAACTATAGGTGTGTAAGAGTTTTTAAGCTTCTAGAGCATCTGGGTATTAGAGCTTATTCAGCTGTCTTACCTAGAGGGTTATATTGTTATAATCTCTCGCTATTAGAGGGACCTTTTTACTTTTACACGACGGCTTTCTATAAGGTATCCGTGGAGTTTCCGTTTAAGTTATCGCGAGATTTTAAGGGAGAATAGTAGTTATAAATAAAAGATATAAATAAATAATCTGGTCCTTAAAGCCGACTACCCTTCTAAAAAAGAGTAAAAAGGATTTAAATATAAGGGGACTTTGTAGACAGGGGGCTATAAGGACACGATTGGAATAGGATAGATTAGTAAGAGAGATGAATCCTTAAGGAGGTAAGGCCTCTAGAATTGTAGAGACTATATATTATAGGCACGTGCCTTTAGTATATAACCGGTGATTATTTAAGGGGCGTCTGGGGGTTGTTTTAAGGGCATCCCAAGGTGTCCGCAATAATATCCCTTATAAAGTATAAGAAATAAGAGGCGGCTTTAACCTCTTTAAGAAGATATATTACTGGTATAGTAGCTAGGAACGTTAACGCCTATATACTAGGTATTAACTTAGTATATAATACCTTAGTGGCTCTTAAGGGGAGAGTTACCCCTATAGATAGTGTATATTAGCTCTACCTATATATAGTATACTACAGTTAAGAAGGGCCTAAAGAACTAGAACGTTAAGGCCTAGCTATAGAACTAGGAGAAGATGTATAATAATTATAAAGGTTAACCTACCGGACGTATAAGGCGATTAAGTAATTAGAAACTTTTTAATAGCCATAGAGCTAGGATTACTAAATTGGGCTTTAACGTAAAGGGTTAAATTTAATAAATATAACTAGGCTAGTAACTACGTAATATCTATATATTGACTAGTTAAAATATACCAGAATTATTAATAACTAGAAGCTGTTTAGGATAGAGATTAGTATAGTGCTAATATAGTAAGCTTTAAGGGCAAATCAATTAATAAAGCTTTAAAGGCCCCTACCTTAACGGTATAGAAAAAAGATACCCTAACGTCCTACTGTAGAGAGGTTTACTAGTTCTAAGATTGTCCTTTTATTAATAAATTAGCTTAACTAAAAGATTGGAAACCAGATAAAGCTATAGCTAAAAAGGTTAAGAAAAGGATTACTAGCGCCCTAGATTAGATTAAGTTAAAAATAAAAAAACTAAGGCAGTAGGCTTTAGAAAAGGGAGCTATATAAAGCCTAGAAAGAAATTAAAGGGAAGCCGTATAGGGACCTAACAGTATCTTTACCGTATGCTAAGCAGATACCTAAAATACAAGTACTAACTACCTACTACGTAATAGCGTAATCCTTGACAATATAACTAGTATATACGTTATTAACAATTAATTAAGGTTCGTTGGCGAGCTTTAATAAGGTAATAGCTTTATATATACCGGAACGGGTATAGATTTAATTAAGGGTATAGAAATAGCAGCGATTATAATTTAGACGCCATCGGGTCCTAGGGAGATTTTACTAGCTAAGGTAGCATATATACCGGATTTCTATACGAACTTAGCCTGCTTAAAGAAGTTCAATAATAAGAACGTATAGTGGGATAATAGAAGGAACATACTATATAAGAACGACTATAAAACATTTGCCTATTGCGAGCGCTATTATAATTAATTAACGCTTAAGTATAATAAACCATAACCAAGGACCTTAAGCAAGGCCTTATTTAACCCTATTCCTAATTAAAAAGGACTTTAAAAAGAGTTTAATAAGATATTAAATAAACTTAACGAGATTATAGATAAAATTTAAAAGGATATTAGTAGAAGTTAACAGGTAGATTTTAATAGAAATTAAGATTAAGCAACTAATTAAGAGGAGCTTAGTTATTAAGATAATAACATTATTAGCCTATAAGCCTTAAAGGACAACTTCTTAATAGAGCTTCTTACCCTAGAATAGATTATAGAGCCTCCTACCCTAAATAAGACCCTAGTAGGACCTTTTAAGCCTTTAATATAAAGAACAACGCGTCTAAAAGGAGTTTTTAAAGAGTAGACGCGTAAGACCTACCGCGTCTATATTAATAATATTATAGCGATTTACTGTAAAGAGAACGTACTAAAGGCTTAGCTATTTAAGATAGAGCTAATAAAGAAGTACCAAATTACTAGACCTTAAAAGAAGCTTTAGCTTAGTAAGAATTCCTATATTAATAAAATTAATTAGCGCTTTATAGACAGTTTGGCTTATTTATATTATCTCCTTACTTATTAGTTTAACACTATAGATATTTCCTATTTAGGTATATTAGTATATTTAGCTAATTACTAACTAGTTAATTAGCTAGGGGGGTGTGTTGACCTAAATCGGACTTCCTTATCACTATTAACTACTATCTAATGACCTAGACCGTCTATACGAACTATGTCTTAGTTGTCTCTTAACTTATAACTAAATGTCTTGTTAAATGTCTTATTACCTATTTAACTTAGTTGCCTAGATCTACCTAATCTATATAGAGAGCTTTTAGAGCCATATTTAATAGATGGAGTCCTTATTCTATTCTATATTTAATATAAGGTAGCTATATATTAATTAAAAGTCCGTATACAGATTTTAAAAAAGAAAAATTTGTGTAAAGATTAATCTATAAAGAAAATGAGGGTATATATACACGTGGGTAACTAAGTTAGTGACTAAGTTAAGGGTCGGTAACTAAGTCAAGGTGGTAAAGAAATCCGATTTAGGTCGACACTATAATAATATCCCTTATAGATCTTTTAAATAGTAGCTAAAAGAGATTAAGCTAAAAGTAAAAGGTTAATACTAAAAAGGTTATATAGAAGTTTAGGGTAATTATAGTTATAGGAGGTTCTTTACTAGCTAATAAAAAGAAGCTTATAAATAAGCGTAAAAAGTAGGCTAAAATACTAATACTAGAGCCTAAAACTCTTAATAACTTTAAAAATAAATATGGTAAATAGGATAAAGCGCGTAAGCAGCAGGAAGACTTATAATTATTGCTGTAGTAGTGCTATATAATTGATTCTTTTAGACCTTAGCGATTAAGCTATCTTGGTAATTTAGATGTCCACTATCTACCCTTTAGGTAAGTGGTTAAGGCGCAGCTATAAAGGCTATAGATACTAGTAAATAGATCGCTAGTTTAAACTAAGTTATAGACTAATCTAATTTATAGTAGCTTGGATCGGCAATCTAGCCTTAATCTATCTATTTAGCATACTGCCTATAGCGGGCAAAATATTTCCTAGAAGACCCTCTATAATATAGGCAGTATTTGTATAGATTTGGCGCGCTTCCCGTATACCTAGAACTAGTTAATCTACCAGGGAACAGGGTTGCAAATTAATTAACTTAACTCGATTAAAGCCCTAAATTGGTTAAATTAAAAGCTTTATAAGTAGAGAGTCTAGTTAATTAAATAAATTAAATTAATATTAAAGTCTTGGCACCTAGTTGCAACTAAATTTAACTAGAGTAGTTAGTAACTATTACTAGTCTTAGTATAGATTTAATGCAGGAGGACCTACTTGGTAAAGCCTAAAAAAAATCTAACTACCCTTTTTATTACCTAGCTCTCAATATAGGTCTATTATAAGTCTTAGTATAGTATTAACACACTCTCCTACTGCATTATATTATCTCTTTTATCGCTAGTTACTTTAACTGCCTATAGGCCCACAACGTCTGCCCGCCGTTAGATAAGAAATATAGTAGTTAAGAAAACGCTTCTACTTAATTCCTTTATACTCTTTTTATTGGGAATTAGTAGCAGACGCCTTAGTATTACTATCTAAGCTATAATCTAAGACGCGCTAGAGGTTAGTAAGTGCGGTAAAATTAGAACGAGCTATAGAAAGAATTAAGGTATATTAGGTAAAACCTGAGTAGATAGTTATATAGCTATAAGGTATAGGCGACCCTAGGGCAACTTAGGGGTAACTCGCCCATAAGGCACGTGCGCTATATATACCTAGGAAAAACCCTTCCTACCTCGCATATAGACTCCTCCTTTTCCCTTAAGGATTTGTCTCTATCTATATAATATACCCTATTATTCTATTATTAGACTCCCTATCTATATCCTTACCTTATATTTAAATCCTTACTAATCCCCTTAGGAGAATAGCTGGTTTAATTTTTCTATAATGCCTCTAAAAAGAAAACCGATGCCTATACCTAATAGTAATACGCTAGTAATACAACTATAGAATGCCTTAGGATCTAGTATAAACGAAACCGCTAGAAGTATATTAATAGCATTTAAGCTACCTCCTAAACCTTAAAATAATTAGATATCTATAAACGCTAGAAATTAGTTTAACTTATATACCTAGGCTTAATAGAAGCTTAGTAAGGTTACTAGTGTCTTACCTAATACCACTAATATAAAGGAGCTAGATAAGCTAGCTAAGAAATAGCTAACTTATAGAGTATTATTAATTTAATAAAGCCCTCCCGTTGCCTCTCTAGTAAAGAGTATAAGTTATATAGCGAACGTATACGCTAAATAAATCTTAATGCCCTGGTCAAGAAGTTACTACCTAATATTAGTAGTACTACTTAACAGCATTTTAAATGGTAAATTGCCGCAGTTAAGAACTAATTTAAGGTTAATAACGCTGACTATTAAAGGTCTTATAAAAGAAAAGATAATTACCTAACTAGTTTATTGCCGTTAGGTACTAAAAATAAGGGTCCTTTACTAGAGGATAAGTTTAAGACTATAGTCTAAGACTAAATTAGGAACCCTATAGTAAGACACTTTAATAACGCTATAATATACTATATGGCTATTATAAAGGAGAACTAGAGGTTTAATGTCTTCCTAGCCCGTATATATAGCTTAAAGGACCTTTTCTTATATACCTCTTTTGTTAATCCTAAATAATAGGTAGACTTTTAGTTCTTACGTCTCCTAGCCTACCTATAAGTAGAGCTCTTCTAACAGAACTTCGCCTAATAGGTAAGAACTACTAAGAACCTTTTTAATGAAATCCGCTATATAGAGTAATGGCTTAATACTATAAAGCTTGCGGAAGATTACGTAAGTAGTAGTAGTAAATTATTATGTATAAAGCGTGGTTATAGTATAGGCTCTATAGAGTTAGGTTTAGGGAATAAAACCTAAAAAGGGTAACGCTTTAAGTAAACTTTTAGGGAGACTACCTAAAAGCTAGACGGATTAGGGGACCCCCTAGACACTAGTGCTATATACGCGAGTTAAAGGCCTATAGGCGGCTACTATAAGGAATACTAGAAGTAGGCTAATAAAGAGAAGTTAGCTTAGCCTTTAGAAAACCTAAAGCCCTAATAGTATATCTCTCTTAACTGCAACTAGGGCCTAATATAGAGGGAGAGAAGAAACGTATTATGGTATATATTGCAATAGATATGCCCTAGGGCGAAGTCCGCTTATATACTTTATATAATAATAGGTGCTAAATTAACCTTATTAATTAAGATGTCGTTTATAGGTTTAACCTACCTATATACTACGCGCTATATTTATATAAACCTATTATACGTTTCCTTAATAGCAACTAGATAATAATCTAGGATACTTATAATCTAATAGTTACTACTAGCGACTCCTAGGGTACCCCTTATACTATTAGCCCGCAGACCTTTTAAGGCGGCTTATTTAATAATTATAATATAGTTTTTAGATATAATTAGCTCGTAGAAGTAGATCTATTAATTAGCTTCTATTCTAAATAGTTTATCTAGAGTACTTTAGACCCTAGACGCCTCTAAATAGTTACCCTTAATACTCTCCTAGCAGATATTAAGGCTAGTAAAATAGTTTATTTACTATAGCTAGAAGACTCTTTTTTTATGCCAGTTGTAAATATAATAGAGGACCTATTGTTACTAGCAGTAAATACCTATATAGACCCTCTGGACGTAGAGATACTGGTTATAAATATAGTAGAGGACCTACTATTACTAATAGCGAGTACCTATAGAGACCCTCTAGTGCTAGCGTAGATTACCTATATATAAGGGGAAGGGAATTAAAACCCTAAAACTATTAAGTATACTACTGTAAAGCTATATGCACTTTTAGTATAAGTATACCTATAAAACGTATATTAGCCGTACTTTTCTCTTTACTAGCTCTTAGAAGTATACTACTATATAATAGTCGCTTTAACCTCTATAGCTCCTAGCCTATTAGATATATATAAAGAGGAAATTAATATCTTCTCTAATAAGCTAGCAAGTATACTATTATAAAACTCTAAGTATAACTATATAATCAACCCAAAAGAAGGTAAGATGCTACTATAAATACCCCTCTATAACCTCTTATAAAAAGAGTTATAGATTTTATAAGAGTACCTAAATAGTGCTTTTAAAAAGGGCTAGATTAGGCCCAGCAAGTTGCCTACTAAAGCGCCTATCCTCTTTGTACTAAAAGTAGACGATATAATATGGCTATACGTTAACTATAGACGCCTAAATAAGATTATAATTAAAAATTAGTACCCCCTATTGCTAGTTAGCGAACTCTTTAATAGGCTTAGCTATATAAAGATATTTATAAAGCTAGATCTTTATAGTGCGTACTATAGGGTTTATATTAAAAAGGGAGATAAATAGAAGACCATATTTAAGACACGCTATAGTTACTTTAAGTACCTAATAATGCCCTTTAGTTTTACTAACGCCCCTATAACGTTCTAGAGCTATATTTATAAAGCTCTAAAAACCCTAATAGATACTGTCTATATAGTTTACCTAGATAATATTCTTATCTACTTAAATAACGAGGATAAGCACGTTAAGTATATTAAGTAGGTACTATAATAGCTCCGCGCTTAGGGCCTATACGCCAAACTATTAAAATATATATTTTATACTAAAAACGTTAAGTTTCTAGGCTTTTTTATTACCCTTAGGGGTATTATAATAGACCCTAACCGCGTAAAAGCTATTAAGGAATAGCCTAAGCCTAAGTCCTATAGGGATATCTAGGTCTTTTTTAGCTTTGCTAACTTCTATAAGCAATTTATCTAAAACTATTTAGATACTATATATCCCCTATACGTATATCTTATATAGGTATATTATAACCTAATATTAGATAGGGAGAAGTAAAAGCGCAAGTTAAAAGGGCCTACTAAATAGTATTAACCTTAGTCCTAGCCTAATAACGCTTAGTAGGTATTTTATAAGTTACGCGCTACGTTTATATAAGCTTTACTACTTTACTACTTTAACCCTAATCTACCCTTAATAGTAATTACTAACGCTTCTAACTATGCCTATATTGGTATACTTTTATAGCCTTTAGGATAGGGAGATTAACTTTACTAGCACTTAATTACATATTATAGTTAGAAGCTTACTAGCTTAAAAGTATAGTATAATATATATAATAAGGAACTACTTACTATAGTATAATGCTTTAAGATATAGCGCTACTATCTTAAATATACCGTGTATGTAACACGCATGCTCTGCGATTATAATAATCTTAGGTATTTTATAACCACTAAGAGCTTATTTACTTACTAGGCCCAGTATACTAAAGAACTAGCTAAGTTTAATTTTAAGATTAAATATAAGCTAGGTAAAGTAAATCCCGCTAATATACTATCCCGGTACCTAGATTATACTAAAGGCTTTAAAGACGGCAGTAAGAGGATAGTCCTTAATGCTATACTGCCTATATTATAGTAAAAGTTGCGGGTTATAGGCCTTGTGGGCGGCCCTAGTACTACTATACTATACTAGTAAGTAGTATACGTGTAGTATATAAGCGACCCTTATAAACTTAGCGCTAGCGGACTAGAGTATCCTACTATTCTCTTTAAAACTAGCCTAACTAGCCTAATAGCGCTTAACCTTAGGGAAGACCCCTTAGTATAGACTATAGTCCCCTATAATAATCTAGCAAGTTACCTATATATTATATATTACTTTGCTAGTACTAACTTTATATAGAGTCTTATGCTATAGTAAGAGGTAATAGTACTACTTTAGCTAGAACAGCGTTTATAAAATACCTCCCTAAGTTACTAGTTAATTTTATTTATAGAGTATAAAAAAGGGATACCTTTACACGCTTTATATATAATTAGTTAACCTAAAAATAAGTTCCTACTGGTAATAAGGATTATACCCTTAATAATTAAGGACTTTTAAGATAAAATAATAAGGTCTAGGTGCTAAATTATATACTACTATAATAGGAGATCCTTAAGCGGAATTATAACGATCCTATAGGCGGCCACTATAGTTTTAACCGTACTTTTAAGGTAATTATATAGAAGTATATTTAGAACGGCCTTACCTAGGACCTTTGTAAATATCTAGATAATTATAATACCTATTAATGCTTTAAATCGCGCCGCTATAAACCCTATAGTAAGCTATAGCCTCTTTAGGTCCCTACCTAAGCCTAATAGTATTATTTACTTAACTTTATTACGGATTTCCTAGAGTCTAAAACTCCTAATAGCGTAGAGTATAACTCTATCCTTATTCTTATAGACTATTTTATAAAGCTAGTGCGCTACTATTTAGTGTATAAGATAATTAATGCTATATAACTTATAGAACTCTTATTTAAAGTTTTTATGTAAATAGGGCCTTTAAATAATATTATCTTTAATAGGGGTAATATATTTATAAGCGAGTACTAGAGTACTATATGCTACTATCTCCGCGTTTAACGTAAACTTAGTACTATATTTTACCCGTAAATAGATAGTTAGATAAAGAATTAGAACTAAAAATTTAAGGTATATCTACGTATATTTACGAACTAGGAATAGTCTAATTAGGCCTCCCTACTTAAAGAAGTAGCCTTCGCCTATAACTTTAAGGTCTATACTATAATAAAGCGTTCCCCTATTAAGCTCGCCTATAGCTAGCTACTAAACGTTCCGGATAGAGTTTTAGATAGCGTCTAAAATACCTAATAAGGTAGAAAGGGATTTAAGTTAATAAATATCTAACTTATAGAGACGTATTTATAACGCCTACGCCTTATATATAAGGCGGCGGCGGCGTTAATAATATATGCCTAAAAGCTTTAGGTAAAATACTATAATTATTATTACTAAGCTAAGTACTTTACCGTTAGTAAATAAGTCCTACTCTTCTTTAAGAACATCCGCACAAAATATCCCTATAAAAAGCTTAACTATAAGTTTATAGGACTGTTTTAAATCCTAAAGTGTGTAGGGTAGTAAGTATATAAGCTAGAGCTTTTACCTATTATAGTATAGCTCTACCTAGTCTTTTATATCTCCCTATTAGAGCCTTATAGGTTACGCCCTAAGTTTTAACCCCTAGTAGTAAAAGAGCTTAAGGAAGGCAGCTAGGAAGTAGAAGTAATTATCGCCTATTAAGATTGTGCTAGATAACTATAGTATTTTATTAAATAGCTAGAATGGCTAAATAAGTATAATAAATAGAAATACGAGATAGAATTTAAGAATTATTAATAATTGCTAGATAAGTACTGTAAGCAAAACACCCTAGCCTTATAGTTAAAGCGTAGGCGAAAAATAAGCGCTGCTATTAAGATATAACCTATACTAAAGTGGAGTAGAGGACGTTTTAAGGAATTAAAGAATAAGTAACGCTTATAGTAAGAACTACGGCATATATATAGGGTAAAGTTTTAATTTATTAGTATCCTATATAAGCTATACTCTAATATAACCTAACTATGCTAGTAATCCATAAGCGACTTATAAGCGACTTATAGGTAAGGCTATAGCGTATACTAGCAATAAAGCTTAATTTAAAAAGCACCCTTTTTAGACTTAGTCCGTTACTCTATACTAGCTTAATAGATTATTTATATTAAAAAATAGGCCTATTTATAACTAGGGTCCATTTAACTAGGGTCTATAACCTATTAGTAACCTATTAGTAGTAACCTATACTAATAACTTATATACTATTTTATATATATATTATATAGATAATATATAAGGCTAAAGTATAGATTAGCGGCAGATTTAATAGGTATATAGCCTTACCGTCTATAAATCTGGCTATATAAAAGTAACCTTTAACCTACTTACAAAGTATATATAGCGCTATACTAGTATAATATAAGGCTAAAGCACAGTTAGTAGCGGATTTAATAATAATAATAATTCATTGCTTAACGTCCGATTTAGATCCCTATTAGGCCTACGCGGACTACTCCTTATATACATATAGGGAGAAAACTCTATATAAGAAAACCCCGTAATCTATCTCCCCGCCTTTTAGAACTCGCCTACGCGGCGCCTGCGAGTCACCTATAGTACTCCTACTACCTTACTTTTTAACCTCCTTAGAAACCACTACTGCCGTAATAAGCCTACAGACGCGCTAGTATTGTAAACTTTACTCTACTACTATAGAGTTATTAGGGGGCGCCCGTTGCTCGCCCCCCCACCCTTTATTACTATTTCCTTTATAACCCGGAACTGGTTTAGTATATTTTAACTAATAAGCTACTAGGTAACCGCCTTAAGGCCTTTTTATATTAAGAGCAGTGTCTTATAGTTCTCTATACTAGCTACTAAGAGTATTACTTTTTAGTTAGTATATAAGGGGTATAATAGTATTATATATTTTAGTGTCTGTTTTAGCCAGCTATATTTATATCTTAGGCTACCTACTAGAATACCCACCTAGTAAAGCTAGTCTTTTAGTCCTATTATTTCTATTCTTAAGAGTATTGCTATTATATTTTCTGCCTTTATTAGGCCTTCTTAGAGCCCTAGAGTATTTACCCCCTATAGCGTTAACTATGCTACGGCTTGGGTTCCTCTTGCCTTAGTTAGCCTCTGCACCTTTAACTCCTATACGCCTCTTTAGCGTTAGTCTAGCCAGTATTATACTATAGTAGATAGTTTCCCGGCGTTCTTTTATGCTTTACTTTAGCTCCTTTTTCTCTCTTGCTGTTATCTTTACTGGCCTCTTACGCGTTTCCCTTCCTCCTCTATATAGGCCTAGGCCCTAAAGCAGCACTATTTTTCTTCTGCTTTCTTTACCTGTTTCTCCAATATATCTTCCCTACTTTAGGGTTATTAGTTTATTCTCCTATAAGGCGCCCTAGGGTCCCTCTATAGTTTATTTAGGCGTATCTTAATATACTTTATAACATTAGAGTTACGTTCCTTTTACGCCCTTTATATTATAGCGGCTTTAATATATAGTTATAGGGGGGGAATATTAGCTTCCTTCTTAAGTAGTGCTGTGGCCGTTCGCTTATATCCGCCTATTATACTCTAAAGGCAGGCTGTTTAGACCTTTTAGAGTAGTTTAAGGAGTAATTTAGGGGGGCCTTTCTTAAATTCTCTAATGGCCTAAATACTAGACCTATACGCTATGGTTGGCCGGACAACTGCTATATATAGTAGGCGTAACCTCTAGAAGCATGGACCCTATATAGAGTTAACGATCCTAGATAATGCGATATACTATACTTGGCCCTTATAGGCCGCTTATACCGCATATACGCTTTACTAAAGCTTACTGTCTACCTGTACTCCTAATACTCTTAGGCTTTAAACTGGTTAACCCCTAAAGCCTTAAATATAAATTATATACTAGAGATCTGCAGATTAGTTGCGTTTTCTTATAAAATGGATTAGCTGGTATTTCTCTAGTAAGAATTAGACTTTATGTTGTCTTGCCTATTCTATATAGGTATTATAAGCTTTCTCTAGTGTTCTGCAATTCTTTACGGCTATTAGCCCGTATATAATTAGGTTTATATTATTAACAAAGCCTATTCTCTAGGTCGCCCTTTTTTAAAGGTGTTAAGCAGGTTGCTTATAAAGAAAAGGAAGAGTATAGGCAAGAGGGGTAATTCTTATGGTATTCCTGTTGCAACTGCGATAGGGGGGCTTTAGTATCCACTAAAGACTAATAATGTTTCTCTTTAACCTATAAACCCTTAAATAAATTATATAATCTATTCTAGGAAGCCTTTTACCCTAAGGATATATAGGAGACGCTCGTGGGGTATGTTATTATAGGCGCCACTAATATCTAGGCTAAGCATTAATACTACAAAGTCCCTTCGTATCGCCTATGTAGATTTAATAGTAGCAGCGAGTAGCGTAAGTGCTGATAGTGTTAAGCGGTTCTTTCTTACCCCTATTTAGCTTTATAGTAGTAGGGCGTGTTCCTTAGCCGTATCTGCTATATGGTCTGCTATTACCCTTTCTAAGATCTTACTAAGGGTATTCTCTAAGGTAATAGGGCGGTAGCTCCCTAGAAATAAGTAGTCTGCTTTGCCTTCTTTATATAGGATAAACGTTATTATAGCTCTTTTAAGTCTTAGGTAGTAGCCTATTATAAAGCATGCTCTAGCTATATCCGCAAGCTAAGGTGCTATTAGTAGTCCGTAGGTCTTTAGGGCTTTATTTAGAATCCTATCTAGTCCTAGTGCTATATTATTTATAAGGCGGCTAATAGTTCTGGCTATTTCTTTAGTTATTATATCACTATTAACCCTTAGGCGAGTTACTGGTGCTTTGCCTATAATATTGCTAAGGTCTACTAAAGCTAGTTAAGGGAAAAATCTTTTTATAAGGATTTTTGCCTTCTTATTATTATCGCTTATAGCCAGTAATTTACCTAGTCTTTATAGGGGCGGAAGGTGTAGGTCTTCTACTAGACGTCCCGCCTTTCTCTTTACCTATTTTATTATCTTCTAAAGACCTTTATTATGGGGGAGGCTTAGGTTAGTAGTATACTTATTAATAAACCGTCTCCAGCTATTCCTTACTTTTTTTTAGGGTATTCTTTAGCTGGTTTCTTATGTCTTTATATTATCTCTCGTCTTTAGGATTATAGCTACTTATATATTTTCTTCTTGCTCGTTATTAGCTAGTAATAAGAACCGCATATTATATGGACTATGCGTGTCGCGTATAGGGGCTCGGTTTTAAGACCGGGTAGTACTCTTTTAGCCCATTTTTAATTACTGCCTAGATCCTTTCTAGTCTTTAGTCGATTTCCTTAGGGGTAGCTAATAAGCCTCGCTTATTTAGTATTAGGTAGATTTCTTCTAGGTCTTAAAGTAGTTATTTAACTGTATTAAGGAAGCTATTTATCTTAAGCTTTCTTATTACATATCTTTTGCTATTTAGTTACGCCTTAATATTTAGATCTAGCTGTATTTAGATAGGGATATAGTTTAGAGTAAGCACCTATTCTTCTTTAGGATTGCACCTTTTAAGTCTCTAGTATAGGCCTTCGTCTATAAATATAAGGTTAATTATACTTTTGGCGGTGCCTTATTACCATATAATTACTTTTAGGGGGGTAGCTAGCTTAAGGCCCTAGGTGTCTATAGCTCTTAGTAGGCACTCTATCTATTGTTTAGCAGCAATATAGATACCTTTTTACCGTAGGTAGTAGAGGTTTATATCTTCTAGTAAGATAAACTCTATGTATTTAGTTTCTAGTAAGCTTATTACTAATATAATATTCTTTATTTATAGGACCCCTTTAACCCTAGGGTTATATACATTAATAATTTATACTAGTCCCCTATATGTCTAGATTATTACAACTATAATATATAGATTAACTACCTACTATAACTATAAGGATAGGCTAATAGCCTTGCTAATTATAAAGTATACGTATATAGCTGCTTTTAGTTTATATAGGAGCTAGAATTCTTAGGGGTAGTATATTAATTATATATAGGTATTATAATACGGCTCTTATATAGTAAGGATATAGTATTTCTCTAGGTCTAGACTGTCTAGTAAAGGCCTTACAAAATAGTGGTTTGTGTTGCCGCAGTTATACTATATAATGGATAGGTAGCGGACCCCTAGCGACGGTCCTTCGCCTCTCCTTTATTTCTTACTTTTTCTATTTCTACTTCCTCTAGGATATTTAGAACTTCTGTCTCTTATGTCTATACCCTAGTTACTACTTATTTTATATAGAGCTTTCTATTCCCATATTTTATGTTTTTACTAGCGCTTTTATATCTAAATCTATTATTATCTCTAGTTCCTCCCCTATTTTTACTGACTGGCTATATACCCTTTATAGGTCGGCTATAAATATTATATTTACCGCGTTAAATCTAATTCTTAATTATCCTAGTTTTAAGCTTGCTATAGCTGTCTATAGGGGTCTTCCTATAAGGCGTCCTCTTCCTTATATTCCCTGTGACCTTTATATCCCTATATAGTCTAGTAATATTACGCGGCGCCACTTCTAGCCTATTAAGGTTTGGGATAGCTAGCCTAGCCCCCTAGTACTAAAGGTAGGAAACGCTATAAAGGCACCTACGTCCCCCTAGCTTATCGCCTATTATTTCTATTCATATAACCTAGCGTATAGTTATTCCCACAGCTATTAAGCCCTTACCTTCCGCCTTCTGTATTTAATATAGTCTTTTTTCTCCTATACCTTATATATGCTTTAGTAGCAGTTTACGTATTTTATTTAGTCTTAATTTAAGCAGTATCTTATATTGTGGGGGCCTGTACAGTAGCCGTAGCACACCTGTACTGCGTATATGGATTAGGTATATCCCTATTATATATAGCGGTAGCATTATTCTAGGCGTAATCTATAGTTATAGAGCCTTACGTTGTATATAAGGCCATTTATAATTATTCCTTTTTAGATAAGGAGTTTTTATATTCCTAGTATATATATGCTGACAATAAGGGAGCTATATATTTAATTAGCGTCTCCCTTATAAGTTTCTGGCGACCTTTATATCCTTTTATTATTTTTATTATTTACTTAGTTTATATTTTCCTATTAAAGCTATTAGATTTAGGTAATCTTAAGGCCTAGTATAAGGCGTTCTATATGTTTTACTATCTTTTATATAGTTGCTATATTGTCCGCCTAGCGTTCCTTTTCTACCCTAAGGCTTATAGGAACCGCTAGGACTTTAACTAGGTAGTTTTTACGAAGCACTTTTATGCTAATACGTTCTCCTAGCCTATCCCCTACCCTTATAGCTCGTTCCTTTGCCTATTAGTCCTTTAGGGTAACTCTAATATCTCCGCTCCTAAGGTGTTAGACTATAACTACGTTATAGACCTCTTTACGAATCTCCGTAAGGACTTTTATTTCTAATTATCCCCTAAACCCCTCTACTTTTTCTATATTTGGTTATATTATAATTATATACCCAGTTATTATCTTAAGGGGGGTGGGTTCCCTATGCTGTGGAAGCGCGGCTATAGCGGCCTAGGTGCGGTTTGCCAGTAAGGGGGGTTTTTATTTATTTTTAATTTTACTTAGCCGTTAGAGGATTTAATTAAGGGTTTGCTAGAGGGGCGCCTAAGGTTTACTAGACTAGCGGAGCCATTCTACTAGCTATATTAATTCGTTATAGCTAATAGTTACTCCCCCGCAATTCTAGATACTAGACGCGTCTAGTAGGCTTTATATTTTATTAGATCCCTTTATAATAGAGGTGTTTCCGCTTTATAGTGTAGTATTCGCCCGTCTTTATTATAGAGGGCCGTTGTTAGGCGTGGATCTGGTGGTTGCGCGCGAGTGCGAGCCACCGTCGGTCGACGCGTGCCTCCCCTGCAATGCATACATCTTAGGGGGATTCTCTAGGTGTTTTTTAGGGTTCTTTTTGGTTGGTTTTGGTCTTTTTGGGCCAGGTGCAGCAAGAGCTCCTTTCTGTTCTTTTAGGCTTTTATATATACTCTGCAGCTTCTATTAAAGTTATATAATAAATAGTTTAATAGTTTTTAAGATATTACGATTTAGGGGCTAAAATAAAGCCAAATTACTATATCTTAAAAACTATTCAACGATTTATTATACAACTTTAATAGAAGCTATAGGGTGTATATAAAAGCCTAAATCCAAATTATTACAATTTATTATTAAGTGGTTGTTAAAATATTAAGGTGCGGGTTTAGTAAATTTTGGTAAGGGTTAAGGTGGACGGGGTCGCCCGTGTAGACGGGTCGCCTATAGGATACGCTATAGTCCTTTCTTTAACCTAAAAGCTACTTTTTATTTATCGCCCTCTTTAATCCTAATCTAGTAATATACCTACTTTAGATTTATCTTTATAAAGATTTACGCATTACCTATCCTATTTTAGATTTTGCTAATTAAGGGTAAAATATACCTATTCTTCCTAGTAATGCTATTTAACTATTTATAGTTAATATATAGTCTAAGCTTTCCGTTCTTTATTAGTACGAATAATACTAGATAACCTACTAATAACTATAATAGTCTAATATATATCTTTTATAGATTCTCTTAAACAAATTCGTTAAGCATCAGGATTTTTTTAGGCGCGTTATTGCGGCGATTTGTAGCGATTTGCTACAAATATATAAGCTACTTTGTACAAATTAAGCGAGTTAAGCAGACCCTAATTTTTGGCTGTAATAAAAATGCAATAAAAATGTAATAAAAATACTATAAAACCGTATAAAGCGCTACGAAGCTCTATACGAAGCTCTATATAAAGCTTTGTATAAGGTTCTATATAAGGCTTTATATAAAGCTCTATATAAAGCTCTATGTATAAAGGCTTTATATAAAGCTCTATATAAAGCTCTATACGAAGCTCTATATATAGAGGCTCTGTATAAGGCTCTACGCGAAGCTTTACGCATAAAGGCTTTATACGAAGCTCTGTATTGGGTCCCCACTATATTCCTAATAGCCTTTACACATACCTCTGCTAAGTATACCCCCTATATACACCTAGGTAGCCACTTTATTTTTTACCCTTCCTTCTTTATATCCTCCCTACCTAAGGAGATACCAGAATGACAACTAGTAGATAACCGTCGCTAGACCTAGATATTTGTTGCTAGAGCTAAATAACCGTCGTTAGAGCTAGACAGCCGTCGCTAAAGCTAGATAATTGTCGCCAGAGCTAAATAACCGTCATTAGAGCTAGATAACCGTCGTTATTACTAGATAACCATTGCTAGAGCTATACGGCCGCTGCTAGAGCTATATAATAACCGTTTAAACGACTAACTAGCGAACACTAAACAATTTAATTAATTAATTAAATTAAGGTAATATAGATAGGTAGGCATAAATAGGTAGGTATAGATAGGTAGGTATAAATAGGTAGGTATAGATAGACAAATAGGTAAATAGGTAAGTAGGTAGGTAGGCAGGTAGGTAGGTAGATAGGTAAGTAGATAGGTAAGTAGATAGGTAGGTAGATAGGTAGGTAGGTAGGTAGATAGGTAAGTAGGTAGGTAGGTAAGTAAGTAGGCAGGTAGGTAGGTAGATAGGTAGGTAGGTAAATAGGTAAATAGGTAGGTAGGTAGATAAGTAAATAGGTAAGTAGGTAGATAAATAGGTAGGTAGATAGGTAGGTAGATAGGTAGCTAAGTAAATAGGTAGGTAGGTAGGTAGGTACTAGGCTAATTAACAATTTAAAGCCTTTATAAGAGGCTTCCCCCTTAACACTTAAGTAGATAGCTTTATATTTTATATAGTTATAATATAAATATATTTAAAAGTATATTATAGCAATCTATAGAAATATATAATATAATAATAATTTATATAGTTATAATTTATACAGTTTATATAGTTTATATAGTTTATACAGTTTATTTAATTTATATAGTTTATATAGTTTATATAGTTTATATAGCTTATACGGTTTATACAGTTTATTTAATTTATATAGTTTATATAGTTTATATAGTTTATATAGCTTATACGGTTTATACAGCTTATATGGTTTACGCGCTATTTATTTATAGGGTAGCAAAAAGCTAGCATTAGCCTGGTAGTTGAGCATTTTGCTGCAATTTCTGCGAATTTGTTGCGAAACGCGCGGTTTGCGCGACTGCGCAAATCGCACAGTTTGCAGCAATTTGCTGCAATTTGCAACAACGCGCCTAAAAAAAATCCTAATAAGTGCTCTTAACTCGTCTTTAGTTAGCTTATAGATTAGAAAGAACTTTAGACTTATTTCTAGTTCTAATTCTATCTTATAGTCCTATACTATATACTTTAATAGCTTTTTACTTTTTAGGCTCTATAGTTTCTTACTATATTTATAGTATCTTTTTAGTATATAACTTAAATCCTTCTTAGTTTTATATAGGTTACTCTAACTTAGTACTATACTATCTTAGTCTATTATCGCATTTTATGTTATTATATATCTCTAATATTAACCTAACCTACAACCCAATTAATCTTTAGATTATATTTCTATAACTAAGGTATACTTAATACTGCCTTATCCTATTCTAACGGTAGGATATTAAAAGATATCTTAATTTATATTCCTTTAATAGTTATCTAAATAGGTCCTATTTTAAGATTAATAACACCTCCTCTATAGGCTATTAGATCTCCTAAAATTATAACTAATAGGTAAAGATGTTCCTTCTATCTATAAGGTAATCCAATTTTTTCTACTATTAGTAATATATAGTTTCTAATTGCTTTACTATCTATTAGTACTTTAAACTACTAATCTTACTAATTAACTTATAAATTTAGGTATTGTTTTTAAATTCCTTTAAGGGTTTAAGGCTTTACTACTAGCTCCCTCTAGTTCTATAGGCCTCTACTTTTCCTAACTATTAGCTATTTAATCCCGCCATACCCAGCCCACCCCCTAACCAATACCTAGTTCGCTTTTATCCTTAATATACTATAGATATATATTCTCTAAGTATTCCTATTACAATTATCTATCTAAGCATTCTTCTATAAGAAATCTTTTTAGTTAAAGTATTAAGTCTTTTAACTCCTAAACTTCTATTAAATACTATCTATATATATATCTAGTAGTCCTATACTATTGCTCTTTTAGCGCCTAATATATTCTTATAGGGTACTTTAGATTTTTTTCTTTAGATTTTTATATATGTTATATATATTACCTATATATATAATTTATACCAATATATAATGTGCTAGATACTTTAAGTTAACTCTAGGTTTATCTTTATCCTTAAGTTTAAACCTCTATCTTACTAATCTAAACGTTACTACGTTAGGAAAATTTTTACCAGCATTTTTGCAGCATTTGGCAGCATTTAGCGGCTAAATGCGCATTCCGCGCACTATAACGTGTAGCGTATAGTATTAACTAAGGTGCAGCATACTGCCGTATTTAATAATGCGATGCAGTATACTGCCGCATACTACTATATTTAATAACGCGGTATAGCTAACTACTATATTTAACAATACGGTGCAGCTAACTGCCGTATTTAATAATGCAGTGCAGCTAATTGCGCATTTTGCACTTAATGCGCAATTAATATATAATGCCCTCCTCGCGCATTTTATATATTTTACTCTTCCTATATACTTAATAGTATTTGCTTAGTTTATATAGTTAGTGCAAAATTATATTATTTTAGATAATTTAATATATAGTGACGGTTCTCTTCTACCTGCCTACTTACCGACCTACCTATCTACCTGCCTACCTGCCTGCCTGCCTGCCTGCCTACCTGCCTGCCTACCTACCCATCCGCCCGTCTATCTGTCTATTTATCTATCTATCTGTCTATCTATCTATCTATACCCACCCATCTATGCCTACCTATCTATGCCTACCCGTCTATATTATCTTAATTCAATTAATCGATTAAATTGTTTATAGTGTTCGCTGGCTGGTTATTTGAACGGTTGTCTAGCTCTAGCGGCGGTTGTATAGCTCTAGCGACGGTTATCTAGCTCTAACGACGATCGTCTGGCTCTAGCGACAGTCGTCTAGCTCTGACGATAGTTGTCTAGCTCTGACGACGGTCGTGCAGCTCTGGCGACGGTTATCTAGCTCCAGCGATGGTCGTCTGGCTCCGGCAACAATCGTCCGGCTTTGGCGACGGTCGTCTGCTGGCTGTCGTTCTGGTGTCCCCCTAGGTAGGGAGGATATAAGGAAGGAAGGGTAAAAAATGAGGTGGCTACCTAGGTGTATATAGGGGGTATACTTGGCAGAGGCATGTATAGAGGCTATCGGGAATATAGCGGGGACCCGATGCGGAGCTTCGTGTAGAGCCTCTGTACGCAGAGCTTTGTGTAGAACCTCCGTACGCAGAGCTTCGCGCAGAGCCTTGTGCAGAGCCTCTGTACGCAGAGCTTTATATAGAGCCTTGTGTAGAGCCTCGTGCAGAGCTTTGTGTAAGAGCTTTGTGTAGAGCTTCGTGCAGAACTTCGTGTAGAGCTTTGTGCAGAGCTTCGTGTAGAACTTCGTGCAGAGCTTCGTGTAGAGCTTCGTGCAGAGCTTCGTGTAGAACTTCGTGCAGAGCTTCGTGCAGAACTTCGTGTAGAGCTTTGTGCAGAGCTTCGTGTAGAACTTCGTGCAGAGCTTCGTGTAGAGCTTCGTGCAGAGCTTCGTGTAGAACTTCGTGCAGAGCTTCG
>Ga0307515_10004569_pt1 | contig 28506 bp, 41 predicted proteins | sample 17_EM_MG_FD_194513 | JGI IMG/M metagenome (GOLD analysis project Ga0307515, IMG submission 194513) | Populus trichocarpa ectomycorrhiza microbial communities from riparian zone in the Pacific Northwest, United States - 17_EM | ecosystem: Host-associated > Plants > Roots > Unclassified | place... | reverse complement strand
GGGGTGCAAAAGGTAAACTATTATTGGCTCTCTGGGGTTGTGTGGTACGGCTTACCGACCCGTTATCCGTAGATATATCTGACCTGGATCTCGTTGATCGATTGTCAGATGGCCGTGTTGATCTCACGTATGGAAGGTAAGATTACCTCTCTTTCTCCATTCTACGACCCTAAGAGGCTTTACAGTTCGTTGGAAATTTTTGGTGGATCGTTGGTGAAGTTTGACGAGCTCGTAGCTAAAAGTCTGTCTGTCGTGGAGTCAGAAGGGTTAGCCGAGAAATAATCGAATCATTTCATGTGGCAGTGACGTCTTGGGCGAAGTGGCATGACGCGCTTAGCCTGGCAACCGGTACCCCGCTCATCGGCATTCTGTCCTCTCCCCAGATTCCTCTACTGTCCTTCGCTCAGCAAGCTTTCGACAACCTGAGCGTCGGTGGCGCCCACCGCGTCAAGTCAAATAGCCGACAGCGCCCCACGAGGTTTCCGTTCACCCGCCGCACTATCCAGAACCACAAATTATCGCTCAGCTTACGATTCCGAGCACACTCAATACCGAGGTCGCCCGGAGTTTCTTTCCGATTGCAAGCCTCTCTCCACCGAAACCCCGTCATTTCCTTCAAGTTCCTGACAAAACCCACCCAGGCCTCGTGCCCCCTTCGGCTTCAGTAGCTCCGCGACACAGCTCAAACTCCCCAGGCAATAACTCCAGTTTAATATCCATAATCTCTCGACGGTCTATCGGCCATGGTGAGTAGATAGATTATGTATTGCCGATATGAACGTCAGGGGGAACTGTTGTGATGCTGTCGTCGCTGTTGATGATACGTGAAGGGAAGCTTCCCCCTAGTAGACTAGAGGGTAGTATACTATTGCCGGCCATTCTCCCCAACTTCCTCCTTCCCATCCACCTTGATTATGCCTTCTTTCACTCGATTGAAGCGGCCCCTGGTATCTAACAAACCTTCTGCTCCTCAACAGAAATCGACAGACATTCGCTCATCTCCTGAAGCTCTCAGCCCGGAAAAGAAGCTTCGGCCATCGGAACCTCACCCGATACCCACCAACAACCCCGCCAGCCAGTACACGCTCCTAGAGAAACTCGGCACCGGTAGTTTCGGTACTGTGTACAAGGCAATCCATAATGAGACCAAGCAGATCGTCGCAGTCAAGCAAATAGGTAATGGTTCACTCGCCACTTTCCGCCCGTGTGAGTCTGACATCAATCCCCCCCCCTCATTGCAGATCTCGAGGACTCTGACGACGATATCTCCGAAATCCAGCAAGAGATCGCCAACCTCGCTCAATGTGACTCGGAATACGTGACGCGGTACTATGGATCGTTCGTGGTCGACTACAAGTTGTGGATTATCATGGAGTTCCTCGAGGGCGGTTCTTGCCTTGATCTCCTCAAGGCTGGCATCTTTTCAGAAGCCCACATCGCCATCATATGCCGCGAACTACTCCTTGGTCTCGACTACCTTCACAGTAAGGGCACTATCCACCGTGACATCAAAGCCGCCAACGTTCTTCTTTCCGCTTCCGGGAAAGTCAAGCTCGCCGACTTCGGTGTCGCCGCCCAGCTCACGACGACTCTGAGACATACCTTCGTCGGGACTCCGTTCTGGATGGCCCCAGAGGTTATCCGCCAGGCCGGGTACGACGCAAAGGCAGACATCTGGAGTCTGGGTATCACCGCTATCGAAATGGCGAAAGGAGAACCCCCGTTGGCCGAGTATCACCCTATGCGCGTCCTTTTCCTGATTCCCAAGGCCAAACCACCCGTATTAGAGGGAGATTTCTCTCCACTATTCAAGGAGTTCGTATCACTTTGTCTGACTAAAGACCCTTCAGCTGTGCGTTATCTATCAAACGCCAAGTCGGCTGCAATTCATCTGATCACATGCCCTATAGCGTCCGACCACGAATGAATTACTCCAACATCGGTTTATCCGGGGGGCTCGGAAGACTGCCTACCTCACTGAGCTCGTCGAACGCTACCGGCAACGCACACCTGGGCGGGCGCCCCAGATGTACCAGGCTACGGTTCGGAACTGGGACAGTACAAGGTCTATGCAGAGCGAATGGATGTTCGACACTGTCAGGTCCGCCGCAGCGATGGGGACTTACCGGAGCATGGAGAAGGATCTCATAACTCACCATGGGTCCGAGCCATCCGACCATGACGATGATTCCATGTACGGTGTGCCACAACAGGGCTCGTTCAACACCGGTGGTGCCACGAGAGGAAGCGATCCGGTGGGTTTGGGAATGCATCTGCCTGATGCGGCTCACTCGACGGTCGTTATCAAGACGCCTCCTGACGAGAAGGATATTCCTGTGTTGTTGCTTGCGGATGAGGTGTCATCGGAGAATGCAGATATTGCTGAAAGGCCCTCCACTCCTCCATCTCAGGAGCCTCCTCCGGCCTACACGGGCTCGGTCCGATCGTCTAGGAGATCATCCTATGCGACGAGAAGCATGAGGGACGGACGAGGAACAGTATTGAAAGAGGCAGACTTGGGGAGTGGAGTGGATACGATTCGTCCAGTGAAGAAGGTGGATACGGCCGGCTCGTTACGGTTGTCGCGCGAGTTCGTTGGGTCTCAGAGGGACGGTAGCTCTGGTTCCTCTCCACCCTCTCCCGTTACACCCAAGTCGCCGCACAAGAGAGCGCTGAGCGATTCTATGAAGGCTGGCCAATCAATCGTGGATGATATCATCTTGCCGATCTGCGAAAGGGTGAGTCGTGGGTCTTGAGATCCTCGGTCCATTCAATTCGGCTGATCGCACGATTTAATTGCAAGACAATTCGCGACGATATGGACGCTCGGGAGATTGAATCTCTCAGCATGATTTCACGTGGTTTCTCTGAGCTCAGGGACGTGAATCCAGATCTCGCATACAACTTGATCGTCGATATCCTCGCGGGCGTCAATGAGTGAGCTTGTTTCGATCACGAGATCATCCACCCGTGCCTTCCACTTTCTAACGCGGATTTCCGGTAGGAATAACGCCGTGAGGCAGCATATTAATACTTCGCGGGTTTTGTTCCCGCACAAGCGTGTCATGAGGAAGAGCGAGATTACTTCAAAGGGACTCGTGGTGACGGAAGAACAAGAGATTAGTGGATTGCCTTCGACGTCGGATCCCTTGGTTGCGGAAGCCGACCCCGTACGAAGGTCTCCCATCGCGGACTTGTTGTATATGCGTTGGCTCGATGGTTTGAAACTCAAGTGGCCGAGCATCCTATAGACTTCTTCCAGCCTCTCCCAAGGATCCCCCACACGGAAACCCACACCTGTCCTGCCCTGCTGTGCACGCAAGGGACTTTCCTCCTCTCGTTTTTAGATGTTCGTGATTTCCTTATTTTCTGCTCGTACACCCTTCTGTATGTGTTACTTCCTACTTTCCATTGCCCTGACGATCTCTTCGCGGACCACATTCTCCTACATCTACTTGTACCCGACCACCTATTGCACGAAAGATGACGACCATTACGTACCCTCGACGATTTGTAACTTGGTTTTTGTTTTAACCCAGAGTCGCGTCTCCCACTTCCCACTCCTTACTAATGTATAATGCCGTCCACCGTTTATCATACGGCCACTCTCGTTTGTTGTTGGTTGGACGACCTGTTCTCCGGTGTTTTACTTGTTGTGTTTCTCAGTGTACACATGGACATAAATACTACCTACTCTCACGACTACCGGTACCTGGGCGCTTCTCCATGTTGGGGTTTTATGTGGATGACGTCGACACATCAAGGGGTTCTCCCCCTGCGCTCGTGTTCTCACAGGTTGTCCCTTCATTCGACTGTCGGTCCCGTTCGCTTGTTGGCTCCTCGACAAAGTCCGGATCGGTACGTCAATGGGTTGCCCCCCCCCCCTGATGCCGCAAGTGACTCTTCGGATGATCTGCAGACTCCACTGATCCACCCTAGGCCCGCCTCCACTCTTCTCGCGAGAACGGCGGTGCTGCCATCGTGGGTAAGTACGGCTCTCGGCTTGGCAGTGAAGCTTTGAAGGATGGACCCTCTCCCAAAACAAAGGCTTACGTTTTACTGTGACTGCCTTTGCTGGGGTCGGTTTTTTTATTGTCCCTCGTGCCAACGCCACGACCGCCGAGGCGGAAAACCGAGTTTGGGAACGTCTATCTTGTAAGCTTTGTTTTGATTTTAATTTTTTTTATTCAACATTTTTCTTACGAGTCGGGTCCCACGATCCCTTCATCGCAAAGCGGTGCTCCTGCCCCCCCCCCCTCCCAACTACTGTATTTGATCCGGTCAAAACCCGAAAGGAACACAGGTGAATCCACTGAAAGAGGACCCTATGTCGCTTTGTAAGTTACTTGGCATACTTGCTGTTCGCCGGCTATGACCGCCTCCATCTCAGTGCCACTGCCTCATTGTTTTCGGCCGCTTCTCGGCCACTGAACTCCACTCCACAACATACACAAAAACTGTTTTCGTGGGATGCGGTTGGAATTCAAAAGAAACCTACTACTTACTGACATTCCAATGTACTATTTTCGTCTCGTCCGCAACCGGCTACACACATACACACACACACACACACATAGATACGTACCAGTAGGGATCCCACACTATGTAGTATCTTTACACTCCGTAAGTGACATCTGAGAAACTCCCACACACAAATAGAACTGAACAATCAAAAACGTCGAAGTGACACGCCAGAGGTGAGTACAGTGTGGCAGGGTCGTGCAATGCGCAGTCCTCACTATTGGCGTGATTCCAAGATGCGTGCGGTTTGGAAGACAATACCCCCGGCCCGCGACCCAATGGAAAAGGGTCCTGAAAGGCCTCCAGGTACTCACCTTGACTGACGTACGCACGTCGTGTGGCCCTCGCAAACAGTCACGTCCAAATATTCACCTCGGCGGAAAATATCGGGTCAGGGATGCAGATTCTGGTTAGCAGCTTTGTGAGGTTGCCAAGACGCTTGCTCCCCCCTTTTTTCCCCTTTCTTTTAGAGCGGATTTAACAGCGCCCAGCGCCTTGAATAATGTACCATCAACGCGCTGGACAGAAATGACGCTAAACGCAGGCGGGTCATCCCCCCATGGCTGTCGGCCAAGCGTTCCGTTGAGGCTTCGAACATCTTCAAACTGAAGGTCATTTGCGACACGCGCTCTCCCATGAGGTCCCAGGCCCAGGCAAATGCGCACAAACGTAAAGAGCTTCCTCACTCAATCTGATCGATCTCCGTCTTAACACCATCGCTGTGCTTCCATCCATTCACGCTCCTTGCAACGCGCCCGCTCGCGACAAAGATAACAAAGGGATCGGATCGAGAAGAGATTACAGCACTGGAGGCAACGGACGTTATCTGCTTGTCGTGAAATTCCATCAGGTTCAAGGGACGGAAAGGGAGGCACATTATCATTCTGTTTTTCTTCAAGAAATGTCCTGAAAGAGTCCCCAGGATACTACTAATTATCCATACAATGGGCTCGGTGTGTCATTAAAGGCATCATACGTTCGTGGTCGTCGGGGGGGTAGATGCAAGAGTGGGGAAGGGCAAGAATACTGGTGTACCAAGAATCACAATACCGTCCAAAAAAAGATGGGATGAAGCGGTCCGTTGGTATGGAGAGGGAATACTGTGTGCTATGCGGGTCCATTGTGAGAGAAAGGGGGCGATAGTGTCTAGTGTTCGAGAGAGAATGTTGAGTAGCTTGTGAACTCCCACGTTTCACCAGGCGTAGAACACGACCGTGAGGAAGATAGCACCAAAGGCACCAGCAAACTTCGACATGGTTGACTGCATCGATCCGTTGTTGCCAGATTGGGATGTGTTGGTACCGGTGTTGCTGCCGCCACTGGGGCTCGGTTGGCTGTCCGTGCTGGTGGGGGGGTTGGCAGGCGTAGAGGAAGAAGTAGCGGTCGGGATCGAAGAGTACGATTGGCCGAGAACTCCATTAGCTCGTGCGACTGGCGAGGTGCCGTCCATCGAGTTCTGATAGGCACCACTATCGGCAATGTCTGCAACGCTCTCCAATTTCCATCCAGTTTTGACCATGACGGGATGAGCATCTTCGAAGGCCTGAACACAATTGTTGTCCAAATCGTGCTCGAGGATCATCAGACCTGGAGACTTCGGGCCGTTGAGCCACTTTGTCATACTAGCGTTAATTGCTGAGAGCGTAGTGGCTCCGGTGGACAAAGTCCAATCACCCGTGCTAAAAAAAGACGGATAAGATGAGTCTCGTGCATCATTCCATTCAAAAGCGCGCGCCTCACTCTTGATTCCAGAAGACGGTTTGCAGTCCAAATATCTCCTTTGCAATGGCCCTTACTCGGTTATCGGCCTCGCCATATGGAGGTCGCCAGTACCTCGGAAGTCGGCCGCCCTGGGAATTACGGCGTCAAGAAAAAGAAAACTGATCGGAAAACGCCAGACGACACTCACCGTGGAATTCTTCACGATTTCCATTGACCAACCGAGTTCCCCGACGACCTCGAGATTTGACAGCGTCGTCATGTGGCGATGTGACCAGGTATGAATCGCAATGTCCAAATCGAGCTCCGCGAACGCCCGGGTGAACAACGCGGGGTTTTGCTTGATATTGTAACCGATCATGAACTGGGTCGAAGGCGTCTTAGTCTCTGTCAGGAAGTCATACAACTTGGCGGATCCCTGTGTTTCGGAAGAAGAACGGTACATGAGTCAACATGGTTCCATCCAGGGGATAGACAGGGCTGCGCAAGCGCTTACAAGAGAGGGGCCATCGTCAAACGAGATGGCTACCACGCCATCAGGGGCGTCCCAGATATCGTTTGGATTCCTACACCCTGACGCTCCGGAGCAAATCTCTGGGCCCGCAGCGTTTGAGCCAGAGGGATAAACGACGTTTCCTCCAGAGACTCTCGCCAACGGATGGTTTGGGATCTTCCCGGCAATCACGGCCGAGTTCAGGGCATCGGTCCACTCCTTGGGCATGTTGTTCACGTTGGGGGTAAGGCCTGGGAATCCCGCAGACCATTCTGGACTGCCGACCGGTACATAGGCGACGCCATCGCTAGGTTTGTCTCCGTTTTGCCTCTTGAAGAGTCGCTCGACTGGGTGTCCTGCTTCGTGATACCATCTAGATGGGAGAGAGCGCTTTACTTTTTCCGATGAGCAGTCTGAACCATCCGGGTGGGGGGTCGGGTGAGCGAACGTGAGGAGGGGGAGGAGCAAGAGGACAGAGAGGACCGGGAGGACCATGGCGAGGCCTTGGAGGGGGAGGGGGACTAGGGTGGGAGGAGGAGGAGGGGAGGACAGGGACGAGCTTATCCTCCGTCTCGCTTTTTAGCTTGTCCGCATCCTTTGGCTTCTCCCAACCTCAACGGAATTTGGTTCACGTCTCAGATCAGTCAACTCTCTTTCTTTCCCCGGACTCTCGGCACGTCACTCGGCAATCATTAAGACAAGTTTTATAAAATATAAAATTCTACAAAATATCAAAAACAAAAAAAGCAACAATACTATCTAGTTGGTCACTTATACTGGTTCCTCAGAACCAGCACGCCTCCCTTCAGTTGGGCGACCTCCTTGATTAGCGAAGTAAACTTAACCTTCTTGGCCTCGTCTGTAAGATAGGGGGTGAAATGTTGGATGCAGTCCCTCGTGGACGCGCTTGGAGCGTTTCGCAACCAGTCGATGACCATGCTGTCCTCAAGCTCCCCATCGATGGTGGCTTTCCTTCGCTTCTTGGGCGCTGTCCCACTAGTCGATCCGTTCGCACCGCCCGGCGAACCGGCGTCCTCGGCTTTTCGCTTGTGTGAACTGGGCTTTGTCGCGCTCGTGGGACTTCCTGGAGTCGTAGATGTCTGTGCCAGAGGACTGACAGCACGTCCGGCCTTCGGCTGATCTCGGGGGACCTTCGGACTCGTCGCTCGTTTCGCAACCAATGAGTGCCCGCTCTGTGCCGGTACAGGTGATGTTGGTCGCGATCCAGAACCTCCCGGTAATGATGCCTTTACCTGAGCGTTCGGCTGGTTTGTGCCATTGTTCGACGTGGTCGGTTGCTGTGACCCCGGCCGAGGCGGTGGCGCTTGGATCGCAGGTCCCGTATAAGTTTGAGACGGATCAGGTTCCTCTTCCTCCTCCTCCTATTCACAAACAGGTAAGTACCTCCGAAAAAGGGAAAGCTTGACCTATAACAGACCGAGCTGGCATACGGATTCTTGTCTTCGTCACTATCGTCGTACTGCCCGCTCTTGTCGTTCTTCTTCAGCATCTTTCGCATCTGCTTACCGGCCCCAGAGAGCTTCTGCTCGTCTTCGTCGTCACTATCTTCGAGGAGATCATCGTTCGCAACCGCCTTCGCTTTGCGGTACTCCTTCTTTATCCGCTCCTGCATTCTTGCCGTCAGAAACAATAAATCACTGCGGTCAAGTGAAATCACCTCCAACTCCTTGGCCTCTTCATCATCCTGATTATCCTCCGGGTACTTCTCGTCATCATCTGCAAAGTCCTCCTCGAAATCCAGTTCATCGGCATCCCCCTCACCACCGAGCTCCCTCTCTCTCCGTCGGTTTGCGTATTTCGATTCCTCGTCATCATCGTCATCTCCAAACAATGAGCCCTTGTTAACGGCTCGTAACTGACGTCCACCTGGACCCGCACTCTGGCCAGATTCATAAACGAGCGACGCAGTCTGGATGATATGTGGATTCGCGTTCTCCTCGACCTTCACGGCAGGTGAGTTCGGGTCTTGGGAACCTCCCCGCCCAGTGCGAGCAGCTAGCCACTGCTCAGGATTCCGGTGTTTTTGGTATGCGGCCATCTGATAGATAGCGTTAGAGTTACCCCCGAAAGACAATGCGTGGATACGCTCACCAGTTTCTCCGCCTCTTCCAAACTGAGAATTTTGTGGTTCGGTCTCTTCTGAAACCTGTACCACCGATGTGGAGGGACGAACTTGAACACGTTATCCGCTGTAGGCAAAAACATCGCGTGAGTCTCCGCCTTGCGCACATCGTCCAACATCCCAGTCCACGTTTGCGAGCCAATAGCGTCTTCCATGACCCACGGGTACCTCTCCTCCCTCCTCAACTGCCTCGTCGCCTCAGGCACCAAAAATACCTGCTTCGTCTTCTTCTGAAACTTCTTTCTCCCCGGGCCCTTTTCCTTCGGTTTCGCGGCGGCGGCTCCAGAAGCGCGTTCGCCATGTATCGGTTTTCCCTCCGCATCCACCATAACAATCTTCCCATCCGCCCCGATCACAGGTTTCCCATCCTGTCCCAACATCTGCTCAACAGCAACAGGCAAGCCTACCCCAGGTCCATCCCTCGATTCGGGCTCGCGTTTGAGATCCTTTCGGTTGAGTTTGATCGGGTGCTGCCACGTCTCGAGATCCACCGGCCGTCGAGACTCGAACTTCATCACGTCGTATCTCCACCCGTTGAGGTTCGAAGACATGAGTCTGAACTCCTGGAATTCGCCACTGAACGGTCCATTCGGATCCTCTTCCTCCTTGACTTTGGGGGGTGGCGGCGGCCTGCGCGGTCGGGGAGTGGCGTTGGGTGAGGGTCTTGGACCATCCACACCGTTCGGATGGGGTGGAGAGGGCGTAGAAGTTGAAGTAGGAGTAGCAGAACGCTTTAAAAAACGGTCTTTGTCCTTTTTTCGATTATGGAACAGAGGGGCGTTTGAGAACCTGGCCGGAATCGGTGGCTGACTGGTCTTTTGCGGAACCAGGGGTGGACCGTTCGCGGGCGTGCCGTTCGGTTTTGACTTGTTTACAGTCGAAGTTTCCACTGGAGATTGAGAGTCCATGGCTGGCAAATAACGAATGGAGGGAGACGATGGGAGTTGAGACCAAGGGGGATGGTGAATGGAAGTGGGAAGATCGTTCCAGCGAGTGAACGAGGAACAATAACGACGGGATGGGCCTAGGGAGAGGTGGCCTTATTACACTTTCGTTGCCAACAAAGCGTGTGTCGTTGCGGCCGGTGTGGTCGGCGCCGTCTGTGTCGACGTCCGGACAGTGAGGAGGATAAGCGTGAAGGAGGAGAACTGAACGCGCCTTTGCGCTGCACCCACAATATGGCGTCGAAAATTGGATTTGGAATACAGTCAAAAGCACGTTGATTTCCGATTGACTCGTGTAAAATAATCCAAAGCTCAGCGCTCAGCGGCCATCGTACAGGATAAAGATATAGACAACAGAAGAAGAGAAACCGACAAATAACAAGGATGGATCAAATAGGCTGAAGGTTAAGTAGAGAGAAAGCTAATAGCTGAGAACCTGTAGCGTCGGAATTATAAACACGAGCAGTGACCCAGACCTCGAACTAAAAAATTCACAACTATTATAACGATACAACGGGGGGAAATGGCAGACGAAAAAAAAAGGAGAGCGAATCAAGATGAGGGTGTTCCCGTCCTGCTGGTGACAACCCCATTTGTGCTTGGTCCGTCCCCAGGCGGGAAGGAAGATTGAGCGGATTCGCCCTCTGTAACGGGTGGATGACCAGGTGCTGGAGGCGCGCCCGGGTGTGGTGGTGGTGGACCCTGGTGCATGCCAGGAAACGGGGGGACGACGTGTTGACCGTACAACACTGGGTGTGGAGGACCACCAGGGTGGAAAGGGATGCCCTGCCGGAAGCCTTCTACCTCGTGCCTCAGCATTTCTATCTCCCTCGACATGTCTGCATGCGATTGCTTCATGTGCCCGATGAAATCAATGGCTGTGAGCAGGAAGCGAGGATCAGCAACACCAGGGAGACAACGAGCTGGAGACCTGTAGGGTACACGCACCTTTACTGAGGATCTCCCATTTACTAGCCTTCATGCCTCGATCCTGAGGCAGCTGGTCCCTCAACTCGTCGAATAAATCCTTCATTTCTCTCCGCCGTTTCCGCTCCGCCAATTTATGTGAGACTCGGAGTTCAGGAGAGCGAGAGTATGGTGTCTGTCTCGTGCTTCCGTCCTCTTTTGGTTGTGGGGAGGATTCATCGTCAGGGTTGGAAGATGTTTGACCGGCTTGATCGTTTAGAGTTGCCTGATCAGTCCCTGCCCGTAACTGCTGACCAACACCACGCGACGGCGGACGTGAACGTGAGCGCAAAGACCTCGTGGGACCTGCCGAAGAGGGAAGTGGTTGGGGCTCTGCCGGCTGGACACCCCCGCCCTGTATGAACCCTACGGGAGGTATCATCTGCATCGTAGCAGGCTGAGAGGGGTCAAATGTGGGATGAGGAGGAGCAGCTTCGTTGATGTCCATCGGTTGAGTGCTGCCTTCCAAATCCGTCGCACTGTGCGTCGGCCACGTGTCGCCGCCCGGCCGGTCTCCTTCCGGCTCCTCCGGTCCTCCTCCTGCAGGCAGAGCAGACATCCGTCTCTTCGGCTTTCGTTCCTCTTCATCCATCACAAGCTTAGGATCAATGTGCTGGGGTAGTTCAGAGCCGGCCTGCTTCCGTTTCTTACCAGCGATGGGCCTTGGCGGTTTGTGAGCATTGTCAGGATTGGTCGCCGGTGTGAACCCTGTTGTAGTTCAACCTCGAAAATCAGACGGCGTGCTCCCCCTGGGGTAAACAATTACACATCTGAAGTGCTCACCTGCATCCTCGGCTTGTTTCAGACTCCTCTTGTTCCGCGACTTGGTGCCAACGGCGTTGTTCGAGGAAGCAGCGACCGCAGAAGTAGCCATCCTCGTGGATCCTCCTGAGGGATCGTGCAGAAACGTGGGGGCCAGAGGGTTTGCGTGCAGATCTCCCGAGATTGGCCCTGGTAGACGCAGGAATGGTGGGTTCTGGGCTGCGTGAAGCTTTGAGTCTGTAATTGACCCTTGGCGGTGACTTTGTAAGAACTGGAGAGGCGCGAGTAATGTTACAGGCGGAAGCCTCGATGCTTTTGTGCCAAAGCCATCCGTCTGTTCGGATCCGATATTTGAACCAGAAATGCGCAGATCGACCGCTTGATCGCGCTTCGAAGCCGCCCTCGGGTCCAATCTCACCTTCATCGCGAGGTTTCCTGCAGGAGGGAAAAGCTGGCAGCACAGAGCGTGGCCGTTCGAATTGTGGGATTCCGACACGTCCCCCCTCAAGTTCACCTTATGTTCGGGGAGAAACCCACCATCCAACTATCTCTCTCATGATCAATATATATTGAACGTGGCAATAGGCCGCTCTCGAACAGATGAGTGCCTAGTTGATGTCGATGATGGTTGACGCTGTCCAATGGCGATTTACACTGTCCGCCCACCAAACCCTGTCCTGACCAACCAGTCCTTCTGGTCCCGTTCAAGATCCAGATACCTGTAGTATCCAGCCTTCATCCTTTGGCTGTTCCTCGTCTGCCTCCTAGACTGCCCGTACTGAGCAACTTCAGCCTCCTGAGCGGCAGCGATGCACGCCTCAACGCAATCGTCCGTGACAACCATCTCCCGCACCACACTTTCGTACTCCACAAACAGCCGTTGATCAAACGGAGGGATCACTAACAAGTCAGTTGCCAGCTGGTTCATCCGTAATCTATGGCTCGAGGATGCAAAGTCCAATTGGGCGTTACAAAGGGCAAATCCCGTCCCGGAGTTGGACCCTCCAGGATCTTCCGGACTCGTGGCCAAGGTGCCTAATGGCGGGTGTGAGCGGCTAGACAGCCACGATGTCAACGACAGGATCTCTTCGGCAACCTCGACGTCGTGGTAGTAGTGCGCGAATTCCTGAGGGGTCAAGTCGCCGGTTGGAAGAATCTTGTACCCAAGTTCATCGTCCACCGACGTTGGGTTTGACCAATCCTATCCGACAAAACGGCGCAACACCATTCAACAACTTCTGGATTGCCAAGAGCCGGCGATTCACTCACCGTATCGACACGCAGGACTAAGCGGGAGTCAAGATAGGATATGCTATCTGTGTATTTTGCGAGGCAACGGAACAACGCCCTGTGATGCGATTCATCCTGGGGTGGTAATGCCCACTGAGGAAACTGAGTACGTTTCTCTAGGACACCTTCCCAGTTATCCCGAGTCGTTTCTTGGAGGTACGCAGTGTCGGAATATCGAAGCGATCCCCCTAGTTGACATTGGTTGATGCACCACCTCAGGTCGACCACCGACCTGGTCTGCAGTGCGGAGAAGAAGCGCTCGTCCAGTTGTGTACCCTCAGCACGACATACGGCAGAGAGATAGGCGGCGGCAACGGGGATGGGGGGTTGGGTAAAGGATAGGATTTTCTGAACGGGCAATTGATCCAACGGAAGGAGGTTGATGTCTGGATGGACGAGCATCGGGGTAATGTCCGAAGAATAAGGTTGACCACCACGTACCATTGCAAGTTAGTACAACCGGCCGGCGACAATCGCGTATGATATTAATGACCGTTGGCCAGAAGTTGACATCGTCCCTATACAAGATGTCGACTTCCTCAAGGAGGATCAATGATTGTTTCGCCTGTGTTTGCAGCTTCTGAACGGACTCGACGACGGGGGGATCATCTTGCGGAGGTGGCGCTGGGACACCAAGCCCATCGTCCGAGACTATCTCGATACCCCCGATGTCTGGGATGTCAGTGCCATCAGAGGACCCATCCACAAGCCCCGGTTCCGCAGGGATCTGCACGCGGCTCACACCCAAGAACCGTGTCAGTACATTATCCTTCTCCGGTACCGGCGATAAGCACATTCCTCCCTGCTTCGTGACCAGGTGGTTCTTTCCCACTTGTCCGATTAGATTGTCCAAAGTGGCCCCACTCCGTTTGCCAACCCCAGGGTAAACCTCAAACACTTCCCAATCTAATTCCGACGCGCACGCATAGACTGCAGCAGTCTTCCCACTCCCCGAAGGACCACATAAGACGATGGTGTTAGACATGTCGAAAGCGTTGGGCCTATCGTAAACAAGTGGGGGAAGATCGATTATCGGCACTTCCACCTCGAGGGGGAACTCGTCGAAACCCAGTGCGTCGGAAGATAGAGCATCGTCCAGATAGGCGTCCAACGGGTGACTCTCTGTTTCTGAAGACTCTGAGTGCGACGCATGGTCATCGTGGACAATCCAGTCATCCTCCCTCCGCCGGCGTTTCTTAGCCTTCTTATTCCCAATGTCCCGGCGGATCCTCGGTCGCTTCGTGCCTCGCTTGGCAGGCGGCTTCTTCTTTGGCTGCGAGGAGGACACAGGATTGGAGGTGGCTGAAGGGTCAACCGAGCCAGAGAAGGAATTGATCTCGGAAGCCTCGAGCCAATCTCTCAGGTAAAGGGCATGCCCTTCATTACCCAGAACGTGTTCCGCCAGATACGGAGCCCACTTGTCCACCCAGAGATCTGTAGTAGGTTGCTTTGCATCCGGAGGTACAGCGGGTTCGCAGAATATAACAGGGTGTTGATTCAGGTAGTCGGCTGGGATCTCGAATGGAGGTAGCGGAGGAGGGATAGTGCATTTATCGGAGGGAATGGGGGAATATCGTGGATGGGCGAGAATTCCAGCCAGGGATGGGGTCGAAGGTTCTCCAGCGCTCGTCGAGGCGAGAGGATCCCGGCTCCTTGGCTTGAATGGGATGTCCGCATTGTTTTTCTCAAATGCGGTCTGTGGACCTCGAACGTGCTGAGTCTCTTCGGTAGGTAGGGGCGCATCCAGAGATCCGAATCCTTGCTTCTTCTTCAACTTGAACGGGGTTCGAGAATCGAATGTTTTGGTTTTCGTGGGCAAAGATCTCGTTCTGGTCGGAGAAAGGTCCAACACGATAGGGTCATTGGGGCTGAGACCGCTCGACTTGCCGTCGTCAGACGGAGCGGATTTCCATTTCTTAACCCGGGATTTGGCAGGTGGGGGTTTTGACGCTTCTAAAGTCTGGGGAATGGTCTCTTCGGACCTTGTAGAATCAATAGGGTGTGGAGATGCATGGCTTGGGGTGGTGTCTTCCGAAGGCGGCTGTGCCGTAGCTGGAGGTTTAGATCGGCTAAACAGAGGGAACACCTTCGTGGGCTTGGCTGACAAAAACGAGTTCACAAGATCTCGCAACTCGGAGTGGACATCTATGACTCACAGCCGTCGGATTGCTTCGTTCCGGCAACTTTAGTAGTCGTAGGACGCGGTTCCTCTTTAACAACAACTTCCGGTACCAACTCTGGTTCCGGAATGGGCGCAGGTGTCACAGGAGTAGTGGGGGTAACTTCGATCACAGGCTCAGCGGGCTGCGGTGACTCATGGGTATTCGTAGTTTGTGGTTCTGGAGGGTTGCGTTTCTTGGCGAACGCCTCGACGATAGTAGGCTGCGAAGAAGCTGCAATCTAGAAGCGTCGTTAGCCCTCTTTCACAAACACGTTTGAGATGATGACGCTACCTTCCGCTTGCTCTGTGATCGTGTTACACGTTTAGGGGCGGCAGACATAACGCATGAGGATGGGTGGTGGTTGCGCGGGGGCGTGGGGGCGTGGGGGTTATGGTTCTATGGTTGGTTGCCGGCGCGTCGCGTCGCAGAACATCATCATGAAAATGCCCACGTGAGCCTCCTTAGTATTTCCACGATCGCTCGTCTTCGTAGCCGTCTCACTACCAGAGGAATAACCTCCCAGGGAAACAGGACATTCAGAGGGGAATCACCAACTCTATTTACGCGTAAACCATCACTATCCGTTAAAGGGGAAAGGAAGACCGAAGGGAACAGACAAGGGTCTGCAGTTACAACACACGAAACCCTTACGAAGGCACGGCAATCTTTCCCTTAAGCTCATCATCGGGGTTCCACGGGCCAGCATCGCTCAACGAGCATCCACCCGGGCAATCGCATTTTCCACCGAAGACACCAGGAAGATTCTCCTCGTCGATCTGCTTCATTAAGGTGTCCTTGAAGGAGGCGCCCAAAATGTCAATCTTGGCCACAGTGACCTCGTCTAACCACGGTTTTATGACACTCCAAACCGCAGAGAACGCCCAGGGAGCATTGATGATGTAGAACTTGCCCATGCATTCGGGATAACGGTCCTGGCCAATAGATGCCATCTGCATCACGTAGTCCTTGACGCGGTAGAAGTTGGTAATTGAGACATTATGGAGGTCGAGGATCGTGCAGGACGTCTCCACAGGGTGACCGACGGCCTTGGAGCAAGCGGGGAGGCGCTCGTGAATGAACCTCTCGTATTCGTACACCAACCGCTGGAGCTGACGCTCTGGCGTGGTGATGGAGTAGAGGCTCTTGATGTCAAGGAGTCCCAGCCTCTCGACATATATCGGTCGACCATCCTGAGTATCAGCAATCGTATCAGATTGCATAACCGATGGATTGGGCAAAAGCATACCTTATCTGTTTTATGGTAGAACTGCGGGTAATACTTGTCGACTTCAGCCTTCTCCTTGAAGTCGAAGTTCCTGGATGATAAACAAGGTCAAAAGTTTGCGGATGAGCATTCAAACGAAAGCACACACTTCATAATCTCCTCTAGGCCGAAATCCTTCCTCCATTTTTCGGTGCTCAAAAGCATTTCCTTGGCTTTCGCAAGATCAAACTTACGAGCCCGCAAGAATCTGTTAGGCGGCGCAGTGTTAGGAGTGGGGAGCGATCTGACAGCGAAATGACGAGATCCAGCTAACCTGAGAAGGGTAGCATCGTCCATCCTCTCTTCGACGAAATGGCCTTCCTCCTTCAGTTGTTTCTTGAGGGTGTCAAGGGCGTGCTGCTGAGGGACGGTGAGGTTGCCGAGTCTGCCAGGGGGGGGCTTGTAGTTGGGATCCGTGACACCGGGGGGCATGGGACTGGCGCTGGCGGCTTGCTGTGTGTCGGCCATGGCAACGATGACGAGGAGGAAGGGGGTAACGAGGTAGCGACTGGTTCTGGTGGAGTATAGTGGGGAAAGTCGTCGTTCGCACGATCGTCAACTGCCACCAGGCCAGAGGCGCAGTCTGCGGAAAATGATACATTAATTATATGCCTCAGGCTGCACTACAAAACCCCCCAGCAAATATTTGTACAGATAAAACAGATATAAGGCGTGCTGTCGGGTGAAAAGACTACGGATCAAGCGATTGGCCACACCCGTGTCCCAGGTTATACGATGTCCCACAGGTCTTCTAGTCCGCAGCAAAACTAAGGATCGACAATAAATTTCATGAGGTCATGAAGCTGCGGGTACGAGCTTACCTTGCCACATGCGACTGAAGCGCTCAATGGATAATTGCTTATACTGATTTTTTCGTCGACGATACCATCGGCGAAGTCATCACTTCCCCTTGCCATAGCACCGACGAAGATGGCAATTGGGCCATTATGTGGAATCCTGTTCAGGTAGTTTGTAATTTTCACGGTTGGTGCATCCCCGGAGAGAGCTGCGTGACTTTCAAGTCAGCCTTGCACAAGATCCGAACCTCCACTACATACCGATTTTGTACGTGTTCACTGGCAGGTGGTCCACGACTGGATTCTGAAAACCGTTAGCCAGGAACACGTGCCGGTTGGAAGACAAAAACTCACTTTGATGACTTTCAGCAGTTTTTCTGGCCCATTTACACCACGAATGGAAAGCTTATGCAGTAGCTGGACTAGACGAGCGTTAGCGCACTCCCCAGTTCAACCGGCGCAACTTCGTACCCATCAACCCGCTGAAACGTTTGAACGTCCGTGGTATCCGGACATGAGGGTTCACCTCGATTAGCACGCCCTTGGCTGTCCTAATATACACTTGAAGCAGCCCAGCTTTGTTCAGCGGCGAATCGAGGAGAGTGAGCAAGCACTGGGGATCAAAAGGGCAAATTGGTCAGTCGCCCTCGCAGCGAGAGCCAGTGAGACGCACCTGATGGGTAATGTCCGGCCTAGCGTCTGCTATATCCCTACCGGACTTCGCCAAAATGCCTTGATGATCATCGCAGTTCAACAGGGCATACTTAACATCACCTTCTCCGTTCTTCCCGCCCCTCTTGCTTGAGCTTATCCGGTACGCCTCTAAACAAGCCCGCTCGAGGATCACGAACAGCCTGCGTTGGTTGTTGACCGTGGACGATTTTGTAACATGATGTTGCACGGGCAGCATATGCGGGTTATTCGTGTGCTGCATGGGGTTGGGTGTGTGCAAAATTTTCTTCGGCAGGGGTTTCGTCGGTCTCTGTTCCGGAGGTACGTTGGGGACGGTTTTTGGGGGGTTTTTGAGGTTGGGCGAGGAGTGAGTTGAGGAAGCGTCCCCAGACGAAGAGCCAGAATCTAGAGATACCGCTTCAGCCATATCCTCGTCGACTTGTCCCTCATCCTCGACGTCCAGCCCGTGGTCCATACTTTCAACACCATCGTCGGACGTAACTCGCCGACTCAGCTTCGGGAGTAGTTCGTTTGCAGGTGTGGATTTAGGACGAGGGATTAGGTCAGGCGTTGACAGTGACAGCGGTCTCTTGCGTTGGGTGAAAGATCCTGAACGCCGCCGCTGTTTGGTGATTGACAGTGATGGTTTGTGTCCTGACATCGTCCTCGAAGACTCTTGCACAGTGTCCACCGTGGTCTTGGTGAGATAGAGGGTGGCGGATCACAGAGAGAGGAGTCCGGTGGTGTGTGTTGATTTCACCAGCCTGTGGAGTGGGCGAAGCACAACCGAACAGACGCAGCGCACTTCCCCTTTTCCCGTTGCTCGGATCACACCCAAAATTTGTAAAAACGCGAATATTTTCCACGAATACTCAATAAACCTTCAGAAAATCAACACTACACGCTACGAACTGACAGCCGGAACACACGTTCACACACAGTATCTGGGGCAGGGGAATGCGAATCAGTCAACGTTGATCGGTGCACGATCCCCGTGCAATTGAACTTACCTCCGTTCACCAAAGTCTCCCAAGCCGGGGATGATGTACGCCTTCTCATTCAAGCCCTTGTCAATCCAGCCGGTTATCTTTGCGATGCGGGCAGTCAATAGTAACTTCGTGCGATCTGATGATGACGTACCACACGTAGTTGAGGGAACTTGCCGCAGAAGGTTTTGAGACCCTCTGGAGCGGAAATCTAACAAAGTCAAGCTGAGCAAGAGGTGTCCGAGTGCAACGGCGATCAACTTGCGAGGTTGATGAAGATTATCCGGTCTTCGGGAACGCCGTGTTCCATGAGCACCTCGACTGCCTTTATCGCGGATCCTCCAGTGGCTGGGAGAACATTGCTCAGGCGATCCGGATATAATCCACACGAAATATTCGACGCACCAAGCATAGGATCGAGTAGGAGGACGTAGCGGTTAGCAATGTCCTGAGGGAACTACGGCGGGGGCAGGTCAGAGTGTGCCATCGCGATGGGTATGCAAACCCACTTTAGAGTAAAAGAGCTTCGGGAGAGCTGTCTCTTCGTCCTAAATACTTGTTTAACCCTTCTTCATAAGGAATAGAAAGCCAAATTGCATGTACCCGCTGGATCAGTATCTTCCCAATCCTGACACTCCTACAAACCTCCCTGAGGCCAGCCTCCATAGCCTGTGTGGTTTCATCTAAGCGCCAAAAAAAATCATTGCGGGATGATAGGAATCATGCTCACCTCTCCCGCCCTCAGGATCGAGACACCGCAGATCTTTCCTTCGAATCCCACACCTTCGTAGGTCGCGCCCTGCGCCATCATCGATAAAATTCAGCATCAAACGTCATGTGCCCAGTCGTTCCCGACGATACGCAACTCGGGTTCACTCACCGTAGGAGTCTCAACGACCTTCTTTACGACTGGAAGGTGATTCAACCCCTCCTCGACGAGTAGCCTAATGACGCGATCAGAGTAGAAGAGGAAATCTCCCCGGCTGGTTTCCTTGTTTCTGATGATTGTGTAAAGCGCCTCCAGCTGGGCCGTCTGGGGCAGGGTAAAGACCGAAGGGGGCAAAGCAGCTGGGGAGGTTTGAGTCGTTGGGGCTGCCACTGAAGCCATCGTTTACGAGTGGGACGGGCGCGCCGGGCTAGGAGGGGAGATAGTGAGCGGAGACAACTATTTCTCCACTATTTATACCAAACTGATTTTTCGATCGAGACCGTCGCCGGCTGACCGCCATTGCTAGTACATAAGGGACCTCCTGAGCCCACGTTCCAGACCGGGGTAAAGTGGAAGGAACACGTCAAATGAATAGACGCGTCCAAAAGGGTCGTATTATTGTCATAGACTAGCCAAAGAACAGCGTAGAAATATTCCAACAACATGGGTTAGGTCGAGGATTGTAAAAGCAAAACCAGCAGGACCAGGTCCCACACTCTCGTCCAACAACCCCACTTCCACTGGTTCGAAAATACACCACAAGATCTAGAAACACTCTGTTGGACGGCGCATCAGACACTGCATGGGTCAGGAAAGTTGATGAACCGGCATGACTTACTACGGTGGATGATAGATGGACCGGCCTCATCGTACTCCTGCTTGGTGCACCAGAGATTCTGGAAGGTACTGAGTGACGCCAGGATGGATCCACCGATCCAGACGCTATATTTCCTCTCGGGGGGAGCAATGATCTTGACCTGGTATAGTATATGCGTCAGATCAACCAAGAATAAGGTCATTGCGTGGGGCATTACCTTCATGTTGCCCGGCGCGAAAGCCGTGAGCTCCTTCCTCATACGATCTGCAATTCCTGGGAACATTGTGGTGCCACCGGACATGACAACATTCCCGTAGAGGTCACGGCGAATGTCGATGTCGCACTTCATGATCGAATTGAAACTGCGGAATGGGTTAGTATCGACGGGGGGGAGAGAAGAAGTGTCATATTTACACAGTCTCGTGGATACCATTGGCTTCAAGTCCGAGCATGCTGGGCTGGAAGAGGACTTCGGGGGTACGGAAGCTGGGAAGCGGCATAAGCCCAGCCCTCGCCAGGGGTTTCGAGAACTTACCGTTCGTTGCCAATAGTGAGGACCTGTCCATCGGGGAGCTCGTAGCTGCTCTCGATGGAAGCTGAACGCATGGCGGTCTCGAGTTCCTTCTCAAAATCATACGCGACGTAGCACAACTTCTCCTTGATATCCCTGACGACTTCTCGCTCAGCGGTGGTTCGGAACGAATATCCACGCTCTCCGAGCTGTTTGACAAGGGCATCGGTCAGATTACGACCAGCTACGTCCAAGCGCTGGATGGTATGGGGCAACGAGAATCCCTCGTAAATCGGCACAACGTGGGAAACGCCATCACCAGAATCAAGGACAATGCCAGTGGTGCGACCAGAGGCGTAGATGGACAAAACTGCTTGAATGGAGACGTAGAAAGCGGGTACGTTGAAAGTCTCGAACATGATCTGGGTCATCTTCTCCCGGTTATACTTGGGATTCAAAGGAGCTTCGGTGAGGAGAACTGGATGTTCCTCAGGAGCGACACGAAGCTCGTTGTAGAAGGTGTGGTGCCAGATCTTTTCCATGTCATCCCAGTTGGTTACAATACCGTGCTCGATGGGGTACTTGAGGGTCAGTACACCGCGCTTGGCCTGGGCTTCGTCGCTTTATTGGAAGTTAGCGGGTGGAAATACCGACGGACACGGACACATACCCGACGTAGGCATCCTTGCTGGCCATACCTATCATGACGCCGGGATGGCGTGCACGGCCAACGATGGACCTGATGCTGGTAAACCCGTTGGTCTTACGATTGATGGCAGCACGACTTACGGGAACACTGCACGGGGAGCGTCGTCGCCTGGATGCAATGATTAGTCGGGATAACACAACATTGCGGTGGGTACAACCTGCGACTGTAGGAACCGGTCAGATACAACCCAGTGTCACCGTGGAGTGAATGAAGACTTACACCCAGCTTTGCACATTCCGGAGCCATTGTCAATGACCTGAGAGGGCTTTGAGCCGAGCCGGATAGAGGTTAGAATGGACAGTACGCACAAGAGCTGCAATATCTTCTTCCATGTCGAACTTTGCTTGAATTGTTTGCCTTTCTCACTCTGACTGCTGGGGGGTGTGTTTCTGGTTGGCGAGGTAAGTGGCTCCAAACGTCCTCTCATTTAAAACGGTCCCAAAACTAGGGCCAAAGCTCCTCTTCGCAGTAAAGAAACTGTGTCGCAGCGGAGTCCAAGAGACCTTGAAAGGCGATTGCTGCGCACAAGGTGATCGCCCCGATCTTGAAGCTTTGAAGCTTGACTAGTAACTGTTGAGCGAGTTGTGAGCGGGGGGGTGGGGATCAGGCTGCGGGGTGAGCAAAAACTGCGTTATGATTTTTCTGAGTCAAGGGACCATGGATGGATCATTCAGGGCGGCGCGCAGGGGAGTCCAAACCGACAACGCCAAGCAGGTATATCTGTTTCCGAAGCCGTTTCCGTTGGCAACGGTTTATATTTTTGAGTCAGGGACTGCGAAGGATAGACTGGCAACGGGCGTACTGCGTGCGGAAGTGACCAAGTTCGTTGTATCTGTAAGAGCAAAGCAATTCTGAATCATTAGAAGGGAAATCCCGGAGTATTTTCTCCCGCAAGAAGTCCAGGGTCCTCAATGGAGGAGCGCAGCGACATGGGATTTTGAGGTCATTCGTCCGGACGTTTCAAGGCGTTTCCCTTTCACGAAATGGGCTCTGAGGTTCTTTAATGTGGTAGTGGAACGTGGTCGGCCTGGGTGGGGATAGTTCGGTTGCCGTGATGTTGGGGACGGACACCTCCAAGCAACGCCAGGTTCGTAAATGAGGCCTTGAGGCCTTGAGGGTTTGACACGGTGTTGGGTCGTGTTATACCTCGGTTCAGGAGCGACACATGGTAGTCGTGTGGGGGACCCACTCAATTGTCCGAGCACGACCAACGCAGATCAATGGACGCCTTTTTGGCACCTCCGTTCACGGGCATCGTTGTGATCACACCTCCCAGCTGGATGACGAGATCCATGAAACCCAGCCCTCCTCACGGAGAGCTCATTATGATATATGCCCAGCGGTAGCTTTACATGTGAAATCCGACACCAATACCATGCTTGAGTGTGCAAACAAAAAGATAGATCCTAGAGGAGTTGATATCCGGTCGAGTTGACGGAGCTAAGGCTGCTCATGCTCGACTGCCTCTGCTTCCGTGATCTCATAAATATGGATGCAAAGGAGAGGGGCCGCTTCGATGCGGAACTGACAGTTCCGGTAAACTTGCTCTTATTCTGGGGAGCATCGATCGGAGGCGCAGCGGCCACCAGAGTCGAAGGAAGGATGCCTGCGAACGTCATGCGTGGGATAGGCGGCTCAGACAGCTCTAGGGGATCTATGGAATGGTAGAAAGACCGGAGTTAAGTGCTTGCGCAGTGTACGGAATCGAACAGAGGAACAGACCTCCGACTGCGGAAGAGTGATTTGAAGAGGCTCCGTCCATAGAGGACGAACGGGAGCCCATTTCGAAAGAGTTGTCCTGGAACTTGGCGACTCGAGCACCGCTGGAGAATCGAGAGGTTCCTACACAGCGTAGCTAAGTCGCATGTCACTTTGGATAGGGAGAGGAAAACGTACCAAACATATCTTGTGACGTGGGTACGGCGTTGGTTATGGGAGGGGGAGGATTAAAGCGATAGGGAGGCTGACGCGCAGAGATTTATGTGTTTAGCATGGAGCTTCGGACACGCTGAAGCCATGCGTCTTTTGAGGTCCAGAGATATGTCAGCTGCGATGCGACAGCTTCTACGTCAATTGGCACATGACACGCAGTGACGCCGTAAACATTGTGCCATGCGTTGTCGTCATGACTCCAAATCGTTGCGATAGTCCAGCGATAGTATCTGAAATCGTCTGGACCCGTCTTTCGTCCTGGACGTGTCCCGATAGTCCTGAGGATACAGCGGCAAACTTCTGAATGCAAACCCAGAATCAGATACTGGAATCTCCTCGAACACCCAACGTCATCTTCCTGTTTGTTCCTGTTTGGTCGTCGTCGTTGAACTTTCGGGCGGCAATCAGTCGCGTCGCGTTCCCAATCAGGAATACAGTAAGAGGGGATGACTCATTGACGCGGCTGTGGCTGATATTTGTCCTTGTTATTCCAAACTAATGAGCGTGACGCGCCGTCTTCATTTCGTCCCCTCTCCATCCCTTTCACGCCTGTCGCCTTCCGGTCCCCTTCGCAGCACCCATGGCTGCTCGCAGAAGTGCAAAGTTTCGTTCTCCTTCACAATCGGAGTCGCTCTCGACTCCCGATGCCTCCCTCTTTAGCAAGCCGTCAATGCCCACCACTCCGGCCAGTGAGATGGACGTAGACGACTCTGCAAAGCCACTATTTTCGACAGCAAGGAGTTCTAAGAAGCGGGCTATCGAATCGGACAGCGATGATAGCTTGGGAACTAAACCTACAAAGCGCAGAGCGACAACCAAACAGGTGTATGTGCAAGTTCCTACGTTGAAGGCGCTTGCCAAGGGGAAGGTATAATCTGGAAGAAAACGTTGTCAACTCAGTCGCCTCATTTCTTCCTCTTTCTAGGCAACTTGCGGCGTCAAAGGGAAAGGACGTCCAGTGGCAAGACGTTTGCCCCCGCCTAGTTCCGACCTAGACGACGATAAAATCGTTCCTGATTCTGAACTAGAATTCGAGGACCTTGAGGATGCGATCCAGAATGAATCTTCGGGTGACTCTGGCGACGATTTTGTCCCTGGAGAGAGTTCTGAAAGTGACGCCCTACAAGACCGGGGATCTGATGTTCCACTTAGGGTGTCCATGGCAACGCCCAGTACTTCCACTCGCCCCTCCTCCTCGAAGGCGGGATCTTCTTCCAAGACATGGGGCGGCCGCGGATCAGCCGCCAAAACCCAATATGAAGTGGAGTCATCAGATCCCTCTGATTCAGACGATTCGACTGTCGCCAGCAAGAAGGCTCCTCGGAGGAAGCAAGCCGCACCCGCCAAGAGTAAGAGACGAAGGGGCGTTGTTCCACTTCGCCGCCCCCCTGGACCACGACGTGGACGCTGGAGACGCGCCGAAAGTGAAGCATCCGGTCAAGAGTCCGACATCAGTGACGGCCTTCTTGAACCTTCGGACGATGACACAAAGCCCCCACCTAATGGCCTTCACCCCAACCAGACACGCACCGTGATTAAGGTTGCCGAGCGCAGGATGCGCAAGAAGTTGGGACGGAAATTAACGATGGTGTGGCACTCTACCGCCTATCCTAGATTACCCTACGTTGACGATTGTTCATTTGCTTTCAGCGTGAAAAGTCGACGGTCCAACTCCACCTCTTCCATCCAGAACTCAAGAGTTGTTGGGGAGATCTCAAGAAGACCATTGCTATCATCACCCCGGAGAAGGCGGAGCAACCCAAGAATTTGCGGGCCATTCTTTTGCCGTTCCAGCAGGAAAGCTTGCACTGGATGAAGAAACAGGAATGCGGACCTTGGTCCGGCGGAATCCTGGCCGTGAGTGTTTTTGTGATTGTGCGGTATGTGCTATGTGTTCTTACTCAACTTCCACCGCAGGATGAGATGGGAATGGGTAAGACTATCCAAATGATATCCCTCTTAGTCTTGGACCAGGAACGTCCTAACCTTGTCATTGCGTGAGCGCGCTGGCGTCTAGATTCAAGTCCATCCAAATTGAAACTCGCTGATTCTAGCCCGACTGTTGCCTTAATGCAATGGAAACACGAGATTGAATCTCACGCCGAAGGCTTAAAGGTCCTAGTCTGGCATGGTGGTAACAGGAACACAAACACCAAGGAGATCGCAAAATACGACGTCGTTCTTTCCACCTATGCTGTGCTGGAATCCTGCTTCAGAAAACAGCAATATGGTTTCAAACGTAAGGGGCAAATTGTCAAGGAAGCATCCCCACTGCACAAGATTCAGTGGCACCGCACCATCGTGAGTTTAACCACCCAACCAATCTCCGGACCCGACTTATACTCTGGAATAGCTTGATGAAGCTCACAACATCAAGGAACGTTCCACCAACACAGCGAAGGCTGCTTTTGAACTCAAGACTCGCTACCGGTGGTGCCTCTCTGGAACGCCACTCCAGAATCGAGTCGGAGAGCTATACAGCCTGGTTAGGTTCCTTGGTGGTGACCCATTCTCTTACTACTTCTGCCGTAACTGTGATTGCAAGTCATTACACTGGAAGTTTTCGAATAAGAAACAGTGTGATGGTATGTCTCTTCTTACTTCCCCCCACGATTTCCGTCTGAGACCTGTGTCTTCAGACTGTGGTCACAGTCCGATGAAGCACGTCTGTCTCTGGAACCACGAGATCTTAGGCCCGATTCAGAAGAACGGAATGGGTGGGCCTGGAGACATCGCGTTCAAGAAATTGAAGATCCTCCTTGACCGCACGATGCTACGTAGGACTAAGGCCAGTCTTCATCGTTAGAAATTCCTGAAGCAACCCTCACCTGGACTCTAGATCCAAAGGGCAGACGATCTGGGACTGCCACCAAGGACTGTCGTGGTCCGAAGAGACTACTTTAGCCCCGAAGAGAAGGAACTCTACCTTTCACTTTTCTCCGACGCAAAGCGACAGTTCAGTACTTATTTGGACGCTGGAACGGTTTTGAACAGTTTGTCCATCGTTATAGAACTCGCCCCAGCGATCTGATTTGTCCTCCCCCAGACTACTCGAATATCTTCAGCCTGTAAGTCAGAATTCTCCCCTCATCCGGACTTTGATAGCTCAACTGCAGCGCAGTCTCACCAGAATGAGGCAAATGGCTTGTCATCCTGACCTTGTACTTAAGAGCAAAACAAACGCTAATTCGTTCGACGCGGATGACATTGGAGAGGCCACTATCTGCCGTATCTGCAATGACGTTGCAGAGGATGCCATTCAGTCAAAGTGTAGGCACGTCTTTGACCGTGAATGTATCAAGCAATACATTGAAGCTGGAATCGAACAAGAGGTCCGGGCTTATAACCTGTTTCATTTCGAAAACGCTTATGATCCCGTTTTTAGCCCACATGTCCAGTTTGTCATGTCCCCCTGACGATTGACTTGGAGGCTCCTGCTCTTGAGCTCGAAGAAAACACAAGGCCACGTCAAGGTATCATCGGTCGAATCAACCTGGACCAATGGCGTTCGTCTTCCAAGATCGAGGCGCTCATGGAAGAGCTGAACAATCTCCGTAATAAGGACGCAACAACAAAGAGTATCGTGTTCAGCCAATTCGTGAACTTCTTGGATTTGGTCGCGTTCCGACTCCAGGGCGCTGGATTCCAGGTAATGTACAATAATACACCCTATTCTAGTTGACTGACGCGGTCCAGATTTGCCGGCTTGAGGGAACAATGAGCCCGCAGGCACGTGATGCCACGATTCAACATTTCAGTGCGTGCAACAAATAGGACGGCATAAGACAGCGCGCTAACGGTGTTCAACAGTGAACAATGTACATGTTACAGTGTTCTTGATCAGCTTGAAAGCCGGTGGTGTCGCTCTGAATCTAACCGAGGCGTCCAACGTGTTCTTGATGGATTCCTGGTGGAATCCGGCCGTTGAGTATCGTAAGCACCCTCGTTTCTCCCATTCTTGGTCGTTGTTAACCGCCTTTACAGAGGCAATGGACCGCATTCACCGCCTTGGCCAGCACCGGCCAGTGAAGGCTGTCAAGATCGTCATCGAAGATAGTATTGAGAGTCGTATCATTCAACTACAAGAGAAGAAGATGGCTATGGTCGATGCTACTTTGTCCACGGATGATCAGGCCATGGGTCGTTTGACCCCAGCGGATGTAGGTTCTCTTTTCCTGTCGATTTCTACGCGAACTAATCGTCCCTCTATTCGAAACCCAGCTGGGTTTCTTATTTAGACTCTGACGAATTTTCTCTCATCTCCTTTGTTTCTTCACTTACTTCGGTTGGAATGGGGGCTATACCCCGGTTCTGGTGGTGGATCCCTGACATTTATTTGGCGCAGAGAATCTAGATTATTATAGGCGGATCCTACGGTCCTCTGTTTACATACGTCCTCCCTCTTTACTTCCCAATGCAGAATTCGCTAAACACCACGTCGAGAACATTCTCCACATCAATACGGCCTGTGACCTTGGCGATTGCCTGGGCGGCGTAACGTAGTTCTTCCGCTGCAAGGACGGGTTCCTCCCGGGCTAAGCATGAAGCGTCAATATCGGGACGGCACAGTGGTGGTGGTGAGGCTTACAGGTGTCGAGGAAGGCTCGAAGGAATTGAAGAGCCTCGATGAAATGCGTTCGGTGTCTCTCACGAGTTATGAGAGGTGGTGTTGGAGTAGAATCTGCACCCAACTCATACCTGGATCAAAGGTCAGCCCCAACGTGGCAGTCATGACCCGAGGGCGTACCGGTCTTTGAGGTGACGTTGGAGACCATCCAAGAAGGATTGAGTTCCACTTCCCTCGGTAAGGCTCACCACCCAGAATGGTAGAGGTTTTCCGGCGAACGTGACCGTCTCTGGTATCATGGATTGTCCGAGGTCAGATTTGTTCAGTAGGATGCAGGTGTTTTCTAGGGAGATTAGAGTTTTGACGAGTTCCGGCCCCACGTCGGTGAGATCTATTGTCGAGGAGGAATCCCGGAGTTCAGAGAGTGACAGGACGCAGAGTCGAATGTCTGATGCTTGTACCCTGACTCAGCCTTCAGTATGAGTTTACCAGTCAGTTTCATTGCCAGAACTCACGCTTGGTGGGCCCGCTCGATCCCGATG
>Ga0307515_10004568_pt1 | contig 28508 bp, 28 predicted proteins | sample 17_EM_MG_FD_194513 | JGI IMG/M metagenome (GOLD analysis project Ga0307515, IMG submission 194513) | Populus trichocarpa ectomycorrhiza microbial communities from riparian zone in the Pacific Northwest, United States - 17_EM | ecosystem: Host-associated > Plants > Roots > Unclassified | place... | reverse complement strand
GGGCGCAGCACCGTTGCCGACCGCGACGATGGTCCCGCCGGCGACCTCGACCCACGCATCGTCGAGCGGTGGCGCATCCGGCGCCGTGTACACGCGCTTCGCGGTGATCAGGTAGCGATCACCGCCAGGCGCGGCGGCGTGCTGGCTCGCGCCGCAGCCGGCGACGGCGATCAAGGCGAGTGCTCGCTTCATCGCGCGAGTATGCCACGCAGGCCCTGGATCCTCGGCTGCACCCCGGCGCGGTGGAGACCCGGACTTGAGCCATACCCCGAAACCAACGTCGGTGCGGTGGAGACCCGCTGTGCTCGTGACGACGGCGCGCGGCTGCCCCGGGGGGTGAGCGTGAACGCGCTCCTTGCGCGAGCCACTGGCTCACCAGGTCGCGGGGCCCGACGAAGTCACGGCGCGCCGGTCGCGAGCCGCGCGACCACGACCTCGTCGTGGCGGACCCGGTCGTCGAACGAGCGGAGGACGGCACGGGCCTCGGGCTCGACGACCGCGAGCTCGGGCGTGTTCCCCGCGAAGCGGCCGATCGCCGCCATCGACTCCCAGAACGTCAGCACGGTGATGTGGACGTCGTCGCCGGACCCGTGACGAAGCACCACCGCGCCGCGGTGTCCTTCGATGGCATCGAGCGCGGGGGTCAGGGTCGTCGTGAAGAACTTCGCGTACGCGTCGGCGCCGGCTTCGTCGGCGCGCGCCGTCCAGGAACGTGCGATCATGGGCCCGGTGTCGCGCGCAGCGGGAGGCGAGTCAAGCGGCTTCGCGCGTCGTCGGTCCGGCCACGGTACACTGGCGCAATGGACGCGCGGTCACTGATCCACGACGCCGAGCACGCGCGCGAGCTCGGCGGCCTCACCATCTCGACGACAATCCACACCGCGGGCAGCGCGCTGGCGCGGCACTATCACGAGCGCGAGTACTTCTGCTTCGTCGATTCGGGGCGCTTCGAGGAGCGCGCCGGCGGTGGCACGCACCGCTGCGGCGCCGAGCTGGTGCTGTTTCATCCGCCCGGCGAGGCGCACGCGAACGTGTTCGAGGATACGACGCGCTGCCTCAACGTGGAGGTCCCGGCGGAGTTCGGCCTCGACGCCGACGAGCTCGGGGATGCGTTTCGCCGCCGCGATCAGCGGGGCAGCGGCCGGCTCGTCGCAGTCGCACGGCAGATCCAGCGCGAGCTCCGGGCAGCGGACGCCGCGTCGGGGCTCGCGATCCGCGGCCTGGTCCTCGAGCTCGCCGCGGCGTGGGCCCGCGTGCCGCCGAGCGGCGCGCGCCGGCTGGCGTGGCTCGACGAGGCGATCCGGATCCTGCGCGCCGAGTACGCGCACGGCATCGAGTTCCGCGAGCTCGCCGCGCGCGTCGGCGTCCACCCGGTCCAGCTGTCGCGCGCATTTCGCCGCGCGCAGGGCGTCACGATGACCGAGTTCGTGAACCGGCTGCGCACCGAACATGCGGCTCGCCTGCTCGCCACGACGGGGCGGCCGATCGCCGCGATCGCCCTCGACGTGGGGTTCGCCGATCAGAGCCACCTCACCAAGGTATTTCGCCGCTACACCGGCACCACCTGCGCCCGCTATCGAACCCGCCGCTGAGCCCAGACCGCCCGCAAGCGCGGACAAGGCCGCGCGCCGGTAGCCGTCGCGCTGGTGACCACCGTCATTCGAGCGACGCCAGGGGTTTCTGCGCGAACGTGAACGTCCCGGACGTGTCGTGCCGGTGGCGCTCCTGGCGAGCGCACTCGGCATCACGCCCGCGGTTCCCTGCCGCTCCCGCGCGAGCTGCGACCGTGAATCGAATCGCTGCTGCAAACACCCGTTTGCAGCAGCGCAACCGGCCGTCCGCAATCCAATGCAACCTGCCGTTTGCGACTTCGACAAATTGACAATACCTCGAGCGCAGACGCGCAGTGACCGCAATTCGCTGAAGGACAATCTTGATTAATTGATGATTCACTGCGGACTCGAGGTTGCTGTATCGGCCATATCTGGATTGCGAGATACATTGCTACCAATACGATTGGTCATCGGAGTGCCTCTCTTGATCAATGCGAACACTCTCACGTGATGACCTCTTGCGATCGCCGAGGCGATCGTGATTAGTGCTTGTCAGGGCAGAACAGAGCCCGGAGGTCGAAAATGAGAAATTTCATGGTTTCTGCACTGGTGCTTGGCCTGGCAGCGTCGCTCATTGGCTGTGCAACGAACGAGGCGGGTCCGGCCGAAGGATCCGTCTCGTCCGCGGTCACCGAGCAGGCCGCCAACTACGTGAAGGCGTGTGGCGGACTGGCCTTGCGGTTTTGGGATGCTCCGAACGCCGACATCAAGGAGACGTTGCCACGCGGCTTCATCGTGCATGTCGGCCAGGTCGACTGGGGTACCGGGATGGCGAACATCACGGCGACGCCCGCGCATCCGAAAACCGGATGGATGAAGACCGATGGCGCCAACGGTCCGCTGCTGTCAGTGGACCCCAGCGGCTGTAACTGAGCTTGCAGTGCGCCCGTCGACTGCGTGATCACGAACAACAATTCAGGAGATCGAGACATGAAGAATCAGATCAGATCTGTGCTGGCCGCTGCGTTGGTGACTGCGTTCGCTGGATGTGCCATCGGCCCGGACGATCCCACCGAGGGAATGACATCATCGAATGTCTCCGTGGGCGTCCCGAATTACATCGTATGCACCAATCAGCTGGCGAAGCGCACGTGCGACAATCCCGGCGCTTGCGACACCGGCATCAGGATGACCTTGGGCGCTCGCCTCGATGTCGATTTCGTGAACTGGGGGAACAAGATGGCCCACTTCACCTCCAGCCCGTGGGGCGCCGGCTGGGCACTCGCCAACAACAATGGAGAGCCGTACATGTCGGCCAACCCGCAGGCAGCTTGCGACGACTGACGACCCGTCCTGCGCTCGCGCCGTGGTGGCTTGCCATCGTCGTACCAGGCGCGGCCCATGCGCAACGGTGCTACATCGTTCGGGTCCAGGCGGTGTCAGTTGACCGAGACCCCGAACGCCCGCCCCGCGGTGCGGCTGATCGGGGAAAGACGCATACGAGGGTTGAAGAAAATTCGACCACGTAGATCATGTCTTGATGAAGACAATCCTGTGCATCGCCCTGCTCGTGTCCGCCGCCTCCACCGCTGCGGCGGACGTCTCGATCACCGACAATGACAAGCGGGTCACCGTCGATTGCGCGAAGGACAAGGTCGTCAACGTCGTCGGCAACAAGGCAGTCATCACGCTCACCGGGACGTGCGAGCAGGTGAACATCTCCGGCAACAAGGCCACCGTGAAGGGCTCCGCTGCTCGGGTTCAGGTCTCCGGCAACGAGAACAAGCTCGCGCTCGACGCCGCGGATGCGATCTTGGTCTCCGGCAACAAGAACATCGTGTCTTGCAAGAAGGGGCTCCGGGACGCGCCGCCGCGCGTGATGAACTCGGGCACGGACAACAAGGTCAGCGTCGAGAAGTGACTCGGCCCGCTGGCCGCTTCGGCCGCGAGACTGCGACATCGAGATCAGCCTTTCCGCAACCTTCCCCCCGACAATCCGCACTCGGCAATCGGATCCGCGCTCTTGGCGCTCACCGGCACTGGCGTGCGTATTGCTTGTGTACCCGGCATGAAGCTCGCTGGCTTCGTCGCGGCGCTCGGTCTCCTCGGTTGCGCCACGACCGGTGGCCGGATCAGCATCGGCGTGTCGGCCGTGACTGCCACGGCGGCAGTCGCACAGGAATTCCGCTTCCTGGGCTGCGAGGACGACGACCAGGCGTGCCGCGATCACGTACGCAACACGGGACTCGTCATCCTCGGTATCAGTGCGGCCGCCCTGATCACCGCGATCATCTTCGAGAGCCGCGGTCCGAGCCGCGACTGACCCGCAGGCGGGCCATCGCAAACCCGAGTCCCCCCGGCTCGGGGACGCGATCGCCACCGGTGCGTGAGCCCGCCTCGAAGACGGCGTCCGCGCTCGCGCGGGGTAACACGTCAATTTTGCTTGATATTCTCCACGCCCAAGAAAGTTTGCCCGGCTTGTCGATCCGGCCCAGCCTCATTCGTCGCCCATACGAACCATCCACGGCGCCTTCGCCAAGAGGAACACGACAATGAGGGTCATCGTCAAGGCAACGAAGAACAGCGAGGCTTTCGATCTCGGTCAAGGTCGGCGGCGCGCTCTGACGCGGGCGTGGGCCACTGGATCCGGCCGCCGATCGGAGACGACATGATCACGCTCTATGGCTTCGGACGCATCTTCCCCGAGGGAATCGGCGAGACCAAGGACCTCCGGGCGCAGTGGACGCTCGAGGAGATCGGGCTGCCGTATCGAGTCCACGCGCTCGACCAAACCGCTGGCGATCTCCACGGCGACGCCTTCAGCCGGATCAGCCCCTTCCACCAGGCGCCGGTCATCGACGATGACGGCTTCGTGGTGGCCGAGTCGGCCGCGGTGGTGCTCTACCTGGCCGAGAAGGCCGGCAAGCTGATCCCGGGCGACGTCCAGGGCCGCACCCGCGTCGTCCAGTGGTGCTTCGCCGCGGTCAGCACCGTCGCGCCGACCCTTACGTGCCTCGACGTCCTCGCGATCTTCGACAGCGACAACGCCGCCCACAAGGTCGTGGCGGGGGTGCGCGAGCTCGCCGGCCGCTGGCTCGGCGACGTCGAGCGCCACCTCGAAGGCCGCGAGTGGATCGCCTGCGCCGATTTCACGGTGGCCGACATCATGATGGCCGACGTCCTGCGCAGCATCCGCAAGACCGACCTGATGGATCCGTTCCCGAGGACCAAGGCGTACCACGAGCGCTGTCATGCCCGCCCGGCCTGGCAGCGCGCCCTCGGCCTCTACGCCGAGCGACTCGGCGTGAGCGTCGACGACATCCGCTAGATCCGTCGGCGACGAGCACAGCGCGCTCACCGTCGTGCACCGCGACGATCTTGCTTGCCGCTCCTACCGGTCGCGTGGCTGGATCGCTGCAGGTGGACAAGCGAGATCCGGATGGGCTCGAACGACTGCGCGGTGGATGCGCGTGCCGTCTGCGGCAGAACCGCTCCACCGATCGACATGAGGTGAGCCGCGCGCCTGCCACGAGTCGGCGCCGCGCTCGAGCGCAGCCATGAGCGTTCCGCCCAGCTCGGTCGGTCGCTCACCTACCGAATGCATTTGACATCCGGCATCGCGGCCGTAACGTCCCGGATCGTGTCGATGAACACCTTCAAGGTCGATGGGCAGAGCGCGTGGCGGCGTGTGGTCTCCACCGCAGCGCTGGTCGTCGTCGCCGCGTGTGCCAGGCCGCCCGTGCCGTCGGCCGCTGCGTCGTTTGATCCCGCGCCCTGGTTGCAGGACTTCGCCCAGCTCGAGCACCACCTCGGCATCGCGTACGCAAACCTCGAGTGGAGCTACGCGCACCGCGGCCTGAAGCTCGACCAGCTTGCCGGCGAGACCCGGCTCCGGATCCACGAGGCGAGCTCGGACCGCCAGGCGTTCCGGGCGCTCGCGGCGTTCATCGCGGCGTTCCGAGATCCGCATCTGACGGTGACTCCACCCGGCAGCCTGGTGCGCAAGGTTCGATATGCCGTCCGGTTCGCAACCGATGGCCTGGCGATCGTCGTCGCGCACATCGACGGCGCCGCGTGCGACGCGGAGGCGGGAGATGCGGTCACCGCGATCCAGGGTCGACCCGCGCTCGAGACGCTCGAGGCCAACCTGAGGCTGTCGAGAACCTCGAACCGCTTGACCGCGCTGGACTCGGCCGTCGCCAAGATCACCGATTCATGGTTCGCGCCGGAGGCCTCGCTCGACTTCACCGTGACTCACCGCGGCCGCGAAGTGCGCTGTCACCTGTCGCCGCTGTCCGACCCGTCAACTGGTCCTGAAGCGACGCAACACGAGATTCCGTGGAGCACGCCGGGCGCGCAGGCCTGCGCGGCGCTCGGCGTCGAGCCGACCGCGGATCCGTTCGGGTTTCCGATCGCTCGCCATCCAGAGCTCCAGGTGCTGGACGATGCGCACAACGTGTTCGGCGCCGGGATCGTTCACCTGCGGCAGGGCCGCACGCTCGGCTGGCTGCATGTCCCATCGTTCTCTCACGAGGCGTATCCGCGAGCCTGCGGGGAGGCGTGGGACCGGCAGCGGGGTGGTCGCTCCGGTGGCTGCGCCGAGCAGTGTCAGGACGAATTCTTGACGGCGCTGGGCGAGCGCTTCGTCCACGATGCCGTCGAGCGACTGCGGCAGCTCGGGCGTGCTCGGGTCAACGCGATCGTCGTGGACATCGCGGGCAACGGCGGTGGCACGGACTGGGTGACGGACGTGGCGCGCGCGATCTCGCCGGTTCGCCTCATGTGTCCCGCGGTCGCGGGGATCCGCCATCGTCACTGGCAGGACCACCTCGAACAAGCAGGGCGAGCGCTGGCATCCTGCGATGTGTCAGGGCTTGCACCGACCGACCGCGCGCTGCTCGAGGCCGAGCGCGCGAGCACTGCCGGGCTGCTCGAAGCCAGCCGGCGATCCTGCGATCTGTTCGGCCTGTTCGAGGGCAAGCCGAAGACCTGCTCGCTGATGCTCGAGCAGATGCCGCCGGCTCCGTGTGATCCGCCGCCGCTGCAGGGCCAAGGGACGCCCGACCTGCCGCGGACCTGCAAGCTGTTCGATCGTCCCGGGCATTCGGCTGCGCGCGGCTTCGTCGACGTCCCGATCTTCGTGCTGATCAACCGCAGCACGGGCTCGGCCGCCGAATGGTTTGCCGTCGTCCTCCAGGACAACCACGCGGCGACGCTGGTCGGCGAGCAGACCGCCGGCGCAGGGTGTGGCTACACCGATGGCGGCATTCCGCTCAAGCTGTCGCATACCGGCATTGCCGTCGCCGCGCCGGACTGCGCGCGCTACCGCCGTGACGGCACGAACGAGACCGAGGGGATCCGTCCCGACGTGGCGCTGGACTGGACGCTCGCCGACCGGACCGGCCGCTGGGCGTCGTATGCGGAGAAGGCGCTGAGCGACGCCGAGCGGCTGTTCCACGTGGCGCCGTGAGCCGCGCATCTCTGACTTCGCCGGAAAGTCAGGCGGCTTCGACTCGCTCGCAGTACGCCTCGAGCGTCTTCTTCCAGGCCGGGCGTTCGGTGCAACGCGCGCGATAGGCAAGGATGTTCGGGTACGGCTTCAGCATCTCCTGACGGGTGCCAGCGTCCAGCACATGGGTCATCAGGATATCGGCGACGGTGAAGTCCTCGGTCGCGATGAACCGGCGATCTGTGAGCCAACCATCGAGTTGCTTCAAGCGCATCTCGGCCCAGTCATGCAACGCCTCGCTCGGCTTGCTGCCCTTGCCACCGCTCAGGTCAACAAACCACAGCGATAGCACCGGTACCTCGATGGTGGTCAGCGCGGTGAAGGACCAGCGAAGCACCTGTGCCTCCCCGGCGAGATCGTGGGGCATCAGCTTGCCGCTCTTGCGCGCAAGGTAGAGCAATATCGCGCCGGACTCGGAGACCACGACGCCATCGTCATCGATCACCGGAATCTGACCAAACGGATTCAGCGCGCGGTACGCAGGTGAATCGAGATCGTGGTTCGGGTGGTCCATCCCGACGATCTCGTAGGGCAGTCCGATCTCTTCGAGCGTCCACAGGACACGCAAATCGCGAGTGTTGCCGCGCGCTCCTTTGTTCACTCGAGCAAAGCCGTAGAGCTTGAGCATGCGCGCAGCCTACCGCGATCGTTTGCGGATGTCCCCAGCTCGGGGGCGTTTGGTGTCGGTGTCGACGACGGAGGTCAGCCGGCCTCGTCACGGAACGATGGGCGACGCGCTTCGAGAGGCCTGCGAACAACGTTGGCCCGTGGCCCGCGCTGCGATGTGCTGTCGTGCTTCGGCACGAACTGCCCCTGAGCACCTGATTCATTCCAACCGATCCGGCTCGAACAGGCGACGGCGGCTGACTGATCCGTCTGCGAGCCGGAACACGCCCTGGCCACGATAGTGAAGCGTCTTGGGATTTGCCACCGAGGCGACGTGCGCCTTGACGACGTCCCAGATGAACAACCCGCGCTTCGCGATCTGACTGCCGTCGGCGAGCTTGCACTCGAAGCTCGCGTAGCATTCGCCGATCAGCGGCGCGTCAACCTTGGACGCCGGCAACGCTGTCAGGCCGAAGCGCTCGAACTTGTCACCTTCGGTGCCGTGGACGTTGCCGACGCGGACGACCGTGTCCAACAGCTCGCGTGTCGGCACGTTGATGACGCATTGCTTGCTGCGTCGCAACAGCTCGAAGCTGTGGTTCGCATCCCACACGTAACAGCCGACGACGCTGTATTCGAGCATCATGTGCCAGCCCAGCGTCATGATGTTGCGCTCGCCTTTGTAGGCAGAGCTGATCATCACGATCGGTCCCGGCTCGAGATGCTCGCGCGTCCTGTCGACAGGAAAGTCATGCTTGCGATGCAGCTTGGGCTTCGTGGCCATGCGTCTTGCTCCCTCGTGTCCATCCTGTACCCGGGATCCGGGGCGATGGCGATGCTGACGTCAACGCCGGGATCAGCCTCCTTGGTTCGGGTACCGGAGGAGGTTCAGCCCCACCAGCGGCGAACCAAAGTCCTGGAGCCGGCCACCCTCCGTGATGCGGCCGAGAACCACCGCGGAGAAGCCAAGCCGCTCGACGAGGCCGGCGACCTCCTTGTTCGCCGCCTCGTCATTGCCCGACATGAATACGACGCGATGCCCGCCGTGCTGAACCGGGTCCTGGGCCAGGACCGCCGCGAACATCGTGTTGAAGGCCTTCACGACACGCGCGCCGCCAACTGCATCGGCGACGACCTCCGTCGACAACCGACCGGCGAGCTGGTCGGGTGGGAGCCGAGCATTTGTCGCATCGACCACGATCCGGCCGCCCCAGGCTCCCGCATCGCGAACGACCTCGGCAACGGACGTGAACGGGACCGCCAGAAACACGATGTCAGCGCCGAGCGCTTCCTCGACCGAGACCGGCTTCACGCTCGGGCCGAGCTTGCGCGCCATGTCAGCGAGCACCGCACCTCCGCTCCTGTTTGCGATTCCGACCGCGATCCCGTTGCGACCGAAGTGCGAAGCGATTGCGCTTCCAATGTGGCCTGTACCGATGATCGAGTGAGTGGTCACGACGCATTCCCTTCGTGGTTCGTATTCGAGTTGAAGCCTTGAGCCTCACCGTGCGCATCGGCGGTGACGTCACAGTCTCCGGGTCTCGCCTTCGGCGCTTGGAAAATCTTGCGCGTTCGGCGCTGGTTGACGTAGGTGGTCGGCGTGACGCCGAACTTCTTCCGAAATGCATTCGTGAAATGCGCCTGGTCGTAAAATCCGGTCTTGAACGCGACGTCGGCCAGCTCGCTATCATCACCGAGCAATCGACAGGCTCGTTCGAGGCGCAGAGACAGGACGAATCGATGAGGCGCCAGGCCCGTCGTCGCTTTGAACAGCCTCGCGAACTGAAACGTCGAGTACCCGGTCGCGCGCGCCATCGCCTCGAGCGTCAGACCCGCGGCAAGCTGAGCATGGGCGAGCTCGACCACGGAACGAAGCTGCAGCGCACCGAGCTTGCCCTTCGGTGCGAGGTGCTTGCGCCCCGTGCCGCGCCCGTGTGCGGCGAGGAGATGAAGCACGAACGCCATGGCGAGCGTCTCTGCGTACAGCGGCTCCGTCGGCGACAGTAGCTGCCCCGCCAGGACGCGCGCGAACTTGGCAGGAGTCTCGGCGTCCATGCAGTGGCGCTTTGGAAACACGTCACTGGCCGGGGCTCGGTCTTCGAGCAGCGACTCGATCATGGGCGGCTTGATCGACGCCGTCGCAAACGTGAGCTCGCCTCGCCATCGTGGCGCGTTCGAGTCGCCGTCGGATTGGATGCATATCTGCTCGTTCCGAAACTCGGACTCGCGGCGCCTGCCGTCTTCGAGCCACCCGAGCTGCACCGCCCCTCCCAGGTTGATCATCAATTGATGCCCGACCGTTCGATGCTCCCCGTATTCGTGGTTGGACATCCGATGCACCTCGAAGACGAGCGGCGAGCGCCAGCCGCGCTGGTGGCTCGATGCAAGGATGACGCTGGTGCTGAGCGCTGCCCGTTCCGCGAGTAGAGAAGGCGGATCGCGCTCTCGACCCCATCGTGCCCGCTGGCGTCTCCCGGACCGCTGGGTCGAGCGTCCTCCGTTGGCATGGCCAAGTCTACCTCGCGCGACGTGGCCAGGCCCTGCCCTTTGACAGCCAAGGCCGTGTCCGTACCCACGGTGGTCTGACCGTCATCTCCGGCCGAGGCCGGACAAGCGTAAAGCGCAAGTTTTTCCAATCATCGGCACGACCGACACGCCAGGGTTCACGGCATGAAGACATCACAGCCGGTCAAGGTTGGTCTCGAGGCGATGCTCACGCCGGACAACTGCGTGCTCATCCTCATCGATCACCAGCCGTTCCAGGTCAGCGCGGTGAAGAACATCGACGTCGCGCTGATGATCAACAACACCGTCATGCTCGCGAAAGCGGCGAAGGCATTCAACGTACCCACGCTGCTCACGACCGTGGTGAAGGATCGCGGCGGCAACTTGATGAAGCCGCTGCAAGACGTGTTTCCCGAGCAGAAGCCCCTCGACCGCACGTTCATCAACACCTGGGAGGACAAGAACGTCGTCCAGTGGGTCGAGAAGACCGGGCGCAAGAAGCTCGTCATGGCCGCGCTGTGGACCGAGATCTGCCTGGCCTTCCCGGTGATCCACGCCCTGGCCGAAGGCTACGAGGTGTACTTCGTCACGGATGCGTCGGGCGGAACCAGCGTCGAGGCACACGAGATGGGGATCCAGCGCATGATCCAGGCCGGGGCGATACCGATCACGTCGGGGGTCTTCGGTGCCGAGCTTCAACGAGACTGGGCTCGCGAAACAACGGTTCCCGGTCTCACGCAGATCCTTCTCGATCACGGTGGTGCAACGTCGACCAACCTCGCCTGGGAACTGCAACTGCTCGCCGGCCGCCCGGGATCGGGCGTCTGACACGTTCATGATCCGGCGCGCCGGTTCAAGGCTCGGTGCGGCCGCCGCCCTCGCGGTCCCTCTGGTAGCTGCGTGCCAGGTCGAACGGCGGAAGCCAGTCCTCGCGACGGATGACCCAGCCTTCGTAGGTCGGCCTCAGCTGGTTCGGCGCGTCGAGGCAGCCGACATGGACCTCGATCTCGTCGCCCTCGCGCCTGAACAGCGATGAGCCGCAGGCTGGGCAGAAATGGCTGTTCCGGTATACCGCAGTGGTGCCGGTGATCCTGACCGCGCGCTCCGGGAACACCGCGAAGGTATGGAACACCGCGCCGTAGTGCTTGCGGCAGTCCAGGCAATGGCAGATCCCGACCCGGTAGGGCGCGCCCGTCATGACGAGGCGCACGGCACCGCACAGGCAGCCGCCGGCATAGATCGTGTCGCTCATGATTGTCTCCGAAGGTTGGATACTCGCAGGCCTGTTGTGCGAATGCAACCGCCGCCCCCGTTTGCGGGGAAGGGTTAGTTGCGTTTGATCTTGATATCGCTGTCCTGCCGGCGTGCTCTCCGGCTGGAGGATCGAGCCGAGCCACGATGTCCAACCCTACAGCGAAATCTTCCGCGCGGCGGGCACCAGAGGCTTTGCGGCGGCGTCGCATGGCAGGCGACCAGGGCGGCCAGAGCGACCAGCGATGGACTGGCTCTCATCGGTGGGCCATCAGCAGCGCTCAGGACATGTCGGACTGCCATGCAGAAGAACACTAGACGAAGAACGACAGCGCGATCTTCGAAGAACGCAAATCACCGCGCCACCGCGCTGTGCTGGTCCGGCGTGGACGGGGCTGCGCTGGTCAACGAGCGGAAGCAATGACCCTCACAACCGGCGCAGCGCCTGCTCGAGCACGTCCTCGAGCCGGCGCGTCATCCCATCGACGTCGAGCGGCGCGCGGCCGTCGACCTGGAGCGGGAGGAATCGCTTCCAGTCGGATCCGTAGCTCAGCAGCGCCTGGAGGTCCCACCACGGGTCGACCTTGCGCCCCGCCTCGGCCTCGTACATCTGCCGGAAGCGGTCGGCGACATCGGCCGAGAACAGGAGGGTGAGGTTGAGGCGGCAATGACCGACGTCGATGTCTGGCGGTCCGACGGACGCCTGGACCCAGTCGATCACGCCGGTCAGCTGCTCGCCCGACCACAGCAGGTTGAAGTGCTGATAGTCGCGATGGATGAAGCACGTGTGGGTCGGCTGGCGCTCCTCGGCGACCACCGCGACGACGGCGCTCCAGATGTCGGGACGCGAGGCGTCCGAGAGCCGCAACAGCCGGCTGCGGTCGAGCCACGATTCGAACGGGCTGGCGTCGATGTCGAGGGCATGAATGCGCGGGAGCATGCGTGCCATCTGCTGCAGCCAGCGCTCTCGGTCGCGAGGCATCAGGTGCACCTGCCCCGGGACCTGCGTCATGAGCACGGCCGGACCGGCGTGGGCTGCGTCGGTGGTCGAGCCGACCAGGCGCGGCGCCGGGAGATCGCTGCGCTCGAGGGCGGTGAGGATCGCCGTCTCCGATGCCACCGCGCGGGTGACCTCCTCCTGGCGATCGAGATCGGACTCCCACCGGCGCAGGACGAACCACTCGCGCCGGCCGTTGTGCTCCATCGTGAGGAGATGGACGGCCGACGCGATGCCGCCGGTCAGTTGCCGGCATCCGACGACCCGCGCGCCGGATCCAAGGGTCTGTTCGACCCATGCCAGTGCCTCGGCAGGCGGCGGTAGACGTGGAACGCGCCCGAGCCGCTCGGTCATCGTTCGCCCTCGATCACGGCCCGGCGATGGTACCTCGTTCGCGTGTAGGCAGGTGTCTCCTCCCACTGGCGGCGGATCGCGGCTGCTTGCTGCGGGCCCGAAGGTGATCGATAAAGCGTTTCGATAGGTGGTCAGGAAACTATCGATTGGACAGTCGCGGCCCAGGTCCGCAAGCTGCCGTGCGAGCCCACGTCGGCCGCGAGGAGACCGGAGATGTCGAGTCGATTCCCAGCCGTCATGGTCGTGCCGTTCGTGTGCGGGCTCGCGGCGGCGGTTGCGCTGGCGCAGCGCTCGCCGGATCCCGTGACGGCCGAGATCGGCCTGGCGGTGGACATGGCAGACGCGGGGCGCCACTTCCTGTCGGCGCTCACCCCCGCGCAGCGCGCACGCGCCGCGTTTCCGGTCGACGCCGATGAACGGCAGCGCTGGCACTATGTCCCCAGACCCAGGCCCGGCGTCGCGCTCCGCGAGCTGGACGATGCGCAGCGCGCACTGGCGTATGGCCTGCTCTCCACCGCGCTCAGCCGTCACGGCCTGGTCAAGGCGAGCGCGATCATGGCGCTCGAGCTGGTGCTCCGGCAACGCGAGCGCAACCTGGCGCGCGACCCCGGCGCGTACTTCCTGTCGGTGTTCGGCGAGCCGTCGACGGCCCGGACCTGGGGGTTCCGGATCGAGGGGCACCACCTGTCGTTGACCGTGACGCTCGTCGACGGCGTGCACCCGGTCGAGTCGCCGGCGTTCCTCGGCGCGTCGCCGGCGCCGGTCGGCAGCGACGTGCTCGCGGCGCCCCGCGTGCTGGGCCGCGAGGAGGATCTGGGCTTCCAGCTGCTCGCGAGCCTCGACGACGTACAGCGCCGAGCAGCGGTGTACCAGGCGACGGCGCCCGCCGACATCCTGACCGGACCGGGCGCCAAGCTGACCGCGCTACCGGGCCTGACCGCCGACCGGATGACGGCGGCGCAGCGCCGGTTGCTCGACGCGATCGTCGACGAGGTCACCGGCAACCTGCCGCGCGAGCTGGCGGCACGCGAGCGCAGCCGGATCGCGGCGCACCCGGCCAACGGCCTGGTGTTCAGCTGGGCGGGCGGCGCGTCACAGGGCCAGCCCCACTACTACCGGATCAGCGGGCCGAGCTTCGTGTACGAGCTCGACAACACACAGGACAACGCGACGCACGTCCACACCGTCTGGCACGCGCGCGCCGAGGCCGGCGGCGACTTCGGCGTGGATCTGCTCCGCGAGCACCACGCGCGGGCGCACGCGGTCGTGGACACGCCGGAGAGCAAGCAGGCGCGCGCCGAGCTCGGACGCCCGATCGAGCCGTTCCGGATCGTCGGCAACATCTACTATGTCGGCGCGACGAACATCGCGTCCTATCTGATCGCGACCTCGCGCGGGCTGATCCTGCTCGACGCCGGGACCCGCGAGATGGGGCCCATGGTCCAGTCCAGCATCGTCAAGCTGGGGTTCCAGCTCCAGGACGTGAAGATCCTGTTGACCAGCCACGCGCACTGGGACCACGTCGAAGGCGACGCGGCGATGAAGCGGGCGACCGGGGCGCAGGTGATGGCCGTGGCCGAGGAGGCCCCGGCGCTGGCCTCGGGAAAGGATCTGTCGGCCGTCCCCGATCTCGGGTGGGAGCCGATCGCAGTCGATCGGGTGCTGCACGACGGCGACGAGGTCGTGCTCGGCGACGTCACCATGCGCGCGGTGCTGACCGCCGGGCACACCCAGGGCTGCACGACGTGGACGACGACCGCGAAGGACCACGGGCGAACGTACTCGGTCGCGCTGGTCTGTATCCCGATGGCCAGCGCCGGACTCAAGCTGCTCGGCAACCCGCGGTACCCGAACATGGCCGAGGACCTGGCGCGCTCGATCCGGGTGCTCAAGAACCTCAAGCCCGACATCTTCCTGGACGGCCACCCCGAGGAGTTCTACGCCGACAAGCTCATGCGCCTGCGCGCCGGCGAGTCGCCCAACCCCTTGGTGGATCGCGGCGGGTTCGCAAAGTACCTCGCGGAGGCGGAGGCCGACCTCCAGCGCAGGCTCAAGGACGAGCGCGGCGGGCGTACGCCGTGACCGGCGCGCGCGTTGCGTCGCCTGGCCTCGGTACCAGATCCCGGTGACGTGAGCCGTTCGCAACGGTCCCGGCCTCTTCATCCGCGTATCATCAAAAGGAGGCCTTCATGAGGTTGCGAATCCAGAGCCCGGCGATCGGGCTCATCCTGGCCCTGGCAAGCGCCGCGGGCTGCGGCGGCGAGGAGATGTTCACGCTCCAGCTCGGCACCAACGAGCGCATGATCGACAAGGTGGCCACCGCCCGGCTCGCCCACCCCGACCAGGGGCTGGAGCAGCCGATCGTGGTCGGCGATCTCGACGGCGATGGCATCGACGACGCCGTCGTGCGGACGACCTTCCTCACCCACGGCGCCGACAAGACCGTGTTCGGCGGCGCGGTGTACGTGCTGTACGGAGGTAGCGGCGTCACCGGCTCGATCGACATGGCGCGCTTGCCGGCCCTGATCCACCTCGGCGCGCCCAGCATCAGCACGCCGCCCAGCGGCGGCGTCACGGCGGTCGGCGACATCGACGGCGACGGCCTCGCCGACTTCGTGGTCTCGATCGAGGGCACGATCGGATGCGAGCCTTCGTACTCCCAGTGGGCCATCGATAGCCCGGTCGTCGCGGGCGCCTGGGTCGTGTACGGCAGCACCACGCGCGTGACGGGCAGCCACGACATCAAGGACGTCGCCGCGCTGCTGAGCGAACCGCCGTCGTGCGGCCGCTGGAACCTCGCCGCCGCCCTCGGGGATATCGACGGCGACGGCAAGGCGGACTTCGCGGTCAGCAAGCAGGCGGCCCTCCTCGGCGAGCCGTACCAGGTCTTCATGTTCTACGGCCGCGCGCAGCGGCTGTCGGGCACCATCGACCTGGCGACCGCCGCGGACGCGGCGATCAGCGAGCCCGGGGCCGCGGGCGGGCTCGGCGGCGCCAGCGCGTATCGCCTCGGCGACGTCGACGGCGACGGCCTCGCGGACTTCGTCGTCCGGCTGCCGCTCGATAGTAACGGCCTGGACGCTCGCATCGTGCGCGGCTCGGCCACGCGACTCGCCGGTGCCGTGGCGCTCCCCGACATCGGCCACACCCGGCTGCCGGGCGGCGACTTCTGCTTCGTCAGCGACGAGGCGTTCGCCGTCGCGCTCGGCGATCTCGACGGCGACGGCGCCGATGACTTCTCGCTGGTCAACTGCGAGCGCGGCACGACCCGCGTGTTCGGGCCGGTCGCGCACCGGGTGTTCTACGGCAGCAAGGCCGGGCTGCCGACCCAGCTCGGCGGGGCGGATGCGGCCGCGACGCTCGCTCCCACCGACGGCTTCTACCCCAGCCAGTTGATCGCCGGCGATGTCGACGGTGACGGGATCCCCGACCTGATCTTCGCCGACGAGAACCTGCGCGACACCAACGGCGGGGTGCACGTGATCAAGGGCCGGCACGAGCGGCTGTCCGGCGCCATCGATCCGAGCGCTTCGAGCACAATCACGTACATCGGCCAGCCGCAGCGGGTCCCGCGCTGCAGGGGCAACGGCTGCGTCCTGCCCGAGAAGCTGGGCGCCGGCGTGAGCCTCGGCGACCTGACGGGTGACCACCATCCGGACCTGCTGATCGGCGCCAACTCCGACGATTACGAGATCGTCCCGGCGCCCGGGGTCGCGATGGGGCACAGCTACATCCTGTCATTGTCTGCCATGTCGAAACCGTGAGCCGTCCGGCCGCCGACGGGCCTCTCTACCCCCGAGCCTAGCTTCGCCATGTCCTCCCCCGTGTCCAGGACCCTGCGCGTGATCAACGGCGGCGCTGCCGCCGCGCGGACGCCTGCGCTGGACCGGCCGCTCACGTTCGACGCGACGTTCCGCGCCCACGCCGGGTTCGTCGCCAGCGTCGCGCTGCGCGTGCTCGGTCGGCCCGCCGAGGTCGATGACCTCGTCCAGGACGTGTTCCTGCGCATCCTGCCCCGGCTCGGCGAGCTGCGTGATCCGGCGGCGGTGCGAGCCTGGCTCGCGGTGATCACCTGCCGGCTGGCGCAACGGCGGCTGCGCAGCCGGCGCTGGAAGATCTGGCTCGGGGTCGGCGGCGACCATGACTACACCCAGCTCGCCGACGGCGCCTCGTCGCCGGCGGACCGCGCGCTGCTCGGCGAGCTGTACCGCGCGCTCGACCGCCTGCCGGTCCATCACCGGCTGGCCTGGACGCTGCGCCACGCCGAGGGCCTCGAGCTCGCCGCGGTCGCCGAGGCGTGCGACTGCTCGCTCGCGACCGTCAAGCGCTGGATCAGCGCCGCCGAGGCCGCGCTTCGCAAGGAGGTGGATCATGAATGAACGGCTCGAGCAAGCGCGACAGCTGGCGAGGCGGATCGACGCCGGGTGGCAGCCGGCCGACGTCGAGGCCCAGCTCGCGCGGCTGCATGCGCGGCAGGCGCGCCGCTGGACGGTGGCGGCGCCGCTGGTCGCTGCGGCGGCCGCCGCGGCGATCGCGGTCGGCGTGATGTACCCGCGCGGCGCGACCGACTCGCGGGCCCGCGAGGGCGGCGACGCCGCGATCGCGACGCGCGCACCGGCCCGCGACACCGCGCTGACCGCGCCCGCGCCGGTTGCCGTGGTCCCCGCGCCGCCGGGACCGGTGGCCCTGGCGCCGCCGGTCGCGGAGCCCCCTGCGGCGTCCGCCGTGCTGTCGCTCGGCGACGGCAGCGTCGTGACCCCGCTCGGCAAGGACAGCCGGCTGCTCGCGCGGCGGGTCAGCGACACCGACGTCATCGTCGCGCTCACCGGCGGCGGCGCGCGGTTCGACGTCCCCGAGCGCACCGCGCGCCGGTTCCGCGCCGAGCTCGGCGCGCTGGCCGTCGAGACCCACGGCGCAACGTTCCGCGTCCAGGTCGGCCGGCGCCAGGTCGAGGTCGCGGCCGAGCGCGGCCAGGTCAGCGCGCGGCTCGGACCCGAGGCCCACGTCGTCGCTGCCGGCGAGACCCGCGCGTTCGCGATCGCGGCGCACGACGATCCCTCGCCGGTGGTCCGCGAGCAGCCCCCCGCGGCCCCCGACCCGTCCCCCGGCTGGCGCGACGCCGCCGCCCGCGGCGACTACCCTGCCGCGTGGGCAGCCCTCGCCACGCTGCGCACGCCGCTCGACGGCATGGAGGACCTGCTGCAAGCCGGCGACGTCGCCCGGCTGTCCGGCCACCCCGGCGCCGCGGTCGCGCCCCTCGCGCGCGCGGTCGAGCTCCACCCCGGCGACCCGCGCGCCCCGCTCGCCGCCTTCACGCTCGGCCGCGTCCACCTCGAGGACCTCGGCGCCCCGCGCGACGCCGCGCTCGCCTTCGCACGCGCCCGCACGCTCGCGCCCGATGGCCCGCTCACCGAGGACGCGCTCGCCCGCGAGGTCGAGGCGTGGTCGCGCGCCGGCGAGACCGAGACCGCGCGGGTACGCGCCCTGACCTACACCCAGCGCTATCCCCAGGGCCGCCGGGTCCACGCGGTGCGCCGGTTCGGCGGGCTGGAGAGCCCCTGACCGCGCCGCTGCGCGCCCTCGCACGGTCACGGGTGGCGGTCGTGGCGGGCGCGGCCGCCGCCACCGCCGCGATCCTCGGACGGCCGCCCAGTGCCCGCGCCGACGACCTCGCCCGGCCGCGCCCGCCGGTGCGCCTCGAGCTCGCCGCCTGCCTCGCCGACGCTCTCGACGTGATCGAGCGCGCGGTCCGGGTCGAGGTCGGCGACCCGCCGGACGCCAACGACGCCAGCGCCGTCGCCGTCGCCGTCGAGTGCGGCGCCGACGGCCTCGATGCCGGCGTCGTGGTCGAGGTCCACCCGCCCGGCAACCCGCGCCGCTACCGCTACGCCCTCGACTGGCGCGCCCAGCCCTCCGACGCGCGGCCGCGCCTGATCGGCCTCGCCGTCGCCGAGGCCGTCGACGCCAGCCGGATCGAGCTCACCGCGGTGCCCGAGCCGCCGATCGTCCCGGGCCCCGGCGCCGGCCGCGGCATCGGCCCCACCGACCCCGTGCACACCGCCTCGGACTGGCACATCGCCGCCATCGCGGTCCGGCGCGTGTTCTCCGCGCAGGCCGGCGTCGACATCGTCGGCGGCGGGCTGATGCCGACTCGCCGCCTGACCCCGCGCCTCGCCGTCTCCGCCGACCTGCTCGCGGAGACCGCCACCGTCATCACCGCGTCCGGCGCCGTCGCAGTCTTCTCCGTGTCCTCGGCACCGCGGATCGCGGTCCGCCTCGGCGGCCGCCTCCACGGCGAGCTCGGCGCCGCCGCCCGCGTCGGCATCGTTCGCATGCACGGCGAAGCGCTTCCCGGCAGCCGCCTCGCCGGCGCGAGCCAGGTCGGCTTCTGGGTCGGCCCGGCCGCCGACATCGCGGTCGGCGTCGACCTCATGCCGCGCCTGTCACTGCGCATCAACGCCGAGCTCGGCGTCGTCATCAAGGGTGCCACCGCGCGCGACTTCGGCGTGCCGGTCGCCGCCCTCACCGGCACATGGACCTCGGTCGGCCTGGCCGCAGCCGTCGAGCTGTGAAGCCCTGGCGAAGACCGATCCGCAGCCGGTCCTCGCCGACCAGGCCGCGGCGATCTGGTCCGGCGCTTCCCGTCGATGCCGCGGTCCGGCGCGCTCGACGGCGATGCCCGCCGGCGGAAACGTGGATAGCGGCCTGCCAGCGCGGACCGGCTGGCGGAACGCCGGCGACGGCGGACGCGCTCGAGGCATGGCTGCACACGCGTCTGCGCGTCGACTGGTCGCGTCCGCCCCACCGGGTGCCGATGGTCGCTACCGTCGATGGGCACATGGCGTATATCGAGACACGCGACCGCCCGCGCGATGGCCGGCGCGCCGATCGTCTGTGCGAGGCGCTGCAGCACATGCGTGTGCGTGCCGCGGGGGGCGAGCCACTCACGATGTCGCTGCTCGCGCAGTGCCAGCAGATCGTGCTCGGGCTCGACGCCGCACCGGCGTTCCGCACCCGAGACGCGTACGCCAAGGCCGGTCGCGAGCGCTACTCCGCCGGCCCCGAGGTCGCGCGCCACTTCGATCGCTGCCTGGAGGAGGCGAACGGCGCCGCACCGGCCGCGGTGGCGCGCGCCACCCGGGTGTACCTCGACGTGTGCTTCTTTCATCCGTTCGAGGACGGCAACGCCCGCGCTGCGCGGCTGGCGCTCGACCATGTGCTCACCTGCGCAGGCCTGAGGTTGACCGTGGCCGACCCGATCTTCGGATTCTCGCGCTGGGCAGACGACGCGCTGGACGCCATGGGCCTGTCCTGGCTGATCGAGCGGCTGACGCGGTCCGTAGACACCGCGGCCGAGGGCCAGGCCACGTGACCGAACAGCAACGATGGTATGCCGCCCGCGCCTGCGGCGCGGATGAGGGCGGCGCGGCGATCGAGCCGCGCACGGGTGATGCGCCAGTAGCGCGGAGCCAGTTCGAGATAGCGGTCGCGCGGCCGGTGGGCAGCACGCGGAGCACGTCGCGCAAGTGGACCTCAGGTCAGGCAGGGGAATGCTAGTGTTGCGCGATGTCGAGACTACCCCGCGGCGTTCTCGTGGTCCTGTGCATCGTCGGCTGCCGCTCCGACAAGATCGCTGGGCGCGCCGATCAGACGAGCGTACCGGGCGCCGCGGCCGCCGAGAAGCCGGCCCGGGAGATCGCCCAGCAGGCGAACCAGGGCGAGGCGCCAGCTGCCAGGCCGGACCCCGACTTGCAGCGCGACCAGGAGGACTACGTCGCTGACGTGATGGCGTTCGCGCACCTCACCCACGATCAGGTCCGCGAGCGCATGAAACTCGGCTCGGCGCCCCTGCGCGACGAATGGAACACCTGGGAGAAGGCCGGCGCGATGACGCCGGACCGGATCAAGGAGTTCTACAAGCAGACCACCAACTACATCTACGAGCTCGCCGAGTGGCACCTGTTCGTGCCCGGGAAGCGCGCGAGCGATCTGGCGCTGTTCGACAGCATGCGCGCGAAGCAGCCCAAGAACATCCTCGACTTCGGCGGCGGGGTCGGGCTCCTCGCGATCCCGCTCGCGCGCGCCGGCCTCGACGTCACGCTCGCCGACCTCGACTCGACCACGCTCAACTTCGCGCTGTTCCACGCCGAGCGGCGCGGCGCTCACCTCAAGGTGTGGAAATCGGATATCGCGCCGGCGCCGCCCGACGCGAAGTATGACGTCATCATGTGCATGGACGTGCTCGAGCATCTGCCGAAGGACATCCTCCACGACGTCGTGGACAAGCTCGTCAAGCTCAAGCACGCCAAGACCGAGATCATCATCTCGGCGCCGTTCGGCCGCACCGCGGTGCATCCGATGCACCTGGACCTCAGCGACGACACCAAGCAGCAGATCGAACGCCTGCGCACCGCGCTGCCCGACCGCTGATCCCGAGCAGCTGGAGAACGCCAGCGCCGACATGCTCCCGGAGCAGCAGCGGCTCGCCGCCGAACGGCCATGGTGGCTCGCGACGATCGCCGAGAAGCGCGGTGACACCGCGCATCGCCTGCGTTGCTTGCGCCGCGCTTCGCAGTTCCGCGACACGCGGTACGGGGCCGAAGCCTGCAAGGCACTCGGCGACGATGCGTAGCCCTCTGCGGTCTCAGGTCGCCATCGTCTGATCGGGTGGAGGCGAACGTCCGGACCCACGTCGCCAAGCTCCGCGCGGCGCTCGAGGACAATGCCGGGCGCCGCGAGCTGCTCCAGAGCCGACAAACTTTTTTTCCTTGACCAAATTATTAGGTCCGATTAAAAAATGGCATGTCCGACGCCGCCGTCCTGCTCCGCCCGCTCCGCGCGCGCATCCTCGAGATGCTCGCCGAGCCGCAGTCGGCGGCGACGGTCGCGCGCCGCCTGTCGATCGCGCGGCAGAAGGTCGGCTACCACCTGAAAGAGCTCGAGAAGCAGGGCCTCGTCGAGCTGGTGGAGGAGCGGAAATCGGGCAACTGCGTCGAGCGCATCGTTCGCGTCACCAGCCGGGCGTACCTCGTCTCCGCCGAGGCGCTCGGCTCGCTCGCCCAGGGCGCGCTCGAAGCCACGGATCGGTTCTCCGCGGCCTACGTCGTCGCGATCGCGTCGCGCGCGATCAGCGAGCTCGCGAGCATGCGGCGCGCGGCCGACGAGGCCGGCAAGCGGCTCGCCACGCTCACCCTCGAGACCGAGATCCGCTTCGCCAGCGTCGCCGAGCGGGCCGCGTTTGCCGAGGAGCTCGCGCGAGAGATCGCGCGGCTCACCGCCAGGTACCACGACGCGTCCGCTCCGCGCGGACGCACCCATCGCATCGTCTCGTTCGCCTACCCGAAACCCGCTGACAAAATCGCCGACCAAGCCGAGAAATCACCATGAACGCCCCGAGGGACCCCATGAGCCCACCCGCCACCCGCGACATCGAACTCTCTGTCGAGCTCGACGCCTCCCCCGAAGACGTCTTCCGCGCCGTCACCAACGGTACCGAGATCGCGAAATGGCTTGCGCCCGAAGCGCGCGCCACCGCACCGGACGGCGAAACCAAGGGCAGCATCTGGATCTCGTGGGGCGAAGGCATGAGCGCCGAACACGAGATCGAGATCTACGACGCGCCGAACCGGATCCGTCATCCGTCTGGCAAGAACAGCGATACCAAGGCGCCGCTCTATGCCGATTGGTCGATCGAGGCGCGCGGTGGCGGCAAGACCACGCTCCGCCTCGTTCATTCCGGTTTCAGCGTGGGCGCCGACTGGGACGACGAGTTCGACGCGCACGCGCGCGGCTGGAGGCTGATGCTCCAGAACCTCCGCCAGTACTTCGCGCGGCACGCGCACGAACCGGCGGTGCACGTCCCCTTCATGTCGAATGTCGAGTCCCCGCGCGGGTCGCTCTGGAACACGCTGCTCGGCAAGCTCGGGTTTTCCGCCGCGCCGAAGGTCGGCGACCAGTTCCGCTTGACGACGCCGAAAGGCGACGTCCTCACGGGCGTGGTCGATCTCGTGGCGGAAACGCACGACCTCGCGCTCGTCGTGCGCGAGTACGACGATGCACTGCTCCGCTTCGCCCTGGCAGGCAAAGCGGACGCGCTATCCACGTTTGTGTATGGCTACGTGATCGTGTACGGCGCGGAACGCGAGCGCGCGAGCGAGCTCGTCGCAGCCGGCAGCAGCGCGATGTCTGGCTGATTGCCTTGGCTCGCGCTGCGCCAGCTGCCCCGGGTCCGGCCTCGATGGCGGAGCAGCACCGATCATTGTAATTATTCTATTAATTACAAATAATTATACGATTGCTCCTTGCGAGTGAGCGCTCACTCCATCAAGGTGCAGCGATGCCGCCGTCGCCCAAGCGCGCTGCGCCGATGTCGCCCGAAGCGCGGAGGGCGAGCATCATCACGGCTGCGCTGCCGCTGCTGCGGAAGTACGGCAAGGAGGTCACGACCGCGCAGATCGCGATGGCCGCGGGGGTTGCGGAGGGCACGCTGTTTCGCGCGTTCCCGGACAAGGAAGCGATCGTCGCCGCCGCGATGCAGGCAGCATTCGAGCCCGCGCCGAGCGAGCGAGCGCTTCGCGCCATCGATCGCTCGCTCAGCCTGCGAGAGAAGCTGATCGAAGCGGTCGAGATCCTGTCGGCGCGCGTCGAGAAGATCTGGCAACTCATGGCAGTGCTCGCGGTGACGATCCCCGTCGGAGCGCCGCGCAGGCCCGAGGAGCGCGCGCCGCCCGGCATGAGCGACATCGGCATTCGCGATGCGATGGTCGCGCTGTTCGAAGGCCACGAGGCCGAGCTGCGCGTGACGCCCTACTTCGCGATGCGTGCGCTGCGCGCGTATGCATTCTCGGCCACGCACCCGCGCATCTCCGACGGAGAGCCGATCACGTCGGCCGAGATCGTGTCCGTCATCCTCGACGGTGTCCGCGTTCGCAACGAAGACGAGGAGTGACGACGAATGCCGCGCACCCTCATGATCGGGCCGGGGATCCCCGTGATCTCCCATGTTAGTTCTCTCAAAAACCCGCCGAATTCACAAGCCTGTGTTTTCGAGGCGAGATGCGTAGTCTGCGCGGCCATGACGACAGCGCGGCCATGACGGCCGGCACCGTCGAGGAGGACCAGTAACATGTTGTTCTCGCTCTTGCGAAAGTACCTGCGCCCGTACGCGGGCAAGATCTGGATCGTCGTGGTGCTCCAGCTGATGAGCACGCTCGCATCGCTGCTGCTGCCGTCGCTGAACGGTGACATCATCGACCACGGTGTCGCCGCCGGCAACGCGAGCTTCATCCTGGTCGCGGGTGGCGAGATGCTCGGCATCTCGGCGCTGCAGATCGCGTGCTCGTTCGCGGCGGTGTACTTCGGCGCGAAGCTCGCGATGAGCTACGGGCGCGACCTGCGAGCGGGCATCGTGCAGCACGTCGGTGCGCTGAGCACGCGCGAGGTCGGCAAGATCGGCGCGCCGTCGCTGATCACGCGCACCACGAACGACGTGCAGCAGATCCAGATGCTGGTCATGGTCTCGATGACGATGCTCGTCACGGCACCGATCATGTGCATCGGCGGCATCGTCATGGCGCTGCGAGAGGACCTCGATCTCTCGATCCTCCTGGTGATCTGCATCCCGGTCCTCGCCGGCACCATGGGGCTCATCATCGGGCGCATGGTGCCGCTGTTCCGCGCGATGCAGCCCAAGCTCGATGCGGTCAATCGCGTGCTGCGCGAGCAGATCACCGGGATGCGCGTGGTCCGCGCGTTCGTGCGCGAGCCTCGCGAGGCGGAGCGCTTCGATGCGGCGAACGTCGAGCTGATGAGTTTCGGCCTGCGGATCGGCAAGCTCCAGGCGCTGATGTTTCCGTTCGTGATGCTCGTGTTCAACGCGTCGAGCGTGGCGGTGCTGTGGTTCGGGGCGAAGCGCATCGCCGAAGGCTCGCTCGAGGTCGGCTCGCTCACCGCGTACATCGCGTACCTGCTGCAGATCCTGATGGCCGTCATGATGACGACCTTCCTCACGGTCATGATCCCGCGCGCCGCCGCGTGCGCCGAGCGCATCCAGGAGGTGTTCGGGATCGCGCCGACGGTGTCCACCGCAGCCTCGCCGATCGCGCCGGCGGCGCTCACCGGGATCGTCGAGTTGCGCGGTGTCGAGTATCGCTACCCGGGTGCGGAGGCGGCGGTGTTGCGCGACATCTCGTTCGTCGCGAAGCCCGGCCAGATCACCGCGCTGATCGGCTCGACGGGCGCGGGCAAGACCACGTTGCTCGATCTCATCCCGCGCATGGGCGATCCGACGGCGGGCGCGGTGCTCGTCGACGGCGTCGACGTTCGCGAGCGCGATCCCGAGGAGCTCTGGACGCGCATCGGCGCGGTGCCGCAGCGCGCGTATCTGTTCAGCGGCACGGTCGCATCGAACTTGCGGTTCGGCAACCCGGACGCGACCGACGACGAACTCTGGGCCGCGCTCGAGGTCGCGCAGGCGAAGGACTTCGTCGAAGCGATGCCCCAGAAGCTCGAGTCACCGATCTCGCAGGGCGGCACCAACGTGTCGGGCGGGCAGCGCCAGCGCCTCGCGATCGCGCGTGCGCTGCTGCGCGAGCCCGGCGTGTTCCTGCTCGACGATTCGTTCAGCGCGCTCGACCTGTCGACCGAGGCGGCGTTGCGCGTCGCGCTGAAGCCGCGGATCGCGAACGCCACGGTGATCCTCGTCGCGCAGCGCGTGGCGAGCATCGTCAACGCGGATCAGATCCTCGTGCTCGACAATGGCGCGCTGGTTGCCAAGGGCACGCACCACGAGCTACTCGCGAGTTGCCCGACCTACGTCGAGATCGTGCAGTCGCAAAGCGAAGCGAAGGAGGCCGCATGACCGCGCCCAAAGCTCCACCGCCCGGTGCGGGTGGAGCTCGTCCGAGTCCCGCGGCTCCGCAGCGCGGCCCGTTTGCCATGCAGATGGGTCCGCCGCAGAAGGCGAAGCAGTTCGGCCCGTCGGCCAGGCGCTTGCTCCGCCGGCTCGCCCCCGAGCGCACGCGGATCGCCTTCGTGCTCGCGCTCGCAGTCGCGAGCATCGCGCTGTCCGTGAGCGGCCCGAAGATCCTCGGGCGCGGCACGAACATCATCTTCGCGGGCTATCTGTCGAGCCGGTTGCCCGCCGGCGAGACCAGGGAGCACGTCGTCGCGGGTCTGCGTGCCGCGGGCGAGACGCGACGCGCCGACATGATCGACGCGCTCGAAGTCGTGCCCGGCCGAGGCATCGATTTCGGCGCGCTGCAGCACGTGCTCGTCTTCGTGATGGTGCTCTACGTCGGCGCGTCGCTGTTCGCGTGGTTGCAGATGTACCTGGTCAACTTCATCGTCCAGCACTCGGTCCGGCGCATGCGCAGCGACGTCGAGGCAAAGCTCATGCGCGTGCCGCTGTCGTACTTCGACGGCCAGCAGCACGGCGAGGTGCTGTCGCGCGCCACGAACGACATCGACAACGTCGCGATGGCCCTGCAGCAGACGCTCGGCGGGACGCTCACGGTGATGCTCACCGTCGTCGGGATCCTCGTGATGCTCGTCGTGATCTCGCCGCTGCTCGCGCTGATCACGCTGGTGACCATCCCGGTCTCGCTCGTGGTCACCGCACGGATCGCCAGGCGCGCCCAGAAGGGCTTCGTCGCGCAGTGGAAGCACGTCGGCGCGCTGAACGGTCAGATCGAGGAAGCCTTCACCGGCCACTGGCTCGTCAAGGTGTTCGGCCGCCGCAAGCAGATCGAGGACCGCATCCGCGCCAAGAACCAGGAGCTGTTCGAGGCCTCGTTCGGCGCGCAGTTCGTGTCGTCGATCATCATGCCGGTCATCAACTTCATCGGCAACCTGACGTACGTCGCCATCGCCGTCGTCGGCGGCCTTCGCGTCGCGTCGGGCGCGATGCTGCTCGGAAGCGTGCAGGCGTTCATCCAGTACTCGCGCCAGTTCAGCCAGCATCTGTCGCAGCTCGCGCAGGTCGCGAGCATCCTGCAGTCTGGCGTCGCCTCCGCCGAGCGCGTGTTCGAGCTGCTCGACGCGCCCGAACAGGCCGCCGACCCGTCCGTGGGCGTCACGCTGCCCACGCCGCGCTGCGAGGTCTTGTTCGAGGGCATCTCGTTCCGGTACAAGCCCGACGTGCCGCTGATCGAGCAGCTCTCGCTCGTCGCGCGTCCCGGCCAGACCGTCGCGATCGTGGGCCCCACCGGTGCGGGCAAGACCACGCTCGTGAATCTCCTGATGCGGTTCTACGATCTCGACTCCGGCACGATCGCGATCGACGGCGTCGACATCGCCAGCGTTCCTCGCCGCGAGCTGCGCTCGAAGATCGGCATGGTCCTCCAGGACACCTGGCTGTTCTCGGGCACGATCCGCGACAACATCAAGTACGGCAACCCGGACGCGACCGAGGACGAGATGCTCCACGCGGCTCGCATCAGCTACGTCGACCGCTTCGTGCGCGCCCTGCCCGCCGGCTACGACACCGTCATCGACGAGGAGTCCTCGAACCTCTCCGCCGGCGAGAAGCAGCTGATCACGATCGCGCGCGCGTTCCTCGCGAACCCCGCGCTGCTGATCCTCGACGAGGCGACGTCGTCCGTCGACACTCGCACCGAGGTCCTCGTGCAACAGGCGATGGCCGCGCTCCGCGCCGATCGCACCTCGTTCGTGATCGCGCATCGGTTGTCGACGATCCGCAACGCAAACACCATCCTGGTGATGGAGAACGGTCAGATCGTCGAGCAGGGCTCGCACGCGGAGCTGCTCGCCAGGGACGGCGCCTACGCGAAGCTGTGGAACGTGGCTTCGCGCGCGGCCGTCGCCGCGTAGCCAGTGGCGCAACGACCGCCGCCGCTCACTCGGTGCGCAGCGCCTCGACCGGCGAGATCTTGGCGGCGTAGTAGGCCGGTAGCACCCCCGCGAGCGCGCCGAACACGGCGATCACGCCGGCCGCGCTCAGCGCGATGGTGAGGCTGGGGTCGGGGGCCGCGAACGGAAGGTCGGGGACCTTCTCGAGGACCTTGCCGACGATCTCGAGCAGCGCGATCCCCGCGACCACGCCGAGGTAGCCGAAGATCACGGTCAACACCGTTGCCTCCGACACGACCATGCGGACCACGCTCGCGGGCGTCGCGCCCAGCGCCTTGCGCACGCCGATCTCCTTGGTGCGCTCGCGGACGGTGATCAACATGATGTTGGACACGCCGACCACGCCGGCGAGCAGGCACATCGTGCCCGCCGCCCACATCACCAGGTTGATCAGGAAGAACAGCATGGTCATCTTCCCGAACTCCTTGGACGTGTTCCACGCCCCGATCGCGGCGTCGTCCTCGGGCGCGATCTTGTGGCGCTGCTTGAGCGTGGTCTTGATTTGCCGCTCGAGGTCTTCGCCGTTGACGCCGGGCTGCCCCACGATCGCGAAGAACCCGACCCGATCATTGTAGTTGAACGCCCGCTGGAAGGTCGTGAATGGGATGTGGATCGTGTTGAGGATGCGATCGGCCTGCTGGCCGGTCTGCATGGACCCGAACACGCCGATGACCTGGAAGTAGATGCCGTTGGCCTCGATGTACGTGCCCACCGGATCGGCGCCGTCGTACAGCTGCTCGACCACGCCCTCGCCGATCACCGCGACCTTGCGCCACTCGTCGAGATCGCGCTGGTTGAGGAACCGGCCGGCGCGCATCACCGGCGTCTGGACGTACTGGAACGCGGGATAGTCCCCCGACACCTG
>Ga0307515_10004567_pt1 | contig 28511 bp, 26 predicted proteins | sample 17_EM_MG_FD_194513 | JGI IMG/M metagenome (GOLD analysis project Ga0307515, IMG submission 194513) | Populus trichocarpa ectomycorrhiza microbial communities from riparian zone in the Pacific Northwest, United States - 17_EM | ecosystem: Host-associated > Plants > Roots > Unclassified | place... | reverse complement strand
TGAAGATTGGACATGGCGATGATGCGGATGCGGATGAGGAGGAAGAAGCATCGCTAGCCGATGATGGATCAACGCAGAATGTGGAGGACTGAGGGCATAGTACTAGAGAGTGTGAAGATTGGACATGGCGATGATGCGGATGCAGATGAGGAGGAAGAAGCATCGCTAGCCGATGATGGATCAATGCAGAATGTGGAGGACTGAGGGCATAGTACTAGAGAGTGTGAAGATTGGACATGGCGATGATGCAGATGCAGATGAGGAGGAAGAAGCATCGCTAGCCGATGATGAATCAACGCAGAATGTGGAGGACTGAGGGCATAGTACTAGAGAGTGTGAAGATTGGACAGTATATTTCAGACCTGTTAAATACGATGATGGCGAAGCAAATGCAATGGCAAGCGATGTATCCGAAGCGAAGACTGTATTGTAATCCGTGACAACATCTCAAAACTGAACATATATGGGGAGAGTGCGGCATCCGATATATAGCAATAAGTGGAGAGGTAAAATGTGGCACTCGGCCGGAGAAAGGCATAAACATCGCCAGGCGTTGTGTAAAGTGCTTCAGCATAACTGCAGCCCCTGCGAAGAGTGTAACACACGTGTCGTTCTGATGATGCATATACATCACCACAAAGTAAACGAGGTAGGTATGCAATGCGACCCGTCGCCTGGGCGACGGGTAGCATGTAATTCTCCGTCTGAGGGTACGAGGTTCCGTCAGAGCCGTCAGAGCCATCCGGATCACCCGGGTGTTTCAAACGGAGACTAGGGTTGTTGCTAATGATCTCTTCGTCAGAATCCGATATCTATATGGTAATTGGCTGGAGGCTATATGCAGGGGTAAAAGCTTACTGGTTCAACCTAGCTTACTAGTTCAACTGGCTTCGCTTTCGGCAACGTTGACGAATCGGGCTTCGCAGCAGGTTCACCGCTACGTATGCTTGATTTTGACTGTGGCTTCACTGAACCTAGCCTGATATGACTACTTCCTGGTCGAGAAGTCCCTTGCGGCCTTTGCGATATTCCGGGGACAATGTCAACACTCTCTATAAGCTCTCCAAATGTTGTTGGTGGAGGTGCCGGAGCGTCATCATTCGTTTGCGTCTGAACGACTGCCGGAACTCTCAATTCGAATGTGCCATACATTGTATCTTGTTCACGGAAGTAGTCGGCTGCATCCTCCCGTCCTGGTTGAGTCAATTCGTCGAGCTTCATCTGCTTCTGCCGAAACCTCTCCATGCGCTGCTGTACCATTTTGGTGATTGTGCCCATCACCCAGCCGGGTTCATCATCTTCGCTCACCTTGCCCTGCTCAGTCTGTTCATCATCCTGATCTTCCCCATCCTCCCCATCATCGGAACTTGCAAGATCACTCAGACTGTCTCCGATAGCAACCAGCATCTCCTCAAATGTCTTTTCGGGCTCTCAGTACATCAATCCTGCGATTTCAGCATGCTTCATATCGTCCTGCTCTTGCTGAACTGCTGCCTCTGCATCTTCAACTCGCTTTCTTGCCACAGCGGTCTCTCTCTCAACATAATCCTTAATCCATTTCACTTTCTCTTCATTGCTTAAGAAGTGTGTTTCTCGTCGTTTCTCAGCCGCAAGCTACTTTTTGGATCTCAAGCTGCGCAATGCCCCAAGTGCTCGGACTCTCTCTGCTTCCAAGCTGCTCTTGCCTTCATTTGCATGATGATGTCGTTGGGTTGACCGCTTTGTCGATTTGCCGTATCTGCCAGCCGGAAGTGGTGAAAAGTTTTTTTTCAGAGTATTGACCATTGTAGTTTGCATGGAATTTGTTGTTGGGTGAGATGTTGGATATTGCAAGTTATGGACAATATGGAGGCAAGCTGCATCTTTTATGTCAAGGTTGGTACGTTTACTCATCTTGAACAAAGAAAAATCTCCCTCTTGACTGTCAATAAATCAGGAATAGTGATGCTAACCGTACAACATGACATGATTGTTAGTGACTTTTTCATGCAATATCCCGGGGATTATTTGAGACGAACATCAGCAGACGTGCTATCCCTCGAACACCATCCTATTAATATATAACGATAAGGCGATTCCGGCGGTCGTACACCGCAGTTTATCCCTGTGACCAAACACACAACATCAGCCCGACTTTTTGCAAATTCCGGGGCTGTGGGAAACCCCTGCAACTTGCAGCCATACTCAGCAGGATTCATCTTGAGCATAACGATCATTTTGGCTGCTACTTATTCCATTCTGACAAGAAGCTAACTATATAGTCCTCAGGGCTTCCCACTTCCTCTCGTTATCATCTTCCTCTCCATTTCCTCACCAGCACATCATGGATACACAATCACCTCCGCCAGGTGAGAGCGGATCGAATACCGGCCGATTGGCTGGCGCTACAACAAATACGAACATTCTTGGCACACCTCAAGAGCGCAGTCACAAGTTAGTTCACCGTGACGCTGCCAATGCAGCCACCAAACATATGACCCAGGATGCCCATTTAACAATCGTCTGCAAGACTGGAAGCAGGAAGAATAAGAAGCAGCATGCAGTGGGATGTGAGTATATCCATATCAAAGTAAATGGCAGTCAATTAACTGTATAACGTACAGCGGGTGTCCATAGAGAGCTACGTAACGAATTTATCGCTGCCCGTAACAGGAAACATCCAAGGTAGACAAAGGCATTTGTCCGCACAGTCCGCAAAATCGAACATCATGATGTTGTCAGCTCTAGGATTTCGGCAGATGAATTTCCTGATAAGCATCCCTGTGAGTGGACGAAGCAGGCATTAATCACCTTAGAGGAGTCCACGGAAGCATATATGGTAGAGGTAACAGCCGAATTTCATTGTTAGAAACAGCAACTAATGTCTTGTAGGTTTTCAACATGTCTGCAACTATGGCAAGGCAAGGAGGTCTGGTACAGCTGGAACAGTCCAACATGCGCCTGGCCTTCAATATGGCCAAAATGGCAAAAGAAGGCTTTTCGCGCGCTGCAATCGAGGTAACGAAATATCTCATTAAGAAACCACGCGCCGAGGTCTGAGAAGAGAAGAAGCGGGGTGTTGAGTTTCCTGGGCACAAAAAGCTGAAGGCTGCGATACAAAGACACCCGGCAATGCTTCGTCAAAACCAAACGTCTGGCTGCCTTCCTTGCCAAAATGGCACCGCAAAGAATCCACAGACATGCTGGAAACGCAAAGGAACAGGTGCACCTCCACCCGACTGACGCAGAGAGTGGACTCCAAAGCCAACTCCACCACTGCCCGGCACACCACCCGCCCCAACCGGTAACACTTCCAGAGTTCAATATTCTCAAATTTTCAGTTTGCCTGCCGGATATACGTATTCGAATACAGCTCTTCCCTGTACGGAATTTTTCAATGATGAGGATACTGAGCACAATACTGATTCTCATCCAGATCTGCTGACTGATGAAGGTTAGTACACTCTCTGTGGTGTGGTAATGCAGCTAACAATCATTTCGAAGACAACAGCAGTGCATTGAATGATCCTGCAACGAATGACGAGCATTGAGCGAAACACACGGGATTTTGGAGATTATTATTAACTATATCTATGTATTATTAAAGAACAACGTAGTGATCAAGAAGAAAATAAACAAAAACGCCAGAAAGGCAGCCAAAACAATGTGAATGATGGACTGTGCCAAATTAAATGATTGCATATTGCGGATACAGCCATGGCAAAATGAGCGTCAACGGAGCGTCAACAATTTTTGGTCATGCGTCCTGGGAAATCACACCTCCGATAGGTTGTCGTCAGTCATAGAGTAATTATTGGCTGCCTTTATAGGCAAAATAGATTGCAAGACCAAATATCGTTGACACTCTGTTGACGCTCTGTTGACGCTCATTTTCAGGATGTGGTTGGGCGCGTGAGTATGCTTGTTTTGAACATCAAGGTGGCTAATACGTCGAAAATGAACCGTGACATACCAATGTCAATATTTTATGATTAACAGTAGCATATCTGGATGCGACCATAAATGTGAAACCCGAAACGCAGAACCGGAGATTGGAACCGACGGGTCTACCCAAACCAGGCGAAACCCGCGGGTTGACGGGTACGGGTCCGGGTTTGGCCCGCCAAGAGTCAGTGGTTCAGGGGGTTCGACGGGTCTGGAACCGAACTGACCCGTTATTGCGGTCCAAACCCGGACCGCTGGCGGGTTACCCGGACCCGTTGCTAACACTAGTCATGAGGATTCCGTATACCTTTGACAATGCGCCGTACTTCAGGGGAGCAGGAAAGTCTGATCATAGATGCAGCCTCGGCTTCCTTAGCCTTCCAATAATCATAATTATCATCGTGGTCAAAGTGAACTGACTGTGGTTCAGGATCCTCTCCAGTGACGATTGCGTATTCTTTCATGGCTGACAGGATGCGAATCATGTAGTCTTTCCATTCGTCATAGTTGTTGTGAGTGCGCTTTGGGATGTTGCCCCACCTGGTCTTGTTGAAGGTGGGTTCGGAGGAAGTCATCGTGAGATCGTGGAGATGGTGTTGTGTTTTGGTTGTTTCACGCGGGTGTTGCTACGGTGACAAGGTTTAGGGTTCTTGAGGCTCTTTTGGAGATTGTGAAGGAGATTGTAGGAAAGATCGTGAGATTTTAGATAGTAGCAATAACCGGGCTCATAACCTGTTGAAAGTGCTGATTGCTAGAAGCTTGTATATTCTAAAGTACAGGTACATTCGTGGACTTATATACACGGTAGTCGGAGTATGTCTTTGTCTGTCTTGTACCCATGCGTGCGCACTCCGCTGGCATCTCAAGCTGAGTGGCATCTCCAGCTGAGTATGCAACGACCATCATCTTAGAGAGATTATGCATCAGCCCAACTGAAGCCATACGACAGGAGATAAACCATATATGCAACAAAAGTGCCGCCCCCAAACGCGAGTGATGTCTTCATGACTGAGTGTAATATCTGTTGTTGAATTCGAACTTCTTCTGTTTCCGGGTGGCTCCGGCAATGATTATTATTCTACCTCAGAACACTAGGAAACATGAGTCCAGATGGAGATGTCTGGCGGCAGGGCGGATGGCCTGATGAAATTCCGCTGATCCGCTCCACTCACACAGTCTTCAAATGCTAAATTGGGTCTAATTATATGTCGAGACCCCATGCCAAATCCGCCGCCACAACCCGTATCCGCTGTTTCCAACCCTGTACCTAAATTTAACCATTGATACGTCTTAGGTCTCCTTTTACCCTCAACGGTTCGAAAGCTGCGAACAAACACTCTCCCACGACTCCCAGATCTATTTTTTGCGCGCCACATCGTAAGTTAGATTAGGTACATATTATATTCTAGCCCAGTGCAAAATAGTCCTCAAATTATTTGAGCTAGCTCAGTTTACTCTTTGATTACATAACTTCTCGGCCGGTGAAACCGAGTAAGGAGAGTACCCAGATCTGGACCTTCCCGAACCGAAAATTAAGCAGTTATATATATCAATACGCGTGTAGTGTCGAAGAGAAGAATTGCGCCGGATCCTATAGAAGCTTCGATCCATGCAAGGAACAATTCGTTTCCGAGTAATATTTCGACACACATTGCTGGCGACAGCCGAGATGGGTGATCGCAACAAACGGAGTTTCATATGTATGGTAAGTATGACGTCAAACCCAAAACCACCCCTGGTTTCTAGATCTGTCGTTGTGAATTTTGTAGAGTCTGTTCCGTGAGGCCTTCTAGTTCACAGTAGGTCACTCCCCACTATTCCTCCGTTCCTCTATGTTCTCTAGTTAATTTCTGTTACTATATGCAGTACTCTATGGCTCCACCCAGACATGTAGAGGATATATATAGATACATCGGTGCTGAATTAAGATTTACTCTTACCGAAGGGTCTATCCTACCAAATCCTTCTAGGCCCGGGAAACCGGGAGTGGCTGGCCGTTAGTCTCCGATCTGTAGCTAAGCAAGGATTGAAACGGAGCCGGGGTGGTTTTCCCGCGCAATTCCGCCGTTCTAAAAATACCTTCGGCCACCGCCGCTGCCGCGGGATGGAATTTACGCTGTACAGTGCAGTTAAGCCCGGCGTCTTCAGTAGTGCGCACAGAAGACTGCAGTCGACTTCAGACCGTCCCGTTTGGCAAAAACGGAGCAGCTTTGGTCCGTTTAGGCCCAAGAAACTTACAAGAGCAGTGCAGATTTGGAAATATAGTGGTGTTTATTTACGCAGAAATAGCCCCCACCGTTTTTCGCAGGTTATGTATGGGGTTCGATGTAGAGCTGGTGCTGTTGGGATCGGGTATACACCTGACCCATATTAAGGATGAATCGATGATCATGAGATAGTCTACTTACTCGTGGTACGAGAAAAGAAGTGGGACATCCCATTTCTGACTAGCTACCACCATAACAAGGAATTATTAAGAACACCACATACGCTATTGTACATACATCGAAATGTTTACCAGAAACAGTAGATTCACTATGCATTGGCATCAGTGTTAGCCTCTATCTCCTGGTCAACACCTTGTTCTCACTGCACAAGTCAATAGCCGATTTAGATGTCCCATTTCTCGTACTCTGAGTACTTTACTATGTAGAAACTGAGGCTAAGCTTATGGGCCAACCAGCTGGCAGCTGGTATGCCCGTGCCGTTAGTGGGGCTCTGACATATAACTGCTTCCGCTGGCAGCCGGACCCTCGTTGCGATGGCAACCCAGGGATGTATTGATAGAGCTCTCAATGGTTCTTCGGGAATACAATCCAAGCTACGAGTTGTGTGAGGATACAAAACTGCCGCCTCAATTTTTCATTGCACCCTGCACTATGGAGAGAAAGGATCGGGATTCCCCAACAGTGTACAGTATGTGCTTTATTCGGCTGCCGAAGTTGCCTTGCTTGAAGTGACATTCCGTAGCTGAAATCTTTCTTAGTCACGCGTCCGGACCCTTGTCTACCAGATCTTATATGTATTTTTGTAGCTGTGCTAGAGTACTCTACATGTTTGGTACTAAGGTACATAAGTTCATCGTCGGGAGCCGGCATGCAAGGTAGTACAGCCGTGAACTGCCCGTACCATAGTTCGGTATCTAAACCCCATTACAGCGACGTATGACGTCTGTTCTCTACATGTAGCAGTAGCTCTCAAGATGCGGAATTGCATTCCTCTTTCGTCATACACAAATCCATATAAATTCCGCTCCCATCCACCTTCAATTCTCCTCCCCACCATCCACTCACATTCGCTTTCCACTACCCACCACAACCACACACTCGCTTCTTTACAAACCCAAACTCGCCAAAATGCAGTTCACCACCCTCCTCGTTGCTCTCTCCTCCGCCCTCCTCGCCTCCGCCGGCGCCCCCGTCCAAGTCGCTTACGACACAAACTACGATACCTCCACGCTTTCCCTCGCCTCAACCTCCTGCTCCGATGGCTCAAATGGTCTCATGACGGCCGGCTACACCACCCTCGGCTCGCTTCCGAATTTCCCAATGGTTGGCGCATCGGCGGAGGTGCCAGGATGGAACTCTCCACAGTGTGGAAAGTGTTTTAAGATCAACTATAAGGGGAATAACATCTATGTTACCGCGGTGGACCATGCGGGGACCGGGTTTGTGCTTAGTAAGGCGGCAATGGATGCCCTGACGGGTGGGCAGGCCACCGCGATTGGGAGGATTACAACTGGCGCGGCGTATGTGCAGGTTGCGCAGAGTTTCTGTAAGATGTGAGGGTTGAAGGGGAAGATAATAGGGTTGTTGATTTGGGAGGTGGGGACATAATGGGATTATAGATTTGGATGGGGGGATGGCGGGTGAGCGTATAGATGTAGCATGGATATAATATCGACTTAATGTCTCTTATAGTTTATTTAGTATGACATTAGATTCGATTTCTTCTACCACAGCCTGTGACTTTGCACTCGTACATGTGCAAACCCGACCCCAACAACTCCCATCCGACCTAGCTCTGTTTCTGCACCCAGCAATCACCCAGCACTCGCAGAATTCCGCACCAATCCGAGGAAGTACGGGAAATGGGGTCGAAATCGGAAACCGTTGTAATCCTTGCACATAAATTCGGAATCAAAGCCAGGATTTTCACGCAACAGGGGTTTATGTAGAAGGATTAGTAGGACCCTTCGGTTGCGGATAAATCTTAATTCGACACCCATGTATCTATATTTATCGCTGTCCGGGTGGGGCCGTCCGATGTGAGTACATAATGGTAAAGGGCAGGATTTGCGTACGGGGACATGCAAATTAACTCAAGAGCGTGGCAGGGTGGTGACGAGGAGTGGTGAGTGAGCCGCTGTGATCCAGCCCGGGCAGGTAGAGTGAAATAGTGCACGCTCCACCGGATATGTGCTCGTATACAAACCCCAGGGTCACCAAAACGGTAAAGGTAACTCTAAATAGTACGTACAAGGACGCGTTCGATCGTAAGGTATCCTAATGACCCATTTCCATAATGAGGTTTTGGCTTTCTCAACCAGAAGTATGAAAATGAAAGCTGCTAGCCATAGTAGTTAATAGCAAGTTGTGTGACAAAAGCGTCATCGAACATGATCCGTTTCAATTACAACGGCACGTACCAAGATATTAATTTATTTCGATGATTGATATTACTCAGATTTGAAGGACCCAAACGGCTACACACCAATCATGTCCCAATCGGAATCATTCCAGATCCATTCACCGAAAGTCTACCTCTTCAATCGCAGCCAGTGCCCTAGAAACCATTGTAAATTTGTGTTCCGTCCGGTTGGTGAACCGGCTAGTTTGCGAACTATTAAAGTCTATTTCGCAAACATTTTGCCTAGTTCACCAACTATTTGCCCGGTTCGTGAACTAGAGAAGTGTTCGCGAACTGGAGAAATATTCGCGAACTAGCCTTTTTGGCGAACTCGACACATTTCTAGTGAGTTACTTCACTATATGGGCTCTCCACGTCATTCCCATCTACTTATCACTCGCAAGGAGCTTGACTGAAAATCGAATTCAGCTTACACAAGAGAGCACTCTAAATAAACACTTCCTATGTATACCTACCCATCAAACCTTTATCCTTCCCCTCAATCCCCACTGTCATCTCTTCTTGTCTTCGTTATTCACGATCTTAGACCTTCTGTTGGTATAGAATGCCATTACATTGTGATATGGGCGCGGAGCTGGGCAAAGAAGCAGTTAGGTTGAATTACATATACATATTACTTAGTTAGGTTATCGGGCATGACTGGATCTCCATTCATTGGAGGTCCTAATTTTGAAGCGGCTCAAAATTACTTGAATAAGCAATTTTTCAAGCAATATTCAGCTACTCAGAATTTTGGTACGTTTTCTCCGCGCCTGGAGTAGTTTCGGCTAAAGAGAAAATACCCTTTGGCCACAAGAAAGAATATTCTCTCTATTTGTCATTTTTTACCACCTGATAGCCGGAGAATCAGCTCATGCTATCGCGATCTCGATCGGCATCACCAAGACTTTCTCTAAGGCACTGTGGGAAAACACCATTCCAATGACCTTCTCGCCAATCAAGTAAAATTAAAGAATGGTGTCCCAACGCGTCCAGTATCTAGGTACCTAGCACACTATTCGAGCTGAAACAGTATAAAATCCTCCAGACGGCAACAGGGAAGAAAAAATATCAATTGCCGGCCAGACGGTTAAGCCAACATCAGGCACCCCGTTGATGAAGATAGACCTGTGTTTTCATGCTGTAATTAATCCGGTCGGCATGGGCCCACTCCATATCATAGAAAATATCAGGGGCTTCAAATTTTGCAACCCTTTTCACATTCGCCGTCCCGACCCGCTTCTGCGACATTACTATGTGCTGATCGCCGTCGATATGCACCTTCGCCTCCTTGACGAAAGGCTCCCCAGAAGGCCCCTCAGAGTCTCGTGCGCGGATTGGCCTTCCCTGCATATGCGCATCCATATACAACCACACCTGCACCTTGAAATGGTACCTTTTCTGATATAGGTACACCGTTGCGTTCGGTGGGACAGCAATCATAGCTTTTAGAATAAGCGGCGACTGTGACCGTGCTACGGTGCCTACTTCCAATGTCGTTTTCTCCGTGTCGCCACAACCATCGATATCAATATCCAACTCCACGGGACCAAAAGACCCCCGAAAGTCCCACACCTTCTCGACATCGAGTCCGGAGACGATCGTGAGCTCGTCGGAGGAGAGGTAGGATTTCTCAAAGTGCTGCTTCGAAGTGGTGGTGTTCGTCCATGAGTGTAGTGGGAACCATTCGAAGCCGAGGAAGTGGAAGTCGACGATCTTGTGCAGCGTCTCGGACATCTCGGTGTCCTTCCAGTAGGTGTATAGCTCGGTTTCTGACTGATAGACTATGGTCTCATTCGGATCGCGATAGAAACGGATGTTCGACATGATTGTGCTCGCGGATTGCCGAGGGAGGGACAGTTGTCAATTGCAGCGCTGGGGAGTAGGTTTGCGGAGAAGTAACGCGGGGCACCCACTTTCTTTTTATGTTGTGGTGGTGGGTGTGTAAATGCATGCCGATCCAGCGTAGTTAGTTCCGATTGGATGTACTGTGCAGTATGCAGCCAATCTGTATAACCCTGAGAGTATATAGTAGATCGAAAGTGTAGATGTCTAACTGCAGGGATAATATATCAGAACTTACCGAACAGCTCAATCGCTGGTCAAATACCCCACCTGGTATATGGATCGAATCCGGGATAATCCGGGTAACAATTTGTCAAGCTTTTTGGTAAGCTTTTTGGATGCGAATCGATTGCCACCACACACTTAAATATCGCAGGAAACAACCCAACCCAAGTTCACAAACTAATTCATATGTCCGCCACTACTACGTTAGGTTCGGTGACGACATCCGCTCAAAGAGTAACTACTTTCTGTCTCCCGCGAGATATCCTGGCCACCTATTGCTTCACTGGATTTTTCACACAAAGCACTTCGTCTATTGTTCAGAAATACCGGTAGATCGGTAATCCTAGGGTTTCACAGCTAGCCCGTAGGGATTCCGACCCTTTCTAAGAGGGCCGATTATCGAGTCTGAATTATCAATCCAAAGACTCGCCCAAGCCTACTCAACACCATGTCCACCTCTTGCATGGCATAGTTTCCTCCGCCTGTGTGGGCCTAGGACGAAATCTAAAAAGATGGCTCGAGACTGGCCCTGGTTGTGCCGCAGCAGCAATGCCACCATCACTGATACTACAACATTGAAGAGCCTGACAATGGGCAAGACAAGCGTGTAGAGTGATAATTGAGGAATAAATTTGCACCGATATCCCTTACAGGAACAAACTAATATAAAGTTATTGCCACTATCGCAGCACTATACCGTCATTAGGTTTTCTGGCATGCAGGTTGCAGGGCGTCATGCACATGCGAGGCTAGTAGGCAGACAAATCTGGACGCTCATTAATGTTTCATTCGGAGGGCCTAGGAAACAAAGTTTCAAGTCTGTTCCATGTTCATTCTGCGTCAAACCTACCCACTAGGGCTTCTATATCATTTCCTATCTCCCCCGCTTTATGTCTCCGAAACCACGTCTCTTCCTCGCCGATGGTAGGTATCCGAGCAGTCGCTTTGGTCCTGTACAACAAAAGTCTGTTCTTCTGTGGTGACCGCACAGTCGGCACAGACTCCCAACTTTGGGAGTTAAACAATGAGGAATGGTGACTATCGATCTGATGACTCCGGAGAAAAGAAAAAAACTACAATACCGGGGATTCCCGCATGGTCACCCACTGCAGTACTAACCCGGCGATAACGTGCTTGAATAGGGCTGAGCGGACGGGAAGCCTTACATTCACGTTTCTATGATCGTAGCTACTTGGCAAATGATTTACAAATTTTGAATAAACAAGTATGATAATTATGAGGAATCGACCAACCTAGTAATGATTCGCATAGCTCTAGCCCACGTAAGTCTGGGTAGTCATCCGGATTAACATCTACAGATATCTGGCGGCTGAGCCTATCATTTACGCCGGCGACGCAGGCGCACGCGGGAAGTTCTTCAACCATCGAGTTTCACATGCACTAGACCCTACTAGATACTGGCAAGAAAAAACCGAAACCTTCATGTAAAGATTCAACGTGTCTGGTGCATTGTGAACCCGAAATGTTGAAATGTACTAATTGCTAGAAGCTGATATTCTCAAGTACAGGTACATTCGTGATCTTATATATACGGTATTCGGGGTATGTCTTGTATGTCTTGTACGCATGCATGCGCATTCAGCTGGCATCTCCAGCTGAGTCTGGAATGACCATCATCTTAGGGAATGACCATCATCTTAGGGAATGACCATCATCTTAGGGAGATTATGCATCAGCCCAACTGAAGCCATACGCCAGGGAGGTGGACCATATATGCAACACGAAATGGAAGGTAAGTATCGAGTGACCAATGGTGACGTTAACGAACTACTCACGTTCCATTCTGCTTTTACGCAAGCCAAACTCAGCCATCTCACAACCAACACAGTTACTTCATCTTACAGTTATCACCTCCCACAACTGGACACATGGTCACTAACGAGCGCGCCCTCCCCTCCCCCAGCGATGAGGAGCTTCTCTCGAGAATAGACAACGATAATACAGCGACAGACTCAGCATAACGTGCAGAGCAATTGGAGCTCCTCATCGGGCGCAGCAACAAAAAGAAGGAGAAGAAGAGGTTGGAGGCTCAAGCGGAGAAGGAGAGGTTGGAGGGTGAAGAGAATGCGAAAAAGGACAGCGAGAGGAGAAAGCGTGAAATGGAGGATAGTGAAGTTGAGCGTAAGAAATTGAAGGAGGATCGCGAATGGCAGGAGAGAGTTGACCAACAGAACTTCAACAATGCACAGAAGCAAGCAAAGTTGGAGCTCGAAAAACTGCGAGAGGAACGCACGGCGAGGGAGAACGACCAAAGAGAAGAGGCCGCAAAATGGGAGCGTGAAAAGAAAGCGGAGCGCGACGAATACGAGCGTAAAGCGAAAGAGGAGAATGACAAGTACGAGCGCCGAATGCAAGAGGAGCGCGAAAAATTCGAGCGCGAAACTCGGGCACGTGAGTTAGCTCTTAAGGAGCAAAAGCTAGAGGAGAAGAAGAGGGCGAGAGATGAGAAGAAGGAGAAGGAGAAGAAGGAGAAAGAGAAGGGACAAAATAAAAATAGGAAGCCGAAGGCAGGAAAACAGACGCCGTCAAATAAGAAATTCGATGAGCTAAAGAAAGCGGCACAAAAGGCGAAAGATGAGGCACAGGCGGCAGGCAAGTGGGACTGAAACTGAAAGTGAACCTGAGTGAATTTCTGCACTAGTTTCGGTTCGTTAACTTCATTATCTGCTAATTTATTCTTTGTATGCATGGTGGGGTTCGTTGTATTTCCAGTCAGATGGGAGATCTTGCATATTAACCAAGTAGTTTTTTTTAACTATACCTATTTACCGCTTTCTATAAAGTGATGAATGACCTGTCGTTGCTAGTGAGCTACCGTTGAGAGTGAACAAAACCAGGTCTTTTCCGCACAAACGATCCCCAATAGCCCAAAAATCGAACCGTTGGAGAACAGCACCTCTGGTGATGTTTTCCGGTTTGTGAATAGGTAAGCCTAGCGTAATATAACTAGCGGTCTACCATATGCCAGAGATCAAAGCAACACCCATCTATTCCCTCATCTAATTGTTTTTATGTCTAAAAGGTCCAAAGAACGGCCAGTTTGACGACGGCTTTATCCGAACGCGGCCACTTCAATCCCGTCATCTTCGGCTCTGATACGGCACGTGTTCCGATGCCAAAGATATCCGTCCAAAGAGAAGCTTGCGGTACCGGAGAGCAGGGCAGACCCGCTAGTTTGGCACCAGGGCCCTATGGAGGTCATATACAACACGCTTTTTCGACGCGACTGTATAAGAATAGGTTAGCGTATCGACGTCGATAGAGAGTGATAATTCCGACGCCTGGCTCACGAGGGGAAGAGATTGTATTACGCCATAATATCCGGCACCACGAAGTAGCGCATGACCTGAAAGTGGAGCACAACACTCTGAGCTTGCTGTGGGGACTACTGGCCTCAATCGTGATGCACATCATGAATTCCAAATCTAGAGCCTTCGCTTTCATGTCCATACATATCGCTCGGAACGTAACATTTTTGATAGTACCAAACTCAGCAGTTACCTTGTGGTGTGCCTCCAGACGTAGTCCTCTGCATAGGAGTAATAGTCATGGTTCTTGGGAGACTTACTAATGTCTAACAAACCAACAAACCAACAAATCTGTCTCATCTCAAAACACCCTCCCGCAACGTAGGTGGCGACGTTTTGCACCATGCACACTGTGGAAAAGAACCCGGACTTTAATACTCTACAGTATGTCCACCAAAAGATTACCCCATCATTCGCTGCCCTGTGTGGAGTGGCATGCAGCTCTGTGATGCAGCTCTGTGAATGACCTCCAAACTAACAAGGATGATGTCTTGTGGGCGACTATCTGGCTATATTCCTCGAAATATGAAGACACAAAGTGTGGCCAGCGGTATAATGCGTCGTGCGCAGCTGCTTCTAGAGCATGCGCTCTCATCCTGGAGCACACAGCATGTGTTGTCCCATAGACTTAAGCTTGCATTAATCCTGCAATGCGCTTCTGGAGCTTGTGGCTTGTAGGCGCTAATTATTACTAGTTGCGTGGCCACGTTTCGCGTGCAACCTGAGACCGACATTAACCTCGCTAGTGCTAGCGAAAAAAAAGCCGTATGACAGACTAGATTGACGTACCGTATATTGTACCAAGCGCAATGGTTTGGACGAGATTTTGTTGTGACGGAATGTTTCAATCCCGAATGCCCAAGAGTGGGTGCAATCCTCAACAAAATCTCTTCAGACGGGGCTTTTGCGACGCGTGACGTCCGAACCACTGTGCTCGGTACAGTAGTCAGACCGCGTCCGGTTTATTTCAGAGTAGCGCCGCAGGTGGCATATGCAACCCGAACGACAGCCTCTTATTTGCCCGAAGTTGTGATGTTGCATGGGAACTGCATCGTTGAAGCAGTGGATAATGGATCTAGTGTCCTGCGATTCTACAAAGAAATCAGATACCGTCAGATTAATACAGTAACATTCTTAGTGTGAATCTTACTTATATTAACAGGTCGTAAGGCAGCGATTCCTTACAACAATCTCGATGGAAGCAATCTCGTAGGTATTAGCGGTGGGTGAGATTTTTTGAGTTCTACTGTGTATACTCGCTCTTGGGGTTTGAAATAAACACCATAAACTAAATATTAGTAGCGAGTCTATGCAGACCGGATTAATATTGTATGTATATAGTCAGGCTCAAGACAATGTCAATGATCACTTGTAAGTGCTGGGGACTAGACAACTCGAGCTCCTGGATCGTAGCAATCGAGCCATGAATGGCCACAGAACATCTAACCCTGGATACAACCCATATCGATTTACTGGTATATTGGTTACAATGACGTAGACATCCCGAGGCGCAGAATGATATCACGGCCTGTGATATATATGCTGTTTCCCTTTGTTTCCCAGACCTACTGCCAGTACAGTAAGTACAGTAACTGTTACCACACTTACCTTTCAGCTACGGTCATAGAATCATGAAAGTAAGGCTTCCCGTCCGCTCAGCCATATTTAAGCATGATATCGCTGGGTTAGTACTGCAGTGGGTGACCATGCGGGAATCCCCGGTACTGTAGTTTTGTTTTTGCTCGGAGATATTCCAATTCTTAAATTCGGGACGGACGGATCAGTGATGAGCGGTCTTGTGGGCCTTTTGCCCTTCTATGTTGATCACGCAACCAACCATCTTGGCATGCCTCGGACAATAGGTGACCATATAACAACATCAGACAAATTCATCCGGATAACTGCACTAGACCAACAGATGTGATTAGAGCAATCTGCCTCCTTTTAAGTGTCAGTTATACGTATATTAAACAGTACCGCGATCGTATTTGTATGCGGCTGGCGGCGCATGGGGACGGTATTGGAGTTGACAGAAAATCGCCCGACCAGCTGTAGCATTTATAACATTTGGTTTATGATGGCAACAAAAGTCACAGTGCATCACTCAGAACGATAGTACTAATCAACTTCTTTCCACCTACCAGTTTCTCCCGCCTCCCTGACCACTCTGCTTGCATCCGGCGTCATGGCCAATACAGCCCCTTCCACATTGGCCTAGTAAGTTTGGTCGACGCCATCTCTGAAAACTTTGTCCACAATAACTAGCAGTCTTACAACCGCCACAAAACAGTACTACTCAGAATCACCCAAAGAATCACCGCAAACAATGACCTGCTCCGCCGCAGGATAGATCTCCGTCTATCAAACCCACGCTGTCGCAATTGACCCCAGCCGATGGTTCCGGGGACTTCATGATCATCATGACATCTCGCACTCGGACCGTAGGAAACTCCCGAATATTCATGCTGTATATGCATCACCACATTTAGTTTCTTTGATGGACTGGATTAGATGATGTGGTGGCGTGGAGGAACACATACGACACGGTAGAATCCATGCCGCGGCACCGGAGGTTTCCACGAGTATTTAGAGTCCCGCGCGGAAGTGGGCGGGAACCACCCCAGCTCCGACGCCGAAATCGGAAACCGTGTTATCCTTGCATAGGTCGGACTAGCCACTCCCGGGGTCTACTCCAGAAGGACCCGGGAGAACCCGGTAAACCTTAAGTCGACACTCGGTTAAGATACAGCCCGGAAGAGGCGGCAAGGTGCAGGTAGAGTACTCTTTATGTACTCCGGAGTCTTGGAACGCCGGCCGGGGGACTTCCGGGGGATTCCGTAGGAACTGGCGGATATTTTTGGAACGAACTGAGGTCCGATTCTGTCGTTGTTCGTCTTTCGAATCAGTAGCAGCGGGCTTACAGAGTGAGCGAATGACCCGCCATGATCCATAAAGTGTTTTCACGTCAATCAACCGACTTGGTCTCTCCAATGCCTCGCTATATAGCACGCCAATTGTGCAAACATAACCTACGAGGTTCGGCGGCTCTTACACCAGCAAAGATCAGCGTTGCTTCTCAATCGTGTGACAACTGGGCGAATGCCAACGAAATGTCGGATTGTGTCTATGAACCATTGAAAATAGACTGTAAATCGGATAATTGCGGATGATGGATATTTCAACATACTCTTACGTTAAGTGAACATTCTACCGTCAGGCAATCTTCCCACCCTGGCACGCAAGATAGCGTCCTGCACCCGAACTTGGAGAGGACGCCAACCAGTAAGTATCTAGAGGAGGCAAGAAATAAAAATAAAACTACAGTACCGGGGATTCCCGCATGGTCACCCACTGCAGTACTAACCCGGCGATATCATGCTTAAATATGGCTGAGCGGACGGGAAGCCTTGCTTTCATGATTCTATGACCGTAGCTGTTATGGGTTAAACGACAGCAACCATATTAATAACTTCACCACAGAACAAAGGGTAGTCGCATGAAGAAGTAGTCACTTCAGCGGCTTTAATCGATCAAGCCTTGAATGTTCCGGGTGGAAGTCCGGTGTTTAGAGTTTCGGATACGTGACGTTTTCATTCGGTACAGGAAACCCCGTTGGTGGGCGAAGATCGCAACACAGTTTCTTTGGAGGAGACGACCTCCTTGATACGTGACTTGAGAACCTTAGCTCTTAGTCCTTGCAATAGTTTCTATTGTGGTTTTATGTAAGATATCCCTTTTTTTTTCAGGCCACCGGGGAAACATCTTATAGTATAATCTCCATTTCCGAAAATTGAAATGGCTTTCTAGAGGTTATGAATTTCCTTCATTTCCGTTGGTGGTGGTGTTTCAAGGTTGCTTTGGGTAAGTGATAAAAGTAATGAGTACTCGTTGCTTACATATTAAGCCGCAATTACTGAGCCATTAACCTTGACATGACTATTGATATACTTTGTCATTAAATTGCAAACCAACTCACAACACCACATATTTTCCAGCCAAACAATCATCAAGGGTTCTACCCTCTTTTTACCCCCCTTCCAATTATCCACACCGGTCTCACCAACCACTTTATCAACCTTTTATACCACGAGCTCTTCTTCTCCTCATCCTCCTCTCCTTCAAACCGCATATCCGCGAAGACACTAAGTGCCGCCAACCCCGCTAGTATCACTATATAATCCATGGCCAAAACCACTACCCACAGTGGCAATAATACCACTCTAAGCCCGACCAAAAACGCACTCGCAACTGCAGCGATCCATTTATGCATGGTGATCTGAGTCGAAACTCCCGAATGTAAGTGCTGGGGATGTAGAGATTGAGGATTCGAGAATCCGCTATTTTCCGTGTCGGTTCTGTTTGTGGCGGTAGAAACCAGTTGGGAAACTTGGTCAAGTCCTCCTCTACTCTTGGATGACCGGGATCGGTGCATGGGGCCACGGGCAGCCCGGCTTGTGGGGAGAACCTCGGAACGCTGGTTACACGATGGTCCAGGATTTGGGGGATTGCTGGGGACGGAAAAGCAATCGTGGTCGTGCAAACCTTCGCGCGCAGCGAGGAAAACTTTAAGAAGATTGGTGCCAACCCCACAATGGGAGATGGACTGCTGGTGGGCGCTAGCATTCGTCACCGGGGAGCAGGCTCGGCATACACTAAGGTGACTATGGTACAAGGCATGCCACTTAGAAGTGTGAATTGCCGCAGCAGGAGGCGGATTTGGGGCGGCTGGAGTAGGGGCTGCACCCAATGTTGCTGCTTTGGATGTAGTTTGGGAATCTACGGTTGGGATTGATGTTGAGCTCCGGAGACGGCGGAGCAGGAGATCAAAGATATCGATGGTTTCCGAAGCTGGGAAGGTGGTCAAGAAGTATCGCAAGAGGAGGAAAAAATGGACCCAGTTGTTTTGTTTGGTGGAAGATAAAGACACGGAAGACTTGCTAGCCGTTTGTGAATTTATTGATGCGATCTTTGAATTTTGACCGGCTTGTTCTTGTGATGGTGTGTTGTCTTCGGTCGGCAGGACGGAGGGGCTGTAATCGGGATTTTGGGATGAGTAGCGGGTTTTCTCCGCAAAGTCTCGTAGGTGTTTCCCTAGTTTTCTCGCTACCCGGGTCATTGACACAAGGTTGAAAACACTGATCATGGTGACAATCAATGCTGCCGCTAGGAAAATGCCAAAGGCCTGGAAACCAGCGGATTTTGGAAGGAAATCCATGCCAAAGACAGACTAAAAATATATTAGATAAAGCGCTTACAATCTTTGAATCTACATAACATACGGTGGCAAGAGACAGCGGCAAGTAACTGAATCCCATTGTTAGTTATTTGCTGCAAAACTCCAAGGCAAGGCATACGTTATAGTAATAAGTGTCAGAATCTGGATGTTGCTTCCTTGTTCAACCGCAGCCGCACTCTGTTTGGCTGACTCAATCGCATTGCGTAAGGACAAAAAGTTAGATATCTGAAACAGAGTGCGTCAGTTCATGGCATGCCATGTAATCGCTAAATTGCTTGATTCTTACCCCGTCTCGATTAGCTGTAAGCTTCTTTGCTCGCTTCGTGACCTTATGAAATGTTTTATCTAGCAGTGTTTTGCGTCGACTGTACTGAACTTTGACAACTTCCTCTCGAATCTGCGTCATTTCAGGACTCCAGTAGCTTTTATTCTAGTCTAGTTAAACTCTAGTTTTGCGCGTCTTAATTTTAATATGGAACATACTTCATTTATAACCTGGTCCATCATCCTGTTTGCCTCCTCGCCTTTCGCTAGAGCATCTTCAATGATCTCCTCGAACCTCTGTAAACAGTCAATAGCCCAGTTGAAAGTGGATATTTCCTCGAAGGTCATATCTCCGCTGGCTTTGCCATCACAAGCACTAGCATCACCAAGACGGACACCTCCAAAGACCACGCCCTTGTCAGAGATGTGGTCGAGTTTTGTGATGAGCTCGGTGTAGGCTCCAGCGACCTCGGTAAACATGTATCCGATAAGAGTCTGGGCTATTAAGCAACGCGCTGCCCGACCATCACACCCGAATGCTGCGATTAGTTGCCGTAGTTCATCAGCATACTTCTGCTCAGGGTTGGTAATGTAACCCGCGAGCCGCCTTCCCATCACTGAGCATGTCCATGTACGACCGTTCGGATGGCAGGTAATAGAAAAACAGATGGCAGATTCGACAAACACAACAGAATTCGTTTCAGTATGACCTGTTATTGCACGGTTTTTTGGTGGGAACTCGCTGCTCTGTTCAGGCAGCGTTTGTCAGCGTATTCACTAGAACAACAAGCTTAGGAGCAACTACCATGCGATGGGGTTCGAACTGCATCGTAGTGTGTTGCAGCTCATGGAATCCCAGTGTCAAAAACGTATCCCAAGACGACGAATGTGACTATCGGGTTGCATCAGTACATTTTACCCTGGCCTAGGTGCAAGGTTACATACAGTGTGCAACCCCATCCCACTATTGCGGGTCCAAACGCGGCTGGAGCTACTGAAATAATGATCTAATGCAGCCATAGCTTCACTGTGAAGTACGCATATGTGCAACTCAGCAAGGTTCCGGGTGAACGTTTCGACAGAACTGTCCACCGGCGGTCAGTTAACGACATGTCTCGGTCACATTACTCAGAAGATTACGTACATTATACGGTATTTCGCATCCGTATCAACCCTCTGTAATGATATGTCAGTGATTTATCCGAACCATATCTACGTTTAATAGATGCCCAGATGCAAATAGTCTTACACTGTCAAAAATATGTCTTGCCAGGACCAACTCAGCGGAGTAGTCATATATGCTCAATTGGCATTGCGAATCAAAGTCAGCAATGGCTAGTCCTTTCTCATCTTTCAACAGTATGCAACAGTATTCAAAATTTCTATCAGATTTGACGTGAGTCTGTAATTTTGTTGCCTCTAAGAAAACGATGATATTCTCCCTTTCACAAACCGGTACTCTGTCTTTAAATCCGAAGTTGAACAGATCTGGTGTGTCTGCACCATTGCGAATTAGCAATCCAGTGACAAGAAAATGTGACGCGTGACAAGACACCTTCAATTGAAGTGACCATATAGTGGGGATGAAATATCGTGGATGTCGTCTTAAAAACATCTTTATAATCGTCCTTATCCGAATAATTGAATTCGCTCTCACTGAATATTGTTATCTCTGGCCTTGTTTCAGGAAGAGGGGCTGGTATGCGCTGGCGGTCGTCATAGTCGTCCGTAACATATTCAGCTGTGTCTGAGTCGTCAGAAGCTGAGAGTAGCGCATCGTAGACGCTACGTATAGAGTTGCGTCGCCGTGGTAGGTGTATATCTGGATCAGTATTGACCGGGGAAGAGTCACGAAAACGCGAACCCGGCAGTATTGAAGTAACGGATTCATCACGGGTTATTCTGGTTGTGCTTCTCTGAGCTCGGCTGGAGTTATTTGAGCCCGATGATTCTTGCGAGTATCTATCCATATCATCCCGCTCGCCATCCGGGGAAAACAGGGTGTGTACAGAGGCCGAATGGTGGGCATATTTGCTGGTAGTAACGTTATGATAGGGAGAGGATACATCTGGCTCATTCCCATCATCTGGATATGGTGGACTCGCCAAGACGGGGGGCTCTATTTCGGCTGGGAGGATTGGAGGCAGTGACACTGGCTGCAATGGCAAAGACGGTGTGAGAAACTCTGCTTGGCTTGTGTTGACACCAACTGGGTAAGACTTCGTATCTGTATCTGACTGCAACATTGTTGGTTCGAACAGCACACTAGATGAAGGCGGCTCGCTCGCCGCAGGAACGGCGGGAGTATCCACCGACAATGATGGGGGGAATTGCTGCTGTGGCTGCTGGTCATCCGCGTCGGGCGGCAGATCCGAGCAGAAAGTAGAACGCGAGGGAGAATTTGGGAGGAGCGTCGAGGCTACTGTCCCAAGTCTATCGGTATCCAATGTTGTTATTGATTTCTCCGGCTGATCCTGCGTAGTAGAGTTCCTTATAGGATTGCATGCAATAGAGGGATATAACTGACTGCCTTCTGAAAGCTCCGAGGAATGGAAAGCCTGAGAGGATGAAGGTAATTGGTGATATTTACTTCCATCATTGTCAAAATCCACAGACCCATTCTCGGGTATAGGATCAGCAGACAGTCCGGGAGGCCAGGCATGTTGATCGACAGTTGGCGAGTTTTTGTCCCTCTCAGTATCGTGACTATTGGGCGATGTCGTAGATGGTGGGGATTGAAGTGGTCTGCGTTCCTCAGCAGTTGAATTGGTAAGCGTTGGACTGCTTCTCCGGAGAAGAACCTCATCGTAAGGGTTGAAGCGGACAGTTGGCTCGAGCTCGTTTTCAGTTTCTATGGGTAAAGGTTCCATCGGTTGGCGTATACCGTTATTGGACCCATCATCAGCCGCGCAAGTGCCGACCGCCGTACCGTGCAATGCCCCACGTTCTATGGAGCCGGTGTGGCTGTTCTGGTCTTGGTACTGTCCAGGGTGTGGCTGATATTCATCGCCGGTCTCGTTCGGATACGACGGCAAGACAGCTGTGGATGCCTCAATGCTGAGTATATTTCCGTCCCATTTGAGCAATGCCGTCCCAGAGTCGTTGCGATAAGTAATCCTATACTCCGGATGCTGAACCAGAAGTTTGCAAAGGTTCGGGAAAATACCCCCATCCACCGTTTCTGAAGGCCCTCTGGGTGTGACACCTTTCTTATGTGGACAAGAAACCTTAATGCGGATAACCGAGGGTTTCTGCGTCGGTAGGATTTCGGGGTGTTCGGGGTGTGCGGGTTGATGCGGTTCGGAGGGGGTAACACCCGGCTGATCAGTGTGGACAACATCTATACCCTCTGCCCTAATGCTGCATTCTGAAGACTGGGTTGGTGTAGGTTCATTTTTCTTGTCCATTGGCTGATCCTCGGGCTCACTGGCGAGTACATCTGCGGCCGAATGGACTTGGGCGGCCTCTGTCTTAGTCGACCCGCTTGCTGAATTGTCCTGGGAAGAAGACATTAAGAGCTCCTCCGGGGTTAGGTTATTATGTGTGTTTTGTGTGAGAAAAGTAGGTGGTACAAAATAGTTTTCCACACCGGTTTGTGTCATGCCGTGCTGCGGGCTTTTGACATTTGTTGACATAGGAACCTGGCTTGTATTCAAGCTCGGAGCGGGGGAAGGAGTAGTACTATTCAGCTGTGCTTCCGCCGTTGGAGGTCGTAGACGAGAGGAATTAATATTCCCAGGGTCGAATAACGGAAGTAAATGCGGAAAGTGCTGCTTTGCTTGCGTCATCATACATGGCAAGCAGAGTTTACGCTCTAGTTCAACCATTGCGTCAAACATATATTCCTATGCCATTAACGGCATATTTTACATCATAGTATTATGTAAAATAATCCGTATTTGTCCCCGAAAAGTTTGTCGTCAAGGAATTTGACTGGATATGATTCATTCTTCAACTCACTATCCTGGCTATTACCATTATCTGAACTATCAGTAGAGTCTCCACTTGATGGCCCTTCGCCTACTTTAGAGCGGTATGAAGCTGGTATATAACCCTGGGAGTCTCGATAACGATGCATGTCCAGCGCGTGTAGCTTGAGTTCATCCAGTAGAGTCGTAGCAAACAGCGATTCCGTTTCAGTACACCACCAGTCGGATAACGTGCACGGTAAATTTTCATCCCAGGATGCAACCATGGAGTATCCGCGCTGGATGAAAGGACGACACCCAACATCAAAAGTGGCGTTCATGCGGGTTGCAGATATCTGCTTTTCCTTTAACCTCACGCATCCCCTAAGAGTATTATAGTGTGAACGAAGGTTGATCAAGTAGTTTGCGCATGTCAGCTCCCAGGGAGACCAGTGGGCTACTTCTCCAACTTGAGGCCTGGGATCCTTTATCCTGATGGTTACATAATGGGACGTGATCCGTAGGTCCGTAGGTCTCGGAGACTTGATCTTTGTGGTACCCTGCCTCTGCAGCACCGACTCCTGAACGTCTTTGATGAGGGCTTTAGCCAACCCCTCAGAGGGATGGTACCTGAGTTCACCAATTAATAAAGCCATTCTGTCGTTTAATTCGTCAACCTTCGTGTAAAGATACGTAGGTCGACTAAGACTTCTTCGTCGTTGTTTTTCGGCATCCCATCTGTATTTCAGCTCAACTCGAGTGGATTGCTCGTGGTCGATATTTTCGGGAGTGGGAAACGTCGATACAGAGAGCAGAGCATTAAACCAAGTCAGAAATGAATGGACCATAGACTCCACCGCATTATTTCGACCCCTGGCGGGAGCTCTTGACCTCCTCCAGAGCTACAGATGACACTCAATGCTTTGACTTTGCGCAGAGTCTCGATAGTATTGTAAACTCTGATCAATGTTCGAACTTGCCAACTGTAGGAAAGGTAAGCGTAGAGTTCCTTATGAGTTTGTATTAGAGAAAATTTCATACAACAGGGTGTGAACATCAACTCTCATTGCCGACACGACGTCGCTTAGAATTGTGATCTGTTGTGGCTTCTTTTGTTCGAGTTTGAGCGGAACGGTTGCGACAGAAAGCAGATACTCAACGGTCCGTCCGATCAAATTTAGTTTGAGTTGGTGAATTTCCAGTCGGCCGCTATTATCGTCGTGGTACCTTGCGGCTAGAAATCCGTCGGCATGCGGGCTATTGTTGGCCTTCCACAGTAATCCATACTTCATACAGTCGGGACCAATCCCCAATTGTTTCTCAACATCTTCCAACATGGGTGGACGATCAAACCACACGGGCGAGGCTCCAGGGCCCCGCAAGGACGCTATATGGACCAAAATAACTGGCTCGTCCTTTAGAATGATGAAGCTTTCGAAACTAATGTCGACACTTCCTCTGTGGGTGCCATTCTGGTGACAGATTTCCATGGGTTTCTCGCCCTGAAAGAACTGTACATAAATCATCGCACCTAGATTTTCGTCCTCTACTGTCAATAGTTGACGATCCCTCCGTAGCTCAGATTTGTGTGGATACAGGCGGAATGGTGGATTTCCAGAATCAACGGCAGGCGTAGGACAGGCAGTACAGCAACACCCCAATCGTACTCGGTCTCCGAATTTGTACCCGATCTTTATCTCTTCAGGACTTCCGCCTTGGATCTCATTGCCCTTTGCACGCGCCACTCGAGAAACCTGAACAATGCTTCCATCCTTGACGTACCACGCCGAGATAACCTCGGCTATCTCTTCTCCTTGTGCGTCACCATTTCGAACCGATTCCCGAGTCACGGGCCACCGGTAGTTCAACCAGCCGGTTGCAGCATCATCTCTCACTCGGACCTGTGGTTTTGCGGCATTCTCCGGTAGGTAGTCGGTTAGTCGGTATTCTGGGGCATCCGGAATACGGAGGCCAAAGCCGAAGCCTGAACGTTGGCCACGGGATAGTATAGAGCGGGGAGAGTCAGGAAAGCTACCGCGGGCGAAAATGAGACCACATCCAGAGGGACCGGAGGGTGCGGACAGTTGTAGCAAGTCAAAATCGGCGCTGAGGACAGCGGTGTATCCATTGTCACCGATTTCATGAGTGCCGGATACGGGAGGGTTAGACGGATTGGGTGAAGTGTAGAAGGGCGTGAAAATGTCCAATGAGCTGATGTCTGGGTTGGAGGTGGGAGACTTTGTGTAGAGACTGCGTGGAAATGTGTATTAATTCCAAGTCCGATCTTGTCTCGAGCCTATATTTAGGCAGAACTACGCGCGCTGCGCCCGTATTGAGCGATGCGAGCACAAGATAATTGGAAAGTTCGAGCATGAATGGCTTGTGATTTTGAGGGAGCTTGCGACAAGCTTGGGCATGAGAAAAGCCCGTGATATGCGTTTCACATACCGAAGTTTAACCTTTGACCCAGCTCCTGAGGAACTTCCCTGGGATTCATAACTGCGATCGGGGTTCTCGGCTCCTGAAGAATCGAGCCTGTCAACGTGGCCACTGATATTGCGCCAAAAGAGGCCTCCGTACCTTCGTCCATCTGCATTAGAAATTTGTCCGTTCTACTCCCCTCGATGGATTCTCGATTCATTCGGTGCTTGCTATCGGTCACGGTTTCAGCCGCTTGTTGGAGGATGGGTGAACTACTTGTATGCAGAGTCATCTTGGCGGCGCCTAAAGATTTTATTCAAATATGCGAAAACCAGCCACACAACAAAAACAAATTTTGTTTAGCCTCGAGTTCCGTGTGAGTCATACAAGAGCAGGTTTCAAGACCGCTTTTATGAGATTGCAGACATGCCCAGACCTGATGCATTTAGACAAAAAGATTAGAAAAGTTGTGGAAGTCGATTTTGCGTCAGGTGGAGCCCCACCGAAGGTATCCTCAGTCACTCTGATAAAATACAGTTAGGACAATGTACAGACTGTGTTTGAGCTTTTATCAGTTCCAGAGTGTGGTAGGTACTATGTAAGTGGAAGATGCATATCTGGGTACTGTCATTAATTGAGGATCACATCTGCAATCCTTTCTGAATGATCTCCAAATGATTTCTGAAAAGCACTCCAAATGCACTCCAAATGCACCTCTGACTTCGGAACTTATTTGGAACTGCTGGTTGAATGTGAGGTGTCCGGAGTGGTACAGATTACTTCCTACTTATGTTGAATACCATCTCCCAGCTTGCAGTAAGTTAATTGCATCAAGGTGGGTAATTGACGTTACGAAAGTTGATAAATCGGAGCTGGACTTCTGATACTGCGTACTCGCCAAGCTTGGAAAACATAATACACCAGACTCCTCTGCGAGGGTTGGGAACGAGACAACTAAGAGACTGCATTTTTCGGTATTGTCCTGGGCGAGTACAAAGCGCTCACGCTAACCATTACAGTGATCGACCGTCCGGTGACGAATACCGCCTGTTGACGAATCCCATACAAAACTAGGTAATGTTTTATTATTAATTCTTAAAATTCTCAAGGCTATCTCCAACTAAAGTAGGTACATGCGTATGCCCTTTTTTTTTACCGTACGTACGACTATCTTCAATTAATTCAATATTCGATTGCTTCCTTCCCTCTCCTAGCTAAGGCTTTCTGCTGGGAGCTCGAATCTATACACTACTGAAAATATACACCTTAATGACACTGACTAATAACTACTTGATATATACCATCCAATAAAACAAGCAGGAACATACTAAAGATTATCGCCCCAAGCTTCGAAGATCGCATGCTCTCTTCGAATTGTAGAGGGGCGTCTGACACACAGTTAGTGTGTGAAGTGGTTATCTTGATGAAGCATGTATGTTTACAATGCGGTGGAGTCATAATGATGAAAGCTTCGGGGGCGGCAAGTCTGGACTCCAGATCGGTGAGGCGAGGTTGGGACTCTAGGTCTCTAGCTCTCTAAGACTCAAGGTCGACAGGGAAGGATTAGGACTTCGACATGGTTTAATTGGAAGGGCATGAGGGAAACCGTACCTTGGCAAGCTGCCATGCTAGACAAGCTTCCCCCAATATCATGAGGCCAAGCGTCTAAACTTAAAATTTCCCTGTCGCATCGGTTGATCTAAACAGCCGCTTCCTATCCATCTTATGAAGGTTTCTCCAAGATGTTAGAACTTGGAAAGTTGGAAACCTGCTCAACTCCACGCCCGGTATCCGGTGGCTCCTAGAGCGGCCACCTTGGCTTTGTAATTTGTATGTAGAGAGACCGGTAGGCAGTATCGCATCTGGACTTCTCACTGCACCTGCTACTTCTAACATATGACATCCTTGAATAATAATCCCATCTCCAGATCGTCATACAAGCATCTCCCTCTTCATTTCAAAACTAATATAGCGATAGTTTCGTACTCAGAACCCCGTCTCGGATCCCGTGAACTCTAATCCTAAATAAAATGTATATTACTTTTTAAAATGCGTGATGAACATTTTTCCTGTTGTATATATGGATCGCCACCCTTTGTAAGGCTTATGGGCTTTAGCTGGGCTGACGGTCATTCGGGACTCGGCTGTAAATGGCAGTTGAGTGCGCATGCATGCGTGCAAGGCATACCTGAATGCTGTATATATGAGCATACAAGCTCCCACGTAGATACAATCAATCATCACAAATTTCAACATTTCTGTTGAAATACTGATTGCTAGAGAAGCTTAATTGTACTTTCTAAGAGGGCCACAAGGCCATATATATACGGTACGAATATATACGTACTCATCTAAGTGTAGAGATGGCTGAACTCGGTCAGTCCGTATCAGAGCCAATTCCGTCAGCCCGTATGAGAGCCAGCCCAGTCAGCCCGTATGAGAGCTGAGATCTATTTATGCAACAATTTCTGTTACAGGTATACTTGTGCCGGAGATATGTTACAGATCTGATACACGGTGACTGCTGCAGGGGCTGATGTCTCGTCCATATATCTTGAGTTTTTCTCCTTCTCTCTTCTCTGTACCATTATTCATATAAGGAGACGACATGTGTCTTGTTCGATTCTTATTGGTCAGAATTCTGTGGCTGAGTGGCTGATAGTGGCAAGTATAAACCACATGAACTCAGATCTAGAATGACCCATTAATTTAAGTCTGCAAGTTGGACTC
>Ga0307515_10004566_pt1 | contig 28519 bp, 34 predicted proteins | sample 17_EM_MG_FD_194513 | JGI IMG/M metagenome (GOLD analysis project Ga0307515, IMG submission 194513) | Populus trichocarpa ectomycorrhiza microbial communities from riparian zone in the Pacific Northwest, United States - 17_EM | ecosystem: Host-associated > Plants > Roots > Unclassified | place... | reverse complement strand
ACAGGTTGGATTACGGGTCAGAAATATACGCTATAGAACAACATGCATGAGACTTACACCCAGCGCCCTGACGTGTAGTCGAAGGGTCGTTATCAGAGTTTATGATGGAGAAGGCGCGACGCGGCACCAAACGTGTCGTGGTGGAGATGGAGCTCGTGAAGGAAGAGTATAGCGAGCGCATTTCAGCGAGTTGTGGACTGGCCTCGCGCTAGGGCATGTCAATGTATGTGGAGGTGAAGTGGTTAAACAGGGGCACTTGGACCTGATCACGTCCGGGCTAAGTCTCCCCCTCGACCGCGTGTCTTGGTAACTACTTCGTGACCACCAGGATAGACGAGTAGGAGAACGTGAGACAGTTTTCAAGTAAATCCCGCTCTGATGCGAGAGTCTACGATATAAACTGGGGGGGCGCCCCAAAATCTGGCTTACACAAGGGAGACCCAGTCCGGTCTAAGTCTCTCCCTAGACCCGAGTACCGGGTAACTATAGCCAGGGTGGCGCATTGCCGCTACACACGGCCCCGCTAGCGAGGCGAAATGGGGACGCGACGCGTCTCCTGAAAGGCGGTAGGAAAGTCCTATCATTGACTTTCTTAACGGGATGTGGCCAGGTACACCGGCGGGGGAGGGTTTTAGTGGGTGGATCATGCGGCAGATTTATTCAACAGGTACATGGACCCACTGGCAAGCCGTGCTGGAGTTCCACACACAGTGCCTTACGGGGCGCCACGGTGCATGACGCATTGACCTCCTTCTTCCGCCCAACCAAAAATCAAATAGAGAGAGAGGGGCTGCACAGAGGCCTGGCCCGCCCGGCCTGAAGAAACCCAACAGCTCCGCACGGCACTATCTACACACCTAATCGATAATAAGTTAGATCGCATCGCGCGTACACAGCCTTACCTTATGGATACGACGGAACAGAAGTCCAGGAGCAGGGTTCGGTCTGTCCCAATCAGGCCCAGAGCCATCTTGTTAACGCTCAAATTTGAAGCACGCCGCGAACGGGGTGACAATGGTGGGAAAGAGAGCAAGATGGAGGACGTCTACGCTCGCCGCGTATCCTCCACTCGTCTCAACTTCTACGTAGCAACGTCCAGAGGTAGCAACACATAGATCAAATTCAGAACGAGGCAGTGGCAATTGAGATACGAGTACACATATTCAGGCAACTAACGAAAGACCTTTGAGAAAATGACGACCACAGCGCAAGATTTAGAGTTAAAACCTGGAGTCAAGGGAGAGGGAGACTTCTACATGCCCATAATCCCCTTGTGGACCTCCGCTAGAGCATCTTCCACATCCTCCTTAGTACCGTCTTTCTTCACAAGCACGTCCACCACGACGGCGTGAGTGCCACCGCTCGCGTCCCTCCAGTTCTATATGGTCAGGGAGGGATGTCATTGCCTACGTTAGGCCGCATCTGGAACTTGTGGTAGACGGTGCCGTCTCCACTAGTCACCGTCGTAATCGTAGCGGACGCAGAGCCATTGCTGCGCGGCGGGATCCTTGGGGTAAGCTGTTAAGCCCCGGCGACGGTAGGGCGAGCGAGCTTCTTCCACCGTTGGGTGAGACGACGGGGTCGGGCACCTTTTGCAAAAAATTTACATCTACGGTTGACGTTAGTCATATAGCTCTTGTCTTCAGAGTAGGACACACTCAATAGCTGCTAGTTTGCTCATTGAAAGTGACGGCATCCCCTATCCTGTAGAATCCAGAAGCATTCATGAACCGAGTAATCCTATCATATCGAACCACCTCACAGTAACAGAGCAGCGTGGCGTGTGCACACGAGCTCCCCGTAGTCCACCTCGATCCATCCCTTGGTTTGCGGCAAAACATTTGATCAATAAAGCTGTTCGGACCCCTTGCCTTCTATCGACCTTATTTATAGAATACGTGACATGGAACGAGTTCATTTAATCCAATTAACCACCACCAACTCATTCTATGATTGAGATGACTTCCTTCGAGATTTCAGCGGGTAAGCAGGTTGGTAGGGAACAAAGGATACCCAAGGAAGGATGGAAACGCGACAGCATAGCGTGCAGTGAACACATTCCACGCGACCTTGACGCGTTTCCAACGCCGCTCATTATTTGGTCAAACACGGCGTCAAACACGGCGTGGCTTGAGCTCGCTTCCCGCTTTTCGTTAGGACATCCGGCAAAATGTTCTCAACATCTTCAACATTTGGAGACCTACGTCCACAATCACAATCTCAACAGTCTCAGGCTGCTTCATCTGCAACACGTCCCGGTCTATCGCACTCGTCGACATCCTTCAACATTGCTACAATGCTCGGAGCAAGTACCTCAACTCCCACAAACCCGCTTCCACCGACTTGGTCTTCCACGTTGGGCTCGAACTCACTTTTGGGTGCGAGCACCACTGGACCTGGTGTTGGTGGCCCGTCTTCCGATCCGTTCGCCAGTTCTTTGGGCTCTCAGAGACCTACGTATCTTCCTGGATACCTGATGAGCTCCATGCAAGGGATGGTAGGCGTCCCAACTCCTCATGTAATCGGCGAGACAAATTGTTAATCTTACGGCTGGCTTTTGATTACCCTAGCCCCTTCCTGAGGGTAACCAAAGGTTTGAAGATCCACCTCTGCTGCAAACGAAGAATGCGATAAGCGCATACGGTCGAGGCATGCCTTCCACTTTTGGTGCTGAGTCTGATGGGCATATGTAAGTGGTCGCATTGATGATGACACATATACTTAATATTGGTGCTACTCCGATGCGCAGGAGGGATCCCATGGACGAAGATGCCCCACCAACAGAATCAGTGTTTGATTTCATTGGTGGTCAACCGCTACCCCGAACAGTGAGTATTGTTCTCGTTTTGTGCTCTCAGGGTATTGATTAACCAATGATTGTAGGTCAAATCCCTTAGTCTTTCTCGGACGAGCAAATCGCCGCTCGTCCGGTCCAATTCTAGTCAATCGCCGACCAAAAAAGATTGGTTTGACCTCATCGTCTTTGGCTATCCGCCAGACAAATACGATGCTGCTGCAAAGCTATTCCTATCTCTCGGAGAGACCAATGAACCCGAGCCCGGCCCTGCCGGAGCCAACTTTTTCAAAATCGGTTTCAAGAACCAGTGGGAGGCTGCACGCGCGGTTCGGAAGAATGGTGACCTGATAGCCGGTACATGGATGATTGGTGTAAAATGGGCAGTGAGTCATCCTCGCTCTAGTTCTGGCCGCTCTTATCTGATCGCCCGCTGCTCCGTGTTTCTCTCACCTGGCGCCTATTCCGCCAGGATCCTAACCAGGCCGAATCACTCCAGTATGTCACACCTCCTCGTGCCACACTGTCCTCTGCGCAGCTGCTCTTGGAGGAAGAGGCCCCGAATCACCAAAGTTTGACCCATTCCGCGATCACACCGCACTTTGGAAAGACCATCACCCCTATTCCAAGTAATTCAATCTACCGCAAGCGCCCCCAAGGTCCAGGGCTTGGCCTTGGGAGCGGCAGAAAAGATGAAGGGGATTGGGCGGCCGCTCACGCAGACAGTGCGAAGAAAGCGGAAGGAAACAAGAATCTCTTCAGTAGTATTATTGGGTGGTGATTTGAGGTTGGTTGAGGTTGGTGTGTAATGTCAGGTGGATCGGTCGGTAGGACCTGCTTACACCTCCGTCCCTTATAAACACGATATTTCACCTTGTGATAGCTCTTCGATAGGCGACACTAAACGGAGGTGGAGGCTCGTCCCGACTCCGGCTGTCTCGAGTGGGAGCGGCTGGCGATCATCAGCACGTAGTATTTATAGAAAGTAAAATGCGTAGTAATTATAGAGAGTAAAATATACGGTTACTTTCAGTCGTAAAGCAACCCATCGTGAATATAAAAGAGGACGCCAGAGACAAAGGTGTACAAAAGAATTATGACATGTGCTGATGTAGCTCAACGGGGCGGCCAGACACAGCGACGGCGAACGACGGGGGACTCTGCTATTCGCAGTGCTGGTGTGCATTTTCCTGCGATGTAAAACGCCTATCGCTGTAGGAAGGTTTAGAGACACTTAGTTAAAGGCGGGGCATGGAGTCATGGAGTCACGTACCAAGTCGTCACTCCGCATCGACCGCCACAAGTAAATGGCTTGTGATTCAAGTGTCTGGCTCGGATGTGGGTGATAGCCCTATCCCAACGCCGAAAGGCCTGTCCACAAACCACGTTGGGTTGTGAGGGACTTGGGACAACACAGGTCCAGAGCGTCTGCGCGTCGGTGGGGTCTGATTGCTGCACCAACATCTGCCTCAGAACAGAGAACCCGGCTATTTTGGGTTCGTGCTCGTTGTTCCGGAGCCAATCTGAATTTATGAAACTCTGCCAGAGCTCGAGGAGGTTGGGATTGGGAGGAGGCCCAGGGGGAAGGGGTGGGTGTCGCAGGTCCATAATGTGGCGAGGGTAATGCTGAAGGAATGTCCTTGCGGCTTGTTCTCGAGACAAATGCGTCCCATTGAGGGCAAGGTCGAAGTACCAGTCCATGAAAGCGACAGAGGTCACTGTTCGCTCTATGAATGCTGCATCGGAAAGGAGAGCGGGTAAGTCGTCGATGTTCTGATCCATGATTGCTTAGGTTGGTCTGCTGATCCTCCGCTGACAGGCCTATGGCTTATATGTCGATCGCAGTACCGTCTGGACTCGGAAAAAGCGCTGTTCTGATAAGGGAGGACGTGACAACCGCTGTACGCGTGCAGGACATGGAGTTCCAGTCCACTGGATCCGGTCCAGGTTCTCCATTGCTCTGCCTCATCGGGACAACGGGACCGTAGGTACTTTAGCTCGATCTATTGCGGGACCGGTGTCTGTTGTACATGCTACCGTACGGCTTGAAGACCTTTGGTGGCACTGGAAGATAAGTTGAACAGAGTAGCCATGACACGAGGAGTGTGAAGCGAACTAAACGGGCTCTTCCTTTGTTCTATCGTTCAATAGGCGGTTCGAAGGCGGACGGACTTCGCGCCTTGGGGCAGTTAGACAGCGTACCCATCTCCCAATAAATTACTGCCGGTCAGGAGCGAATGACTGGGTACAATGCGGTACTTGCGCCGGTGACCCCGTGAAAGGGGCGAACCTATCGAGGCTTGAGGTGGAGTCGAGGCCAGATTACCCAAGCGAAGGCGGGCTCAGGCTCGTTATCCACCTATCAGCAAGGGCAACCCGCCTTCAACTGAATGAGGTCGGGGTTCGGAGTATCAAATGCATGTGGGCAACGCCATATGGATCCATAAATGGTACAACGGTCCAATGTGGGGTTGAGGGGACTCGAATACGGATGGGGTGACTAGATCCTGTTATAGTTTGTCATTGGATGACCAGTTTGCTTATGGATTTAGAAGTCGATTTGGAAGGTTGGACGCGGTACAAAACATTCCAACGCATTCCAGGGCCGGCGATCGATGAGAAAGGGTAAAATGGTTGAAACAGCCCCTCGGCCACCGTTGAATCTCCGTCTTTCGGTGTCCCTGTGGGGGAGACGGTCATACTTGCGGGGTGCGTACCCAAGGGTACAGAGAAGTGTACTGCGGGTTGACCTGGGCAAAGGGGTAGAACCCATTTAGGGTGGATTCGGGAGCGGGCGATCACCACGTTCTCAACGCGAGGCATTGCCCGTCTGACAAATACTATAGAGATCGTGAGGAACGTGAATACCAGAAGCCGAGAAGCCTTCAAGGCGATGCTCCTGTGAGCCTGATAGCTACGGCCGATTTAAGAGGCGGGTAGTAACGGCGTATAGGATGGAGAACGTCAGACCCAAGGTGGTAAATCACCCATGTCACTGGACCCCCACAGGTTCAAATTCCGGTGATCGGTATCTCTCCCCTCGCAAATAGGCCTGACCGGACCTTGGTGCACCATTTTGAGTAGAAGTTCTCTAACAAAGTGAACCGGTGGAATGGAGTTGCATTCTTAGAGATATCAGTAACCGGAAACTTGGCCTATTGTGGTAGTAGAAGATAAACGCTACCCACTCGAGATCGTGCAAGGCTATACCAGGAAGTGCATACAGGTCACTTGGTTGCAACAACAGGGAACTCCGACATGCCATTTAATATATCTGTGCATGAATGCATGCACTTGACGTCGAAAAGTACCCCGACTGCGAAGTGGTTAGAGTCAAGAGGCGTCTGTCAAACAGAATTGATGAAGCAAGTCCTCACCGTCGTGATTTATATGTGTTAATATATTCTAGGGATGTCAATGTGTCATTGTCCGTCCATCCTATAGCATTGGATATTGAAGGATGCAACTCCCTTTTTTCTGTGCAGTGAGTGATCGTGAGATAGACACTATAGATACGGTCTAGAATTATGATAACATTGTCTTATCGGGAAACGTTAAGCTCTCTGGGGTGTCGACATAAAGGAGCTGTACTCTCCTCCGGCTCTGTGGTCTCGCGTTGAAATACAGGCAAAGGCTCTTTCACCACATGGAGAAGATTCATTTATGAAATGAGTGATACTTACGGAGACACGCCAGGGCCCCGTGCGCGCTGCCATTGGGCGGCCCATGTTTGCTCCAACCGCTGTTCGACTATGAAGGTTGACAACCTCAAAGACCATGCGCCTTGAGACGTGGTTCTGTCCTCCCCTCCCTGCCTGTTCGCGACTGTCGGGCTGAATCGACACATTAGATTTTAGAGGCGACTGGGTAAAAAAACACTAACGGTCGGCGAATTTAGAGGTGACGATAGACAATAGAATTAATCACCAAGCTTGGTTTTAGACTGCAGTTATCGTGATTTGTGTTTCCATACGTACGTGTGGTCCTTGTGCGGATCGCCGTGCTCTCAGTGAGAATGGCGGAGCACCAATGCAGCAAAGAAAGACAGTCGATCTTCGGCTCGAGCAGAGCAGCATTGACGTTACGGGTGCCTGCTGAAACGAGTGGGCTACAGAGTGAGAAGCGATGCGGAGCGTGTTGCAGGGGGTAAGAGGCTGGCGTGTCGGTGCATCGGGTCCTAAAACAAACTAGCCTTATTAGCCGGTTTTCACACAGACAGGAATAGGGAGACGCGACGGAAACGGGGATCAATCCATTAATCGATGTGCTAGAATTTACCGAGTTGGTCATAGAAGGCGGCCGCGCGGTCACCTCACTTAACCTTTCACTTGCCGAATGATCAGATTATATTCCATTTTCCAGGGCAGAGGTGTCACAGTAACGTGGGGTGTGATGATACAGGAATGAAAGATCCTTATCACCGTCTTGGCCACATACAGAGGATTAACATCGGGTCCTTCTGTGCCGATACCAAGGGGTTCTCAGAGTGAATTACGGGTGATACAGTGGCCATATTAGTAAGTCACTTCTAAAACTGTGAATACTGAACACCCACAGTACAGTACGCGGAACCCTTCGTCCCACCACCTTCGCAGTCTTGATTGCTTCAATCACACGGCTGGGGTTCCACTGGTTTGAGCTTAACGTACTTATATGGGCAGTTTATTGAAGTGCTCATTCCAGTTCAAGGGATGATGGCCAGCCATTTATTGAGTCGCGAGGCAAATACAAAGGGTATAATCTATGGGGGGCTTGGCCGGGACGGGCATCGCTCGTGGTGCCGCTTGAGGTTCTGACGTATTTCTCCCTTGCCGCTAAGGAATGGAGATCGCCGTCAGAAAGTACGGCGGCGCATGCGTTGTCAGGTAGACTCACCACCATTGGCAGTTAATGCGCTTCAGGTATTGGTGTTGATAAAGATTCTCCTTTGATGTGAAGCGCATTTTACTAATTCCAGAATCTCAGCCATGCACCCATTTCTCGTAGCAGAAATATTCCTACCAATTCGGGGTTTTACAATCTCCACCACCACCGCACAGAAATGGACGGAGGTCTAAATGCTTGCCTCGGATGTGCGTTAGGCCTCGGTCCCATCGTGGGAACGTTTCCCCGCAGGGCTGAGTGATATCCATCGTGGAGGGAACTTGGCACATCCACGTGCGTTCTTTAGAGTGTTGCGGGGAGATATCCTTCAGCCAGTCCAAGAGAATAGATCGTTGGTTATGATCGAGTGGTTCCTGTTGGTTTTCACGCCTCCACGGGGCCTCCTGTATGGCCTGCCATCGCTCGATGGGGGTTTTGGGAGTTGATGATGTATGGATTGGTACGGCTGACTCGCTGGGTGACAATGAAAGCGGGTAGGGCAGGGATGATGGAGGGCTTTGGAAAGCCGGCATGCTATAGGGACCTGCTCCAAGGGGTTAATACATGGGGAAACGGTCACTCATGGTGATTGATTGGATTTGAATGCTCGAGAGTAATCTTGCGAGGAATGAGGACATACCTAAATCATTTGGTTCCCACATGAAGGCTGGCAAAGGAAAATCGTGGGCCAACTCATGTACGTATTGGCATAATGCATGCTCTTCGTTGTAGAAAAGAACCCTTTCATGGACTGTTTTCTGAATTACCCACACTTTGAAGGCGTCAGAATTGAGAATATGTTGATACATGGCAGCGTAGTCTATGCCGTTAAACTCTAATGAGAAAGGATCGTTGCGGGATGTCATTGGGAGATGTTGGAAGTTTGGTTGAAGACAGTCCTCGTTTCATCCGCTCGTTATATAGCTAAAGTCATGGTGTAGGGAACCGTCATCCAGTCTGCAGACGAAGTGGTACTGGATCCTGGATCGAAATCCAGGGCCAACTTTCTGATGAAGGGCACGAGGAGTCGTATGGTGTCTAGTCTAAAGGAATGTGGTGGATGGGCTTGGCTCGTGTGACGGTACAGAGTGTACCACAACTAAATAAGCAACGAATAGAAGGTGCTTCTGTGTGGGATCCGATTTGTTTAGGCGTATTCTACCGTGCCTTTCATTAACATCTAGTTAGGATCGCCGTGTGAACCAATACAGTTCAGTCAAGGACCATGACCTAATCGGCTCCGTAAATGCCCTCAAACCATCTTATGCAGGGGTAATCTTCGTCTAGTGATTCGTCGTCATGACAACAGTCGCACACCGGGCGTTGCCGCAACACAACCCAGTAATTAGACCCCAGAATTAGCCCCAAAAGGTCACCATCCTCCGAGTCAGCTCTCAAAGGAAATCGCCAAAAGGTTACATCGATATATAATTAGAATTCCAAGTGGTCGCGTCCTGCAAATATGCGGGCTAATTAGTCTCGTCAACCTGCTCAACCGAACGAGCCCTGAAGCTACCTATGAAGAGGCCATAAGCACAGTGGACGTAATTTCCGGCCTCCATTCTTCTGAGGCGGGGGGGGCGCCACAATCAATTCCACATCGATCAATCTACCAGCTGCTTTTGGAAGCGGCGCCGTGATTGGTTCTGCATCGGCGTAATCGATCGCAGTCTATAGTGCACCAAGAATCCCTCATGCTGGTTGTTCTGGCCATGAGGCGCCTGTTTATGTGAGAACTTTGCCGCATTCCTGGTAGTACGTGGGAGATGTCAATTCAACTTTGAAAATACCCTTCAGAGGTACACTAAAGATATAATGTATATATGATATAAGGTCAGTACAAGTATAGTGGACGAAAGGAGGGCAAGGAACGACCGCGTTGCGCACGTATCTGAGACGGGACAGACAGGTGCAGGCCCGGATGAGATCCAGATGAAAGCGGCGGTGCATAGCCGATGCCACGGGTATACGTCATGGAAGATGTTTTGAATAACATTGATCTTCCTCTCCTTCCCCTAGACCCTCGCGAGACGCATATATCTGTCCAAGGGGGGTCATTGCACAGTCTAGTGAGTGAGGCGCTTTGCTAGCCCGACTCCGGCATCTCGTACGGTTATAGAATTTCGTTCGGGTTCCCAATCCGAGCAAGAGGAAAACATGCGTTTACGTTTGGTGAGGCCCGCTACAGCCACAAATTCAGACCAATATATCCGTAAATTCAAATACTGTGGTCGCACGCACTCCAGCTGTGCCGCCTGACCTTGCGCGATCGTGTTCCTTAATGTGTGGGTAGGTGTGGGTGGAAGGCAATATACTATTCGCCATGGGGGATCATGAAAACAAAAAATTGGGTGGTGTATTACCAGGTCCGGCCGGTATACTTTTGGTGGTCGTACATGTCATCGGAATAGAAGACGGGGGGAGGCACAAAGTGCGACTAATGGTCAGCTATGTTGAACTTGGGCTGGACAACTCCTCTTGTGGCGCATCATGTTCTGACGCAACTCAGCCCTTCCACTGTCGGCGAGGTGGTCAGAGAACGGTGACAAAAATAAAGCGTGCGTTCTACCATTCGCAAATCTCAATCTGTGGGTTGCAATGTTGATGTAAATTCTCTCGCGAGGTGAAACGCTTTGTGCTGCAGGAAGTTTCGATGGCATTAGCAAACGGTGGAGGGTCGAAGGGTGAGGTCACATACCAAGTCAGCACCCCGCATCCACCAACACAAGGGTATGGCCTGTGATTCAGGTGCTTCCCTCGAATATGCGTGATAGCGCGATCCCAACGACGGAACTCTTGTCCACAAATCCCATTAGGTCGTGAAGTATTTGGGACGCCACAGATCCAAATTGATTGAGTGTCGGTAGGATCGGTAGGGTCGTGTTTTTCGACCAGCATTTGCCTGAGCACTGAGTACCCGGCTTCCTTGGGTTCGTGCTCGTTGTTCCTGTGCCACTCTGAATTCACGAAAGACCACCAGACGTCGGGGAGGTTAGAAGGAAGGGCTGGAAGGGGAGTAGGAATGGAGTCTTGTAATTCCATGGCATAAGAAGAGTGAATTTGAAGGAAAATTCTTGCACCCTCTTCACGAGATAAATGTATGCCGTTGATGGCGAGCTCGACGTTCCAATCGATGAAAGGATCCGAAGTCACTACTTCCTCGATGAACACTGGATCAGAGAGACCAGTCAACTCGTCGTCTATCAGGTCCAGCGGGTTGTGAGGATGCATGACGGGTTCTGTCGATCCAACGACCCAACTCTCGAAGGGCTTATATATCAGGTATAGGACCGTCTGAATTCGGAGATAGATTTATTCCGTTCAGAGAGGGCATTGGAACGCTATGTTCACAGTGAACCCATCCAGGTTCGGCTCCACTTTTGGTCACATGTACTCATAAGTGGGATGAACCTAGAGGTTGGAATGGCAGAAGGAGACCCGCTTGTCCGACTGACCGCCAATCCGTGGTAGGCTTTCCGTGGTAGGCTTTGGAGGTCGCCGGCACATCAAGACTGGAGAGTATGTTGATCAGTTCTAGAGCATTCGAAGCGTGCAGAAGGTGAGGCGGGAGGGGTGAATTCCAAAGTGGCGTAGCTAACAGTTCGAGTGTAGCTTCGCCATTTGGATCGGAGCGCTTGGAAATGCGCTTAGCGACCACTTGGTCGATACACATCAGTCAAACATAGGTGACTGGATGGGATATGCGATAGTTGTTCCGGGGACCCGGCAAACCAAGCAGAAGTCCTGGCCGCATCACCCTAGTGGAGGTAAACCGTGCGGCTCATGTACCAGTCGATAAGCGTACCCGCCTTCAGATGATTAAGGATCGAATGTCATGGTATGCTGGCTCATGGAATCGACAGTAAATGGACGGCGCGATGGTAGAACCGCTCAGTGTAGGATAGTCCGCAGCTATGGAGGTCCATTAGATCGAGGAATATTGATAGATGGGCGAAACGGCTTGCCATTATTGAGGTTTGTGAATCCAGGATGGGATGTGGACCATTGCGAGAAGCTGATAAGCCTTCGGTACACACTTCTACTGGGCCATATATGGGTTTTAGCAGCCAATGTTGGAAGACTGGATGCCTCCACTGCCGGTGATTGCTCGATGCGGAGGTGCGAGGCGGGGACTTTCCGTCCCCAGACTCCAGAGTGGCCACGTTTTTCAATACAGACAATGGAAGCCCAAGCCGAAAGAGTTATGCGACGCCCGGCACGTCGAACCTCCGTCCTTCGTTGTCCCTGCTGTAGGCGGGGTTGTCGCACTGGCCCGGACGCGGAACAAAGGAAAGTACAGCCACAGGCGATATGTCGCTGGGCAAAAGGGTCGAGTGGTCAGGTGATGGAATCGGTATGGGACCAGGTACGTGTTGGAATTGTGCGCAGCACGACAACCGCGCACCCTATTGAAGTTGCTGGAGGCCTGGTAGCAACACTAGGACCGTAAAAATTTGAAATCTTCCATGATGATAGGGGATCTAAAGGATCTAGGTCGTCCCCACGGCCGATCGGGAGGCTGGTTGCAGCAGGGAGTGGCCGGAGAATATTGGTATGAATGACAATCCTGTGTCTATATCCACACCACTAGATATACCCAGTTTCCTGTTTCCGCCTCCAATTTAGGCGATCTGTTTCCTTCTCCATAGACGTGCGATTGGAAATGCTGGTGGATGGAGCATACTAGTAGGCAAACCAATAGTCGGCCGTAGGTCGCTTCCAATTTTATGGGTATCAGCGTGCGATGAGCCACAGTACCCGCGCTACGGCCTAGGTTTCTCACGCCCCACTTGTTGTGACAGCGATTCCTTCAATCGAAGCCAGGTTTTGGTCGACACCGCTTCACCAAGTATGTTTTAATACAGCAAATGTTTAGGATTGTGTATCTGACCTGGGTAGTTACTCATGAACTCGTTCCTTGCATGCTGATTAACGGGGGCCAGCACTAAGTTAGTATTGGCACGGCAATGAGGCCTTAACGTGGTTATCCTTGCTGGTACGAGAGGTTGGCGTGAGTCATTGACGGAAAATGAAACTCTCTTGCTCTCTTCTTCTACGATGTGATTACTTTATGTAGTACAAATAGCCGAGCCATATATGAAACCAGTATCAGAATGTACGGAACGGGTCTGCAACCGGTATAGCGCAGCTCCGCCGACTGAGCAATTAAGATGAGGCAGTTTCGCACAATATTTAGACAAATAGAGTTACAGATGATCTTTATACGATCGGGGAGCGTGCAGGTCTGGACATGAACATCACTTGCTTGCAGTGGCACAGGTAATGCAAACGCCCAACTCCATCTTCCCATCCGAATCCATTTAGTAGGTATCCGTGATTGAGTTTGAGAATTGGTACCAATGAAGACATATGGTATCAAGGCCCTGGTAGTTGTGACCGGCTGGGCTGGGGGATAATTGTGCGTGCGGGCACATTCGGGGTCGCGATTCACTTAATGTATAGCATGTTTTGTTCCAACACATAGGCCTTCCTCGTTAAGTGCCAGGAATACCTCGGTAATTGGGTGGCAGCATCTATGTCTCTTAGTATACACAACAGTTATTCCAGGGGTAAATAAATTGGGAATAGTCTGCGAAAAAACCTGCTCCGCTGTTACATAATCTATACGTACTCCGTGCCTATTCCCACAAGAAAACGACCCCACCTTACTCCATCAAAGGAAGCACAAAGAAACACCACACGCCGTTTCCTTTGATGGAATAAGGTAAGTCGTTTCTTTGTGGGAATAGGCACGGAATACGTATAGATTATGTAACAGTGGAGCAGGTTTTTTCGCAGGCGATTCCCCAAATTTAGTCACCCCTGGAATAACTACCTCCACCCGTTGTGATACGGGATCCTAATACCCTTTGTAGTTTTTTCCATCTCCGCGCGTCCTTCGCCTCACCACCTGAGATTAGATTGTATTAGACCTATCCGCATATAAGTACCTCGCCCATGTTGAATGTCCGAGTCACCTTGGCCAATTTGGCGTGTCTTCAAACGTAACTCTTCCCCCCGCTCCGCAATGCCACTTTCACCTGTCTAGAATATCTACCGTCTGGTCGTGATGTCATATCAATAACATCAGATTATATTCGACCTTTCGCGACCCTCCTGCAAGCATCCGCCAGTTCACTCGACTCTACAGGTCGATAGCGTCTGGGTGACCCTCTGAAACCACTCTGGCACTTACCTCCCCCAGGAGCAATCAGCCCGCCGGTCGCACAGGAGCTACCTTCTGGTCGGTAGCGTAGTCAGAATTCCAATATCGCCTTGTGGGGCGGTCGGCGAAAGCGGGGATTCCGTTCGTTACCGCACCACGAGGTGAATACCCCATATGGGGTGAAATGCATAATACGTTATCGGCATGAGGCCGGTTTCCGGTAGGTGCGGGCGGGGTTGGAGGGAAGTTTGATAACATCTAAAACCCCGCTTCTTGAGAAGTCATTTGTCCTCTGCTTGCTTGCCTTGTTCGTTATAGCAAGATTGCCCGAACGCAAATTCAACGGAACAGCGGGCGCATCGAGCGGTGAGAACACAAATACATTCAGTAGGAGCCGCCGCGGTAGCACCGGACCATGTACCTCTCTGAATCATCTAACCTTGCTTCTGAGGTTTTGAATCAGACGGAGTACCAAGCCAGGGTGACAAGGCTAATACAAGGCATCGCCCACATGATTACTTCATTCATTCTCAAACGAGATTAATTTCACCGGAGATTTCTGACCAGCTATGAGCGATATCCCTTTAAAGGGAATGATTATCAGAGCCGTGATGGTCTCCAGTTTTCACGTTTTCAATCTTTGATGTATGAGTCGTCTACACCCCATCCGAGTCAGTCACGTCAGTGGAGGTGCCCCCCTAGCAGTTGCGACCTAGACTGAAACTGAGGCGATAGGTCAATGTGATCATGATTGAACTCTTGCCCATGAGCCCCCGGCCAGGACGAATATGACGGGTCTCTTCTCTGGACGCCTGGACACCTTGCAACTAGAATCACGGTATTTCTAAACAGTATGCCTGGTCGGGTGAGGCAGATCTCACATCGGATCCATAAAAATGGTATTTTCACTAGTTCTGGTTTTCTTGGCTCGGTTACTGCAGCTCGATAATTGGCTCGATTGTTACAGCTTCTCTCGTCCATTATACATAAACCTCCTGTTTCGTCACAAGTTGCTTGGGCGGTCTTAATTTCGACTCAGGGTTCTCACTTTTCGTACCTTCGGTGCTAAGCGGTCTGTTCAATTCGTTGTTACGGACTCAAACTCAGGTTATTCGGTAATTAGCGGAAGGTGGACAGCCACATTTGAGTTGCGGTTGCGGTTGGCAATAAACTCGGGTTCGTTCTCGATCTCATGCGCGCGTGCTGAAATACCGACGCCTAATAAATTCATGTTACCGGGTATTGATTGGAAGTACCTTCGGAACAGGGTTAACTCTGCTGTTGTGGACAACAGGATTTGATCGGGGTAGACATTAGTTCGGTATTGGTCTGTACGGGCCGGTGCCAGCAAGAACAACCGGAATAGTGTTATAATATTGTGAAGGATCTCATGCAGATGGCCATGTGGGAGGTATTCACACGAAGGGCAGACGACAATCATAATTAATTGAGGCAGGATAAAATAGTTCCATCCACCGGGTTGAGAATAAAGCGTTGCTCAACAAGCCAATTGGCCATAATTATAAAATAATCTACAGAGCTACCACAGGTCCAGAGATCAGCTTTTAACTATTTCTTATCCTCATACATTCAAGGTGTCGTTGCACGGCAGTGGGAGTACAGTACCCGTGTTAAGGTATGACATAACAGCGCCACCGCTTCTGATAATAAAGTATATATATGACAACCCTAAGCATATATGGTGCATGAGACGCAGTACACGGACACGCTGAGCCGGTTCAGGCGGTTCAAACAATACGATCTATATTGCATTCGGTCGGTCCTGGCAACGCTCTTGGTGCCGCTTGAGGTTCTGTTGTAGCCCTTTCCGGCCGCTAAGGAATGAATATAGGGTTCGTCGTGATCAATATGGTCGGGTTCGAAGCGGCAATCAGGTAAACTCACCACCACTGGCAGCTGGTACGCTTCGGGTATTGATGTTGGCGGAGATTTTCTTTCGACGCGAAGCGCATCTTACTACTCAGTCTCAGCATGGTACCTCTCGTCGCTTAAGTACTAGTGCTCTTACCAATTCGAGACTTTACAGTTTCCGAGACCGCCACATGGAAACGGACGAAGGTCCAAGTGCTCGCTTCGGATATGCGTCAGGCCGCGGTCCCATCGTGGAAACGTTTTTCCACAAGGTTGAGTGATGTCCAGCGCAGAAGGTACTTGGCACATCCATGAACGTTGCGTGGAGTCCGGTAGGGACGTATCCTTCAGCCAGTCCATGAGAACCGGTCGTCGGTTGTGGCCAACTGGTTCCGGTTCGTGTGCATGCCTCCATGGGGCGGCTAGTATTGCCTGCCAGCGCTCAAGGGGGGTCTCAACCACAGAGACTACAGGCCTTGGTATAGAAGACTCGCTAGGTGGCATTGAAGGCGAGCTAGACAGGACTGACGGAGGTGTCGCGACGACCGGTGGGATAGAAACACCTACTCGAAACAGTTAGTGCCTAGAAAATGTGAGGTGTGCTCACTAGTATGCCACGTGCACACTTGGAAGCAATCCGATGGGGACCGAGAACACACCCAAATCATTTGGTTGCCCCTGTAAAGCAGAGCCGTGGGCCAGCTCATATACGTATGCGTATACTGCATGCTCCTCGTTGTGGAAAGCAATGTTTTCCTGGATTGCTCTCTCCAATACCCAGACTTGGAAGGGGTCAGAGTTACGAATTTCTTGGATGAGCTCTTCTGAAGCAGGGTCCATGCTGATATGCTCTAATGATGTGGAGTTACTGTGAAATGCTTAACAATCGGTAGGTGTTGGGACTTGCGTTGACGATGAGGTCTCCCTCTCCATGCCCCTTTTATATGGCAAATTTACTGTATCGAATCACTTCCTCCAGTCTGCAGACGTGCTGTTATCGACAGTGAATATGGGTTTGGAGCCTGGCTCCAGCGCTCGGGTAGCCGAGAGAAGGAGGATGATCTTGAAGTCCGGCGCAACGGTGTATAGCACTGCGCCTCATACAAGGACAGAATGGAATGTAGAGGGCGGGTTGTACTTACGGAATGGGTATCGGGCCTGGGACCATGGGGTTCACTCTAATCCAGTATATTTTCTGGTGCATCCCGACAGCCTTGAATAAATCAGATACTATAGATCTGCTCTCTGTGGGATACTCCTCTGCCCAATTTTTTTTTTCATTAATGCTCGCCAAAGGAGACCAGTGCAGGAATAGCGTGGAAAGCGTCATATAATTGGCTCTGTGAGAGTTCCCAAGATACAACACAGAAGGCAGTCTACTCATCTAGGTTTGAATGGGTACTCGGCTTTGTGATTCTTCATTAAGGTCACCATGCCTGTCATGTTAGCGACCGGCCGGGCGATCGACCGAGCGGTGCAGTGATTGTAATGCAAGCCTCAAGAGAGACGGCGCACGACCTTGGATACAGCGCCTCAGGAGGTTGGCAGTGAGATTGGAGAAGCCATATGGTTGGCGCTCTTCACAAATCTTGCGTTGTACTACTCTTTTCAGAGGACGTGGCGTGAAAAGCGAAAAAACTATGCGCATTCCAAGGCTATAGGTTGCAGAGTCGGTCATACGGGAGTACTTGTGTGGTAGCCGGGCCAGATGAAAGGTACGTATCCTCCCCCGAGCCAATGAATAACTATAACACAGGCGATTTCCGTTCTGCTCTGGAAGAGCTCTCTGCCCTTCCTCTTGACCTTCTTGACATTTTTCTTGAATTCATTCGGCAATTGAGAGAGGACCGGAAACCGGCTATTCATTGTTAAGGCGTCCCCGTCAAGACTCAGACCTCCACAGAGCCAAGTGTGTTACCCGGAGAAGACTGGAAGAACCATCCGAAAAGATACTGAGGAGCGAAAATTTGAGGTTTCCGGAGGACGAATTAAGGTGGCGCTAAGTCGTCGGCGAGAAACACCGACCTTGATTGACACGCACACACTGTTCCCAACTTCCATCACCATATTCAATTTTCCGGCTTGTTCCAATCAGGCGGGAATGATCAAGTCCTTAATTCCTCGAGCTGGTGTATTTGAACCTCCGTCGTTGGCAGAAGCGGACCACAACGGGTTCATCACAACCTGTTGGCAAGAATCATGAAAAGGATTTTCAGCAACTAGCGCGGAGTTTAAATTGGGAAGGTGTTACCTATTAGTGCAGAGGGTCGAGATGCATGGCTTTCGCTCGTTCCCTTCAGTCCAGATGGGAAACGCCTACACAGGGCTGTGGTCACAGTTGATGTGGGCTGCGCTGTTTGAAGGATATTAACAGATTTTGTTTCAGTTTCCCAATTGAACCACTGGTTGATCACAATCAGCAGGAACACTTGAAAGAAAAAACCACAACTGAATGCTCAATTTACTTGAAATCTGTGTATAATAGGGGTCCCGATCATCTCAAAGGGACGATAGGAGGCAGCGAAGAACCGGGTGAACATGCGGATTCAGTGAAGGAAGAATGCATATGTAAGGGGCGAACGAGTAGAACTTGTGCAGATCCTCGGGGCTCTAGATCCGTTCTCAGGGTCCGTACGCTAATCTCTCGGGGCGAGTCGCTCGGGATCGCCCGAGGCAATGGCGCGGCACCCTCAATCCGTCTCCTGCCGCAAACACGTAATTTAAACTCACTGTTAATTCAGACCCTTGACACATTTGTGGGTGGACGGTAACAGCACAGCACAAATAACCCTTATAAGCCGGAACCGATTCAATCTCGATCTCGCCTCGGCGCGTAAAATTCCGGACCTCATCTGTGCACCTGTCCCACAATGATCTCTGGCACATCAGGGCTGCGGGCGGAGAACCCGTCGAGATTTCTCGATGGGGTTCTCCATGGTTGAAATTTTGTTATTGCCAATCATACATAAGCCACATGGTATACAATTTTGAGAGTTCTGGGCCAGTGTGCATGTTCCGTACGATGTGTGAACGTCGTGCATCGTGGCTCGCTCCCCAGGGCCGCGAAGTTGCAGGGCCGCGAGTAATGATGATTTAACGTGTACGATACCCCATTGTGTCTACAATAGTATCCAGTTACGTGGGTTCTGTATCTGTATAGTGGCCGACGCGGGTGAAGCTTGGGCGGTTCGCACAACACAAAAAACGCCATTTATCATCGCCGTCCACGGGCATGGGGTGATAAAGACAATTCATCTAGTTCCGTGCCAAGGACCCTGGCCAGTCCCTATAAAATCCTAGGCATCCAGATCGTCCCTCTGCTGCCTCACCTCCCCGACTGCGCACTTGCAATGGAATTTCTTGAAGCACGCTCCCCAAAATCTATGTGGGCATTTGTCGGACTCGGACTCGGTACGGTTCTCCCACTGGGCCGGTACATTTACTCGGAGTATGCGACACGACGTGCCTTCAGAAACTATACTGCAGTTGATGATCTCTCTGTCCTTGGGCGAGAACGCAATGCACCACAGTTGAAGGGGACGGTTGTTATCGCTGGGGGGAGGTATATTGACCACCAGGATATCCAAGAGGGGACTGACGTATTGTTCTTCTACTAGTTTCGCTGGGCTATATACGGCACTTGCTTGTGTTCCGCAATTTGAAGACGTCGTCATCATCGAGCCTGACGACGGCGCAACAGGAGAATGTGTAGTCGAGACACGAAGTGGAACCCACGGACTCAAAACGCATGCATCCGCTCGGACACGGACCATGCAATTCACTGGGCTGCATCGTATGTCTGCCCCCTACATGCCAACATTCTACCCACACGTCGTTTAATTCTAGTCTACCAACCATTTATGCTATTAGCATTGAAACGTTGGTTCCCCGATTTCGAGTCCCACGTCCTCGCATTGGGAGGCACGGTCAAGCCCTATGTAGTCGGTGAATGCCTTTCTGGATTCGTAGTCGGTGATCCTGCCGCTATCCAACCAGACGCACGCTGCCTCCCCAAGCACCCCAATATCCCAAGGAATGGCCAAGTGCCCCATACATTCTACCTGATGAGGGTACTCTTCGAGCCACTCCTAAGGAGGTTAGTAAAGGGACGGTATCCCAATATCAAATGCCTGAGAGGAACTGTTACCGGTATTACGCTGGATACTGACAGGAGGAAAGTCACGGGAGTCGAGTACACAAACGAGAACAGGGAGAGAGTGCATCTTGGATGCGCATTGTTTGTCGATTGCACTGGAGCGGCAAGGTTGGGCGTTAAGTGGCTTCAAAAGGCTGGTCTACAACCGCCGAGCGTTATTACGTATAATCCACGACTGAGGTACTCATACAGTGAGTGCTTTCGGTATGCCTGGCAAAGCTGAGGCTCCTTACTGGTGAATTAAACAGTCTACCTACCGGTTCTACCCTCAGTAAGGGATAGACTCCCAGTTCCCGGTGGAATGGATGACTGTTTACCGTTCTTTTACGCCAATATCCCGCAGCCGACTTACGACTGGCGCATGATCTATGGCCTCAAGGCTGAAGGTGATAACAGTGAGCTTGTAGTTGCATCTGTTACTCGTTCGCGTTCACTGAGTTTCATTGTCCTTAGTGGTCATTGGTTTTGGGGGGTGGGGTGTTTCAGCCGAGGACCTGCCACGCACTCCAGTGGAATTGAAAGCGGCAATAAAAGATATCAAACAAGCACCCGGCGAATCAGTCCCTATGTGGTACAATGAATTCCTCGACTTAATGTTCGAGAATGACAACTGGCAAAATGTTGTTTATGATGAATTCGTCGCTCGTATGTCTACATTTGGCACAACCAAGAAGCTATATGACGTGCTGAGCACCATACAGCTAAGAATGCCCTTGTCGAATATCACAAGTATCAATCCCTTCCAGACAACTTCCTAGCAATTGGTGACTCTGCGTTGGTGACAAGTCCGACGTACGGATGGGGAGTCACCAAGGCTGGTGTGATGGCAGTCACCCTCGCCGGTATGCTCGATCGAGTAAAAGGGACGGAGATCCCGCATGGCTTCGCGAAGAAATATTTCGCCTCTAACGAGCTGAGGACTTCATGGACCTGGTTTGTATTGTTCTCATACAGGGGTGTTATTCCTATGTTAACTATCTGCGTTCAGGGAGTCGACTCGAGTCGTGGGTATGTTTAAATGCTTCTCATAGGACGAGCGCTAGCTGAGCCAGAAATCTAAGACTATGGATACACCACTACTGTCCCGTGCGAAGGGGAGACGCTCGATACATTCAAGTTCCAGAGGGCACTCGGTCGGAGAATGCTCAAAGTCTGCTCAAAGGTTCGTATCCCACGAATAGTCCTCGTCATATTTGGTATCTGACAGGACATTACATTCAGGACCCAGAAGCTGGCGCCAGGCTGGTCTACGGACGTATGTGGCTCTGGCCGTCGTCGATCGGAGTATCCACGTGGACCTTGTTCAAGACTTTATGGTACTGGTTGACCGTGGAGTAGAGCGGGGGCAGATTAGATCCATGTTAGAACTCACAAACCAATCTCCATCCTGGAGCGTGCCTCTCATTTCATCTTGACAAAACGACCGAAAGGCGCGTGGTGATCCACAACAGCGTTTCTGGTAGTACCTATATGTATCAGCGAGAGTATGATGAATTATTCACGGGGCGTCCGATGCACTGGTGGTTTCTTTGGTAAATTTAGCTTGAATTGGCTACTTGATACCAGGAATAAAGCCCTCGAGGACAGCATTGTATTACAGTATGTTCAATTTCCGTCCGGCCAGAGTCGCTACAGTGCAGATGAGAAATGACGATGTGTCCAATCGACGACAGGCTTGAGCCTCATTGGAGAAATGACACTTGATCTGTGCATTATGGAATACTTGACCTGATCTCGGCGCGAATGATCTTGTATGGATTCTGTTGGAGTTGGTGATTCCTCCGCTCAGTCTAGTGGAATTAACCGTACGCGGTCCGCGCCGTCTAGAATTAGGACGTCCAGGGTTCGATTGCCGGTCCAGCCTTTCTTTCTCTTCCTACATATTCCATCTATTCAACCACTCCCCTGCTTGCTCCACCTCCACTCAGACATTTGACAGTGTGAAGTGGACCGGTGCCAACCGGGCCAGACTGGGGCGCAAGAGTTATTCGCGCCTCGAAGAGTACAGCACAAGCACGTGCAGGTCTGTACAGTCTCATGTTTACCAGTCCATACTGCTTCGATCCGTGGTAGTAGAACTAATGGGTAAATTACATCTTATGAGCATGCACAATATTTCCCGAACAAATGTTCGGAGGTACACCAGGCGTATCTGAACAGAACACAAGGTCGTACAAACTTATTGGGCAGAAAGCATAACCTACTAGACATGGCAAGCAGATGTAAGCCGAAGGGGTGGGATTTCAAACCCAGAAACCCAATAGAGATACCGCACTGTGACAAAAGGATTTGGTTTACAATCAAGGTCCGTGTATCTAAACCACTCGGTCGTAAAAGACACATTGGGCGAGTGCGTCTTGCTCCAAGCCCTCGCGAGATGTCAGGATATCATAAATCTGTGCAAGGAGAAAGTGTTATTTTATCAATACAAATGAAGAAATTTAAGAAGGCGTCACCTCTTGCGGGGGGTCGAGACCCATGTCTTTCGCTCGTTCCCATCTCTCCAAGCGGGAAACACCCACACACGGACCGTACTCAGAGGAAAGGTCGAACGTCCGAAGGATTGTGACAAATTTCGATTCATTTCCTCCATGAACTGAAAGTGAGATGTTTGAGCTGTCGCAAGTGGGTTCAAAGGTTCACAAAAGTTACTCACTAATTTGGAGGCCATTCTGCTGCGCCTTGGATTTGCCATATAGTTTCGAATATTTCCTGTCCTTCGTATTTAATGGCAGAGGTTCTATTGCCGGCGGCGATATTGGCGTCAAAGGAGGCTATCAACGGCGATATTAACCACAAAATCGTATGCGTTTGTGTGTGCGTTTGTGTCTGAGAGAGAGGGAAGTGGTCCTATCTCACACTTTCAAAAGTTGGCTCTGTCCCCGTCCCTTCCGGTTCGGATACTTCCTCCAACTCGCGCTCATCAGATTCAATGCTGCTCACGTCGCTCGCCGCTTTGGCAACCTCTTTCTTGTCTACCTCGATCTTTGAAGTCGCCTTTGATACGCCAGTCGTAGCTAGTGCAGGCTTGGAAGGCTTCAAGTTCGCACTAGCGTTCTTGCGAACATTTTGAAAATTCAGGCGCGTTTGGTGTTTGCCGACAGAGGCTTTCTTGCTCGCAGTGGGGGGCATACTTTCAAGAGTGGCAAATTGGAGTCGGTGGTTTAGGACAACTGGTGGTGGCCTTTGTCCACCTGATGACAAAGGAAATACAACAACAATCAGTTATAACCACGATCAGTTGGGCCTGGCAGGGGTGGAATTGTATTTGGATAGAACTGACTTCAAGGCACGAGAATAGCGGTGTCATGAAAATTCCAGCAAACGTCCGATGGCATCTATAGGTGGCAACAGCTGGGGAAAGCGTTGCGAATAAATGGTGTAATTGACCGCGGGATTTATATGGTTTGGGGACTATATACTTCCAGTCTAAGCCATTATGACGGGCATGACAGAATGTAAAGAGGAAATGTCAGAGTGGGAAGGATTAGGATCATATCGCGGGGCAGCACCAGGTGATGAACATGTGGGAATGAGTGACCTGAGTAATGTCCAGTAATGGAGAACGGGTACGGTTTGAATACTCCAAGATGAGAAACTGGGTGGGAGGGAATGGAGGGAATCAGGTCTTGAAGGCATAGGTTATAAAAGTACGCAATAGTGTGAAGTAGTTTCATCGCGAACTTCGAGCCGAAATGCCACTCAAGTCAAACTCGCAGCAAGTGCGGCTCGAAGAATCGCAGAACCATCCTCACTACCAGATACACCGCCCCCAGCAGAGTATGCACTACCAGTACTAATGCTGGGCGAACTATCTCCGGATTTTGGTCCGGCAGGCGAGCGGGACGAATCGAACGCCCTTGCGACGGCGTCCCGGTGTGCACTTGAGAAGTTGAGGAAAGGCATGCCAAACGGCCTCAGAGGCGAGCGGAGGTATGCCAACGAGATTGATGGAGCGTGGGCGTCGTAACAGGGCGAGCGGACGGCGAGATTCTGTTCGGCCATTCGAGATGGTCAGAAAAGTAACCTCCCCCGTACGATTGAAGGGTTATATCTACCTCCACTAGATTGACGGATGGATCACTGGCAACAGACTCGTTGGTATCCTCGCTCTCTGCATCGAGGGAGCTTCGAGGTTCACCATACGCCTGGAGCATCATAAGTCCAGCTTCGACGATGAGAAGACACGCTGTAAGTACTCCCACTCCATCTATGGGGCCGTCAGTTATCGGACACACAATTACAAATCGAATGGGTTAGCATCAAACAGTTTTGGTTGGGGGACATACCGATGAGCTTAGCAGCGGTAACGCCAACGGAAGATGACAAAAGGTTGAGCAAAGGACGCCAGAGGCCAGTCTTCTCCAAAGATGTACGGATGAACAGCGCGGTTCCGCCAAGAGCAAACCGAACGCGTGCACGAAACCTTCTGCTGTTATTGAGACACATGACACACGTGGCCTCGCTTGCTGGAGGTCGTGTAGGGACGTATCGAGCAAAGGGGCGCTGGCGGATTTGGGGGCGGGGCTTGACTTGGGCCACAGAAAGTCGGCTAGTCGTCGAAAGGAGTTTATATACTCTGGACATGTCTACCTGTCAATGGGAAGACTGGTTAACTCCCCTGGTGCAGCGGTGGAAGAAGAAGGTGAATGGTCAAAGTATTTGTGGCTGGCCGGACAAAGAGCCAACGGGGCCATATGGCAAAAGCGAAAATGTCTACAACAGTAAAAATACATAGAAAAGAATGGTCCATATCGTGAACTGGAACGGAACAATTTAGTATCGCATACACAACTCTTCAGTCAGGCAACTCACTGTCTATATGCTAGATGCGCGATACGCAAATCAAAGTGAGATCGGCCGGTCACATAACTCTCCCAAGTCCACCACAGACTCTACACCGTGCTCGATCGAAAATGAACACGATGACTTCCCCAGTCCCGTTGCATTTCCAGCACACTCGTCCCCCAATCCTTGGATCGCCGGGCTGAATTATCCCGGTACTTCTCGACGTTCTCCTCGTATGTTGTGTGAACGGCAAGAAGACTGCAGGCCCATTGGTCATCATCTGATTGCCCCTCAAGGAACCCGAAGCGGACGACGTCATCGAGGGTGCAGGGGACGGGGAGGGAGCCAGGACAGCGTGCTCTGGTATAGGAGGTGGGTCTGAAATGGGTCGTTGGTAGTTTGTCCCTCCTGTGCCGTTTACGTTTCCCTCCCAGTCGGCGTTCACCAAAGACCCTTCATAGCGTCGCGAATAGCGACTCCAGCACTTCCTACACGGTCTCATTGGATCGCCAGGGGCGAGGGCGGAGGGTGTACCGTGGAATAGTGCGTCCCGCAATGGTCTGTATCCGCGGTTGTGACCTGTAGGCGAAGCAAATTTCATTGTAATGGGCTCGTGGAAACAAGTGAAGTAAATGGACGTACATTTGAGACATTCATAGCCCAGTGGATAGACGAGTACTCTTCCCTCATAGAGAAGCGGGCGACCAGAAGTTGCAATAGATGTCGGTCGTGGATCGGTCAGCAGAGCCATAGGATGACGGCTTTCCGAGAGAGCCGCGTGTGTCGACGGACTAGATCGCCTGCTTTGGTGCGACGAAAGACGGCCTGGCAACGGGAGGCCATTCAGCATACTCCTGGGCGCACTGCGCTGACCAGGGTACTGATCCCACGTCCCCCTGGATGTCCCCACAGATGACATACCGGTAGGCTGTCTGGGGAAGTATGACCCGCCTGTCCGTTGTGGTGGAACAGGTGCTCCGGTCAGCTGCGGTTGTAGCGGCGCCGACATGCTACCCCTCGGGGAATCCAAGAGGCTAGGGCGGTATTGCGACTGTCCAGGCGAGTTCCTCACTCCTCCACCCGTCAAGAGTTCGACCAACAACCTACTGAGGCCCATAGAGCCCGGCCCAGGCCTCCCACTACTGCCATATCCCCAATTTTGCTGCCGTGTTGCACCAGGAATGCCCGACATGTTCCCGATCTGCCGGCGCCTTCGTAGACTTTCCTCGAGGGCAATAGTATCATCGCGTATGAATGGCCGTATGGGACCAATATCGACTGTCCGCTCGCCGTGACGTGTATCCGGTCCGGGAGTGTACGCAGGCGGGAGGTCCTCCGCGAGCACGCGCATCGTTTCGCTACTGTTGGAACGGAGGCGGCGCCCTCGGCTGGCTCGAGGAGGGGAGGGAGACGAGATGCGGAGAGTTGAACGGCGGGAAGGAGTCGGGGGAGGTGTTTGCGAGCGTCGTAATGGAGAAGATGCGCGTGGCGGGGAGAGAGTGCGCCGAGGTGTTGGAACGTAGATTGGTGGTGGTGGGCCACTAGGCGGGGTGAAGATGCGTGACAAGGATTCCGGTGGTGATATACTTGAAGAGGGTGGCGATGAAGGTGAGAGGATAGGGGTGGCGCTGCTGGCACGCGCGCTGGTTGCCGATGAGGCGGAACTCGCAGCTGAGTTGAGAGTTCCTCGATTTCGGGGTGGAAGAGGAGGTGGAATATTATCTAATGCTGTGGTAGGCGCCGAGGTGCGTGGCCCATCCTGAGCACTCGGTGCCGCAATGCGGGGGACCGGCGAACGCTCCCCAATGACGCCCGGTTCACTCTCGACAATAGAGGTCGATATCGAGGCAACGGGTGCAACCACATCCTCATCCTGTGAAGCACGCCGAGTCCGGAAGGGATTTCTCGAGCCTACACGCAAGGGTGCACTAGATCCAGTTACATGTGATGTTATCGATCCATTCGTCTGAGGCTGAGTCATTCTACACGAAACGAATATATGCTTGCTTTTGATGCAAAGGTATTGGGTATGTTGGGTTGTTGGGTTGGGTATGAAGCAAGGATGGAGGTTGCCGAGTCTAACGTGTGTGGCTTAGCTCATATGTTTCTGTGTGACGACCGTCCGCCTCGGAGGCGGAAGTGGCTGTGTAGAGCAGTGCAAAGAGCGCAAGAAACCTTATCCAACGCTCTACTCTTGCATATTAAAGGGTTTTTGACGGTCACCGTTGCTGCGCGCAGCACGTCACCGAACCCGAACCGCAGCAAAGGGCAACAATCGGAAAGACGTCTAGAATCTGCCCGTTGAATGGTAACTATATAGTCAACACTCGTTTTTTGTCTCAGGTCAGGGTCCAATTCCGTGTAAAATCCATTGTATAAGAATAAACAGAAAAAATAATTTAAGTCCACGAAAGATACAGATATGAATTCCTACACAATCCCCTTTATTCCTATTTCGCAGGTTCCTTAAATTGTAATTTGCGACCGACGATCTGACCCTCTGGAGGTGGGTTCGCTGGGTCAAAGCAGTACTTTTGGAAGCACTTCGAGCAAATGTCTGATCGGGGGGTAACTGGATGGGTCTTAAGCCGAGCACGATCGACGGCAGCGCATTGGAGGCAAGTCGCGAAAGTCTCGTCGGCACCAAGCTGACCCTGTACGAAGCCACTGACAGCCGAGCTTTGTCCTTGATCGAGGATCAGGGAAGTGTGCCCGGGCTCGAACTGAGACCTATTGGTGGCAAAGCTGAACGAATGATGAGTGGATGTGTATCGAGGTCGACTAAGACGGCCTACTTAGTAACAGGGTCACTGCCATCGACCGGAGGAGCGTTGGGAAGGTAGATCAAAAGTGGGAACTCTGCTTGATACCCCTTGGGGTCACAACCGAAGAACGTGGGTCGTCGATTGAGTCCAAGACGGCCAAAGTCGGACCGGTCACTGGGAATCGGCGGGAACTGCTGGGAGGCGGAGGCGGTGAATTGTTGGGTCCGGTTACGAGTCGCATAAAGGGAGAAGCCCCTGAGAGTGAACGGTCAATACTCAGACATGCGAGTTGGTGGTCAACATGGAACTTACTGAGGCCAAAAGTCCGCGTCATCGGAACTTGCATCAAGGGCGACAATAACGTCGAGTTGCCGATATTTGGCAAGCAAAGGAGCAAAAGCCACGACCTCCCCGGCGTCGCCACCATCAACAAGTTCGAGGACCTTCGACTGGGAATCCCGATAAACGCCCGGGTTGATGCCTTGGAAGGGCTGAGATGCAGGTTGAGCGCACATTACATTAGAGTCAGGAGTAGGAACGCACATTCGGGTAGTTAGCAACGTCGCCAGCCTTGTCCCGTACGAACGAGGCCAATTGCTGGAGGACTGCGCCTAAAAACTGGGTGACCTGGCCGGGTCGCTAGAAAGGCGGTTCAGAGTCAAACATAAATGGATCGAATGATAAATACGAACGTGGAACAGGTTACTACTGGTGCCGAGTACGAAAGATGTTTGGTCGAATTCGGTCACGCAAGCAGAAGGGTTTGCAGGCTCTCCGTTGATCAAGGGAGTACCAATGAATCGTACATCGACGAATGCGGATAACTCGGGATCGTAGCTGCCAAATTCCCAAGGTGTGAACTCAAATCGAGTCGAGTTCAAGGCGGTTTGCGACCCCGAAGTCGCCCCCGGTGAAATCGGCGCAGTATGTGCGATGGCCGTAACGATTGGTAGAGGGAACTCGCGCTTCTGGAAGGCTGGGATGTTTGTCATATTGGACCAAATGATGCCTGCGCCGTGGGAACTGTCATTGGCGAAGAAGTTTTCCTTTGTGGTGATCGTATCCGCCAGGCTGGGATCTGCAAGGCCAGACAGGAAGTGATAAGCCAATCCGCC
>Ga0307515_10004565_pt1 | contig 28520 bp, 17 predicted proteins | sample 17_EM_MG_FD_194513 | JGI IMG/M metagenome (GOLD analysis project Ga0307515, IMG submission 194513) | Populus trichocarpa ectomycorrhiza microbial communities from riparian zone in the Pacific Northwest, United States - 17_EM | ecosystem: Host-associated > Plants > Roots > Unclassified | place... | reverse complement strand
CCTACCTAGTCTTCATTAACTCAACATTACACAAAATAATTCTTAAGGATCACAATCATACATAATATACAATTCCTACTTCATAACAAAAAAACTCAACACAAAATCAACCCAAATATTAAAATTTCCAAACCGTTTTAACCGTAGTCGGCACTAACAAATCTTAAACTCCATGTTCTAGTCCTAATTTCTCTCATTTTTCAGCAAATTAATCCATTTCCAACACTAATTTACCAAGAATTCAACCTAATTTAACAATTCCATAAAAATACATAAACCCTAACCAGCCTAAAAATCAGGGTTTTTCATTTCTTCATGGAATTAATCCAAATTAAATCATAACCAACTTTCAATTTCTTTTAATTAACCCTTAATTATGTTGCAATATCAAAACTAACCATTAATTTACATCATTTAGCCTTTATCCCTTAAATTTCATTAACCTTAACCTTGTCACGTACCTACGGTCACCTTCTATATTCCTAATCTCGTGATTTCCATTTTTATTACAATACTAGGTTCGAACCCAAGTTTAAGGATTTTGCTCAAAACAGAAAACCCAAGATTCCATGCAATGTAAATGGCAGGAGCAATTAATCATGATACTTAAACCATGTATATCATATTCAATTCCTAGAAATTCTATTTCTTTGGACAAATAAACCATAATCTTATAATATCCCATTTTAGCAATTGCTGAGAATAATTTATCAATATCAAGGTTTTTCTAACAAGTAGGAGCCTAAAGGATGTTAAAGCATCACTTCTGTCTTTAAACCGTACCTTTTCAAGCCTGTTGTCGCCGCTGATAATATAAAACAAAGCTACATGATATAGTTTTTAGATTCGGTCCGGTTTAAAATTTGGGTTTTAGGTTTTGATCGAATTACCGGGTCATTCAGGTTACTTTTTATTTTTTTAAAAAATTTCAAAACGACGTGTTTTAGTAAAAAAAAAATAAAAGTCAACGGATTGCAACCGGGTTTTACCGGGTCAGCCGGGTCACACCAGATTTTTTTTTTTCTCTATTTTTTTTTCAATCTAATCCAATTTCAGCTTCAAATTAGTCGAGTTTCAAATTAACCCGTCAAACCAAACTAGATTTTAAAACTACGCACATGATACTTGATACATTGTTGAAGATGACATTTAACAAAAGCCAATAAATTCTCACCATCATTGTTATCACATTTATGTCCTTGCAATAATTATTTTTGTTGGTTTAGATTTTAGTATAAAAATAATAAAAATTTCTTTCTTTTTTATAATTTATAGATAATATTTTAGTTATTAAAAACTCTACAAGTTTGAATAAAAAAATTAATTATGTATAAAAAAACACAAAAGATTAAGATTTTACTAAAAAATATTCTCTAATATAAGTATTTAACATGAAATATCAACTTGTATAAAACCATTTGTGAGTAAAAGATAAAATTGATTTTAAATAATTCTCGATTGAAAAAATTTAAAATCCAAAAAACATTGTATTTCTACGTTGAAAGATTTTAAACGTTTCAAATATGACTTATTTATATAACGGTGGAATGAAAAGTTAAAAGTAGACTCACATTAAATCGAAGAATTATTTGATCTAATTTATGTGATCATTGAGCTTAAAACACATCCATATACCCAGATTCAAATTGATTATAAAACATTTTTTTGATAATTTTTTTTCCAATCAACCCATAAACTAATATGTATGAACAATTTCCCCCCACAGTTTTACTTTTTGTAAAAAACGTTAGGTTATTTAAACTGAAAAAAAGTTTTGAAATTAAAATAATGGCTCAATCCAAACAATCTTGTATAATTAAAGGTTGGAGGGGAGCATCGGAGCAAACTTCATTGATTATATAAGTTTTCAGTTAGCCTGAAAGAATTTAAATTCATAATTATTGAAGAACAAACTAATACCTCACTAGTTTAGCTACTCTTCAAGTTAATTTAATGCTTATTTTATTCTTAAAATATTATATGTAATTCGGTTATAGCATGCTTTGTATTTAAGCCTGTAAATTTTTATTCTTTTTCGTATGCTTGTTCTCTTTCATGTGTTTTAAAGTTAATTGGTAATTTTATGTTTACGTTAAAATCTCCATCACATTGAATTGTACTAAACATTTACAAATTATCGATGATAATTTTCCTTAGGATTGCTTGTACAGGGATGCTGCCAAGACCCCCCAAGTCTCTACCTTTAGCACTTTCATGGCGAAAGAAGGTCTCTCCGGTCTCTAAGATCGAGGCCCCCTTCGCTTTGGAGCTCCGATTGGCAGTAAATTCCATTAATCCGTGGTTTATAGTGTTGAATTTTGGGTTTAGGGACAGTTTTGGGGTCTATGGAGAAATGGGGAATGGGTTTGGGTGAGGTACTTTCACTTTTAGTGGAGTTTTCACATTGTGAGATGGATCAGTTAATTAACTGTATAGATGAACAACGGTCCAGATCTCTTTTGAACTAATGAAGCTAGCCCCACCAAGATCTTGCCACGTCATCATCACCCCCCTCCTTTTGGAACCTCTGGCTCTGGGCAGTGGAGTAGTGCTATAATATAGTTAGTGGTTTAGGGGCTGTCTAAGTCTTGGTTTCAGTCAGGGAACTGAAAGGTCAGGGGCTGGGGCTTGCCCTGTGGTTGTGTAAAAGCTCTTTCTGTGTTTGAGACTTTGAACGGAGATGATGTGCCTTTTGTACTGCATGCATGAGTGCAGCAGCGAGGACAAGAAAGATTTGGAAGTTAATCGAAGCAATAAGGCAAAGAAAAAGAGAAGAAAGAAACCATTTTGGCTCTTCTTATCAAGGTGAACTTCTTCCCAAGTTTTAAGAGTCTTTCTGCTGCTGCTTTCAGTTTTAGTATATTCTAACAGATAGAGAGGGAATAAAAACTGCTGGGTTTTGTTATTTGTCTATCCAACGAATTGGGTTTATTAGAGAATTTAGGATTTTTGTTGCATTTCCTATTTATGTTTTTTACTATTTGGTGCAATTTTCTCTAGTTTTCCTATTTTAGAAATTTATTCCTAATACGGTTTTAGGGTTCATTAAAACATGGTGATAGTATAAGAGCAATTATTTCTCCTCCTCCTTCCGTTTTTCTATTCTTCTCTCCTCTCCTTTCCTCACCAATTTGCTTTTCTTGTCCCGAATCAGTAAGTCCCACATGGTCAATACTCACATTGTTACTGTGACTGCTGGACTTTACCCTGGTATGGAAGAATTTGGCCTGGTGGGTTGGTTCTTAAAGCTGGGATATATCATCAAACAGTTCCCATGATTGTTGTGTGCAAGAATCATTCCAGCATGATAATTTGTGATTTTCATAAGCTAAGGAATAAAAATCATAATGGTTGTTCAATAGAACTGCAGAAGATGCCTCAACATAGCTATGGTTGCAGCATCATGTTTGCTTGCTTACTTCTGAAAAGGTACAGTGGGATATTTGCTCAATTTGGTTATGAACGCTGTGAGCTATTATATCAATTTTTGATCTAGGAATGTCACGTAGTTGAGCTTAGCAAAGTCTGCTACTAGAGCTCGAAACTAAGCCAACCATTTGTGCAGACCTTTGGATTGACAAACATTTGAATTGTAGAACTTGGGTTGCTTGTTAGCCATTGAGGAGGTTATCTTCTCATTAAAATCTTCACCATGTAGTTTTTATCATGTCTTCATTTAGTTAAAGTAACACCTCTCTCTCTCTGTTTTTTTGGGTATCTGTGTCCTTTCAGAGCACCGCAACAAGTCCTCCATAGCTTGTGACTAGTTGCGCCAGGGCACTCTAGTTCTTGGGTTCACAAGGTCGACCTAGTTTTTAGATAAAGTAACATCTGTTGCATGACTCAACCACTTGTGTCTAACACATGTCATTGAGGATGGGGATTTGTGTCAGGCTTCTTGGTTCAATTACAAAGCGCTCTTCATTGCACAGAGAGAGAGAGAGAGGATTTGCCTTGTAACTTAAAAAGCCACATACAGGCGCAAAATCTAATTTAGGTCTGTTTTATACTATGGAATGTTCTCGACTATCAATGTGTCTGGATCTCAAAGTTGGGCATCCTCATACTGCTAGGTCTGAATAATGGCCAAATTATTGTGGTTCACCAATTTATCATCTATACTCAGGATGGTCTCATTCAAACTAGGTGCTGTAATTGGAAATGGACATAATCGCTTTGAAAGGAAATGCTCTTTTATGTTTGGTTCCTGTGATACTTTTGTGGATATATTCTGGTTATATGGTTATTGTACTCAAAACATCCAAAATTTGTCTGTATTGACTTCATGAATAAGGTCCTAGCTACATACTTGTAGGTCATCCTGAGACATTTGGGCGCCTTGAGCTCTACAGATGCAACTCTGATTTCTAATAGCCTCTTGTTTTGGTCACGGAAATTAGTTTAATTCCGCGAACCCAAAACAATAACATTCTCAAACATCTCATAGACTTGTATAATTTTCTTTATTCTAGGTATCTGGTAATTTTACCAAAAAAGGCTAGAAAATTAATTCAGTTGATTAGCATTGCATCTCTATGCAATGAATGTAATTAATAGGCGATATCTTGGAAGATGTGAAAACATTTAGCACTGGATAGTTTGAACTAGAAAAATAGGTATTAGGTGAGATATAATTAGAAGTGTATAAAAATTGATTTTTGGTCAACACTAAATGCGCTATGTGCAAACATGGAAACTACAACTTTAGTATCATAACATTCTTACTTTCTATGTTGGCCCATTAATGAAGAAGAAGCCACTTTGTCAAGAGAATCTCGGGAAATTTATGACAGGCAAGACTCTTTTTTTGGCTGTGAAGCCTGACTCATGTATTTTACATTTGGATAGCAGGAAAACCCATCAACAAGAAGATTTATTTGATCTTTTACTTATTTAATCTCTTCGACATTTTTAATTTACTTATGCTCATTTACGAATCCACTTGCTGAGTTACCCTTCAAGTTGAAAAGGAAGGGAGAGAGGTGGAAGCAGGAACATTTTTTTTCTGTTATTATCACTTCTGTGCTCATCACTTCAATCCATATTTGGAGAGAGAAATTATTTTCCTTGATAGTGCTATCTCATTTATGTTAGAGTTCCTTTCTCAAATCCTGGCACCTTTTCTCATTTTACCAGAACATGCTTCATATTTTAGATAAAGCATTTTTTATGGTTGCTCCTGATTTTTTCTTTAGTGAGGAACTTCTCTTCTTTGTTCATATAAGAAGGCTTGAGAAAAGTTTTCGGAAAATGGTATGCAGTGCCACAGTCTGAAGCCGATATAAAAGTAGCTTCAACTTGTCCTGAAGTGTTGAAATTGTTGGTTTTCTTCTCTGCTTGGTGCCAATTTCTTGTTTAGTTGGTTTATTTTTAATGCTTTTCTGGTTTTCTCTATCACCACTCACCATGGGTTCCCTAATCTGTTATTGATACTGGCTTTTATTAATCCATTTATTTTCTGCTCGCACTTTTATCCTCCTTGTATTTGAAAATTTTCAATTTTTTTTGCTTTCAGTGTTTTGCAGTACTGATTTATCTGTAGTCAGATTTGAAATTTTCAATGGGGCATTGCTTTGGTGAGTGCTCTTAGGCTGCTTTTCCTGGAACTGAAGCATCTATCTCACAATCTGGATATGGGAAATCTTCAAAGGAGTTTGTCACCTTCCTCCCTTTCCACCTCTTCCTCCTCTTCACATGGTCCACACCCATTGCAAATTGATCCAGAACTCTGGCTAATGGCTGAAAAAAGGACCCAAGAGATACTATATACCATTCAACCTACTTTTGCTTCTGAGCATAAAAGGATGGAAGTCATCGATTATATTCAGAGTTTAATTAAATATTATTTTACAGTTGAGGTGAGAATCGTCCACTACCTTTTCTAGATGTTTCTCTTTTTGGCAGAAACATTGAACAAAGCAGTCTGTTTTTTTAATTTTTTAATTTTTTTTATCCCAACATTTAATGTAAAAGCATAGAAGTATAAATTTGTGGTTCCTTTTCTGGTTAGTTTGCACAGTCATGTGCCTGTCAGAAGTTTCTTTTTGATGTTTTCCTTTCGGAATAGGAAATAAACTAATTTTGACGTGGGCATCCTCATTAGGGACTACTCTCTGCTTTTAGTGTTGGAACCATGAAAATTTGAACTGCAATAGTTGATTGCTGGGCTCATCTCAAGTTATGCATCTGTATGATGAATTTGCTGGTTTCTCCTAGATTTGTTTGGTTTCTTTATGAAGAGAAACTTCTGTATTTTCCTAAAATCAGAGATCTCTTGCTGGTTAATTTGCCTTTTCTTCTTCATGGAAAAACTAGCAATGTCCACACATATCATCATATAGCATGCTGTTGTAGCCTGTCAGGATGTTGTAATGAATGTTTAGCCCGAAAATCTCAGAGTTATTTATACAAGTCCGCCTTTTAATATTCAGTTTAACTAGCTTGCAGCAGTGTTCCATGTAGAATTGCTTAATCTTCTCGGCACTGCCACCTAGTTGGATGTTTATTCTTTGAATCTGAAAGTTGATGCTTTCATGTACACTTGCTTGATCCTTCATGTGGATCTGAAATTTTAATGCATCAACATGTGCAGATATACAAAATTCACGTTTATGACTGCTTTTTCTTGATTTGGACTCTTGGCAGCAATCTTTCCCTGAAGTTAAATTAACATCAACTTATCTTGCATTGGCTTGCCATTTTTACAGGTCTTTGCATTTGGTTCGGTCCCTCTGAAAACCTATCTTCCAGATGGAGATATTGATCTGATGGTCCTCAGTCACCAAAACATGGAGGAAGAATTAGCCAGGGGTGTCTGCACTCTCCTCCAACGTGAAGAGCTTGACCCTGAATTCCAAGTAAATGATGTCCAATATATTCACGCTCAGGTTAACCTTTTCAACTCCGATACTTTAAAAGTGATGACTATGTGCTCTAGTCAAATATTGAGATGATACTTAGACCCATAAACATATCCCTCAGCACATTAGTTGTCTTTCATTGCCTATTCTTTCAGTTACTCCACAGTGAGCTATTTGTTTATGTATTTATGATTATGATTATGTTGTTGTTGCAATGTGCTTGTGTCCGAAAGCTGAAAAAGATTATTTCTTATCCTGCCTTATCTAACTATTGCGTATAACAAGAGCTTGATTGTGTACTTGCAAGCTGATACTGTTGATTATGACGGTATGAATTTAGGTGGTCAATAAATCCTCTCTTCACAATACTTAGTTTCCAATTACTTCTAGGTACTCCAAGAATATGGGACTTATAGCATGCTTCTCCACACCAAATACTGCGTTGCAATCTTATTCATCATTATTGACAAAATCTGTGTAATAATGTCCAAAAACTCTTGGAAAACTTACAAACAAGAACATTTTTAATTTTCTCCAAGATCATATCAACCAAGCATAATATGTTTTTTTGTTTTGGAATTTTGTGCATGGAATTGTAGCTTTTTTTCAATTGGTTAAGTCTCTAAAACCAACCTTGAAAATTCAGCTTGACAACTGATTTGATCATCATAATAAATTTACCAGCACAATACACACGCACACAAGCACACACACATGTATTCTGTGAGTGTATTAATGTGTGAGCATGCGCATGTGCATATATGTTTAGTTTTTGGAGTAGATGTCTATGAGGCTGCATGCTTTTGTTCCAATGTTAAATGATGATCTGAGGCAGTAAAAAAATCTGCAAAGCAGTTCTTGAATCTTGGCAAATGATGCAGCTTGCTTTCTGCTAACATTAATTATGATACCACAACTATTGACACCGTTACCCTCCACACCCTATTCATCCAATTTTCTTGTATCAACTCATATGTGATAACAGGATGAGCAGAACCTCATCGAATTTCAGAGAGACGAGGGAAGGATGTATATTTGTCAAAAACCTAGTGGATAGTCGGTGTAATTTATAAGAACCATTTTTTGTGTTTGCCAAGGAGTTGGTAGAAGTGAACAAGAAAACTTGAATTCCGCAACCCATTCATTCCAACATGTACAAGATCAAATTTCTCATATGTTTCCTAATTTGGTAGCTGGTAAAATAAGAAAGAATTCATTATAGCCTGAGTTTGGAATCTGGCTTCAATGGAGTTTTAATGTTTCTGCTACTAGTTAATTTCTTGAAAATTCTTGTAAAAGAGCCTCTCAATAGTGTATCTACTGTCTAATTGAAATGTGAATTCTATATTAAGTTGTGGGAAAATCACAGTTACTATAAATCCTCACTCCCAGTGGTTTTCAATTTTAATCTCCGTTCCAACATGTGGGACGTTTTCAATTTGAAATGTTAATTTAACGGAAACAACTATTCTGAAATAAAACACAATTATCTCATCCTTTGATTGCATGTATAAGTAATATTTTAGGCTAGAGTAACCCAGTTTCTAATTTTTTCAGTTGCTAGTATTCATTTTTGAGTTAAGGTGATGTTTGAAAACAAGTTATGGGACTATATTATCTCATTATATGATTTTGAAGTGACTTCTGGTGATCCACATGACTCTGTTACGTTAATCCTTATAACTACACATTTTATACTAGGTTCCATTTTAAGTTTCACAATACACCTGTTTATAATTTTTTTTTCTATTTTTTTCTGTGAATAAAAAAGTAAAGCACTATCCTTTTGTTCCGATAACGACCTTCTCTATTGTCCTCCCTTAATCATAATTGAAGTAATGTTTAATGATTTCCTGAATCAAAATGGAGCTCTTTTCTTGTGTATGTTGCTTCAATGTTGTGAATTTGGATGGCAGGTTAAGCTTGTAAAGTGTTCTGTGAAGAATATCTCCGTTGACATCTCTTTCAATCAAATGGCAGGGCCCTCTGCTCTATGTTTTTTAGAGCAGGTATGATCCTACACTGTCCCTCACTCCCAGAATCGCTCAGAAACTTGCTTTCTTCTATAAATATACTAGCCATGTGGCACACATATAACAATCTGTCATTGTATTGAGCCTTTCACATGTAACATAAACGTGAGTCCATTCTACCGAGTATACCACAATTATATCATAATTCTGCTTTATTTTGATGGTGTTGAAACTCCTATCTCTGCTCGTAAAGGATTCCTTTATTTTATTATTTTTATTTTATTTTTTATTTTTTATCTTCTATCCAGCTTCTTAGAATTGTACTCTTTATTCTGATTATATCTCAAATCAAATAGCTAAGGTCCTGTACCGTTGACCTATCCCTTTTATCCATTGTTTTGTCTTGTAAGCAATCATGCCTATGTAATATAATCTTATTTTGCTTACCAAAGTGGTCTTACTATAAGTAAGATCAAGACTTAAACCTTTTTCTTTTGTGTTGGATTCTCCTCCTCACAATAGTTGTCTTTTGATTCTTGTTTCCTTTTGTTGTTCTTTGCACTTTTCAGTTCTTATTATTATCATCTGGTTGGTAGATTGGGATCTTTCCTTTTTCATTACCAACATTCCTTTTTGTTTCTCTATTTTAATTTTTTTTTTCTGTATTTGCATAAGAACTCTTCAGCATTTCTGTAAAAATTACCATTTCATTCTTCCTAATTTTTTTTTCTTGGCTTTTATTAACAATCTGATGGTTGAGCTTTTAAAATTAAGTAATTCTTTCCCCCCTTTTTCTGTGCGTGGGTTCTTCCAAATCCTTGCTTCATCCATTAAGTGAGTTCGCTGTCTCTCTCTCTCTCTCTGCACATATGAAATTAGTCTTCAATTGTAACATAAAATCCAGTACATGCTTGACTTCTCTGATGCTAATTGTTTCTCAGGTTGATCAACTTATTGGGCAAGATCATCTTTTCAAACGCAGCATTATCTTGATCAAAGCATGGTGTTTCTATGAGAGCCGAATTCTTGGTGCACACCATGGCTTGATCTCGACATATGCATTACAAATCTTGGTTTTGAATATCATTAATGTTTTCCATTCATCTCTACCTGATCCTTTAGCGGTGAGTACTTTTCATCTCAGCATTTCCTTTTTGCATCAGCAAATTCACAAGTTAGCTAACTTTATGTTATGTTTGCAGGTCCTCTACAAATTTTTGGATTATTATAGCGCCTTTGATTGGGACAATTATTGTGTCAGTATAAATGGCCCCATTCCCATATCATCCTTCCCACAAACTGGTGAGCATCTAAATGTGTTTGATAGCATCCTATTTGTTCACTTGATTACTTGAGTTTCCCCCTTTTTCTTTAACAGATTCAACACATAACAATGGGAACGAGTCACTTATCAGTCAGGAGTTTCTGAGGAACTTTAGAGACAAGTTCGCATTTCTGATGAAAGAACTTGAGAATGGTGCCCATGAATTTCCCATTAAGCATCTCAACATAGTGGATCCTCTTAAGAGCAGCAACAACTTAGGACGTAGTGTTAACAAAGGTATGTTTAACAGTATAGAAGCAGCTGTTTTTGGATATTGTTCTATAAATCTAGAGCTTAAGGGATTGAATATGGTATCTGTAAAATTTGGAGGCTCTGATTTTTGGGAATTTTTTCTCTACTCCATGGGGACTTTCCATGGTGACATGGAGTAATCGGTACCATGAATGGGATAGTATTTTACACATTAAATTCTGAAAATAGACAACTAGTTCACACCATGCAGTCATGGGATAAAAATAATTTCGTTTCACAATAAATGTTGGAATATTAATGTCCCTGCTAGTGGAAGTAAGAAAGTCTGATGTTCTATTACATGTTTTCCATCTTAAATAATATATTTACATAGTAATAGTATGTTCATGTATATTCTTTGGGTTATATTGTTTGCTATATTTATATGCACCTAAAAGGTGGAATTAATTTCTGGATTTGTTTACATGTTTGGAGAGTGTAGACACTTTGTCTGTTAAGTACTTAATGTAAATACTTAGCTGATGATGACCTATCTATTTCTTACTAGGAAATTTTCATCGAATAAGAGGTGCCCTTTCTTATGGAGCTCAAAGGCTTGGAGAAATAATTGCGTTACCAGGAGAAGCAATGGGTGGTAGACTTGAGAAGTTCTTTATGAACACTTTGGACAGAAATGGTAGGGGTCAAAGGCCTGATGCTGATGTTCCTGTCCCTGCATTTGGTACTGGAAGATCGGAGGCGTCTGATCTCAATGGAGACTATGACAAGTATTACAGTGGTCTCCTACATGGCCAGTGGTATCACAGTTATGCATTGCCTGTACCTCCTCAGCCCAGTTCGCCATCATCACCTTCACAAATCAAGCAGAAAAGTGCTAGGGATGTGCTGCCTCAGTTGCTGCAAAGCAAGCAGGATATTCTTTCTCAAAGAGGCACAGAGGTGTTCTTCCCAAGGCAAAAATGTCACCCTTATGCTTCACAAGTCCATGTGGCTATTTCTGGTATTGATACAATGAGGAAGTCAAGAGGAACAGGCACATACATCCCTGACATGGTATATCTGTACTCTGCTGTTTTTCTTGCTAATATGACCAAATGACTTAGTTTTGCTGCAGTAAAAACAAAATGAATGATCAGTCACTGAATGAAGATGCTTGAATTTTGCAGTGCCATAATCGTTACAAAGATTTGCTATTATGGATGACAATGAGCAATCCAGATTCTAGTCATAGACCATTGTTGAAATCACCTCGAAAGAGTGACTATGCTGAAGATTCCCCAACGACGGTGAAGAGTAGGAATGGCAACTGCCTTAATATTTCACCAGATCAAATCTCACCAGGGATGGAGAAGAGTGAGAATGGCAGCTGCCTCGATTTTTCACTAGATCAATTCCCACTTCTTCCTTGCAGTGAGAATTCCATGTCATCAGAAATCCATCATTCGTATCAAACCACCACAAAGGCTTGCCAGGCGAAGAATTGTTCTGCCACCTTAGGGAATATTCAGTTTGGATCCTTACCATTACTGCTAGGAATGCCTTCATCAGTGGCGAAGAAGCAAGCAGATTCAGGAGTTTTAACATCTATGGATAGAATGCCAGCTGTCCAGAGAAAAAAAATGCAGAAGCAACAAGGGTTCTTGGAGAGTCCTGAGAAAATGTATGGTATTCTCTATCACATTAAGGTTTTGATGATATAAAAATTCTCTGCATTTCATTTGTACTGCTTGGTGCACTACAGGGTTCACAGACAACATTTTCAAGTGAAGAATGATACGGACTTTCCCCCTCTCTGACCACCAGGGCACTCACATGTGGAGATTTAAGTAAAAGAGTGGAACTACAGCTCAACAGAAATGCTGATACCTAACCTGACATGGATCCTTGCTTACACAGAAATAACGCTGCCCTGGGAAGGCTTGAAATACAATTTTGTTTTTGTTTTCCTTCTGTCAAACCCCAATAATGGAAGCATTTTTGTTGAGGAGGGTCCTTGGATGGGTTTCTCATCCTTTCCACCTCTTTTGAAAAATCTAAGGTACTCTATAGGAACTTTTGTCAGGAAAAAATGGTTATTTTTCTATCCTCTCTCATCCTCGCTAAAGCTTTCTCCACTGTTTGGTGAGCATTCAGCGAGGAGTTTTTAAAGCTTGTATCAGGGTGCTTTCTGTGATAACACTTTTTTCTTTTTATTAACCTATGTGTTTGCTGCTTTGCTTTGAAGCAAACTCCACTTAAAAGTCAAGTGTTTGGCAAGGGAATTTAGGTTCAATATTTACCATGCACTTCCTCGTATTTTGCTGTATGTTTTTATCAATGCTTTACACTTTGGTTCCTGTACTTTGCTTTGGTTCCTATAGTTTGCGTAGTTTATGATTTAGTTATGAAAACTTGTTTTCTTCATGTTTCAATTCCTAAATTAAAAAAAATAAAAAATAAAAAATAATAATAAAAAAGAAAATCACTAGAAAATGATAAGAAAAGAAAGATTTTTTACATCATATTCCAAGTTTAGTTTCTATCTAACAGTTAGAATTCTTAAAAACATTTATTTTAATTTTTGCAGATTAAATAAAAACAAATTTCAAGAATTTTCTTTTAGCAGCACAAAAGAATCTAGCTAGTAAAATCCTAATAAATTCTGTAATATTTTTATTTATTTTCAACTAATATTAATGTGATCATTTCTCTTTTTTTTTTGAATTAACATTAATGATGATGTTCAATTTGCAAAGATTTATATACTCTTACCATTTCTTTACTATTGAATAACAATAAATTCCTATATTATTATTTTCAAAAAAAAAAAAAAAAACCTTGCAACTTCTGATTCCCTTAATAATCGTCATTTTATATCAAAAGATCAAAACAGCACAGCACAACAAATCATTGGTCAAATAAGCTCATCTTTCAGAGCTCTCAATCAAATATGAACCTATTTGAACCAGTGAAATGAAAAATATTCCCAGCAGAATTGTTATCGAACAATAGTACTCTAGGGCAGGACAGCAGTTATTTATTTTTGTCCACACAATATTTTACAAAGTTGCAGCCCGAGCTTGTACAGGGTCACGCACTTAATTACTCACAATCCACAAGTACTTTACATATGGGTATAAAAGGACTTTCTTCTATGCGATCAACTTACATTCCTTGCCATGCACGGAAGAGCAAAATCACCCCACCATCTTCAACCACTGTTGTCCATATAGAAACTAATTTTCAGAGTGGTACACTGAATGCGGAGTAAAAATAAATATTAGGCAATCATGAGCATCGACTCGGGCACCAAATGACGCCACTGCATCTCCCACGATATCTTTGCCCTGCAAGCGAAAAGGGATGCCAAGTGAGCATAAAATTAGAAGTTTGAAGGAATACTAGCTCAAGCAAGTCTTAAGAACTCAATAAGAACAATCTAAGACCCCAGACACAAATAACTGAGAAAAATGGACTGTTGAATGCCTGAAACTGGTTTATTTATTTATTTTATAGCAATTCTATAGCGGGACATGTTCATATGGAAATGTTAGAATTCACAGTCACACATGCATATTGCCTAAAGCGCACCAAGTTAAACTACAGGAAATGTATGAACAAAATGGACACCAAGCCGGTGCGGCAGGTGATAGTTGGTGTTTAACTATACAACAGAACAACACCAAAAGTCAATACTCAATAAACAGTAGCTAATAAACCCAATAAAGATTAATGTTCTATGTGAAATGTTAAAACTTAAAAACCTTTAAGAATTGCAAAAGTCTTGGCATGGGTTAAAGTCAAGCAAATAAACTCAGATTCCTAAACATGATTGAGGGTGATCATGCAGCAAAGTGGCAGTTGCTACCTGATAAGGCAATATTGAAAATTTTTTAGTTTCTAAAACATCACTGAAGCTATTGTTTAGGTCTTCTAATATCGAAAACCTGTTCCAGATTCAATTTCCTCACCTGCCACAGGTCTCTTACACTGACACTAGTGCTGGATTCGAGCCCAAGTGCACCCCATCCAGCGGTGATAGTTGCAGCTTTTGAACATCGATTCCAGAGAGCAACAACTATGCGATGGCCAGACAAAGGACCTGCCCAGACCTGTAAAACACGATCACAATTATGGTTAAAAACAGGCTTGTTAAGTAGAAATATTGTCAGCAAACTCACTCAGTATGACATTAAATTTTACCATATAAATTTTTGTCAACCAAAAACGTTACAAACTATGATGTCGTTTCTGCTTATTTTTGCAGCAAGCAATCTTTAGTACTTTTATAGATAGCATGAGTGGGTGAAGATTCTTTTCCATTGATGCCCCAAGCAAGAGTGGATACAATTCCTCTTCAATTGGAAAAAATATACAGAATGAAATGTAAATTTGACCCAGAAACGTTCAATTACTTGTCCATAAATCATGTACAATATTGGTTGAATAGGCTATAAATTGGTGTGAGAGAGCAGGACCTGTAGGCAACCATCAGTTCCGGTAGAATAAACCTTCCTTCCCTGAATCCCTAGCGGATCTGTAAAAGAAATCCTTGCTTAATTTTCCAGCAAGAATAATTTGAAGAGAAATGATAGGAAAATAATACCATTACCACCAACAACAAACTGTAACACACCCCCTAGCCCCCAACAAACTAACAGAGAGAGGATGGACTTCACCTTGATTTACAGCAATGATCTCCTTGTTGGTTAGAATTTCAATAGTTTCTGCAGTCATGTTTCTTACATCACAACCAATCAAAAGGGGGGCCTGCACAACCAAGCTCACAATAAGTTTATAAAGGACACAAAGTCAGACCCAGCATACAAATATGACACTATGTTCATGCAAACTCAAAATGAAGCAAAATTCCTCGACATGGAATGCGAAGGAAGTTCGCAGAGCAGCACAGCTGACAAATGCATTTATGACAAAAACATTAACATGTAAACAAGGGTCAAAAGGAAACTTAAGCATATTATAAACAACCACACAACTCACATCCGACTCAAAAAAACATTAACATGAACAACATGGGATGAATTAGATGACTTTTCCAGTTGGTTAGCTCTGTTGATGATATTTTCCATCTGAAGTGCTATCTTGATAAAATTCATGTAACACTTGATGAAAATCAAACAACTTAATAATTGTGGACATTATCTTTCTGGCTTGCAAAAGGGAACATATATTTGAAGCCAGATTAGGATAAAGAAACAGAATTTGGAGGAGAGACCTTCATTAAGGCCCAGATGCTGAAATGAGCACGATACTCATGGTAAGTCATACCACCATTGCCAACTTCCAACATATCAGGATCTGACCAGAGAAAAATAAGATGGCAAATATGTCAAATCTATTGAAGCACCATGCCAAAACTTTCATGTAATCATATTCACAAAGATCTCATTTTTACCATTCCATCCACCAGGTCCAGCATAGGATGCCCATTTATCATTCAGATCGGCTGTGGTAGTCATGCTTAACAACAAGGAACATAACTCAATCAGTCTGACAAACAATATATAGATAAGAAATTCATATATTTCCAACACTTCTATTCTAAAACAGTCTTAGACAGTCATTAACAAAATATGTTCAAGATCTTAGGATGAGATGGGAATTTAGTAACAGCAGGATATGATGCGCGCAGGCATTTAAACTCTGCATTAGTCCACAGAAAAAAGAAACCTTTAAAGGTATGCATTTTGTGAATTCATGTAACTGAAGGCAATACAAAATTGAAAAACATGCAATGAGGCTTGATATCAATGTCTAACCATGTTTTTTGACTTTTTTAATTTGCAATAGTAGATGCTACAGGAACCTCAAGTATTTATTTCAGCATTGAACATCTGCAGTAGACCCTGCTCCAAAAATCTTCTGGTCTTAAATGGTTTATATTATAACTATGGGAGTGAACAATATAACTAAATGTCATATTTTACCCAAAAGATCTTCTGATCTGAAATGGTTTACTATTGAAGATTTCTCAACCAAGTTTCTAAACCAGGGCTCACTCTTTTAAAAGTGTATATTTGACATGATTTAGTGCCAAAGAACTGATGATCCTGGTAAGCCTTTACAATTCATCCTTTAGCAATATGATTTTGTTTTTTTCCACATTGTAATTACAGGGCTGCTGGTAGATGAGCGTGTGACTGTAAAGTTAGGTTTATTTGTTTTTCCTTCATTTAGTGGAAATCAAGCATTTTTCCAGAGTAATTCTAAGATTTCAATAAGAAAGGACCATTCCTTTTTTCGGTCAGGAATGAGGAAGGGACTCGTGCTAAGAAAGCTTAAATAACCAAAAAGTTTAGTTATATATATATATGAAGTACACTTAGCATGATATGTGCTGTACGAATAATATACCAAGCATTGGAGTCAGAAGTTTAACCTTGCCCATGAATCATTGATGTCATCTGTTGTACGCCAACTATTTCCAACTTTACCAGCCCATAATGCAGGGTCATCTACTCCCCTGTCAAAACCAAAACAAGAGGGCTAAAATCACTCAATGCGACAGCGAGCTAGGACAATCACACAAGTAAAGAAAGTACAAGGTTTACCATTCACAAAGTGAATAAAAAACTGTGCGTCCAGTTGAGTTTAGAGCATCACGCATCGGTGGATATCTGGAAAAGATCAGATCACATAAGATCAACCTAGAGGTAATTGATGATGATTATTTAGCAGTTAGATGACCCTGTGAAGGAGATAAAACCTTTCTTTTGGATTGATGCCCAAATTGAAACAGTTGTCATACTTCAAATAATCTACACCCTGAGGAAATAAAATAAATCATTAACTTAAAATAACATTCCCCTGTCAAAAATAAAGAAAAGAAAAACCATGTAATAACTAATGAAACCTCACATGTCGTAAGTGACTAGACACAGAATATGTATACTTCAGCAGTAAAGGGGCAATGAAGTGAATGTCCAACTAGTTTTAAAGCCCATTTGTTCCTATGATTCTTGATGAATTTTATAGCAAGTAGAAGATCAATTAAACATTTTAAACAATGAATCATGAGTCAAGATGTTAGCCGATTCCACCATTTATTGTTCTTGAATTAATTATTTTTAATGACGGTTTGACTCCTCATTTACATACAATAGCAAAAAGCAGTTCAACTCCAATGCACAAACAAACACCCCCAAGAAAATTAAGAAGCATTTGATCACAAGGGACACAGAAACTCACCCAAGAAGCAAAAAGTTCTGCATCATCTTTTTCATGGAGAAGCGATCCCGGTCGAACTTGACATGTAAAAGCCCTATAAAAATGAGTTTGGTGAGTCTAGGAGTGAATGGAGACTGAAATAGCAGTAACACACTTTTGGTTTTAGAAAAAGTGCCCATTTATTATGATCTAATTTCAAGGCCTCCAAGCAAGTGCTGAAGAGAGTTCATCCTACCCAGCATCAGAATAAATGCCAAGCTTGAGGCCCTTCTCATGAACATAATCAGCAAGAGCTTTAATTCCCGATGGAAAGGTTTTTGGATCAGGGATCAGTTGACCCTATGAAAGAAAAGAAGTCATAATAAGAAACTTGGCATTATTAGCAACATCAAAACTTCATCAGTTCATTCCTTTCTTGTGCACAAAGTAGGATCATATTGACAGTAAACACATTCCTAGAAAGAAGACAGTACTGATATTAGACTGGGACCAGGGTCTTCTTTTAATTATTAATTTCTGGTACCATTGAAAGCAGAAATTCAAAATCTCACAGAAAAATGAAGGTAAAAGCAAAAAGATCAATAAAACTAGCAAACAGTAGTGAATGTATCTTCTCAGAAAATATACATTTCTTCCCATGAAACATAAGATAGCTCATAGGGATCTCATGGAATTGTTGATCTTGTAGCAGTTGCATAAAATTTCACATAAATCGCCGCAGAGATATTTCTTTATATCTACTTTTTTATTTAATAGATTTTGTTGAAGTGCAGAAGAAGGCTTTATTAAGCTACACAGATAGAACTATAGCTTTCCTTTTGTTGTGGGTCTATTCTGCACAGCACGTGTTTTATCTTCTAAGAAGATAGAGATTTGTTCCCGTGAACCATAAGATAGCTCATAGACAAATTAGACCAATCAAGATTGGAAACAGAAAGAAAGAAAGAAAACAACTGACCTTTGAATCTCGTTTTGTGGAAGACCAGCAATCATCTGCATTGAATGAATTGAGATAAGTATATAACAGAATAAAATAAGAAGTTCAGGAAAATAAGTGAAAATGCTGGATGAATACCTATGTTGACATACACATAACCCAACTCAGCCAAGCCGGTTGAAATAAGTGCATCAGCTGTTAAGCATGGAAGTGAACGTCAGTATTTTTAGTGTAGTTTTCGACCAAAGAAGAAAGAGATGTGCACGATCTTTGGGATCCTTTAAAATCTGATTTTGAAACCCCATGGAGCTGTAATGGATAGCAAGTTCAAATATCTTTTGTACATGTAGGCATCAGTTTACACAAGCAAACTTTCACTAATTCAAGAAAGCAAAAGGAGTTTTACGGCATGATTGGTCTAATCTATTTTATAAAATGCAGGGTAACAGTATTAACACAGATTTCTAATTTTTAACACACCAACCCAGCCAGAGGAACAGTTTTCTATTTTTTCACCAGTTATGCAGCACACGGAAATACTATATTCCAACTTCCTTGGAATTTGCTAGCAATTATCAGCACTCAACTGCAATTTTAGTCCCAACTTCTGATTCAAGTCAATTCTCATTAATAATCTTAACAAAGAAAGAACCATAAATGCAAGTAGTGTATATGAGCAAGCATCAGTATCGACAAAATGGAAAACAAAAGGATGAGAACGGGAAAACAAAAGCACCTGTTTCCTTGATGACGGTTTCATTGATATTGCAGGCAAAGAAATTCCAGCTATTCCATCTGCAAAAACACCCACATCATACAACCATGCAAAATCAAACACAAAATAAAATTTCACAACATGACAGTTTTCCCGCTCGCATCAGTGAAGCAAATTACAGAAAAAAAGTCCCTACTGATTATAAGCAAAACCCAAGACCTGTACATCCCCAGAAAACTAGATATCCAATAAAATCCAACTCCCAAAATACTAAAAAAAAAAAAGTGAAGGAAAAAGGCGTTAGAGAGAGACCCCATCTGAGGAGTTCTAGCCAATCCATTATTGAGCTGGAAAATCCCATAATTTGAAGTAGAAAAAACGTTATTGAATGATCTGCTATACCCATAACTCCCTTCCTCATATCCCTGCAAAAGAGGCGCTATGCTGCCTGCAAATGCCACCTTAAGTACCCATGATAAACTTGAACCTAATAGAAACAATTCAAAGTAACAAGTAATTTTCTTTCCCATTAATCTCATGTAATCAAACAAAATTCTTTTCTATCAATCTTATGATCTTTTGGTTGTGTAACCAAAACAGAGAGGATGCTTGATTGACTGAATCACTTTCACTCGGACAGGACAAAACACACAAAGTGACGGGGATATAAAGAACCTGCGGGAATAATCTTTTTTATAATAGAAAATGATAACCATGGATAGACTTTGTGTATCGAATTTTTATATTTTATCAATGTGACCTCTCTACGCTTCATATCTATTCAAGAAAAATGCGATATCTCCATCCAGTTTCCGTCCAAAGTCGTGTCAGTACGTGACCTACCATCTCCTGGATGAATGTTAACTTGTAACTTAATTTCTAGTGAATAAAGGTAACAATTTCACAAATTAAAATGGAGCAGTGGAGTTCTAAACTTAACTTAAACATGTTAAGAATAAAAGAAGACTAATGCCAAAAACAAAACTAGAAAAATAAAATAAAATATAGCAGGTAAATAAAGTTGTATGCAAAAACTGTAAAGAAAAAAGAGAGATTGCGATAAGAAAAAGAAAAGAAAAGAAATAGATAGTAAAAAGCTATGAATAAATTATATATATAGGATTAATTATCGTTTTAAACATGATGCTTAGTATTCAAGAGTTGCAATGTTAAGTTATAATTAATTCATAAGTCAACCCTTAATCATTCTAAACAAATCCCTAATTGTTCTCTATAAAAAATTAAAGATTTTCATAAAATACCCTAAATTTACTTCTTCCTTCAAACACGAAAAATAACATCTTTAAGTTCTACATAACCAAAATCTTCTCTTATCACTCCCTTCTAAAACTATACAAACTGTTAATAATGTCTTAGAAGGTATGATAGAAGAATGTCTTGTTCTATACCAAAATGTTTTTTTCATAAGAATGAGATAATACATCTGCTTTAAATGTTGAGAGAGAGAAAGGGAAGGAGGGATAAACTTCATCTACAAGATAAGCATGTCAATCTTAATATATGAAAAAAGTCCATCTCCACATAGCCTAGTGTTGCTAATGTTTACATCAACTAACTGAATATAATGCAATAACACTTTGCAAGGAATGAAAGTTCTAGATGATCTTTGAAGTAATTCCACTATTTAAGATACCCACCAAGCAAAATAATGAAGTGTTGGAAGCCCCATCTTTCTTTTAGTCCAAGTTAAACAACATCTTCATATTCAGATAAGGAATACACACCATTAATTTATATGATTTGGTTTTAATAAGAGGTTTATATTTGGGAGGTAAGGAACTTTATACCTTCACACAAATTCTTACAAATTCATTTAAAGACTTGTTAATCGGGACTCTAGAGTATAACATTCTAGTAAAGATGTAAAAGAAATAAACCAATTTTCCCACTGAAAAAGAACATGTATCCTTCCTTCTTCTACTAGGTGTGTAGGTCTCTAGGTCTAAAAAAACAATCAATGCCTATTTGAAGATAATAGAACCTTGGTCGAGAGTAGAATTATAACCTTAAGACCTTTCATTCTAAGCCATATATACATGGCATTAAAGAAATGCCAAGCTACGAGTGAGCATCACTCTATCAAGGTGAAGAGAAGTATTATGGTAGGTTTAGGTACAAACAACAACCTATTTCTACGAATCCAATACTATATAATCAATTTTGTACCTATAGTTAGTTTATACAAGATAAATTTTACTAAGAACCCCTTCCATAACTTTCCTTTCAATAAATACATAGATATTTTATAGCTATTGCAAGAGAAGTGATTAAATTATGTTACTCTAATATCTATGAGAATATGCTCATGATGGTTGCTGATTCCTCTGTTCCAAACGATATATGTTGAGAGAGAAACAAATGATATAGATTAAAAGTGCATTATAATTTATAGGGATATATAATTTAGGTTGGTGATAAATCCAATATAAAAGAACAATTTGCCGAAAAACATCATATTATTCCAACACCAAAATTAATTTAAAAAAGCAAGATGAGCTCAAACAACATCAAAGGAGGTTTAAACATTAAGAAAACATGAATAGGCAGGCCAAATGGACCCTTAAACTTTTACATGGTTATACCTTCTCCAAGTTTGCTGGCTATGGACTAATGTTTTCCTTCTCTTTTCTTTCCTTCTTTCCCTTTCACTATCTTTTCCTTCCAAAACTTATTAGACCCTTTATGTTAGGCTCTTGAACTTTCACACCAGGATCTTTTCATAGTGTGTTTCTCCATGTTTTTACTCTCTTTTTTATTTTATTTTTGGGGGTATTTATAGGGTTTTTGATGGGGGTGTTTAGGTAAATTAAGTCTCACTTGGGTTTTCACTAGCTCACAAATTAGTCGAATCAACTTTCAACCTGTTTCGATATAAAACTTAGTTTAAGTCCGGTCCTAAATAGATAGGTCAACCACTCTTTTCAAATGTTGTCCCTTTCAACATATCATTTTGTCCACCTACCCATTTGTTAACCAAAAAACACCCTTTGCTGTCAACTTTCTCTTGAGGTGACTATAAGCCATGAGGTGCCTTTCACAATTAAAATTATACAACTGTTTTATTTGATTTTTGTTCACATGAAATAAATTTAGAAAGGATATTTTATATATAATTCAATATTTTTTTTATGATAATGGATATTCAAGATTTAAAAAATTAAACTCTACTAAAAAACAATCTTACGAGTTATACTACTAAGTCAGCTATGCAATGCTCGAGTTTTGATTTCTTAAGGGACATTCGATTTGTTAGAAGGGTGGTGCTGTTAGGACTTGGTTAACTGAAATGTATCACATAAATTGTAGATAACACAATACTCTTGTTTATTGCTATAAGTAGTAGGAGAAACTTTTCCGCTTCTTTCTTTTTCAGGACCACACAAACTAAACGAGTAATTAGTGATATTTTGCTATTTTTTGCAATAACAAATGGAAGAAGAAGAAAGAATGGGGGAGAGGAGGGAATTAACCCTAACAAATACACTATTTATGAAAAATTTGTTATAATTATTTTTTTTTATGAATTAACCCCAAACCTTAAATTGTAAAATTTTAACACAAACATATCAAAACTACCAGCAACAACAATAACAATAACAAACATATAATGTAAAATAAACACAAATTAAATGGATTTTCTTGTATTACATAATTTGTTTTTAGACAAAAAATAAAATAAAAAACAGAGTAGAAGCTATCACAAAGCAACACAAACTTAAAACTCACAAATATAGCAAATAAAACCCAAAGAAAAGAAAAGAAAATGAAAACCCTTACCTTTTTATCCAACTCAGTAAGGCTTGTATAATTTCTTGTAATGATCAAATGAAAACAAGCACATGGGAGCATCATAATGCAAAAAATTAAGCTTTGAAAACCTAAAAGTGACTTGATATTTACCTGGCAAAGTTATGGATGCGTGGTGGGTGAATAATGAAGAAGTTGAGGGGAAGAAAAGGAGAGAGAAAAGAGATTGATATAGAAAGAAGTGATTTTTTGCTAGAGAGGTAGAGAGAAGAAATAAAAAGACATGTTTGATATGAAATCAAAGATTCTGGTATTTTAATTGGGGCTTTATATCGATAGAATTACCGATGAAATATTAAATATTTATATTTTTAATATCCATCGGTAATTCCATTGGCAACTAAAACTTAAATTTTCAATTAAACTTAAAATTTTAAGAAGAACCCCTAAAATTCTCTAATGAATTTTGAGTCTGTCGATAATTTTGTATGTAATGGTTAGTGATAAAGCCATATTATTTTTCTCCAAATCTCTGGAACTCCCCAACCAACTTAATCATTAGGTAATTCCACATGTAATTACATTAAAGTCAATTTCATTACACATTGACATTTTACAATTTAATAAAAAAATGTCTTCTTCTTCTTTAATTTCATCATCTTCATGTCCATCGTAATCCTCTTCATTGAATTGATGCTCGTACATTGAAAACACCATTTAACTCAACGTCAACATCAATAAAAATATTCTCAGCTACATAAAAATTTGAATTTTCTTATACGTCGGTGGACATAGAAACTTGATATGCATCAACTAACTCATCAATTTGAAAGACATAATTTATTGCATTTAATTCATCATTATCTTCTTGAACAACTTGAACATGACCCTTAGGTTTGGTTTTCACTATGGACAACCAATCAACCCTAGAACGATCATTTTTAAACGAAGAAGTGTATGTGTAATAAACTTGTTGGCATTGCTTGGTGAAAACATAGATATCATCGACGATACGAAGTCTAGTTTTTGTATTAATCTTGACCAAATCATAATGAGGATCTATTTTGATTCCTCTATCGATGGTATCATACCAATACCATTTTAATTATAAAACATAACCTTATGATAGATTGACTCAATTATGCAAAGCTATAAAACTGGTTTAGCTCATAATCCAGTCCAAGACCTAGATTATGGGTTGACGGATCAACTCGGGTTGACCTTCATAAATCCGAAATGACATAGTTTTATTTTTTTTAAAAAAATAATGTTGTTTATGAAGGGGGTATTTAGGTAAATTAAGTCTCACTTGGGTTTTCACTAGCTCACAAATTAGCCGAATCAACTTTCAACCTGTTTGATATCAAACTTAGTTTAAGTTAGGTCCTAAATAGATAGGTCAACCATTCTTTTTAAATGTTATCCCTTTCAACATATCATTTTGTTCACCTACATAAGTCCATTTGTTAACCAAAAGACGCTATTTGCTATCAGCTTTCTCTTGAGGTGACTATAAGCTACGAGGTGCCTTCACAATCAAAATTATACAACTGTTTTATTTGATTTTTGTTCACATGAAATAAATTTAGAAAGGATATTTTATATATAATTCAATAATTTTTTTAATGATAATGGATATTCGAGATTTAAAACAATTAAACTCTACTAAAAAAACAATCTTAAGAGTTATACTACTAAGTCGGCTATGCAGTGCTTGAGTTTTGATTTCTTAAGGGACGTTCAATTTGTTAGAAGGGTGGTGCTGTTAGGTCTTGGTTAACTGAAATGTATTACATAAGTTGTAGATAACACAATACTCTTGTTTATTGTTGTGACTAGGCCAAGTAGCAGGAGAAACTTTTTTGTTTATTTTTTTTCAGGACCACACAAACTAATCGAGTAATTTGTGATATTTTGCTATTTTTTGCAATAACAAATGGAAGAAGAAGAAAGAATGGGGGGAGAGGAGGGGTCGATTTTCAGGTTATAACTTAAAAACTACCGATAGATATTAGCGACGAGTTTATTTTTTCGCTAATACTGTTTGTAATAATGACACATCATTTCTTTTTATTCCTTCATTTCTAACTGTAATTCTCTTGGTTTGCACCGATGAAAAAAATCTATCGGTATATACCGAAGCATATAAAGAAAAAATATTTTGTTGGTAAATATCATAAAAAATTCTTCAATATTTCTGTTTAAATCTACCAATTTTATAATAGTGATATAAATATACTATTTCAATCAATAATATTTTGTATCTCCGTAACTTTCGCTAGTGTTTTTTTTTTTTTTCATAAGTTAATGTTTAATCTCGGCCAGTTAATTTGCGAGCTTTCTATTTATTGCAGTGTTAACAATGGCCAGTTAATTTGGACGCATTAGACGCAAGGATGACGCCTGTAAACTGTCAAATGATCCAAAATGCTAGTGCAAACTAAAGTCATAAGACTGGTATATGCATGGCAAGTGGAGATCAATTAAGAAAAAGAAGGTTTTTACTTTTCTTGACAAGACACTATGGCAAGGAAGAAATCTTTCAGTGTCACTGGTCTAATTTGCCGCATTACCAAAAGTATATATAAAATATATGGAACCCTAAACTTACTTTCCAACAATTAGAAGAAAGACGAAGACCCACCAAAATTTCAACATTTTGTGGGGACAAATGAACATGGCGAATTGGTGATTGATCCCGATAATATTGACATCTTTACTCTTAGTTTATGTTCTAATCCCGCAGCAAGGCATGAAATAATTTTCTTTTCTTTTTTGGATCAATGAAAAATGTTGCAAATCTCGTCTTACACTTGACTTAAATCATAGTTTTAATTCTATTCTAATTCAAAGCTTCATTCTAGTCTAATTCTAACTCTAGAGTACTACATGAATATGCATGGAAGGAAAAGATTGCTGAGAGTTGAGCATGGTAAGCAACTCTGGCAAGTCCTGCCATGGTTATCACCATTTACAGATTAAATGGGGTCTCTTTTGTCCGGACAATAATGAATGAGTGCTAAATCCTGTCGGGAAAACTAGAAAATTGAAAGCCATAAGAAAGCCTTGTGTTCAAGTTTCAACCGATGTCACATGCGCCATGAAAGTTACCAATAGCACTATTATCTTGATAAAGTTCTAACATTTCCAAGGACCCAAATACCAGTTTTAGTATCTCCTCACTTACTCTCAAGCACCTGTGCACCTTACACCTTCTATCAAGGGAGATTTATTATTGTTAATTAAGCTCTGACTTCATGGTACATTAATTTCACATGCCATGAAATATATGGCAGCTCGGTTTCGCATTTATGATCATGAAGTGTGAATTAAGACGAAGAATTCTATGGATGTTGCTAGCCATTCGTGTGTAAACCTTCTCAAGTCTTGCATTTGTTAAAATTAGCATATATAGCTCTCTTATCGAGCTAAAGTTGATTAATGAAATAAATATTTACGTGAAGATCATCGTCAACAAAGCCTTCAAATTCAAGATCTTTCCGACAATCCTATATATTTATCATGGATAGCATAGCGCTGAGGTCAAAAAACAGTCATGAGGTTTGTGAAGATGTAATGTCTTTTCCCCTCGTAAATATAATATAAATATTCAGTGCTCATTACCGAAAGGAAAAAAAAAGGTTCATGTTGACCCTACATCAATGAACTCGTAAACCTACTTTACTTTTCTAAAACTTATTCCACCATGAGAATGCCCTATAAATAATTCGGGTTGGTATTGCCTAACCTCCTTCAAAAGTGTTTCTCCTTGGTTTTAAATTAAGCTCAAGAAATGGCGAGGAGGGAGTTCATGTCCACTACTCAGGTGCTGATGGTGGTGTTTCTTGTATTTTTCATGTTTCAAAGCAAAGTGGCTTCCAGGATTGGCATGAGTTGTACTCTTGCTTGCCATGTTGATGAAGGAACAAGAACACAAGAGCATGTAGATATGGAAGATGATTCAGGAGATTATGATTACTATAGAAGGTATGGTGATGTTCCAAGCCCAGGTATCGGTCACTGAATTAGGGAGAGGTGGCCTCTTCTATATATATCTCCTTGACGGTGTTTTTCTCCTTTTCCTTTTCTTTTGTCCATTATACATATGGTTTTATATCTGTTGATTTGGTTGAATCTCTGCTCCATCTTGTTCCTTGTATAGCTATATTATACTATTTTTTCTTCACCTGTTTTAATAAATATAAGAAATTTTAATATGGATTTGGTCAAACTCCTGATTCTAGGTTATCCTAATGGCAAATCAATAGATTTCAGCCTAATTTTTATAGTTTTTTTTTCTCAGTATAGTCAAGGGGTTCGTTCCATCGAGTCCACTTTTTGGAAACTCACTCTCTTTATATATAATTTCTCTGGGGCATACCTGGTCTGCAATTGCGTGGACATATTCCAAAGAAAGTCCCTCGATTATTTTCACAAGCGATCATGGCTGATGATAATTGCTCTTATTTTATTGTTTTTCTTTCCCTTAGAAAGGGATAGCTACGGAATTCAGATCACCAAACTGCACGCTTCATGATGTGGTTTGCTAGCTTTTATGCATGAATTATGAACATCATAAACCCAGCAATTTCGTTTTTGTTTTGTTTTTCATTCCCAACAAGGAGCGATGAGCGGAGATATATGGTAAATATTGGTATCGATTTAGATACCAGACTCTCGTGTTGTTCTTAACAAAACAGTTAACATGTGAGTGAATGCTAGTAAAAGGTAATTCAGGTGAATATTGAAGGCATTTCGAATTCTTTTTTTTCTTTGATTTTGACGATGTCTTTAGGACAACTAGTCGTTAGCAAATGTCTAGTAATCAAGGTTAGGGTTTTTTTTTTTTTTTAAACTCATCCCTTCAATTCAGTTTCTATCTTTTTCTGCCATCACAATTTAGAGCGTGGTAATAATTACGGGTTAAAATATTTTTTATTTAAAAATATATTAAAATAATATTTTTTTATTTTTTTAAATTATTTTTAATACCAGTCCATTATAACAATTTAAAAATATAAAAATAATTTTAAATTAAAAAATTAAAATTAAAAAAATATAATTTTAATCATATTTTTCAAAGCCAGAAACTCAAAACCATCACGCAAACAAAACTAAAAATTATTTTTTTTCTTTGATTTTGACTGACGATGTCTTAGTCATTTAGCCCATCTAAGTCGTTAGCAAATATATAGTAATCAAGGTTGGGTTTTTTTATTTTTTTTAAAAACTCATCCCTTCAATCCACTTTCTATTTTTCTGTGATGAAAATTAAAATTAAAAATATTATAGTAATTATGATTTAAAATTTTTTTCGTTTAAAAATATATTAAAATAATATTTTTTTTAATTTTTTTTAAAAGTTATTTTTAATATCAGTAAATTACAATAATTTTTTTTTTTGTGTTTACCTGGATATCCTTACACCCTCTCTTATTTTTTTAAAATTATAAAATTAGTCTCGTTTAGAGTTTGTGGCTGCTTCTCCCAATAAATACTGCACATTATAATAATATAAAAATATAAAAATAAATTTTAAATTAAAAAAAATATAATTTTTAAA
>Ga0307515_10004564_pt1 | contig 28524 bp, 7 predicted proteins | sample 17_EM_MG_FD_194513 | JGI IMG/M metagenome (GOLD analysis project Ga0307515, IMG submission 194513) | Populus trichocarpa ectomycorrhiza microbial communities from riparian zone in the Pacific Northwest, United States - 17_EM | ecosystem: Host-associated > Plants > Roots > Unclassified | place... | reverse complement strand
CGATCTTTACCCTTTTTTTCCTACCTCTACGGGTTCTACTGCTAGGAGCTATAGGTGGTTCCAGGCTAGGCTCTATACTATTAGTTAGCAAAGCAGTCTACAAGTCCACTAGTTAAGTCTCTAGCACTAGCAGTTAAGTCTCTAGCACTAGCAGTTTAGTCTCTAGCACCACGCTCTTACTACTCTACAATTCTAGTTCCTGTGACTACTTACATTTAATCTCTCGCTACTGCGACTAGTGTAAACCACTACAACCTTATCCTAGCGACTAGTTATACTATGGCGGAGGGGATAGCATACTACACTAGTTAAGGGGAGATGGAGTAACTCCTCTAGCTAAAGATAGCACCACTGTTAAGAAAGGGGATTCTAATACTAAGCTAAATAAGCATATATGGTTCTCCATAAGCTTCTTCTACTACAATATAACTAGTAAAGCAGTCTTATTATTAATTTTAGTTTGTCTTTCTATAACCTATACCCTTCGTTTATCGGCTATAAGCTTACTATTACTAGCGCTACTAGCCATAGGTAACGAGTCACTAGTGCTAGATACCAGTTTCTTAGGTTTTCTAAACTCTAACTACTTAGCTAGTATACTATCTACATTCTAGCGAAGGAACTAAACTAGCTACTCTTCCTAAGCTATAGCATGCTTCTACTTGTCTAATGGGAAATACTTACAGAGATCTTCTATAGTTTATATTAAAAACTTAGCAGCTAAGGTAACCTTATTAAAGGCGCGTGCAATTGCCTACTAGTAGTAACTAGGCAAGAAATATAAAGAAGGTATTAGAGCAAATCTCTCTTCTATTAGGACCAACTTATCCGCTTATACTTAACACTACTTAGCCAGCCATTAAAAAGCAACACCTTGCTTTAAGCCCAAGGTTAGTTTTTAAAGGAAGATAGAAGCAATTAGCACAGTGGTTATAATAAGAAAATTAGAGTTATAACCTATACCGTTATAATAACTCTCTTATAGTACCTTTGGAGTTTGCGTCTTAGGATTGCATTTGTCCTCCTAAAGAAACTTAAATAGGTATTTACGGTAGCAGTCGCTGTTTAGCATCGCCCTCCAATAATTGCTTATAGAGTCCCTACTTTTAATCTCCTGCTTTGTCTAGGGATAAACTTTATTCTTACCAGTTAACTAGTCGGTAGCTATGCTATTAAGTTCCCGGTTTAAATAAGGGTACTAGTCTAATAAGTTACCATTATAATCTAAATTAGACTCGCGACTGCTCCCCTAAGAAAATAATTGCTATAACCGACTTGCCTAGTAATCGCGTAAGAGCATATTACGTCTATGTTTTAGCTTGGACGTTATTTAACTGGTAACTTCTTCTTAAGTTAACTCCTTCTAGTATCCCAGCCGATTAAACGCCTAATATAGCATAAAGAATACAGCTACTCCGATTTTATTATAACCCCTTACCACACAACCGAACCTCTACCATAGATCTCCAATATTGTCTATAATTAGGAAATTCCATTAGACAACTATATAAATATTTAGAATATCCATACCCATTCTAAGAGCAGTTGTGGCTACCATAATCCGAATATATAACTGCTTACTGCGGAAGGTATTATATATTCTATCCTAATTATGCTTCGCCATATAAGATATATATACCCTAACTATCTAGTTTACAAGACGCGCCAAGTAGCCCTTCCAGACAAAAGACTCCTTAAGGTACTAAAAGACTGCCGTAATGCGTCTTCTACCGTTAAGAAATATAATTATTTTTGGGATTTTCTAAGGGGTTAAGCCACCGCCCAGAGACTTAACTGCTTAGTTAAGTAAGAAGTATAACTGCTTATAGCAGTTTATCTTTCCTTTTAGTATCAAAAACACGCAAATTAAAATATCTAGCCGGTTAATAAATATGTGGATAATCTCTAATATACCCGGTTTAGTTCCCTCCGGCTAAAACCCACCATATTTTTTTACTACTTACTCTATCTTAATATCTATAGTTGCAAAGCAGCCAAAGAAAATAACACTTAATAGGAAAAACCGGCGTAGCTTATAGATTAAGATAAAGTCGCTCTAAAACTCCTCCTACTAGTAAAGTATATAACACTCGTTAATAGCCACCAGTTTAACTCGATACTGGAAAAATAGATCCTATAGAATCTTTTAGAATTTAGGAGATATAGCTTGCTCTAGCCTAAGTAGTATATAGGTATATATACCATTTTTAACGTCCTTAAGCAGTTAAGGGTTCTAGAATTTTATATCCGCTAATATTAAGCATAGGTTTGTACTAGGGTATTAACAAATTAACTTAACCTATTCCCCCCCTAGCTTGCTTAATGGGATAAGCTCTATTATAATCTGGCCAGTTAAGACTAAGAAAGTATAAAATACGATACTTTTACTAAAGCCAGTTTTTGCGATAAGTATGGTATCCCCTATTTAATAAACTAGTTGGCGAAGCGCCCTAACCTGTTAAGTATGGGGATTCTTTCCCCTAAGGAGTCGGCATATAGCACGGGTAAGCATTTCCGTCTAATACTTAATATTCTAAGGTTCGAAACTATCTAACACGAGCCTCCGGAGCTATAGGATAGTTAAGGTTAGTATATGTTTTATTCGGGTAGTATATAACTAGGCCTTAGGAGGAGTAGAAGAGGCTAGAGGAGTTAAAAGGTTATAGCGCAGGTCACCACGTTGTTGTTAGTAATACCGCTTGCTTTAAGACATTAAGAGAGGATTCGCGCATAAGTCGGCATAATAAAACGCGTTAAGAAATTTCAACCTGTAATTTTAAAACTTTATATTAGCTAAAATGCATAAATAAGTACATAAATAAATAAAGCGGCCTTTAAAATATAATCGATTACCTTTTAAAGTGGTTAACTAGTTAACTGGTAGAGATATATTACTCTTTAGTAGCGTCACGTTTAATTAATAAGTCGGCACCTATACATTTTCGCACTAAAGGCCCTTAGACGGCAACTAAGATAGCATTATTAAGTAATCCTAACTAAACCTAATTCTATCACACTAGTAAGGGTCTAGTAAAGCTATGCTGCTTAAGTACTAGCGAGATTTACTGTCTTGGTTGCCGGCTGAGTCGCTTACTAAGATAAAGTCACTAGCGCACCCCACCAAAATCGCGACGCGTCTTCCGCGAAATTATCAATGGCATTAACACAGAACCTCCAGAAGCTTCAGCAAGAAGGTAAACTAGCTCTTTTAAAGCAGTCCATTTAGAATAAACAAATTTTAAGCCTTTATAAAGTCGATTTTGGTAGGGTGCGCCGGTGACTGGTATTCGCCGGTAAGTGGTAAAGCACGTATTCGGATTAGTCAGCGCAGAGCCTTAATTTAAGTTTTACAGCCGTTATAAGCACCCCATATAATTCCACCAATATTAGTCCAATTTATATAAATAAGGGCTTATTTATAGCCCTAGAATAGAGCTATAAAATAGGCCTTCATTTATAAAATATAGAGCCATATTAGTAGGGATATTGGGGGTATATTATTTTGATAATACGCGGACTTATTTCGGCCCAAGTTCACGATATTTCGCAACTAACTATATATAGTCGTACTTAAAGTTCTAAGGTAGTATACTTACTAGCTTATTAGAGAAGATATTAATCTCCTCTTTATATATATCTAGTAGGCTAGGGTCCACAGAGGTTGAGGCGACTATTGCGTAGTAGTGTACTTCCAGGAGCCAGTAAAGGAAAGGGTGCGGCCGATATACATTTCGCAGGTATACTCGCACTAAGAGTATATATAGCTCTGCTATAGTATACTTAATAGTTTTAGGGTTTCGATTACCTCCCCCCTAAGTTAAGGTAATCTGCGCCAGCACCAGAGGGTCTCCACGGGTACTCGCTACTAGTAACGGTAGGTCCTCTATTATATTTACAACCAGTATCTCTATGTCCGGAGGGTTTGCATGGGTACTCGCTACTAGTAACAACAGGTCCTCTATTATATTTATAACCAGCGTAAAGAAGGAGTCTTCTAGCTATAGCGAATAGACTATTTTATTAGTCTTAATGTCTACTAGGAGCGCATTAAGGGTGACTATTTAGAGGCGTTTAGGGTCTAAAGTACCCTAAATAAATTGTCTAGAATAAAAGCTAATTAATAGATCTGCTTCCGCGAGCCAATCCTATCTAAGAACTATATTATAACCATTAAATAAGCCACCCTAAAAGATTTAGGGGTTAATGGTGCGAGGGGTACCCTAGGAGTCGCTAGTAGTAACTGTTAAATTATAAGCATCCTAGATTGTTATCTAGTTGCTATTAAGGAAACGTGTAATAGGTTTACGTAAACGTAGCACGTAGCTTATAGGCAGGTTAAATCTATGGATAATATCTTAGTTAATAAGGTTAATTTAGCACCTATTATTATATAAGCAACGTAGGCGGACTTTACCCTGGGGCGTATCTATTGTAATATATACTATAATGCGTTTCTTCTCTCCCTCTATATTAGGCCCTAGTTGTAGTTAAGAGAGATACGCTACTAAGGCTTTAGGTTTTCCGAAAGCTGGCCTGACTTATCTTTACTAGCTTGCTTTTAGTATTCTTTATAGTAGTTACCTACAGGTCTCTTTTGACTTGTGTGCGTAGCACTGGCGTCTAAGGGGTCCCCTAAGCTATTTGGCTTTTAGGTGTTCTCCCCGGACGTTTACTTAAAGCGTTACCCTTTTTAGGTTCTGTTCCCTAAACCTAACTCTACAGAGCCTATACTGCGACCGCGCTTTATATGTAATGATTTACCGCTGCTACTTACGCGGTCTTCCGCGAGCTTTATGGTATTAGGCAATTACTCTACACAGCGGATTTTATTAAAGAGGTCTTTAGCGGTTCTTACCTATTAGGTAAAGTTCTGGCGGAAGAGCTCTGCTTATAGGTAGGCTGGGAGATATAAGAACTAAAAGTCTACCTATTGCTTAGAATTGATAAAAGGGGTATATAAGAAGAGGTCCTCTAAGCTACGTATATAGGCTAGGAAGACGTTAAACCTTTAGTTCTCTTTTATAACAGCCGTATAGTACGTAGTGGCGTTATTAAAGCGTCTTACTATAGGGTTCCTAATCTAGTCTTGGACCATAGTCTTAAACTTATCCTATAGTAAAGGACCTTTGTCTTTGGTGCCTAGCCGGCGATAAACTAGTTGGGTAATTGTCTTCTCTTTTATAAGACCTTTAATGGCCCAGCGCGTGCGTCGCTTATAGTCGTAGTCAGCGTTATTAACCTTAAATTGGTTCTTAACTGCGGCGATCTAGTGGTTAAATGCTGTTAAGTAGTACCGCTAATATTAGGTAGTAACTTCTTGACTAGGGCGTTAAGATTTGTTCGGCGTATACGTTCGCTACATAACTTATGCTCTTTACTAGAGAGGCGATGGGAGGGCTTTATCGAATTAATAATACTCCGTAAGTTGGCTATTTTCTTGGCTAGCTTATCTAGCTCCTTTATATTAGCAGTATTTAGTAGGACACTAGTAATCTTACTAAGCTCCTATTAAGCCTAGGTATATAAGTTAAACTAGTCTCTAGCGTTTACAGGTGGCTAATTGTTTTAAGGTTTGGAAGGTGGCTTAGATTCTGCTAGTATATTTCTAGCGGTTTCGTCTACACTAGATCCTGAGGCGTTTGGCAGTTATATTGTTAGCGTATTACTATCGGGTATAGGCGTTGGTTTTCTTTTTAGAGGCATTATAGAAAAATTGAACCAGCTATCCTCCTAAGGGGATTAGTAAGGATTTGAATATAAGGTAAGGATGTAGATAGGGAGCTTAATAATGGAATAATAGGGTATATTGTATAGATAGACGAATCCTTAAGGAAAAAGGAGGAGTCTGTGTGCGAGGTAGGAAGGGTTTTCCCTAGGTATGTGCAGGGCACGTACCTTACAGGAAAGTCGCCCCTAAGTCGCCCTAGGGTCGCCCGTACCTTGCGGCTATATAACTATCTACTTAGGTTTCACCTAATATATATAGTATAGGATTATAAAATAGAGTTAGAAAAAGAAATAAATCTAAAGTTCTTTTTAATTTATAAGCTTACTAAAATGGAGTTAGTGGCGCTTAAAGAGTTTGTCCAAAAAAACTTATAAAAGGGATATATTAGACTATTATAGTTATTAGCAAGATATCTAGTACTATTTATACCAAAGAAAAACGGAAAACTTAGAATATGCATTAACTATAGACAGTTAAATAGTATTAGGAAGGATAGGTATCCTTTACCCTTAATTAGCGAAATCTAAGATAGGATTAGTAATATATAAATCTTTATAAAGATAGATCTAAGATGGGCGTACCATTAAATTAAAATTAAGGAAGGCAACGAATAAAAGGCAGCCTTTAGGTCAAAAAAATGACTATATAAGCCATTAGTTATACAATTTGGGCTTATAAATATACTAGTAATATTCCAGAAATAAATTAATAGTATATTAGAAGAACACCTTAATAAGTTTATTATAGCATACCTTAACAATATTATTATCTACTTAGTAAGTAAGGAAGAATATAAGGAATATATATAATGGGTTTTAAAGAGACTATAGGAAGAATAGATACTAGTAGTAATTAAGAAATGCAAGTTCTTTACAAAAAAGATAGATTTTATAAAATTTATTATTAAATTAAGAAAAATTAGCATAGACCTAAAGAAAGTTAAAGCTATAGTAAGTTAGCAAGAACTAGAGAACGTTATATAGTTAAGATTATTTTTAGGATTTTGTAACTACTATAGAAGGTTTATTATATAGTGGTTAAAGAATATTAAGCCGTTTATAAGACTAATAAAGAAAGAGGAGCTGTAGATATAGGGTAATAAGTAAAGGAGGCTGTTTAGAGAACTTAAGGAGTTATTTACCTAAGAACTAATCCTTAAGATATATTAACCAAAGTTAGAGACAGTTATTAAAATAGATATATTAGACTTTATACTAGGAGTATATTTGCTATAGAAGCATTAGGACATATAGCATCTAGTAGTATATTATAGTAGGAAGATAACACCACTAAAACTAAACTATAACATCTATAATAAAGAGTTATTAGGTATAGTTACAGCGTTAAAGGAATAGAGAGTATTCTTATAAGGTATAGAAAAACTATTTATAGTTAGAATAGATTATAAGAACCTAACAAGGTTCCTAATAACTAAAGAACTTAACTAAAGACAAGTTAAATAGGCGGAAATGCTTATAGAATACTATTTTAAGATTTAGTATACTAAAGGCATAGACAATATATAAGCGGATACTCTAAGCAGAAAGGCTAAACTATAAAATAATAAAAAACTATTAGGGGCAATGTTGCGAAAAGACATAGATGGATTAATTAGGTATAATTATCCCAAGATTATAGCAATATAAGAAAGCTAGATCTACAAATTACTAGAAAGTAATTAGATATAAAAGATCTAAAAAGTATAGATAGAGGATCTAGACTTAGAATAATATAAGAATAAAAAAGCCACTTATATTCTAAAATTAATCGCAAAAGAGTTTGTAAAAGAATTCTATAAGGGAATAATATAAGGACATAATGGAGCTATAGGCTTAGTGTTAAGACTTTAAGAGGAATATATTATTTAAGGAATCTAGGGACTAGCAAGACAAGTTATAAGAGAATATCTAAATTATTAAAGAAATAAACTAATAAGGTATAAGCCGTACGGAGGGCTATAACCTATTAAAATACTAGAAAGACTATAGGAGGTTATATTGTAGAAGGGTACGGTGTCCCTTAGATAGAAGTCACTGTGCTGTCTATTAGTCAGTTAGTCTGTCAGTCGGTCGGTCAGTCGTAATTAGTTAGAAGTAATTAGTAATGCAGTTAATAATAAGAGAAGAAAAGAATGTATTCCCCCGGTAGGTTGTGATGATAAGGAAGGAAGCCGAAGGCTTAATATATATAGGAAAATGCTAAGGCACTAAGCAGTGGCCCATTTTACCCCACTACATACCTCCCCTACTAAGAACGTTGTCCCCTAACGTTCTATACTATAGAAGAATAGCCAAATAAAAGTATAGCAAAAGCAGAATAGATAAAGGAAAGTATATCCCTAAAAGAATATAGGAAACCTCTTTCTCCTAGTAAGATACCTATTAGCCGTACTAGTTGCCTATACACCATACCCACCAGCGTTACTGGTTGAAAGTATAAATGCACGCACTAGCCGCCCTAATCGCCTGTGTACTACACCTACTAGCGGTACTAGTTAAAAGCGTAATTCTGTAGCTGTTATAGCCCTATAGAACTATTCCACAATATCCTTCTGTTATTTATAGCTAAGATCCGATCTTCCTACTAGTAACCAGAACAGTAAACTAGAAATAATAACGGTAGCAGTAACAGCAGTAATAGCAGTAATAGTAACGGTGGCAGTAATAGTAAAATAGCAGATAGTTAGCGCGGTGAAATAAAATAGAACAGTTGGCGGTAGAATAGTCGGCAGAAGAACTCGGTAACAGTTAGTAAGTAGTAGGATATCTAGCAATAGAACTTTTAATAGCAGAAATCTTAGTAGCGGCAGTTAGTCGGTAGCAGTCGGTTAATATAGCAGTAGTAGAATAATCGGAACAGTTAAACGGCATAGTAGATCTAGCAGATCTAGCAGTAAATAGACCTAGCAGCGGTATAGATCTAGAACAGTAGAGATAGCAGTTAGTTGAGACAGTAAGGACGAAATAGCTAGACGGAATAGTGACAGCAGCAGCGGTGGTAGTAGGATAGTTGATCAAGGTAGCAGAGGCTCTGGCTTGGTTTGATTGTTTAGTTGGTCGTTTAATATTAAAACTCTGCATCTGGCTCTGCATCTGGCTGCGTATTAGTAGCTTTGCATTGCATATTCTGCGTCCGTGTCTACGTGCGTGCTTTGACTACTGGCCGAAGACTGTCTACTTGGTCGGTAACGACGTGCTGCAACTAATCGTTCGGTCGTTTGATTAAGGTAGAAAGTTGGTCTGGTTAAAGGCTCTAATTGTTCTAATCTAAATATAAGGACGGCGTTTAACTAATTAAGATTTAATAAGGCCCTAGCTTAACTTAAGGTATCTTCTGCTGCATATATAACTAAGGCTTTGCATCTATAGATAATTAATTAACACTTCTGTGTAGATATGCAACCGGTTAAGGCTCTGCATTTGCTATTTAATTAAGGCTTTGTATATATAGGCGTCTAGTTAAGCTGCCGTACTGTTATCTAATCATGGTTCTGTACCTGTATACTTTATATCCGTAGACCCCGTATATGACTTCGTGTGAGACTTTATATAAAGCTCCGTATCTATACCTATAGAAAGGGCCGTTCTAGTTAACTAATCCGTAGGCGTTAAAACGGGCGGCAATTAATTAATAAAGGGGGTTAAAGGGAAAGACTCTTATAGAGGCTCTAAGACGTTAATCTTTTAGCTATGTACTAGTTTCCTAATTAGGCCTAGTGCCTATCTGTCTGCCATTATAGGGTCTTTAACTGCTAATTAAAGATATCTAACGGCGATAGTAACTAATTCAATTTAACTAACAACATATAATTAACTGACGTTTAAATAGGGTATTAGGTTGGCCTGACCAAAAGCTATAGTTAATCTGACTTAACTGTAAAGGCGGCGTTTAATTAATTAAGACTTAACTAAGGCTTTAGATTAACTTAAGGCGTCTTCTACTATATGTATAATTAAGACTTTGTATTATTATATGCTTAATCTAAGCTTTAAATCCGTTAATATTTAATTAAGACTCTATATCTGCGGACAGTCAATTAAAACTCTAGCTGTATAGTTGTTTAGTTAAAGCTTCGTATCTATGCAGTTAATTAAGGCCCTTAGTGTTTACCAGACGTCCAATCTAGAGACCTGTCTTAAGACTTCCTTCCTTATAAGCATAAACGGCAGTTTCTAGTAGACTATTTTCGCGGGCTAGGTACTTTTCTAGGACGTCTTTTGCAGCTACTTTCTTCCCTTTTTAGACTATCTTTGCCCTTGGCTTCTTTAGTGTATCCTTAAGCTTTTACGGCTGCTTCCTTACCCCCGCTGCTAGCAGTACGCTTACATATCCTTAATCTTCTTCCGGCTTAAGAGCCTTTTTAGGATTGTCTTCTACTTTTAGTCTCTTTGTCGTTGTCCTGCTAACTCTACACTTTGTCTAAGTCGTCCTTCGGAACTATTTGGTGGCAGCTTCTTGGTTATTGTAACTACCTCCATTGCATATCCCTTGCCCTTATGTCTATAATATAGTCCTTTATTAAAATAACCTCTAAGAAAAAGCGCTAGTTCCTATACGTCCAATTCTTACTCCCCTTGTAATCCTTAATAAGGTCCTTTACTAGCTTAGCTAGATATGGCTTAATTCCGTCTTTAGTCGCATAAAGATAGCTTAGGCTTAATGTGGTTAGCTATACCCTATATACAATCTCTTGTAGTGCCTCTTTATATACTGCTTTACCGTTTCCGTAGTGCTTTGTTACTGATATCGTGCTGCTGCTATTGTATAGGTCCCTTCCTTACCGCGATATCTATTCTCGTTGTGTAGCTAGCACAGTACTAAATTCGGATAGCGGTGGTAGTTATACTGCGGTTAATTGTCGTTTAAATAAGAAATAAGGTCGGCCTGGTTGAAGGCTCTAATCTAATAACATTTAATTAATTTGCTTTAGTGACGGTGACGTACTGGTATTAAGGCTCTGGCTTAATTTGGTTCTTTAACTAACTATAGCTTTTATACAGTTATTTAATTAAGGCTTCTATATAGTCGTTTAATTAAGGCTTTGCGTCTAGCTCTTTGTCTATCTCTATATTATATAATCAGCTCTATATCCGTGCAATTAATTGGGGCTCTTGGTGCTATTCTTATCGTTTTTTATTATGCAGCTAGCGTATTATTAAACTTTAGGGGTAGTGTAGAGTTCTACTAGCTCTATTACTAAATGGACTAATTAGGATTTTCTATCCTAGGAATGGAAAATCGCTATTAGCTTGTTAATAGGCGGTAAGCTAAACTAACATCTTTACAGTAGGTTGTCGCGACTAACGCATCTTAACGCTTCGCGATTAAGAAAATAAATAAGAAAAGGAGCTTTAGGAAATACTATAATTAAGCAGAAAAAATAAAAACCTTTTATACCGTTACCTGCGTCTCTTCCCCCACCTTAGAACTTAACTGTCCCCTAGTTAAATATCCTACACCTACGGCAGAGCCTACTATAGAGCCTATAGGTTAATAACTGGCCTTAAGCGTCTATCTCTATAACCGTCTCTAAGGGTTAGGCGATTTTGATAGTAGTTCTTCCTAGCTTTAGCTGCCTTATCTATAAGCCGTAACCTAACCTAGATATAATCTTCTAGTTATACATTATTCTCTTATAGCTTTATAGCTGTCCTAGTTGCACAGCTATCTTTAATAGTTAGGCGATTTTAATAATAGTCCCCTTAGTTTATACTTTTCTTGTTACTAATCTTTAGTACTGCTCCGTTATAGCAGGCCTATTACTACGTCTGTTTTTTCCTTAGTCTATCTAAGTCTGCTCCCTAATACATATAAAGCCAGTTCTTAATACTTTTTAATCGTCCTTTATTTCCAAGCCATGGGAGTTTAGGTCTAGGTTAATCGTGTGTCCTAGCTACTAGTCTTCCCTAATTAGATAGATATATAAATCCTTACTAAATAAGGTCCTTTAAGCCTTAATATTTATACTTAGTAAAATAGTAGCTTCCTCCACATCTAAAACAGGTCTATTGGCCTTGTTCTTATATACCTTACTAACCCCATACGTCCTACTGCGGCCGTCCAAAGGTAGCAGAATCCTGCGGATATTAACAGTCTTGCGGAGATTAACAGTCTTACGGAGATTGGGTACTGTTCTGCCAGTCCTTATATCTTAGTATTGAGCTATATCTTTATGCTAAGCTTTGCACTGCTGCCTAATTTAATAACGTCGTAACCCTTTTTAGGTCCTTTTGGATACGGTTTAGGAACGGTATTAACCGTATAGCTGCCTTAAGCTCCGCCTTGCTTAACCTTAGGCTCTTTAGCTATTCTACCATTTTATCCATTTCCTAATCTACGGTAGGGGGTGACTGCTACTATGTTAGGGCTTCTCCGTGTATACCTGGTCTAGCTAGGTCTAGAAGTCTTCCTTTTCTTTAGCGGTGCTCCTATTCTAGGTGCGTTTCCTAGTTAGCTTAACAGACGTTAGCTATCTTAGGTGGTTAAAGGGTAGCATTTTTGCCTATAGCCGGCTGCTAATTATAAAACTGTTTAACTAGCTAACAAAGGCTCTACTCTTTAGGGTCTATTTTTAATAGATAATCTGCGCCCTTATATAAACTAAGCCTGTTCTCTACAGCTCTTTGTAGCTAATAGAAGTTAAAGGACCCTTATCTATCTAGATTAGCTCCCGTTTCGGCCATAGCATGCCTTTAATATTTAAGCGGAAGTCCTTTTATAAACTAGTATCCTTGCTAACCATTCTCTAGATTGCCTACCTCCGCAACTTTCTAGGAGATTAATTCAAATTGCCTATAGTACTTGCGCATACTACTTGGCGGATTGTCCCTATACTGTTATATATAGGCTTCTAAGAATTCTACCGTTTCTATTTATCGCCAGTAATTACTTCCTCGGTATTCTATCCTAAGCCTCCTTATAAGCTCCATCTAATCGCCAGCTGTAAATTTAGGCAGACTTTGGATCTACATCCCTATTCAGTAATTGCAGTACTTAGGAAGGCCCTAGTGCTTCTCCTTACTCGTTATACAATGTCGGGTGCATAGCCGCTTGTACCGTTCGATAAACTATAACACGTTTTGTTCTATAAAGTAGGGAGTTCCAATAGTTCTTAGGGCTGGCATAGGCTGAACTATAACATAGATCTTGTCTTAAGCCGTTAACTATTAGTTATAAGGTATATCTGGAGCTTCCTTAGAAGCTTGCAGGTAATCCTTACGGCTCTTATCCTTTATCTGCGGAGGGTTATCGGTCCTAGGTGTTACGGGTAAGCGCTGCGGTAGGTCTGTTTATATGGCCGTGGTCTTAACAGAGAGTGTCCTAGATAGCTGTCCTGGTGGTACTTTAGTAGGTGCATGCTACGGCTAATCTACTTATACAGCTGTGTCTTTAATGGAGGGCACCTGCTTCTTAACGCCTAAGGGGAGGTCTTCCTGGGAGAGCACGATTTCTTTATCATCTACTACTACTGCCAGGTCTTAATGCGTTTGTTTACTTTAGCCTATTATTGCTCTGCGTAGTAGGGTACTTTCTACGTCTTTACGGAACGCCTCTAGAGCCGCCGCTGACATAATCCGGATAACTTAAAAGAAGATAAAGCTAAGCCAAAATAGAAAGCTTTTAAAGATAGACCCAATCTTATGTGCTTGCGGCCTTGCTTAGTATTCTCTCTTCTGTTCCTAAGGGGCAGTACTAACTTCCTTTACTGCTAGATGTCTTAGATCTCGTTTCCATCTAATTAATTAGCCCTTAGCTTATTGTCTCTGCATCTTTAATAACGTTCTGGCCATGCTTATGCGCGCGTAGGTGGCGAGACTTCGACCGCCGGTAGTTGTCTGATTGGCTCACTGGTTCGCTTGACGTCCTTATATATAACTTTCCGAGACCTTTGCTACTCCTTGGCCTATGCGTCGAGTCCGGCTGTCCTTTTTTTTCCGTAGTTTTTTTGTTTAGGGTCTACCTAGTTCCCCTTACTGCCCGATACTGCCTGGTTCTCTGCTGCCGTCTTATCTACCTGGCTGGTCGTTCTTCTGCAGCTGGTCGTCCTTCTATAGTTATAATATATTCTTGCGTATCTTATGTGTATATAATACTAGACTTCTAATCTAAAGAGCTTGCTGTCGTCCCCACGTGGAATGCCAAAATGTAGAAGGGTACGGTGTCCCTTAGATAGAAGTCACTATGCCGTCTATTAGTCAGTCAGTCTGTTAGTCGGTCGGTCAGTTATAATCAGTTAGAAGTAATCAGTAATGCAGTTAATAAGAAGAGAAGAAAAGAATATATTCCCCTGGTAGGTCGTAATAATAAGAAAGGAAGCCAAAGGCTTAATATATACAGGAAAATGCCAAGGCACTAAGCAGTGGCCTATTTTACCCCACTACAATATTATAGGACTTTATTATAAAGTTGCTAAGGTTAAGAGATCCTATTACTAGGTAAGATTACAACGCGATTTTAGTAATAGTAGATAAGTTAACTAAATAGGATTACTTTATAGCGTATATAGAAGAAATATCCGTAGAAGATATAGCTAAAATATATATTAAAGAAGTGTTTATAAGGCACGGAGCACTAAACAAGATTATATTGGATAGGGATCTAAGATTTATAGCAGCATTCTAGGAAGTATTCTTAGCAGAATAAGGGGTTTAGGTAGTAATATTAACTGCATATTACCTACAGACAGACGGTTAGATAGAAAGGTTAAATTAGACACTAAAACAGTATCTAAGGCACTATATTAATCACGCACAGAATAATTAGGTATTGTTATTACTAGTTACGCAGTTTATATACAATGCAATACTATAAGAAGAAATGGGAATATTACTATTTAAGGCAAATTACGGATACAAGCCAAAAACATCATTATTACTACGTTAAGTAAAGAAAACCAGTAGCAGAGCTAAATAAAGAATAGAGATATTAATGAATCTTTACATAGACCTTATAAAAACAGCTAAACTAGTACAGTAATGGATAAAAAGGTACTATAACGCTAAGAGATCTAAGGGACCAGATCTTAAGAAGGGAGATAAAGTATAGCTACTATATAAAAATTTTAAGAGTTAACGACTAAGTAAGAAGTTAGACTACGTTAAACTAGGACCTTTTAAAATTAAATAAAGGATTTTATTAATTATATTTAAGTTAAACTTACCAGCCAAAATAAGAATCTACCCTATATAGTATATTACAATGCTAGAACTAGCATACGGGAAAGTTAAGCTACTAGTTTATAAGGCAGATACGTATAAAGGGCAAAAGGAAGACAAATAATAAGTTTTAAAGATTATAGGTTATAAGGACATTAATAATAAAACATAGTATAAAGTAAAGTAGATAGGCTATAGTAAGACTACCTAGGAACTACTAAGTAACCTAAAGAACGCTATAGGAAAGGTACAGGAGTATCGGAAAAAAGTAGGTTAGAAAGTATTAAAAAAGGATCGCTAAAGGATAAGTTACCTAAGGGGGACCTAAAAGGAGCAACTACTATATTACTTAGAGTTATTTCCTTCTTTAGAAACTTTACTCTTTTATTACCTAGCTTAGCTAGACCTTATTCTATAAGTTTTTACTCTTTAGAATAAACCTTCTTACGAACCTTCTTAAGACAAAGCAGTTAAGCGGACGCCGTGATATAAGCAGCTAGGGCTTTCTACTCTACGTTATAAGAACGTTTAAGCTTAGCTAAGGCCTACGCTAGGTCACTATTAAGCTTTATAGTGGTAGATTAAATATAAGACTCTATAATAAGTTACTTAGGGAACTTAGAGACTATTAAGAGTTATAAGACGCGCATATTTAGCGTTAGAAGTAGAGCGAACATCGCAGGACAACTAAATATTTGCTTTAGTGCACTCTAAATAGAAAGAGGGTTATTAAGACAAAGGACTTACTAACGTAATACAAACTAATCCCTCTTTTGCATAACGAGAATACGGAGACGGCATTATCTCACTAAGTAATAGTATAACAGCAACAGTATGAGCACAACGTTGCGCGTATAAAGAAGAAGAAGAAGAAGCTTTAAGTATAATAAGTAAAGATATTAACTAAATTAATTAGACGGACATTATACCTCTAGTAAACGACTTAGAGATATTAGAAATCTTTAAGGACAAAGATAAAAAGAAGGGAGATAGTATTACGGACAGCTTAAGTACGATATTATAACTACTAGGAGAGGAGTTAGCGGAAGCTAGTTAGTTAATATAGGTATAGTCTAGGATAGAACCGGTTAAACTATATAACGAGGAATAGTAACTAAGGTTACGTAATGGGCTATATATTAGATAAGAGGAATAAGAGGAACTTATGTACCTTATATATAACACATATATTACGTATAAGGAGGATTTATTAGGAGTACGGATGTGTATTTAAAGGGCTATAGTCTTTACCCAGATAGTTCTCTTTCCTTGGAGTAAATCTTAGAATATAATTAGAGTTAATCTATTACGCAACTACTCCACTAGTTATTATTACGTTATTAACTTCTTGTTTACCTATACACCTAGCTTATTAATAAGTCCACCGTATTTCCTACTATAAGGCTCCGTTATAATAGCTACTCTTTTAATTTTATTTTAATTTACTAATCTATCTTTCGCACGGCACGAATAGGTTATAGTCTATTTTAAATATATTGATTATGGGGGGTGTAGGCTTATAGGGCGGGATCCAGGCAATATCGTAGCGTTTATAAGGCTTTTTAGGCCTAAACTTCGGAGATTTGGCCTAAATTCTACCCGGTGCCCCTAATAGGGTAGCCTACCGCTAGACCTAAATAGGACTATAAGTATCTAATCTAATATATATTAGAAGGGGGGTAGGTAGATAAAAAAAATAACCTATTAAGTGTAGTTATAAGCGATAATGCTATTGACCGTGTTAAATATCTAGTTAAATACCTAAGTTGTAGGGTTTTCGGCCAAGTAATGTATAGATACGTGATATCTATCTCTCGCACGGCACGAATAGGTTATAGTCTATTTTAAATATATTAATTATAGGGGGTATAGGCTTATAGGGCGGGATCTAGGCAATATTATAGCGTTTATAAGGCTTTTTAGGCCTAATCTTTGGAGATTTGGCTTAAATCCTACCTAGTGCCTACCAGCAAAGTACCTACCACCTATAAAGAATTAAGTTAAAACGGGGGTAATATCTGTAGTCTAAAAAGTATAAAGTCTTAATTCTACCTTAGGCTTAGCAGTATAGTAGAATAGCAGATGGCAATATACGGCATATTACGGCAATATCGCGGCAATATGCTAATGTTGGTATGCTTTAATATGGTGCAATAGACGTAGTATACATATAGTGTCGCATTCTGCCATATTCTGCCATATTCTGCCAGTTACATTCTATTATATTCTGCTATATTCTACCATATTCTACCATATTCTACTAGTTGCATTCTGCTATATTCTGCCATCTTCTACCTATCGCCTTCTGCCATATTCTGCAGATATGGCAGAACGTGCTAGGTAACGCGCCTCTAGCACCGTCATATAGCCAGTATAGGCACACTCCGCTAGAAATTTAAGTTTAATTAAAGTTATTTAGTTTCTAAGGTGTTATAATAAAGTTTAACTGCATCTAATATCTATTAACCTAACTGCGCCGTTTATAACTCTGCGAAGCTATAATTGTGCGTATACTATACTGCACCCCTATAAAAGGAGTGGTTAGAGTAGCCGTTAGGTAGAATGCCGCTAGCGGCTAGGCGGGTTAATAGAATCTTACGCACTACTAGCGCCGAAAAAGCTCTATTATTAATGCTAAATAATAGATCTAATAGAGGCTAGGGGTTACGGTTAAATAACCGTATTATTACGGCTATAGGGCATAGATAATCTCCCGGTATAGCGGCGATCTAAATATTAACGCCACTATGGGTTTTATCTATCTTACTCCGTTTTAAGTGGAAGACTATTAAATAGCTATTAGGGGCGATCCTAACGTTGCTATAGAGGGCCTTTATAGTGCTAAAGTCCTTAGCTTTCCTATTTAGGTACGTAATTTCTCCTATATATAGGAAACCTGTAAATGCCATCGTGAATACCGCATCTATATTTATATCCGCCTTATAGGGCCTAAGCGTAATAATCTTATCTAGGATATCCTTTATAATTAGTAATTTAATCTTTTTAGTAGATGGGAATAGTAATATAGCCCCCGCTAGGGCCCTTTTAATAATATAGTCTTTAAAGGTAGCGATTAAGTAACCTAGATCTATATAACGAGATCAGATTGCAGAGATATAATTAGAGAGGGTTTCTGGCTTAACCCTACTTATTAGAGGGGCGGCTATACCAAACGCTCGTTAAGCAATCTATTCCCCTAAGTCCATCTTTTTAGCTAGATACGGTAATAAACCGTTTAGGGCTAAGAAGGCCTCCCAGCTCTTAATAGCGGAGGAGTAGCCCTTCCTTATATTAGCTGCTAAGCTATACTATATAAGTAGCGAAAAGTAGTAAAACCTACTAATCTCACTCTAGAAGGTTAGGGGAGGTTAATTAAACAACTCTGGGTTAACTGTAAGAGTTAGTAGCCACCTAAAGAGGTATTATTTTTCTAGCAAGAAGCCGTTATTTATTTACCACTTAGGGTATATTAATAATAATTTCTCGCGGTTAAATCGCGAGAGAATATTAGTAAGCTTATTTGGCGCTAGAGACCTATATAGTCGTTATTTATTCAGTAAAAAGCCGTTATTTATTTACCACTTAGGGCACATTAATAATAATTTCTCGCGGTTAAATCGCGAGAGAGTATTAGTAAGCCTATTATTGGCGCTGGAGACCTATATAGTCGTTATAGTAATATTATTTGTTATTAAGGATATAAGTATCTCTTAAAGTAATCGGTTTCCAGAACCTTTTATAATATTATTCTAAATACCGCTATAAATAACTATATTATCTGTATAAATATAGAGAAACCTATACCGCTATACCGATGACCACCTTTTAAATGCCTCTATAATAGCATATATTTTTTTTTAGGTTAATATAGTTATCCGCTTAGTCTAGTAGGGGGTAATAGCTAAAAGCCTAGGCCTAGGGCAGGGAAGCCACGTAATTAGGCTAATAGCCATTCTCTCTACTAAAGTAGAAGCCTCTATAGCCTTTAAGTAATAAGGCGTTAGTAAATAAGTAAAACTATAGCCTCTCCTTGTTATTAAAGAATAGTACACCGTTACTTAATATAAGAACCTTAAGCTAGAGGTTAAGGTCTTCCTTAAGCTCTAGGGGGAGGCGCCAGTGCGTATATCTCGATAGCCTAATAGGCTATTTTATTATAAAGTTCTATAAAGAGCAAGAGTACAAGCGCCTAAGGCGGATAACTTTTATATACTATACTAGGCGGCCCGCCAGTTATTGGGCTTGCTATAATAATAGCCAGCCCATTTAAAGAGCTTCGGTTACCTAATTAATAGCTTTCTATTACTTAACTAGTGAGAGTTTTATTTTTATTGCCGCGGTATTAATTATATAACCTAGTACTTTAGCCTCCGTACCTTTAATATTTTTAATATTATTTCGGGGTACCCCTAGCTAGTTAGTAACCGAGAGGTATACCTCCCTTAGTAATGGCAGTATAGTTAGACACTTAACCACAAATATAAAATTATTAAGATAGTGCTTAATAGTAGAGTTAATCTATTATACTAGGATCTAGTAGAGACCTTTAGCGAATAAGTTAAAGAGAAATGGGGCTATTTGTAAGCCAAATAGTAGACAGCATTTAACGTATATAACTCCCTTCCAGATAAAGCTAAGTAGGTAATACGACCGCACTAAGATAGGTATAATCCGGAAGGCATCTCTAATATCTCGTTTAACTAGGTAGTAGCCCCTACTAGCTATAATTATATATGCTAGTATAGTCTCTACCTGGGTATAGTGTAGTGTTGCCTAGGCTAGGTCGATAGAGTTATTAACTAAGGATTTTTTAGGTAAGGAGAGGTTGTAAATACGGCGGAAGCCGCTATCTGCCTTAGGCACTAGGCCTAGGGGTAAGGTAACTACAAAGTTAGTGGCCTATATACGGCCTAGGGCCAGGTTAGTAACGATTTTTTTAGAGATAAGGTCTTCGTTATCGCATAAGGAGAGGTAGTTTTTGTAGATACTAGATAGTATAGGTAACGAGGTACCTATCTCTGCCCTATAGGTAAGGATACCTTATAAAATTGCTAGGAGATTTCTAGGGTACTTATAAAGAAGCGTGCTCTAAGTAAAAGGCCTTAGGGGTAATAGTGAGTTGGCCAGAAAAGTCGTTTATAAGTAAGTTTTAAAAAGAGGTACTAAATTAGGCCTGCCTTAAAGCCTTAGCACCTATAGCAGGTCTATCTGGATAGTTAAACCTAGGAATATATCTTTATCCACTATTAAATCCTAGGTCTGACTACTTACGGCGGTAAGCTACCTAGGGTATAACTTTAATGGGTAATCTTTGTCGTATTTAGAGTATATATAGCGGTAACGATATAAATTATCTTTATAAGCCTACTGGTTATTCCAGCTGTAACAGGGCTTATTAGAGGTAGGGGGAGAGGAGGTATTCTTTCGCGATCTCTTTAATGCTATACCACGGACTTTAAGCCCCTAGCTCTATACCTTTATATTAGCCGCCCGGTAGTATAGGGCCTTAAACTAGGTAAGCATGTCCTAGTTACTAGGCTTAAGCTAATTACGATCCATAATATACCTATAGTAGTTAAGTGCGAGGTCTAGGATAAAGGTTCAGTTATAGGTTATAGAGTAGTCGCGAATCTTATTTATTTAGAGCAACATCCTTATATAAAGGTTAGTTGGGCATATATAGAGAGTACTCACAATTACTATATAGTTTGTAAACCCAGTAAACTAGACCTCCTTATTCTTGTAGACCTTGCGGCTAGTAATAGGTCTCTTTAAAATAAGTTTTTTATTTTTAATAGTAGCCATATTAGAGAGGTCTAGGCGGCTAGAGTATACCTATAAACGTGCTAGATTCTCTAGGCGGAAGGATCCTTTCTATATATTATAGAGGTCTCTTCTAGCTAGGCCAGGGAGGTTGAGCTTAAGCGTGCCTAAGCCTTTTAGTAGGTTATAGGACTTACCTAGTTCGTCCACCTTAGCGGTAGAGGGGTGCTCTAGTAGAGTAGGCTGCTTTAGAGCGGCTAGCCTTACCTAGTAAAACTCCTCTTCCTATTCCGTCTTTTGGATCCGTGCCTATTCCTCCTATTCCGTCTTTTAGATCTATGCCTATTCCTCCTACTCTCTCTTTTAGATCTCTAGGTTATGGAGTTATTAGGCCCTCTCGTCTTATTTTCTAGCTCTTTCTTCTTCTAAAGATAAAACTATGGTGTGTTTAGTAGATGGGATAGTAGATAAGGAGGTAGATAATAGGGCGGTTAAGCAAGGAGTTTTTAAGCGGGTGCTATTAGCTAGAAAGTCGGTCATAGGCCTTAATAAATTATGTAGGCTACTCAGAACACTAATCGCAAGCAATCTATGATGAAAAGAACGACCTATTAAGTGCAGTTGCAAGCGATGATGCTGTTGACCGTGTTGAACATCTGGTTGAATACCTGAGTTGCAGGGTTTTCGGCCAAGCAATGTATAGACACGTGATATTTATATATACCTTTATTACTACTTATATATACCTTTATTACTACTTACATATATATATATATTACTACCTAAATATATATAGTAGTGGAAATATATCCATTTTTGGGGGGCGTTGACTGCCGCTTTTGGCGGCATTCTCACCTCGCTTAGACCTTGTCACATCGCCGCTTTAAAGAGGCTCTATTCGCTTAAGCACTTCCCATCCCCATCATCCTGGAACCTCCACCGAGGAGATTCTCAAAGGCAGCAAAGCAGCTTGAACACTAATCGGCTCATCTTCTTTGGCATCATTTGTCATTGCCCCTCACTCTCCTCCTAGTCGCTCCCTGTACCTTAGCAACCGCTTCGACCTTACCAGACCTCCATGTAACATCTCCGCCCAGTCGCCGGCATTTCAATCGTCGTGGCCCGATCGCTATCGGCAACATCCAGCTTCAATTGCCTATGCGGGAGTCTGTTATACAATGGCCACTTGGCTTGGGGGGCGAAGATCTAGTTGGTGCAGGCATCACGGCGGTTGTTGCACGTCTTGATGCCGTTGTCAAGTTCTCCAAGCCTTCGGAGTCACACTTCTTGGAGAGGGAGCAGCTCGTCTACCAACGTCTTGGTCGCGATCACTGCAGCATTCTTCGATACTTTGGGGTCCTGGAAAATGCCATCATCTTGCAGTTTGCGAGTCAGACATCTATCAGGCAATACTATGCGCGGCAGAAGAAACCAGTCTCACTTTCTGTCAAGCTTCGTTGGGTCGAGCAACTCACCGAAGTCATCCGTTTCATCCATTCAAGGAATGTGCTCCATGGGGATATTTCATGCAACAATGTTTTCCTCGATGATGAGCTGGATGTGAAACTGGGTGATTTCGCCGGATCAGCCATTGACGACCTTCCCGCACTCATTTGTTATGAGACCAGCCATGAACTCCCCGCCGAAGACATCTCAATAAAAACCGAACTCTTTGCTCTTGGCTCCACTATTTACGAGATAATGACCGGCTCCAAGCCGTATAAAGACCTGCCCGATTACGGGGTGTCTACCGCTTTCGTTGAGGGTCGCTACCCTGATCTGGAGTCTCTTGCTGCTTTCAAGAATATCATTGCGAAATGCTGGAAACAGGGCTACATAAGTACAGAAGAAGTCCTTTTAGATGTGAAATTGGAAGGTATATCAAATTTCGAGACTTCCATTGCAACTCTGACGATTATATATAGTTGCCGCCACCCAAAAGTCATATATGGATCAATCCCAGATTCTTCTCAGCCAGCCACACTTGTTTCCTCTTGTGTTCACTGCCTTGTCTCTGATTCCAGTTCTAGCTTGGGTAAGGCGCTGGAAATTACTTTATTAATGTACGTTAGCGAGGCCGACCACCTATGTCTTTCCTTGAACTTACTTGGACGATTTGAGGTGGACATTGCGGGCATTCGCCCATCTTTTTGGATGACCCAGTGACAATTACTTCCCCATTGAGACCTTTGGCTGGGGAAGCGTCAGAGCAATAGTGCCCATTTTCCTTGGCTTTCTGGCACTCGTCCCAACTACGGACAACCTGAATATGACGAGGCTGAGCTCTGCATTTGCTGTAATAGAACGATTCGTCTAAGTAATGGCACATTGATAGCGGCCCGGACTGAATTTGCGTATCGGAGGCTAACTAAGACGATGAATTGCCACAAGATAATAGCATGTAGTCACAAATTTATACCTGTAACTTTTCGCCATGCAGCGGTTCTCCCAGCTGGTTGCTGCCTGCGGACCGGCAATATCCTGAGTTGGCAATGCATATACAGCAAGGATCAAAACTACACTAGAATGATTTCGGTCATGCTGCTGTGCTGGGTTGTCCATTTGAGGGGTTAAGGATAATTTTAGGACAGTGGTAGATGGACACCCCCTAATTGACACGCGAACACCCCCACTAATTGAGTTTAGTTTGTTCCGGATTAAGTTATAATATTACGTGAATTTAAGTTGTTTGCATCTCTGTGTATCAATTAGGGGTGTCCATCTACAAAGGCCGCCGGTTTTGAAATCCGGCCATTTTTTAAGCGAGCAAAATGCGGGGCACAAAAGTGACCCCTCCACCCATAGAAAACACCATATTAAATTATGTACTACCTATGAAACTCATTCCCACCTTCACGCTTTATAATTACAGTATTAATCGCTGCCATTCTAGCAACTAAAGCCCTTATTTTATCCTAAGGAATTTTCTCCTACTCTCCTCTCTAAGCTCGATCTGTCCATTCTAACGTATATGGAGCCCCCCAATCCCTCGTAATTGCAATCCTTATTGGCATCTAAGCTCCCTTAATAGCGTTTATATTGGGGGAGTTGCCTATATGTTCGAGTAACTTAATGCCCTCCTTTTTGGGTCGTCGCTTTATCTATTTACTTGCGTGCAAAGGAGCGTTATCTTGTTAGAATAAGAAGGGAGGTTAATCGTACTTAAAAGTATTAGGATTGTGTCTTTGTAGCATAATTTCTTTATAGAATGGAATGAGATGAGGCTTAAGAACCTCGTACGTGTATCGTAGATTATCCACTCCACCGCGAGACGGCCCTTTCTTGTATTGATTATTCTTCCAATATACCTCCCACGAAGCTCAAATTTTAGGCCATTTCTGCCCTTTCTCGTCCCATTTCTTCTCCTTCCCTTATTCTTATTCCTTAAAAGAAGCTTAATATTTAGCCTTAATCTCTTCTATATTTAACCGTTCCATCTTAGCTTCGTTAGCTACCTTTTACCCATCGGTCTTGGGGTAATAGATATAGCAGGGCCCTTTATAATCGTACGTAAAACACCCCCAAAACATTGCTTCTGAGTAGTTATTGTATTACCGTTCAATATAATCGGGATGGTATCTCTCTTCTTGGCCTAATATTCGAGATATCTTTTGTTAACTACGCTTTACGGAGATAATTATTGAAGCCTCGTCTAAGAATATAACTCGCCGCCACTCTTCTAAGCCCTAATCCTTTCTTAATAATGTAATCTTATATTATTGTGCCCTTTAGATATCTATAAGATTAAGTTTCTTTATTAATTTGCAGCGGCGCAAGCCTCGCGCGCGAAGCTTCTTCTTGATTATACGACGGTGGAGATCGAAAAATCCTTCTTCGTAAGCTATAATATGCCAAAGCTTCTACCTTTGCTTCTTATCTAACGTACAAGCTTTAAGTAAGTGTAAAACGTCCTTATCCGAGATCTTCTTCTTAGCTCCACTCCCTTCCTTTTACGCTACTTGCTCTATAAAAGTAGGAGGTAGTAGGCCTTATTCTACATATCGAATTTGTACCTCCCTAGCTCTAAATTTAACGTCACTAGCAGTTAAGGAGGATAACCTAGCTCTTTTAGCAGCTTTAGCTTGATGAATATATTGTAAATGAACTAAAAACGTAACTTTATTGATATTAGAGGCGTACTTTCCCATTATTAGAAGAGTCCTAAAAGTAATTGTGTGAGAGTTTTGGTGGGGTAAATTCGCTTAAAATCTAGCCAATTAAATGGCCGGATTTCAAAACCGGCGGCCTTCGTACCGCTGTCTAGGAATAATATCCTGCTAAGGTCCGCTCGCTGCAACACTAAAAAGATTTATTAGTAGCGCTCACAACGCACAACGCGGGGCAGAGGGGGTGTGACTTTCAGGATTTAGGAAGGTGGGGTCTTAAAGGACGGCACTTGAATATCTATATAAAGTAAAAAGCTGGGTGGACATTTAATAATCTCATTGCAGGACCCTATAATAAAAAGGCTAGGACTGAGTGGTTTAGTGGAACAACTCGGCTGTTGCCCTAAAGATTTAGATTATTGAGGACAGTTTTCTTGAATATAGAACGCCGATTTTGAACTCTGAGGCTAGGAGACGGAAGCGAGTTACTGCATCCTGTGAAGCCTAAGCCTGGCAAGGGCAGGATATCCCTGCTAGCAAGTCCTTGGCCGACACCATTATGGAGAGCGAAGCGCTTGACCTATCCACGGTTGGAGCGACAGCTTATCTATAGACAGGCATTTGGAAGTGGATGGTGGTGGTGTTCAGCTTACTCCGTAGTGGAGGGTCGCATAAGTAAACACGTAGCCCGACATAAAAGAACGCATTGCCTCCATACTATCTGACTATCTCACCACTACCTATTTTAGCGAACACAACGCCTCAGGGTTTTGGCTACTAGTGATCTCAGCAGGTAAGTGTTATACGTTACTTAAGCGCCATCCCTCCCTACGCTGAACATATATTACAGAACAACATCGTAGATCTTAGTATTGGATTAAGATGAGAGGAAGGCAGCGAACACCAATTGTACCTCGGACACCCGGAAACGATCGCTCGCCACCTCCAAAAAACCCTCCAAAAAAACCACCTCCAAAACACGGTCGAAAGGATAGATCACCGTCACCAAAGCCGCGACCCCCATCACCACCAGCGAAAAGGCTGGGCCTATGCAACGCAGTGAACTAAAGCTGCGTCGACGTGAATGTCCACCAAGGATGTGCGGCCGTCAATAGTCGGCTTTGGAGGGTTTTAGATTGCACGATTGAGGATAGAAGAAGAGGAAGAATAAGGAGGGCCTAGGTACTGCATAAAGGTGACTTCTATTACCGACTTAAGAATACTACTTAAAGTGAAACGAAGTAGCCCTAGTTCTACTGCATATATAATAAGCATTTATATAAGGCTTTAATAGTTCTACTAAGTTCTTTTACCATCTGTAGAATTTAGAACAGTATTTATCTCTAATAAATTAGCTTTGCTATCTAATCTTAAGGCGTATCCTTTAACATTTAGGCCGGTCTCTTTGCCTTATTATCTTAATTAGGCTGCTAAGACTTAAAGGACGTAAAGAATTAGCTGTAGGTAAGATATATACTAGCGTTGCTGCCTAAAGGCTTATATATTATGGCTATCGGAGGTTCTTTATTAGATATTACTAGGCAACTATTACCGGTCTTGGCTTTCTTATTGCGGGGTTATATAGCGGTCTACTTTATAATACCTATATTAAAACCGAAACTGCTTACTACCTTATTTAAGAAAGCTTTTGCGTTAATAGATAAGTCTAGGCTATAACTTCTTAAAGTACCTTACTTGTATACTTTTTACTATTGCCCTACTAACGCTTTAGCCTATACGCTGACTGGAATATATAATAAGAAAATATATTAAGCGCATCTATATAGTTTTTAGGCTATCCTTCTAATACTTCTATTGTGGAGCAAGTAAGCTACTAATGCTAATCCTTAAGATGCTCGTCTATGTTCTAATATATATCCGTATCTACTTCTTTATTTATATTATTTATTTAAATAACTATACGACTAAAGCGTTCTAGGATATATAGGTACTTTAAATAGTTTTCCTTTATTAATTGCTTAAGATCTTTAAAGTTATTTAAATCGCACTTTAAATTATAATCTAAATCGTTCTTATATTTCCAGTCTCAATTTATCTCTAAATTCTCTCCCCTATTATTAACCTCACCCTTATCTTTAATGTTGTAATCCGGAAATATCTCCTACGCCCCCTACTTAAGTAATAATTTAGTTATATTAATATAACTATTCCTTACTGTGTAATTTATTATCCTAAGCTGCCGTTAATCCAACGTATCTACGTCTGGGTAATATTATAATAAGTTTTAGAATACGGAGGTATTATTTAAGGATATGGCGTTCTAGATAGGATTTCTAGGGTATTTTTAGGGATTAGGGCTAAACGGAGATAATAACGCTCTAAGCCTAAATAAGCGTTTAATAACTTCCCCTGGGTATTAAGCTGCCGCTATCTATAGAGCATTCTAACCCGACTAATCTTATATATTAGTGTTAACGTGCACTCTATTATAGTTTAAGATATTTAGAAAGTCTAGTAAATTATAAGGTTAAGCCTTTTTAAATCTCTAAGCACCCTTAAAGAGATATATTAGTGGGTTCTAACTATATAAACAGCTAACATGCGTACCGTTAGCGTTTCTGTTAAAAAGTAATTGCGTAATATCATATATGCCTAAATAAAGCGCCTATTAGAGTGGACTCCTATACTAATTTAGTTAAGACACTAATATAGAGTTGGAAATTTCCTAGGAAGGGACGCACGTTTAGTTTTTACTAAAAGTTTAATTAACGTCTGCCCCCTCATCTAATAGGAAACGGATAACTTTAAAATTTCCACCTTTTATAGTAAGCTACCGGCCCAAAATTAGTACGCAAAAAAGTGCTAGTTAGGAGTGCTAAGGTACTTATATATAATAGACTGTTATTAGCAGAAGTAATATTATATATGCTTATATAGTTATTATAAAAGAGTTTCCTAACTAGGTCTAAATAACCGTGCTTATAGGTGTGGATAATCTCAGTATTTTCTAGGATAGTGTTTAGTGACATTAAGTTGTAGTATAAGCCTAATACCCTCTATAGATCCAATATAACACAAAATATAAAATTGGCTATAAGAAGATAGGAATAACGTATCCGCGATTTTAGGAGACGACATCTTATTAAAACTAAGAAAGTGTTAACATTGTGTCCTTTTCTTTGCACAATTAACCTATAAAATCTAAGATACCAGAGCTAAGATATAGACTTACGACTATAGGTTTGCGGCTAGGATATTATAATCTATCATTAGCTTATCCGGATACCTATAATGACTTTAGATTAATATCTAACGTCTTTTTTTAGAAAAGTCTTAAGTAGTAAATCTTGCTTAACTAATATTAAACGCTAGTTAATTAGGACCAAATCTTAAGTATTTTTTTAAGACTTTTTTAGTAGATTACTAATTGCCGCTACAGCTTTTAGAAGGCAGTTATGGAGGGGCTCCTTTATTCCCTAAAGAAAAGCTTTTCTAATAAGTTAAGCCTTAATAGGCTTTATAAGGGTTTAGAGTACTATATTATATAGGACGAATTAATCTATAACTAGTACGCCCCGGAGACTAAAGTTAATTTTATATCTACCGTTATCTATTATACCCAGTTAACCTCCTTTAGATATTAGTAACTAATAAGATATATAATTATATTAAGATTAAGCCAGTATAAGCCTATAAGATGCCTTAACCATCTTCTTAACTATATCCTTTACCGTCTTAAAGTCTTCCTCTATAGGCTTCCCAAATTTGTTTATATTAAAGTAGGTTTATAAAAGTAAGAACTTACTTATTA